>Ga0326721_10000176_pt1 | contig 24592 bp, 20 predicted proteins | sample SGPome_FD_203951 | JGI IMG/M metagenome (GOLD analysis project Ga0326721, IMG submission 203951) | Soil microbial communities from Southern Great Plains, Lamont, Oklahoma, United States - SGP_1_2016 | ecosystem: Engineered > Artificial ecosystem > Soil microcosm > Unclassified | place: USA...
TGAAATAGTGTCCATATCATCGACCATGGACACCACTATGATTGAGGTGCGCTTGAACTCCTTGCGAAGTTCGCCAATGGTCTGCATTGAAACAAGGCCGGGGAAGCGCAAGTCCAGCACCAGCGTGTCAATCTCGTCACCCGAGCGCGCCAGTTCAAGCACTTCGTCAAGATTGCCAGCCTGTTCGATCACTGCGTTGGGCACCAGGCGTTCTACAGTACGCAGCATGCCCTCACGAAATAACGGATGATCATCGGCTACAATAATTCTGCAAGGCATGCCGCATACTTCCACTACTCAGAGTAGAGGGCATCATACCTGATCAAGCGTGTGTATCGTGGCTGATACAGAGACTATTAACGTATATCAAGTCTGAGTAATGGCGGTTTGTTATTAGTCGTGCACGCTTGTAGTGCAAGTCGTGTTGCTAGATGAACCATTCAAGAACAGGTTTCCATACTAATCTGCACTTTCGTTCCATATTGCCATGTGGATGGCCCGTTGCGCATCCCTCTGAATAGCAACAACAGACGGGTGATTATCAAACGGTTTAGCCAGGTTCCACATTACGTCCTGAATCGCAGCACCAGATTATTCATGTTCACGGCAAGCCTGGACAATTCATTGCTGGCCAGCAGTGTCTGGCGAGTGCCTTCGCTGCTCTGGATCGCGAGATCACGAATGCTGATCAGGCTGCGATCCACGTCCCGTGCAACGTGAGCCTGCTCTTCCGATGCGGTGGCGATCTGCAGGTTGCGGTCGTTGATTTCAAGCACCGAATCGGTGATCTGAAGCAGCGACTGGCCAGCGTCTTCGGCCGTCTTGCGGGTGCTGTGCACTTCCAGGGTGCTCTTTTGCATGGATTCAACGGTGGCGGAGGAGCCCGCCTGGATGGCAGAGATCATCTGCTCGATTTCCTGCGTCGACGTTTGCGTACGATGAGCCAGGGCACGAACCTCGTCGGCCACCACGGCAAAACCACGGCCCTGTTCGCCTGCACGTGCTGCTTCGATGGCTGCGTTCAGCGCCAGCAGGTTGGTCTGTTCGGCAATGGCGCGGATGACGCTGAGCACTTTGCTGATGTCCTGCGCCTGATTGGCCAGTGCGGTGACCTGCGCCGATGAGCCTTCGACCAGATGGGTCAGGCCCTGCATCGCGGTCAGCGTTTCGGTCACTCGCCTGTTGCCCAGCTCGGCGGCTACGCGCGACTGTTTCGCTGCCTCGGACGTTGACGTGGCATTGCGCGCAACTTCTTCCACCGCAGCGCTCATTTCATTCACGGCGGTGGCCGCCTGTTCGATTTCGCTGTTCTGCTGTTGCAGCGTACGGTCGGCACTTTCTGTAATCGACGTCATTTCGACTGCCGCAGTGCTCAGTTGTGTCGAAGCGCCGGAAATCTGCTGGATGGTGTCGCGCAGGTTCTTCGACATCAGGTTCAGCGCGTGCATCAGTCGCGACGCTTCATCCTTGCCGGTCACTTCGAGTTGCCGGGTCAGGTCACCTGCAGCGATGTCTTCTGCCAGCGACAGTGAAGAGCTGATCGGCTCGACAATGCTGCGCGTCAGAGCGACGGCGAGGAATACCGTGAGAATAAAGGCAACGATCACTACGACCAGAAGTACTTTGACACTATGGTCATACACCACGGTTGCATCGTCACCGGAGCGCTTGGCCTCCTGTACGTTCTGTTCGCGCAGGGCGGTGAGCTTGTCCTGATACGCAACAGCCCGTTGCGCCTGCTCAGTGTTGGCGAACAAAAGGGCCTTGTCGTGATCCGTCGAGTCCAGCGCAATGACCTGTTTCACGCCATCGACGTACTGCACCATCTTCGAGCTGGCATCGTCGAAGTTGACCCGGTCCTGCTCGCCGGAAATCAGGTTCTTTCGGTAGAACTCACTGCTCGACTGGAGCGCTGCGATGGCGTCATTGGTTTTGGCGACGGCCGCAGAATGGGAGGCCGGCTCAGTGGTAGCCAGCATCCGGATACTTTCCAGGCGCGCATGGAGCAGGGCGACCTGAATGTCATCGATGACCTGAACGCTGGGAAGCGAATTCAGCGAAATGTTTTGTTCGGCCGCCCGAAGATGGCCCATCTGAACGTACGAAAAGGCACCGAGCCCGACCAGCAGGACCGTGATGATGCCGAAACAGAGCGAGGCCCTGCGTGAAATATTGAGGGATCTGAGGTTCATGTTTGCCTCCGGCGGCAAAGCGTCTTGCGGGGGATAGAATGTCCCCTTCGTATGAACAATATTTCTGCCGGAGTTAAACTTTATTGAGTTGAAAATTCATTAAAAATTATTCATTTAAATACACGTTACAGGAAGTAGCCTGGCGCGTTTGAAGGGCGTCAAAAACGGGTTTATAGATTTTATCTATCCCGCTAATAGAGGATGTTAGTTAAGTATTTACTCTACGGTGTTAGCGCTTTTTGAGAGTAAGGTTACGCAGTTTCGTAAGTATGCGACCGATATTAACCTCAAACGAGTGTATCGGCGGCAGGCGAGGCCGATCGCATGGAGCAAATGCTCTTCACTTTCGACCTGACACCGTGGCGTTGCATCAGGCGTTTGCAGATGCGTCCGCGCCGTCCAGAAATTTCGCGACGACACCCATGCAGGCCGTGCGCTCTTCCACGTGCGGCATGTGGCTGGACTCTTCGAAAATCACTGCCTGAATGCCGGGTACGTTGTCCTCGTAAGGCTTTACCACTCGCGGCGTGGCCTCATCATAACGGCCGGAAATCAGCAGCGTCGGCACTTGAATGAGATGCAGGCGATCAATGATCGTCCAGTCCTTCATGGTGCCGATCACGTGAAACTCGGTCGGACCGTTCATGGCGTGGTAAACGGTCGGGTCTTCGTCGATCTGGTCGAACGTGCGCTGCACTTCCTCTGGCCAAGGATTAACACGGCATACGTGACGGTTATAAAAGAGGCGAGACGCTTCCTTGTATTCCTCGTCCTGCAAAGTGCCGGCCTGCTCGTGCCGCAGCAGCGTTTTCTGTACCGCTTCCGGCAGCTCTCGGCGCAGGCGGTTGGCTTCGCTGACCCAGGTGTGCATGTCAGCTGGCGAGTTGGCGATGACCAATGCTTTAAGGCCGGATGGCCTGAGTACAGCATGTTCGGAGGCGAGCATGCCGCCCCAGGACTGACCCAGCAGGGCATAGTTGTTGGCGATATCCAGATGCATCAGCAGGTTGTCCAGCTCCGCCAGAAACAGCTCGACTGTCCAGAAATCCGCTTTTTTGTCCTGCAAATGAGTCGACTTGCCGTTGCCCAACTGGTCGTAGTGAATGACGGCGCGGCCGGTGCTGGCGATGTCCTTGAACGCATCCACGTAGTCATGGGTGCAGCCGGGACCTCCGTGAAGGATGACCAGCGGCGTGTGGGGACCACGCAGATCGCCAGTGATGCGATACCAGGTCTGGTACTGGCCAAAGGGTGCGTAACCTTCCTGGATCATTATCTCTGACATGCTGTCGGTCTCCCGGTGATGGATCGGGGCACCTTAGCGCTGTTTTTCGTCAGCGATAACTGTAAGAAATGATAGGTTTTGGCCCGAAACAAAGGGTCAGCTGTCCAGCAACCTATAATGAACGGCGCGCACCACGGCCTGTACGCGGTTCTTCGCACCGAGCTTCTGCATGGCAGAGTTGAGGTGCAGCGTCACGGTGGCAACGGAGCGGTTGAGGTGCTGGGCAATTTCCCTGGCGGTCAGGCCTTCGGCGGACCAGCGCAGGCATTCGCGTTCGCGGCGCGTGAGTTTGATTGCCGTGCACGAGTGCATGGCCTCGTCGAACATCGGGTAAGCCACTTCCTGAAAGGCATGGGCCAGCAGGCCGAACTCGGCGAGACTTTGTCGAGCGTCTTCCAGTGCCGCGTCGCTGCTGTCCGAGCAGATACCGGTAAGCGTTGCGAAGCCACCTTTGGGCATGTGGATCGGCACGGTCACGCCGCAGGTCATATGGAATTCGTTCAGATAGCGCACCACGGGTGTGTGCAGATCCTTGATCACCGTGCGCAACACGGTTTCCGCCTTGGGTTGGTAAGACCATACAAATGGCGAGACGCTGTTCACCGCCAGTTGTTGAACGGGATCGATCTGGTAATAGCCCTTGCGGCACCAGAGCGTGTGCCAGTCTTCGGGTGCATTGCGCAGCGTGAGCAAAGAAGGGGTGATCAGTGCACCATCATGGGCCACGGGCACCGGGCTGTAATCATAAACCACCGAGTCGAAGCCGAGCCCCGAGGCAAGCATCCATGCGCAGTCCATCTGCTGGTCCAGCGTGGCCGCAGACTGTAGACGTGTATTGAAATCCGACAACCTCACGTGCATGGCATGACTTCCTTTGTCACTCGACCCATCGAACGACAACTATAGCAATGAACGAAGCAAGGAAAGTGCCACGCGCATGAATCCGGACGATCTGCGCGTTGAAAACCTATAAGAATTGCTAGCTGTCACCCGATGGACGGCGCGATAGGGTTGAGTCATGACCTGCCGGGGATAACGGTAGGCGAAGGGCGTTTTCCAACGGTTCTGACGTGTCGTTCTATCATGAGAGGCCCGCAGCGATTTTTCGGTCCTGCTCGATCTTTCTTCAACCACCTCGGGACACGCAATGAATCTGGGTCGTTATCGTTTCATTCTCCAGCGCCCGTTGCAGCTGCTGCCGGTGTTGTTCGGTATCAGCCTGGTGACCTTCATTCTGGTGCGCTCGATCCCCGGTGACCCGGCGCGCATCCTGCTGGGTGCCCGCAGCACGCCCGATGCGCTGGCCAACATTCGCGCTCAATACGGGCTCGATCAGCCGATGTGGATGCAATACGTCTACTTCATGAAAAATCTGCTGCAGGGCGATATGGGCAAGTCGCTGCTGTACAAGATTGATGTCCTGAAACTGATCGTCACACGCCTGGAGCCGACCCTGTTTCTGGTGTTGGGCAGCGTCCTGCTAGCGCTGCTGATTGCCATCCCGCTCGCCACGATGGCCGCGCGCAACAAAGGCAGTTGGGGCGATAACCTGATTCGTGTGTTTACCACCACCGGACTGGGCATGCCCGCGTTCTGGCTTGGTATCATGCTGATCCTGCTGTTCAGCGTGAAGCTGGGCTGGTTTCCGGTATCTGGTTATGGCAACGACTGGCTCGACAAGCTTCATCACATGGTGCTGCCGTGCCTGACCATCGCGCTGGCGCTGTCCGCAGTGCTGGTGCGAAACCTGCGCGCCAGCATGCTGATGGAGTTGCAGGCCGATCACGTCACGGCGGCCCGAGCCAGAGGCGTCAGTGAAGGCGCACTGTTTCGCCGTCACGTGTTGCCCAACTCGCTGGTACCGTCCATCAACCTGCTGGCAGTGAACATCGGCTGGCTGATCAGCGGCACCGTGGTTATCGAAAGCCTGTTCGCCATTCCGGGCATTGGTCAGTTGCTGGTGCGTGGCATCTTCAGCCGCGACTACATGGTGGTGCAGGGCGTTGCGATGGTGCTGGCCTGCGGGACGGTCATGGTGAACTTTCTGGCGGACGTGGCCACGGTTGCGGTCGATCCACGGGTGAACATCAAATGAACACGGCCCAGACCCATGTCCCTGCTCAATGGCGTACGCGTCTGCGTCTACGCTTGCGCAATGGCCGGCTGGCCATGCTGCTCGGTGGCTCGCTGCTGGGCATGTGGCTGCTGCTGGCGATCTTCGCGCCGTGGCTGGCGCCTTATGATCCGATCTTCCAGAACACCGAATTGCGCCTGATGGGGCCACATCTGGCGCATCCGTTCGGCACTGATAATTTCGGGCGCGATATTCTTTCCCGCGTGATCTGGGCGGCCCGTGTCGACCTGCAGATCTGCGTGCTCGGCGTGGTGTTCCCGTTCATGATCGGCACCTTCATCGGCGCGCTTTCCGGCTACATCGGCGGGCGTTTCGACAACCTGTGCATGCGCGTCATCGACATCGTGCTGGCGTTCCCGTTTCTGGTGCTGATGCTGGCGATCATCGCAATTCTCGGCCCCGGCCTGACCAGCTTCTATATCGCCATGGCGCTGGTGGGCTGGGTGTCTTACGCGCGCCTGATCCGCTCGCAGATTCTGGTGCTCAAGGAAAGTGACTTTGCCCTCGCGGCCAAGAGTCTGGGCTTCGGCCACCTGCGCATTCTGTTTCGCCACCTGCTGCCCAACGCGCTGTTCGGCTCGATTGTGTTTTCCATGTCCGATGCGGTGCTGGTGCTGCTCAGTGGTGCCGCGGTCAGCTATCTGGGACTGGGCGTACAGCCGCCGCTGGCGGAGTGGGGCACGATGGTTGCCGAAGGTCAGGCGTTTTTGACCACGGCCTGGTGGATCTGTCTGTTTCCGGGCCTGGCTATCGTCACCCTGGCCATGGGCTTCAGCCTGCTGGCGGACGGTGTAGCCGAAACGCTGGGAGAACGTCGATGAGCACGCCGGTACTGAAGGTCAACGACATGAGCGTGGTCGCCTGCAACCGTGGCCGCGAGGTGACGCTGGTGGATCGGCTGTCATTCGATCTCAATCAGGGCGAGATTCTCGGTCTGGTGGGTGAGAGCGGTTCGGGCAAGACCATGGCCTGTCGCGCCTTGATGCAGTTGATGCCGTCACCCGACCTGCAGGTGCGCGGTGGATCGGTGCTGCTCAACGATGTCGATCTGCTCACGCTCGACGCGGCCCGGATGCGCGCCATGCGCGGGCGTCGCATCGGCATGATCTTCCAGAACCCCAGCAGCCACCTCGATCCGTTGATGCGCATCGGCGAGCAGATTGCCGAAGGCTTTCGTCTGCATCAGGGCTCGTCGAAGCGCGAGGCGAGGGCGCAGGCCATCGACCTGTTGCGTCAGGTCGGTATTCCCGATCCGGCGTCCCGCGTGGACAACTATCCCCATGAGTTTTCCGGCGGCATGCGCCAGCGCGCCATGATTGCCGTTGCGTTGGGCTGCGGGCCGCAGGTGCTGATTGCCGACGAGCCGACCACCGCGCTCGACGTGACCGTTCAGGCGCAGATCCTGCGGTTGTTGCTCGACTTGCGTGATCGCCACGGGCTGTCCCTGATCATGATCACCCACGACCTGGGCGTGGTGGCGCAAACCTGCGATTCCATCGCCGTGATGTACGCCGGTCGCCTGTGCGAGCACGGCAGCAAACGCGATGTGCTGGCCCGTGCGCGACATCCCTATACGCGCGGCCTGATCGAGTGTCAGCCCGCCAGCAGTGCGGGCAATGCGCTGTTGCGCACTATTCCCGGTCAACCGCCGCTGCTCGATGCACTGCCCGAAGGCTGCCGGTTCCATACGCGCTGCACGCACGCCGGTCCGGATTGTGCTGCACAGTTACCGTTCATGCGTTCTGTCGGCGACAACCACGCCGCTGCCTGCCATTGCCCGTTACCGGTGACGTCGGCGCACACCGAAGAGGTGCACTCATGAGCGGCCCGACGTTGCTGAACGTGAATGATCTGGTCGTGCGTTTCCCGGCTTCCGGAACCGGTTTTCTGGGCATGCACAAACAATGGGTGCAGGCCGTCAACGGTGTGTCTCTGACCATCGGCGCAGGCGAGACGCTGGGGCTGGTGGGCGAGTCCGGTAGCGGCAAGAGCACGCTGGGCCGCGCCATTCTGCGCCTGAATGACGTGACTTCCGGGCAGATCGTTTTCGATGACGTGGACGTGGCGCAGGGCAGCGGCATTCATCTGCAACGCCTGCGCAGCGAAACGGCAATGATCTTTCAGGACCCGTTCTCTTCGCTCAATCCACGCATGACCATCGGCGCCACGTTGGCTGAGGTGCTGCATGTGCAGCGCAAGGTCGCCAGGTCCGACATCCCGGCGCGCGTTATCGAACTGCTGGACATGGTCGGCCTGCGCCCGGAGTTCGCCGACCGTAAGCCCGGCGCCCTGAGCGGCGGGCAGTGTCAGCGGGTCGGTATCGCCCGCGCGCTGGCCATCGAGCCGCGGCTGATCATTGCCGACGAGTGCGTGGCCGCGCTGGATGTGTCGATTCAGGGCCAGATCATCAACCTGCTGCTGGAACTGCGCCAGCGCATGAACCTGGCCATTCTGTTCATTGCTCACGACCTGGCCATCGTGCGCCGGCTCTGTGATCGGGTGGCAGTGATGTACCTGGGCCGCATCGTCGAGGAAGGACCTGTCGAGTCGGTGTTTCTCAGCCCGCGTCATCCTTACACCGCCGCCCTGATTCAGGCGATCCCGGAAATCGATCCGGACCGCCCGTTACCCAGCGAACCGCTGCAGGGCGAACCGCCAAGCCCGCTGCATCTGCCGGACGGCTGCGCGTTTCATCCACGCTGCCGTTTTGCCCGAGCCGATTGTTCCAGCATCGCGCCGCCCACGCGTCATGTGGGCGAGCAGCGCTACGACTGTGTGCTTGAAGAACCCGTTTTCTGATCCCGTAATCACTACCCGTTCTCGATACCGACAAGGAGTTTCCGTATATGAAAGCACGACCTGTGAAGTTGCTGACCGTCGCCATGCTGGCGGCCTGTTCCCTGGCTGCCGGGGTGGCGGAAGCCGCTGGCGTGCTGACCATCGGCCGCCGCGAAGACGGCACCACGTTCGACCCGATCAAGAGCGCGCAGAACATCGATAACTGGGTGTTTTCCAACGTCTACGACGTGCTGATCCGCGTTGATAACAAGGGCACGAAACTGGTGCCGGGGCTGGCAGAAAGCTGGAGCATTTCACCGGACGGGCTCACCTACACCTTGAAGATGCGCCCCTCGAAGTTCTCCGACGGCTCCGAGCTGACTGCCAGCGATGCGGTGTTCAGCCTGCTGCGCATTCGTGATGACAAAGGCTCGCTATGGAGCGACTCGTACAAGATCATCGACACCGCGGTGGCAAGCGACCCGCACACGCTGGTGATCACCCTGAAACATCCGTCGGCTTCGTTCCTCTCGCAACTGGCGCTGCCCAACGTCTCGATTCTTTCCGAGAAAGCCATGAAAAGTCTGGGCGAGGAAGCCTATGCGGAAAAACCGGTGGGTTCGGGGGCGTTTACCGTCAAGGAATGGCGACGTGGCGACCGGGTGATTCTGGAAAAGAACCCCAACTTCTGGGAAGCCTCCACGGTCAGCCTCGACGGCGTTGAATGGATCTCGGTGCCGGACGACAACACCCGCATGCTCAAGGTCCAGGCCGGCGAGCTGGATGCCGCGATCTACGTGCCGTTTTCCCGCGTAGAGACCCTGAAGAAAGACGCCGGTCTGGTCGTACATGAAGACCCGTCGACTCGCGAAGATCACCTGCTGATCAACCATGAGCATGGCGCACTGGCGAAAGTGGAAGTGCGACAGGCGCTGGATATGGCCATCGATAAGAAATCCCTTGTCGCAGCCGCCACCTTCGGACTGGGTACTGTCGCTAATTCCTACATCCCCAAGGGCGCGCTGTACCACTACGCCGACAACCTGCAACGTCCGTACGACCCGGTGAAAGCGAAGAAAATGCTGGCCGATGCAGGCGCCTCGGACCTGAAACTCAATTACATCGTCAACGCAGGCAACGAAGTCGACGAGCAGATCGCCGTCATGCTGCAACAGCAACTGGCCAAGGTTGGCGTGACCACCACGCTGCAGAAAGTCGACCCGAGCCAGAGCTGGGACATGCTGATCGCCGGTGATTACGACATCTCCGTCATGTACTGGACCAATGACATTCTCGACCCTGACCAGAAGACGACGTTCGTGCTCGGGCATGACACCAACATGAACTACATGACCCGCTACAAGAACGACAAGGTCAAGGAACTGGTTGCCGCCGCACGCGTTGAAATGGACCCGAAAAAACGTGAGCAGATGTACATCGACCTGCAGAAAATGGCCAAGGCCGACGTGAACTGGATCGACCTCTACTACAGCCCGTACATCAGCGTGTCGCGCAAGAACATCGAACACTTCGGCCAGAACCCGCTGGGTCGGTTCACGCTGGAGGAGACGGTCAAACGTTGAGGTTCAGTGTTGTCTCGTCAGACCCCAGACTGTGGGAGGCCTCACGACGTCTTTGACGTAGCGCTGTAGCGCAGCAAACTAGGTGGGAGCGGACTTGTCCGCGAATGCAGTTTTTCAGCCACTGCATATGCATCGGATGTACCGGCCTTTTCGCGGACAAACGGAACGCCGCCCGGTCCGCTCCCACAAATTGAGCCTCTTCAGTGGTTTACAGGTTGTTTGATAAGAAACGGTTTTTTATTCAGCTGGTTACATTTTATTGCTGAAAGGCCGCTGCCTTTTGACCCGGTACATATCGCCGTCCGCATGGCTGAGCAGGGTGTCGGCGTCTTCCCCATCTGCCGGATAACACGCGACGCCGATGCTGCAGGACGGCATGGCTATCGCGCCAGATGCCTGATGCAGCGGTTCAGCCATGGCCTCGAGAATCTGTCTGACTTTTATGGAAACCGCTTCACGGGACGGGATATCCGTCAGCAAAACCGTGAACTCGTCACCGCCAACGCGGGCCACTGTGCCTGCATTTCCAATACAACGTTCCAGTCGCCGAGCCACCGTGCACAGCACCTGATCGCCCGCAGCATGCCCGTAGACGTCGTTGATGCCCTTGAAGTCATTGACGTCCAGAAACAACAAGGCCAGCGAGCTTTGGTCATGACGTGCAACTCGCAAGGCTTCGTCAAGCCGTTCGTTGAAAAGCGAGCGGTTGGTCAGCGCTGTCAAAGGATCATGATGGGCCAGAAAGCGTAACTCTTTCTCGGCCTTGGCCAGCGCCGTCACATCCCGCGCGACACCGATCCGCGCACCGACTTCTTCGGACCAGAACGCCGCCCACAGGATGTAGACGATGCTTCCATCCTTGCGAAGGTAACGGTTACGGAAATCGAAGTGCGGTTGCCCGTTCATGACCCGGTCGATGGACGCTTTCGTGGCCGCCAGGTCTTCAGGGTGCATATAGCCAGTAATCTGCGTCCCGACCAGCTCGGCAGCGCGATAGCCCAACAGCGTCTCGCACGCATCGCTGACGAATACGATCTGGTTGTCGCTGTCGACCACAAAAACCGTATCCAGCATCAGATGGATGAGCTTGGGGTAGAGCGCTTGGAGGTCAACGGGCATGTTCAGGAACGTCCGGGTCAGGTCGTCCCGATCATAGCCTGATCATCGACTGGAGCGTCGAGGAAATGATGGCTTTCTGATGCTCTTTCAACGCGTGCCCACAGTCCGTGGGCTCAGCAAGACTCTTGTATAACGCTGAGCACAAGCATGGGCATGATCGGCGTGCTTGATATCACGCTGATCGTTCCTACGCTCCGCGTGGGAATGCCTCCCAGGACGCTCCGCGTCCGCCCTCGAAGGTGGCCCAGAGCGATGGCACGATCAGGGTTGAGGCGGCATTCTGAACTTTGTGGGTTGAGCGCGTGTCTGGTCCGGGTGGTCACGGCGACGGCTTAGTGCGTTGTCATCTATTGTTACCATGAAACGCTTAGACTCGTTTTACCATAGGAACAGCGAGAATTCAGACGGCTGCATGTTGTAGCGTGCTGTTTATAAAGGAGGTTCTTGTGGATAAAAAACCTGAAAATGATGTGCCGGAACAAACGCAGAATGCCAATATCGAAGGCATCCCGGCACCCAGCGGCGACGCTAATCTGATCGATACCGACTATGTGATTGGCCAGGATAATATCAAGGGCCAGTTCTCGTTCTCGCTTGATATCCACGGCAAGGTATTCATTATTTCGGCCGCGACGGTGGTGCTCTTTGTCGTGCTGACACTTGCACTTCAGGCCGAAGTAGAGCCGCTCTTCAACGCGATACGCAATTGGTTGACCGGGCATCTGGCCTGGTTGTTCATGAGCGTGGCCAACGTTTTTGTCGTGCTGTGTCTGGCGCTTATTGTGTCGCCGCTCGGCAAGGTTCGTATTGGCGGCAGGGAAGCCAAACCGGATTACACGTATGTTGGATGGTTCTCGATGTTGTTCGCCGCTGGCATGGGCATCGGGCTTATGTTCTATGGCGTTGCCGAGCCGATGTCCCACTACGCTGCGTCAATGGATGGTGTCAGTGTCGATGCGGCGGGCTTGCGTACCGACTGGGCGCCATTGGGCGGCGCGCAGGGTGACATGAAGGCATCCGCCGATCTGGCGATGGCGGCGACCATTTTCCATTGGGGTCTGCATCCGTGGGCCATTTACGCAATTGTCGCGTTATCGCTTGCACTGTTTTCCTATAACAAGGGATTGCCGCTTTCGATCCGCTCCATCTTCTACCCGTTGCTGGGTGAGCGGGTGTGGGGCTGGCCCGGGCATATCATTGATATTCTGGCGGTATTTGCCACGCTCTTCGGCCTGGCCACTTCGCTGGGAATTGGTGCCGAGCAGGCTGCGGCGGGTATCGAATATCTGTTTGGTATCAAATCCAGCAATTTGAGCAAAGTCGTGCTGATCGTGGGCATTACGCTGATTGCACTGTGGTCGGTACTTGCCGGTCTGGACAAGGGTGTGAAGTTGCTGTCGCAGGTCAATATGGGACTTGCACTGCTTTTGCTCGTCTTCATTATCGTGGTGGGTCCAACAGTGGCCATCTTTACCGGGTTCTTCCATAACCTGGTCAACTACGTCGAATACCTGCCCGCACTTTCCAACCCGTTCGGACGTACCGATACCGAGTTCACTCAAGGCTGGACAGCGTTCTATTGGGCATGGTGGATCAGTTGGTCTCCTTTTGTCGGGATGTTCATTGCACGCGTCAGTCGTGGGCGTACGGTCCGCGAGTTCCTGATTTCGGTCCTTCTGGTTCCAACGCTGGTGTCGGTGCTCTGGATGACGACGTTTGGCGGCACGGCCATCGATCAGGCAACGCTGCAAGGCGTGGTCAGCGTGAAGGATGCCGTGCTCGAGCTGAAGCTGTTCGCCATGCTGGGCGAGCTCCCGCTCAAGGAAATCACCTCGTTTCTGGGTATCGTTCTGGTGATCGTGTTCTTCATCACCTCGTCCGACTCCGGCTCATTGGTGATCGACACCATCACCGCTGGCGGCAAGGTCAACGCGCCGGTTCCTCAGCGTGTTTTCTGGGCCGTCATTGAAGGCGTTATCGCCATTGCCCTGTTGCTGGGCGGCGGCCTGGTCGCACTGCAGGCGATGGCGGTTTCGACCGGTCTGCCGTTTGCGATTGTGCTGATGCTGGGCTGTATCTCGCTGGTCAAGGGGCTGCTGTCCGAGCCACGCTCCTGATCTGACGACTGAACGCAGCGAGCCTTCGGGTCGCTGCGTTCAGGTCATCCTTCGCTTCCAGTCATCAACTCCATACCTCACCCACGGTCGTCGATGGCGCATAGTGCGTGGCTATCTGCGCTTGCAGCAGCTCCGCCGTTGCCAGTGCGTCGGTCAACGCATGGTGCGCAAGGTACTGCGGAAGATGATAGCGACTGCGGCTGTCGGCCAAGCGGATCGACACCGGCTGACGCCTCAGCAAGCGGTCAATCCACCCACGTTTCTTACGGTAAAGGCGCGCTTCCAGTTGCATGGTGTCGATGACCGGAAACTGAAGCCCTTCACCAATCTGTCTGCGTAATGCCTGATCGAGGAAGTTGCGCTCGATGGCTCTGTAATGCACCACCATGATCTTGCCTGCCATCGCGGCCAGCAGCTTTTCCATCACGTCGGACAGCTGCGGTGCACTGTGGATATCTGCGTGGGTGATGTGGTGAAACACCACTGAAGCGCTGCTCAGCTCGGTGGGAGGTTTTATTACCCAGTACAGTGACCGGCCGCACTGTATGCGCTTTAGGGTGAAGGGCATGATGCCAATGCTGACGATGTTGTCGGACTCGGCATTCAGCCCAGTGGTCTCCAGGTCCATGGCGAGCAACTGGATCTCGTCCAGAGGCTCATCTGCTCCCGGAACGCCGGAGCGGTAATAGTTTTGCAGGAGCGGATGGCGGGACGTTTGCGCCAGTCGATCAAACGTCTCTGGCCAATTCAGGGGCGCAACGTCTTGGTCTGGCTTCACGGTCCGGCTCATCGCAATGACCGCGTTTGACCCGGGTAGCGAAAACGCAGGAATTTCTGCGCGCTGCTGAGCACTTGAAAGGATTCTTTCAGGTTGTGGCGCTCGCTGGTGGTGAAACGCTCGGGCTCGATGTAATTGTCGGGTTCCTGTCCCTGTTCCATCGCCTCCGCCTGATGGCGAATCCGCACCATCGATAAAAACTCGAGCGCATAGCGCAGGTGCTGCAGGCCCTCCGGCTGGATCAAGCGTGTCGCGCTGATGGCGTCCAGGCGATCGAACGAGTTCTGCGCGGTTGACCCACAGGCCAGGGCGTGGACGCGAATCAGGTCGGTCAACGGCGCAGTCCCGCGCCCCTTGAGATTGATGATCTGCTTCTGGCGCCCATCGGTTTCCATCACAAAGGTTCGGAAGAAGCCCAGCGGCGGCGTCCGATTGAGCGCATTTCTGGCCATCGCAGCCAGAAAGTCGGGGTTTTCCTTCGACTTTTCGGCGCAGAGCGTCTTGAGCGTTTCAACCAGGTGCATCTGTCCATGCACGCCGTCCAGGTCGAAAAAAATGCAGCTGTTGAGAAGGGTCGCAGCACTGGGCTTTTCGATCCATTGCGTGAAATAGGATTTCCAGACATGCAGCGGCTGACGCCATTGCGCGTTGGTCGCCATGATGCCGCCCTTGCAATAGCTGTATCCGCACGCCGCCAGTCCGTCGCTGACGAAGGCGGCGAGCTTTTTGAAGTAGTCGTCATGCAGGCCGGGGTCAAAACTGTCGTCCAGCACCAGGGCGTTGTCCTGGTCGGTGACCAGCAACTGTTCGTCCCGCGCCATGGAACCCAGCGCCATGAAGCAGTACGGAACGGGAGCCGGCCCCAGTTCCCGCTCGCCCAGTTCCAGCAGACGCTGCGTAAAGGCGCGGCCGATGCCGGAAATGGCACTGCCGATCATATGTGCGGTTGCACCGTCGCGAACCATGCGGATGTAAGTGCCGCGAAGATCTCGCAACAAGGACTGCAGGCCCGAAACCGATGTCTGGTTGGAAATGCTGTTGACCAGATACAGGCTGCTCTGTGACTCGTGCCGAATGATGTCCGACAGGTTGATCAGGCCCTTGGTACGGCCGCGATCCATGACCGGCAGGTGGTGAATGTTGTGCCTGAGCATGCACAGCATCGCCTCGAATACCGAGTCGTTGGCCTGAATCGTTACAGGGTCGGCGGACATGACGTGCGCAATCCCGGTATCGCCACTCAGATTGGCCGCCACTACGCGGTTACGCAGGTCTCTGTCAGTGACGATACCGAGCATTTTCTCGGCACCGTCGGCAGGTTTGTCGAGGACCACCACGCAGGAAACGCTTTCCTTGCTCATCAGCTGGGCTGCCTGCTGCACACTGGTCTGTGGCGAAACCCAGACCAGCGAGCGGGAAATCAACGCCAACGACTTGAGTTGAATCAGCTCGCTGGCGCGTCCCTGCGCTTCGACTGCCGACTTGAGCCGCGAGTGGCCTTCGGCTTCGACGAAATCGGCGAAGCTGTCATGGCGTTCGCACAACTCGGCAAACATGTCCGAAGGGATGAAATAGATCAGGCTGTCTTCGAGCGCCTTGGCCGGGAAGCGAACCTTGTTGCTTCGCAAAAGCCCCGCCTGGCCGAAAATGTCACCTTCGACCAGCCGGTTGTAGAGCTCTCCCGTGCGGCGGTAGATCTCAACCGCGCCGCTGCGCACATAGTGCAGATCAGTGATCTGCGACCCTGCTTCGAGAATGACGCTGCCTGCCCTGAAGTAGCTGACCTCGATTCGCTGGGCAATCATGTCCAGCGTGTCTTTGGGCAACACGTCGAAAGGCGGGAAGCGATGAAGGTGATCGCTGATCTCCTGAAGTTCGATCTGCATGAAACCTCGTGCGCTAACGTGTGTGGGCGGACTGCCCGTTCGCTGGGCAATCAGTCTGACGAACCTTATGGACCGTTATCGGAACGCAAAGATCGATCACAGGTTTCGGAATTTGAGCTTGCCCCATATCAAGCCGATGATGGCAGCGGTCGACGAGGCGGCCAGCACGCTGAGCTTGGCCGACGACAGCAGGGCTTCATCCGAAAACGCCAGGGAGGCGATGAAGATGGACATGGTAAAGCCGATACCCGCCAGCAACCCGACCAGAATCACGCCTGCCCAGGTCACGCCTTCCGGCAGCTTGCAGATATTGAGTTTGACCAGCGTCAGGCTGGCGAGAATCACACCTAGCGGTTTGCCCAGCACAAGCGCCAGCATCACGCCCAGAAACACGCTTTGGGACATTGCGTTATCCAGATTGGCCCCTTCCAGATTCACCCCCGCATTGGCCAGCGCAAACAGCGGCATGATGCCGAACGCGACCCAGGGATGCAGCGCCACCTGAACGCGAAGCACCGGTGGCAGGACTTCCCGCTGCGCTTGCCTGAGCTGCTTGAGGGGCTTTGCCAGTTCTTTCGGATCGTCATCGGCCTGAGAAAAGCGGCCCATCAGCTCCTGAAAGGTGCGTCCGATCGTGTCCATCGGACGCTCTTGGGCTGGCCGGGAATTGACCGGCGTCATCAAGCCCAGGATCACGCCTGCCAGCGTCGGATGAACCCCTGTTTTCCAAAGTCCGAACCAGACGATGGCGCCCGGCACGATGTAGGCGTAAGCCTTGCCGATCCCCATGCGTTGCAGAACGAGCACCAGTGCGAGTCCACCGACGGCGATGAGCAGGCCGTTGTAGTCGAGGCTTTCGGTGAAGAACACGGCAATGATCAGAATGGCGACGATATCGTCGATGATCGCCAGAGCCAGCAGCAGAATGCGCACGCCGCTGGGAATGGTTTTGCCCAGCAGCGCAAGGACGCCCACGGCAAAGGCAATGTCAGTCGCGGTCGGGACTGCCCAGCCTGCGTTGGCGGCTGTTCCGTGGTTCAGCGCGATGTAGATGATGGCGGGCACCATGACGCCGCCTAGTGCAGCCCCGAGCGGCAGAATCGCCAGCTTCATGCTCGCCAGTGCGCCATCCCTGATTTCCTGACGGATCTCTGCCCCGACGACCAGAAAGAAAATCGTCATCAGCCCGTCGTTCACCAGAAAATGCAATGACTGGGAGATTCTGAAATCACCCAATCCCAGGCTCACCTGGGTGTGCCAGAAATGTTCGTAACTTTCAGCGGCGGGGCTGTTGGCCCACACCAGCGCCGTCAACGCTGCAAGCAGCAGCACGATGCCGCTGACCGCTTCGATGTGCGAGAACCTTTCCAGTGCGGACAAGGCGCGCTCTGTCAGAACCTGAGGGCGGGGAATAACCGGGGCGGCGTGCTTTCTGTCAGACACAATGACTCTCCGTTGGCGGCCCGACCAACGCGTCACTTTTAACCTGCACCGCGCGACATGCCTCGATACACCCACGGCGATGATAAGAAGCCGGGCTATGAGATGCAATTAATGATGTCTAGATATGACCGTCTGGTTGCCCGGTCACGCCGCTTCAAGTGAGCCTCTACCTTGCCGCTTACGCCTGATGCTGACGCCGCGCATCAGTCAGCATCGAGATGGTCAGCTTGCGAACCTCCAGCTTGCTGATCTCCACATGAGAGCGCAGCAGCAACAGCGCTTCATCACGCTTGCGGGCCTGAAGGGCGTTGAGGATGGCAGCGTGTTCGAGGTAGGTGTGTTCGATGCGCGCGCTTTTGAAGAAGTCCAGACGCCGGACGATGCGGATGCGTTCGGTGACTTCGTGGTGCACGCGGGCCATTTCCTGATTGCCTGACGCAGCCACCAGTTGAGTATGAAACTGCTCGTCGAGATCGGCGACTACTTGCATGTCGGTGTGCCGTTGGCTTTTGTCCACCAGCCAGTGTCCACGCAGGATGTTGAGTTCCGGGTGGACCTCGGCAGACGCACAGATACGTTCGACGGCCGCGCATTCCAGCACGATGCGCAAATCGTAGAGCTGGTCGATCTGGGTGAAGTCCAGCGGCTTGACCGACCAGCCCCGACGAAACTCGACTTCCAGATAACCCTCGCGCTGCAGGCGGTAGAGCGCATCGCGAACCGGCGTGCGTGACACCTGATAACGGTCGGCCAACTGGTTCTCGGTGAAGCGGTCATAGGGCAGCAGGTAGAAATCGAAGATTTCCTGTTTCAATCGACGGTAGACGTCTTCGGCCAGCGCGTTGGTGGAGTGGGGCGTGCTCACGGCGTTCACTCCAGTGTGCTCAGGTCGATGCTGACATGCGCGGCAACGACTTTCCACGCGCCGTCGAAGCGGGCCCAGGTCTGCATCTGGCGTCCCAGCCGTTGAGTAACGCCATCGTGAAATTCAGTGCTGACGGTCGCGAAGTCTTCGCCGAAGGTGCTGACGACTGTGCGCACCAGTTGCCGTCCGGGACCGACGGGCTGGCAGTGGCGTCGATACAGCGCAATGGCTTCAGCGCCGTGCAGGTTTTCCGCCACGCCGTAACGCACGGTGTGTTCAGAATTCCAGAAATAGTCATCCAGCGTTGTCAGTTCATTGGCCAGCAACGCGCGTTCGTAATCAATGAACGCATCGGTGACGGCGGCCACCACATGAGGCAGGTTGATATCCATCAGTGTGTACTCCTTGTCTGTAGTGCCTGCTCCAGGGCTGACAGCGACGTCACTCGACCGACAATGCCACCCTGTGCGGTGATCATGTCGAGCGTCGCTTGCTTGAAGGCGGGAAAGTAACTCTCGGTGGCGTCTTCGATCAACAGGCAGCGGTAACCGCGATCATTGGCTTCGCGCATGCTGCTCTGCACACAGACCTCCGTGGTCACACCGGCGAAGATCAGGTGAGTGATGCCCGCTGTGCTCAGTCTTCCATGCAGGCCCGTGCCGAAAAACATTCCCTTGCCGGGCTTGTCGATGACCCACTCGCCAGCAATCGGCGCCAGGGCGTCGATGATCTGATTGCCCGGCTCACCACGCACCAGAATCCGGCCCATCGGTCCGGCATCGCCAATGCGCATGCCCGGCAGGCCATGTTCGAGTTTGGCGGGCGGGCAGTCGGCGAGGTCTTCGACATGGGATTCGCGGGTGTGGATCACGGTCATGTTTTGAGCGCGTGCCAGCGCCAATAGCTGTTGAACCGCCGGGATAATGGCTTGCAGCGGCAGCACGTCGTTACCCAGCGCTGCGCCGAAACCACCGGGCTCGAGAAAGTCGCGCTGCATGTCGATGATCACCAGCGCCGTGCTGGCGGGGTCGAAGGCAAAGCGGGCCGGATGAGCGTTGACGTCGATCATGCGGACTCCTTGTGCAGATGCTCGGCACCCGCCATGTGTCGGCCCAGTTCGGTGCGGTCGGCAGCGTTCGCGAGTGTTTCGAAGACCAGCTCGCCGTCGTGGATCACAGTGATGCGGTCTGCCAGGGTCAACAGTTCGTCGAGGTCTTCGCTTAACAACAGTACGGCGGCGCCGCTGTTGCGAGCGTCGATCAGGCGTTGGTGGATCAGCGCCACGGACGCGAAATCCAGACCGAACACCGGATTGGCGACGATCAGCACGGCGATGTCCGAAGTCAGCTCGCGAGCCAGCACCGCGCGTTGCACGTTGCCGCCGGACAAGGTGCCGATAGGCCGGTTCGGATCGTTGGGCGTGACCTGAAAACGCTCGATCAGACCGCGCGCCTGAGCGGCGACCGCGCTACGGTCGATGCGCCAGCCCTGACGGCACAGCGGTGGGCGGTCAAAGTTGCGCAGGGCCAGATTGTCGGCGACGCTAAGCCCGCTGATGCACGCGTTGCGCAGCGGTTCTTCCGGCAGGCTGAACACGCGCAGACGCTGCATCTGTTCGCGGCTGGCGTGATAAGGCTGACCGTCGATCAGTACGCGTCCGGCGCTGAACGGCCGTTGGCCCAACAGCGCTTCGGTCAGTTCGCGCTGGCCATTGCCAGAGATACCGGCAATGCCGAGGATTTCTCCGGGCCGCACTGACAGGCTCAGCTTTTTGATTGCCAGCGTGCCCTTGTCGCCCGGCACATCAAGCTGCTCGACTTGCAATTGCGGAACATGTTCAGGTACGGGCGGCCGATCACCGCTGACGCTGTTGGTTTGCGCATGGCCCATCATCCACGTGGCCATTTGTTGCGTCGTGGTGTCGGCGACCGCGCTGCTCGCCACCCAGCGACCCTTGCGTAACACGGTGACGTCGTCGGCGTAGGTGCTGACCTCGCGAAACTTGTGGGTGATCATCAGCACCGTCAGCTCGCCACGGTGCGCCATCTGCTGCATCAGGCCCAGCACCTCGTCGGCTTCCTGCGGCGTGAGCACCGAAGTTGGCTCATCGAGAATCACCAGCCGACGTTCCAGATACAGCTGCTTGAGAATTTCCAGCTTCTGCTTTTCACCGGCGGCCAGACTGCTGACCGGTCGTTGAATGTCGAGGCGAAACGGCATGCGCTCCATGAAGGCCTGCAGGCGTTCGTGCTCGGCGGTCCAGTCGATACGCCACGGCAGATCGCCACGCGACAGCACCAGATTTTCCGCCACGCTCAGGCCCGGCGCGACAGTGAAGTGCTGATACACCATGCCGATCTGCAACTGGTGCGAGTCGCGTGGATTGCGAATCTCGTGCTCGCGGTTATTGACCAGAATGCTGCCCGACTGCAGCGGGCCGTAGCCGATGATGCCTTTGACCAACGTACTTTTGCCGGCGCCGTTTTCGCCCAGCAACGCATGGACCGTTCCGGCCCGCACCTTGAACGACACGTCATCCAGCGCACGAAACGCGCCGAAGCTTTTGCTGGCGCCAATGGTTTCCAGACTCAGGGCGCGCATGGTCAGGCTCCCAGCACATCGCGAAGCATCGACGAATGGCCGACCGCACCGAACACGCCGCCCTGCATCTTGATCATGCTCAGGGCGGCGGCATGGTTGGCCGGGTCGGTCGCGCCGCAGCAATCTTCCAGCAGGATGCATTCAAAGCCGCGATCGTTGGCGTCACGCAGGGTAGTGTGCACGCACACGTCAGTCGTGATGCCAGTGAGAATCAGGTTTTCGATGCCTCGTGTGCGCAGCACCAGTTCGAGATCAGTGGCGTAGAAAGAACCCTTGCCGGGCTTGTCGATCACGATCTCGCCGGGCAGCGGGGCGAGTTCATCGATCAGTTCCCAGCCGGGTTCGCCGCGTACCAGAATCTTGCCGCACGGGCCGGGATCGCCAATGCCTGCGCCGATACGCTGCGAGCGCCAGCGCTTGTTGGCGGGTAGGTCGCTCAGGTCCGGACGATGGCCTTCGCGGGTATGAATGATGGTGAAACCGAGCGGACGCATCAGCGCCAGCAACCCCTTGATCGGCTCGATGGGCGCCCGGGTCAGTGCCAGGTCGTAGCCCATGCTGTCCACATAGCCGCCGACGCCGCAGAAGTCGGTCTGCATGTCGATCACGATCAGCGCGGTGTTGCGTGCGTTGAGCTGACCATTCCACGGCCACGGATAGGGCTCGGAAGCGAGGTAGCGTTCGCTCATCGTGATGACTCCTTCCACGTCGTCGGGGTGGGTTTGAACGTACGTTCGGGCTTATCGAAGCCGCAGGCGCGGCCATCGGTGTGCACCACGTCGGCTTCCCACGGCAGGCGATACTGCCCGGCGGCCAGGTCCTGCATGTAGGTGTAGGGACAGTCCTGCGCGCCGCCGTTGACGGCGACATAACCGCGGTGGCCGAACTGGTAGATATTGTTTTCCACGCCCCAGTTGATCCGCGCTTCACGGACCAGATCCGGGCGCAGTTCGCAACAGACGATTTCATCGGCGCGTCCGCCGCCCTCGGCCATGATCGTGCCGTCGAAATCGACGAACATCGCTTCGCCCATCGAATCGAACGTGCCGTCGGAACCGCACATGCAGACGCTGGCGGTCTGCATCAGGTTGGTGAAGGCGTTGCTCTGGTTGGTGATCTTCCACGAGTGGCGAATCGGCGCGGTATAACCCGCCGTGCGCAGCATGATGTCCGCGCCTTTGTAAGCGCACTCACGGGCCATCTCGGGAAACATGCCGTCGTGGCAGATGATCAGCGCCAGCTTGCTGCCGCGTGGCCCGTCGCACACCGGTATGCCCAGATCGCCCGGTTCCCAGGGCTCGACCGGCACCCACGGGTGCAGCTTGCGGTAATACAGCTGGATCTCGCCCATGTCGTCGACGATCAGACCGCTGTTGAACGGGTTGCCGTGCGGGTTGGCTTCCATGATCGAGAAACAGCCCCAGATGCGGTGATCCCGACAGGCCTGACGCAGCGCCGCGACTTCGGGACCGTCCAGGCTGCACATGATGTCCGGCGCCGTGCTCATGGACAGGCCATGCAGCGAGTACTCGGGAAACACGATCAGGTCCATGCCGGGGTTGCTGCGCCTTGCCTTGGCGACCATCGACACCACTTTTTCGGTTTGCGCCCACAGCGCCTCGCGGGTGTGCGGGTCGGGAAGCGCCAGTTGCGCCAGACCGATCACCACGCCGTTGGGCGATTTGTTCAAGCCACCAAGACCACTGGCCATGTCATGCCTCCTCTGGAAATGTATTCATCGGGTCATGCTCAATTCGCCGGGCGCGCCGTTCAGCGTTCGGCCACGGCGGCAGGTCGCGTACATCACGCCCAGGGTCAGCGCGTACGGCGCGGCCGCAAACAGGTAGTAGCCGCTGCTGATGCCCACGGCTTGCAGCGCCGGACCAATCGCACCGGCTGCGCCGAACAGCAGCGATGCCCACAGGCACGCGAGCGGCCGCCAGCGAGCGAAAATCACCAGCGCCACGGCCATCAGGCCCTGGCCGCTGGACAAGCCTTCGTTCCAGCTGCCGGGGTAATACAGGGACAGGTACGCACCGCCAATGCCTGCCAGCGCGCCGCCGATGGCCGTGGCGACGATGCGCACCTTGATCGGCTGATAGCCCAGCGCCTGAGCGGTCTCGGCGTGATCACCCACCAGTCGCAGCATCAGGCCCCAGCGCGTGCTGCGCAGGCCCCAGTGCAACGCGAACGCCAGCGCCACGCCGATGAAGAACAGCACGTTAATGTTCAATGCCGAGCGCAAACGTTCTTCACCGCTCCACGCACCCAGCGCCAGTGACGGCAGCATGGGGGCCTGCGGCTGAATGAACGCCTTGCCGAGAAAGAACGCCAGACCGGTGCCGAGCAGAATCAACGCAATACCGAACGCGATGTCATTGACTCTGGGCAACGAGCAGGCGATACCGTGCAACAGGCCCAGCAGCAGGCCGACGCCGGCGGCTGCGCCCACGCCCAGCCAGGCCGAGCCCGTCAGGCATGCAGCGGCATAGCCCGACATTGCGCCAGCCACCAGAATGCCTTCCAGCCCCAGATTGATGCGGCCGCTCTTTTCGGTCAGGCATTCGCCCAGGCTGACAAACAGGAACGGCGTGCCGACGCGAATCGAACCGGCCAGCAGCGCCAGCAAAAAGGTGCTCAGGTCGATATCAGCCACGTTGCAGTGCTCCTTTTTCGACGACGGGCTGCGGTTGCGCGACCCTGATCTTCCAGGCCGCCAGCCGCCCGCTCAGGGCTTCCCAGAGCAACAGATTGGTGAACAGCAGTCCTTCGAGAATCAGCGTGGTGGCATCCGGCAGCCCGAGACGCCGCTGCAACAGGCCGCCGCTGGCTTCCAGGCCGCCCAGCAGAATCGCGCAGAAGATGATCGCCAACGGATGATGGCGGGCGGCGAACGCGACCAGAATGCCGCTGGTGCCATACCCCGCGATCATCGCGACATTGGCGCTGCCTTGTACCGCCGTGACTTCGAACATGCCTGCCAGACCGGATGCCGCACCGCCAAACAGGCAGCTCAGCAGAATCAGTCGATCCACCGGCAGGCCGATCATCAACGCCGTGCGTACGTTGCCGCCGACGACCGCGAGGGCAAAACCCTTTGTGCTGTGGCGCACTAATACGTACGCGAGCAGACAGGCAATCACACCGGCGACAAGCCCCCAGTGCACTTCGAAACTGTCGCTGATGGTGCCGACCATATAGGCCTCATCCAGCGGCGGCGTGGACGGCTTGTTCAGGCTCGCCGGATCGCGCAATGGTCCTTCGACCATTTGCCTGAACAGCGCGAGCGCGATGTAAGACAGCAACAGGCTGCTGATGGTCTCGTTGACCCCCCGGTGCTGGCGCATCCAGCCACTCAGGCCAATCCACAGTGCACCGGTCAGCATCGCGACTAGGCCCATGCAGCCGAGCATCAGCCAGGGCGCCACCGGCGGCAGCCAGAGCGGCGTGACCGCTGCTGCCAGGCCGCCGAGCACCAAGGCACCTTCGCCTCCGATGATGATCAGCCCGGCCCGCGCGGGCAGTGCTACGCAGAGCGCGGTCAGCATCAGCGGCGCGGCGCGCTGCAGGGTGTTTTCCAGCGCAAACCAGGAGCCGAATGCGCCTTCGCCGACCAGATGCAGGGCCTGCCACGCAGGCTTGCCCTGAACCGTGAGGAACAGCAGAAACAGCACGCATGACGACAGCACCGCCAACAGCGTCGGCAGGCCCGGCAACAGCGTTACGGCAATACGCCGCAGGGTTCGCGAGACCAACATCGGGCGCTCCTCAGATCTGGCCAACAACGCCTTCCACCAGATAATTCATGCTT
>Ga0326721_10000178_pt1 | contig 24419 bp, 21 predicted proteins | sample SGPome_FD_203951 | JGI IMG/M metagenome (GOLD analysis project Ga0326721, IMG submission 203951) | Soil microbial communities from Southern Great Plains, Lamont, Oklahoma, United States - SGP_1_2016 | ecosystem: Engineered > Artificial ecosystem > Soil microcosm > Unclassified | place: USA...
CGAGGAGATCTTCGGCCCCGTCGCCACGGTCATCACCGCCGATGGCGACGACGAGGCCGTCCGGATCGCCAACGACACCCGTTTCGGCCTGGGGCGAGCGTCTGGACCGCCGACCCGGAGCGGGGCCGCGCGGTCGCGGCGCGCATCCGGTCGGGCAGCGCCTTCGTCAACGCCGTGGTCGCCTCCGACCCGCGGCTGCCGTTCGGCGGGGTCGGGCGCAGCGGTTACGGCCGCGAGCTGGGGATCGCCGGGCTGCGCCAGTTCGCCAACGTCCGGAGCTGGTGGGTCGCCACACCGCCGGCCAGCGAGGAAGGGATCACCCGATGACTGCCGCAACCCCACCCGAGCCGTGCCTGCTCGTCCGCCCCCAGCAGGTGGCGCCGTTCTCGCGCGGCGGCACCGTGGTGACCTTGCCGATGGTGGGCGTGTGGAACTCGGAGCAGACCTCGGTGACGACCGGGATCACGGTCTTCGGGGTCGGTGACGCCATCCCGCTGCACACCCACAACGTCGAGGAGTGCGTCCTCGTGCTGGACGGGCTGGCGCGGGTGACCATCGGCGAGGACAGCTTCGACGTCGGGCCCGGGACCGTCAGCTGGGTGCCGGCCGGCACGCCGCACTGCTTCACCAACCGCGGCGACGGGCCGATGCGCATCTACTGGGTCTACGGCGGCCGGGACGTCACCCGGACGATCTGCGCCACCGGGGAGACCTTCGCCCACCTGTCCGACCGCGACCGCGGCGCCGTGCGCGCCGGCTGACCGGCGCAGGATGCGGGCCCGGCGGACGTTACCGCCCCGCGACCGCATCTTCGGGTCCCTGGCCCACACCCGGTACCGCCGCTATCTCGCCGCGCAGGCCGGGTCGCAGGTGGGCGCGTGGATGCAGACGATCGCGCAGTCGTGGCTCGTCCTGCGCCTGACGGGCTCCGGCTCCATGGTCGGGCTCACGCTCGCGCTTCAGAGCCTGCCGATGCTCCTGCTGGCACCCCTGTTCGGCGTGCTGGCCGATCGGCGGGATCGACGCCGGCTGCTGCTCGCCTCGCAGGCGCTGTCGGCGATCCTGGCGCTGACCCTCGGCCTGCTGACCGCGCTCGACGCCGTGCGGCTGTGGGAGGTGCTCGGGATCGCCCTGGGCGCGGGGTTGAGCAACAGCCTGGACAGCCCGGTGCGGCAGTCGCTGCTGTCGGATCTGGTCCCGCCGGAGGACCTGCGCAACGCGGTCAGCCTCTACTCGGTGATGAGCAACGCCGCCCGGTTGGTCGGGCCGGCTCTGGCCGGGGCGACGATCGGCGGGCTCGGCCTCGGCAGTTGCTTCCTGGTCAATGCGGTCAGCTACCTGCCGCTGCTGGTCGTGCTGGGCCGGTTGCGGATGCCGCCCGGGCTGCCGGCCGAGGAGTCCGGTGGCGTGCGGGCCGGCTTGCGTTACGCGCGCCGCACGGCGGCGGTGCGGCGGCCGATCCTGATGATGGCGATCATCGGCTGCCTGGCCTACGAGTTCCCGGTGACGCTGCCCGTGCTGGCCCGAACCGGCTTCGGCGGGGACGTCCAGACCTATGCGGTCCTGACGATGGCCCTGGGTCTCGGCTCGTTGTGCGGCGGGTTGTGGGTGGCCGGCTACGGGGCGGTCGGGCGGCGGGCGCTGCGCCGCTCGGCGCTCGGGCTGGGCGTCGCGCTCGCCGCCACGGCCGCGGCCCCGACGCTGGGCCTCGCGGTGGCCGCGCTGGCGGTCACCGGAGCGGCGAGCGTCTGGTTCTCGGCCCAGGCGAACAGCTCGCTGCAACTGGCCGCGGCCCCCGGGATGCGCGGCCGGGTGCTGGCGCTGTGGGCGGTCGCCAACGTCGGCTCGACCCCGCTCGGGGCGCCGGTGGTGGGGGTGGTCGGCGACCACCTGGGTCCCCGCGCCGGGATCGCGCTCGGCGCGGTGGGCTGTGGTCTCGCCGCGCTCGTGGTGGCCCGGCCGGCCGGTCAGCCCACGGCGGGTTCGCGGGATTCGGCGGGGCGCCCGAGCAGGCGGCGCAGCTCGGCGAGGAAGGCGTCGACGTCGGCCTCGTCGACGTCGAACGCGCACATCCAGCGGACGACGCCGTCGCGGCGGTCCCAGTCGTAGAAGGCGAAGCGCTGCCGCAGCTGGTCGGCAACGTCGCTGGCCAGCCGGGCGAACACGGCGTTGGACTGCACCGGGTGGACGATCTCGACGCCGGCCAGGTCCCGGACCCCCGCGGCCAACCGCTGCGCCATCGCGTTGGCGTGCGCGGCCCAGCTTCGCCACCGGTCGGCCTCGAGCAGGGCGAGCAACTGGGCCGAGACGAACCGGGTCTTGGAGACCAGCTGCAGATCGAGCTTGCGCAGGTAGCAGAGGTCGGCCGCGATGCCGGGGCGGCGGTCCGGGTTCAGGACGACAACCATCTCACCGAAGAGCAGCCCGTTCTTCGTGCCGCCGAAGGACAGCACGTCCACGCCGGCCTCGCTGGTGAGCTCGGCCAGGCTGGCGCCCAGGTGCGCGGCGGCGTTGGCGATCCGGGCGCCGTCCATGTGCAGCACCAGGCCGAGTTCGTGGGCGCGGTCGGCGATGGCCCGCACCTCGGCCGCGGTGTAAGCAGTGCCGACCTCGGTCGCCTGCGTGATCGTCACCGCCTGCGGCTGGGCCCGGTGCTCGTCGCCGAACCCCACGGCCCGGCGGTCGATCAGCTCGGGGGTGAGCTTGCCGTCGGGCGTCGGCACGGCCAGCAGCTTGAACCCGCCGATCACGGCCGGCGCCGTGCTCTCGTCGGTGTCGACGTGCGCCCCTTCGGCGCAGATCACCGCGCCCCACCGCGAGACGACCGACTGCAGGGCCAGGACGTTGGCCCCGGTGCCGTTGAGCACCGGATAGGCCACCGCCCCGGCGCCGAAGTGGCGGCCGATCACGTCCTGCAGCCGCGCGGTGTAGTCGTCGGCGCCGTAGGAGAGCTGATGCCCTCCGTTGGCCGCGACGAGCGCCTGCAGCACCTCGGGATGGGCGCCGGCCTCGTTGTCGGAGGCGAACGCCCGCCGGGCGCGGTCGTGCAGCGGCCTCACAGCGTGAACGGGCCGGCGTCGATCAGCAGCGCGGGAGAGACCACGCTCTCGATGAACGGCTGCTCGCCGCATTGCCGGTCGCGGCCCACCGCCAGCACCGCGTTGAGCGCCTCGTCCAGCCGGAACGTCAGCCGCACCTGCGGGTGCCACGCGACGACCTGGCCGTCGGCCGCCCAGAAGGTCGCGTCCCGCGTCGTGCCGGTCACCAGGGTGTCCTTGGGGTGCAGGATGCGCAGGTAGTCCAGGCGGCTGATGATCAGCCCCTCGCCGAGTTCGGTGACGAGGTCGTCCTCGGTGGCCGTCCCCGGCTCGAGCAGCAGGTGCGACGGGGCCGGGTCGGCGCCGAAGCGCCAGCCCAGCGGCACGCCGTGCCCGGTCGGGACCCCGCCGGTCACCGCGGCGTGCTTGGCATCGGAGACGACCCCGACCAGCCGGCCCCGGTCCAGCAGCGGCGTGCGGCGCCGCGGGGCGCCGTACGGGTCGAAGCGGCTGGGCACGCCGGCCGGGTCGGCGCCGTCGTCGGTCAGGGTGATGAGGTCGCTGACCACCTGCTCGCCCATCCGGCCGGCGACCGCCGTGCGGTTCTCGGCGTACCCGGCGGCGCCGAGCGCGGCGTAGCCGTAGGTGGCGATCAGCGTCAGCGCGGCCTGCGGGCGCAGCAGCACCCGGAACGTGCCGCTCGCCTTCTCGCGCATCGGCAGGTCCCCGAGCTCGTCCAGCAGCTGCCCGGCGATCGGCTCGACGTCGATCTCGGCCGGGTCCGCGCGCAGGGTGCGGAAACTGACCGAGCGCCCGTCCTGCTCGGCGATGGCCTGCACGTTGATGCGGTTCACCGTCTCCGCCTGGTAGAGCCCGTCGGAGTTGGCGACCACCCGGTCGATCACGTCGTTGCGGATGGAGCCGCCGAGCGCGGCCTTGTCGGCCAGCCCGGCGCGGATGGTCCGGAACCAGTCGCAGCGCTGGTCTGCCGTCGTCGGCGCCGGCAGCGCCGCCGGTTGCGGTCCGGTGCTCGTCGGCGGCCCGGCGTGGCCGGCCACCGCCGCTCCCGCCGGGCCGGGCCCGACGATGGTGAGGGCGGCCTCCAGCTTGGCGGCCAGGGCGTCCACCGCCACGCGATCCAGCGTCTCCAGCGATCCGGCCACCACCCGGCCACCGCGCTCCACCCGGACCCGGACGCGGAACCGCTCCTCGCCGTGCTGGGCGGTGATGCGCGAGCGCGCGTACCGCAGCAGGTCGATCCGCTCGTTCGCGATGTCCAGGGACGCGCCGTCGCCGAACGCCTCGAGGGCGGCCCGGACCTGGGTTTCGTCGATGCTCACTTCGTCCCCACCTTCACGTTGCGGAACCGAGCGGGCACCGTGCCGTGCCCGGGGTGCGCGACCTGCGCGGGCTCGCCCTTGTTGCACGAGGGGATGCCATGGATGCGGTATTCGTCCGGTCCGCCGAGCGCGTCGCACTCGGCCCAGAACTGCGGGGTGACGCCGGTGTAGGAGCAGTTCTTCAGCAGCCGGCCCAGCTTGCCGTCGCGGATCTCCCACCCGACCTCGGTGCCGAACCGGAAATTCATCCGCTGGTCGTCGATCGACAGGCCCTTCGTCATGTCGAGGAAGACGCCGCGGTCGGTGGTCGCGATCATCTCCTCCAGCGACGAGTCGCCCGGGGCGAGGCAGAGGTTGTTCATCCGGACCAGCGGGCTGCGCTGCCAGCCGTCGGCCCGAGCCGCGCCGGAGGACTGCTGGCCCAGCTGGCCGGCCGACTCGCGGCCGGACATGTATCCGACGAACACGCCGTCGCGGATGAGCGGGGTCCGCTGGGCGCGCACGCCCTCGTCGTCGTAGCCGTAGGACCCGAGGCCGCCCGGCGCCGTGGCGTCGGCGAAGACCGAGAGGATCGGCGAGCCCCAGCGGAAGTTGCCCCGGCGTTCGGGCGTCGCGTAGGTGCCGCCGGCCTGGCTGATCTCCGCGCCCAGCGCCCGGTCGGCCTCCATCGGATGCCCGGCGCACTCGTGCAGGACCATGGCGAGCTGCCCCCCGGTCACGACCAGGGTGGTGACCTCGTCCGGGCACTCCGGCGCCGTGAGCAGGGCGACCGCCTCGGCGCCGACCCGGGCCGCCTCCTCGACCAGCCGCAGCGTCCCGATGTGCTCGTAGCCGGTCCCGGCGAACTGCCCGCGCTGCCCGCGGATCGTCCGCGGCACGCCCTGGGGGTAGGAGCGGCGCTGGATGTCGTCACCGTCGGAGGCCAGCACCATCAGGCCCGCGCCGCTCTCGGTGATGGTCTGCTCGATGAGCGCGCCCTCGGTGTTGGCGAACACCTTCTCGTCGCGGAAGAAGTCCATCGAGGCCTCGACCCGGATGATCTTCGGCCCGGCAGTCTCGACCTCCTTGACCGTGGCATCCAGCAGATCGAGCTTGGTCGACAGCGACACCGTGAAGGGGTCGATCTCGACCGGGGAGGACCACCGGTCGCGGGTGGTGACCGGCTCGCCCAGCTCGATGGGCCGGCCCGGGCCCGCGGCGCGGGCCTGCCCGACGGCGCGGCGGGTGACGGCGGCCAGGCCGGCGGCGTCCAGGTGGGGCGTCGCCGCGAAGCCCCACTGGCCGTCGATCAGCACCCGCACGCCCAGGCCGAGCGACTCGTCGTAGGCGACGTCACCCGGTCCGGCGTGCTCGGCCAGGACGAGCTCGTGGTGGCGGTGGACGACCCGCACGTCGGCGTAGCTGACCGTGCTCGGCAGCAGGCTGAGCGCCCGCTCGGCGATCTCGCGCATCACGCCTCCTCCTCGTGCGGCCCTGGAACGGGACGGGGCGGGTATGGGCGCGAGGTGCGGGCGGTCAAGGCGTGCCTCCTGAGGTTGTCGTGCCGTCACTGTAGCAGTTACTACAGACTTTGGCCACGATGGTTGTTGGCACTACAGGCAGGCAGAACCGGTCAGACCGAGAGTCGGCGGCGCCGCAGCTCGTCCTCGAGCAGGGGCACGGCGGCCTGCCAGTTTCCGACGATGCCGACGTCGGCAGCGGCGAAGACCGGCGCGCCCGGATCGGCGTTGATCGCCAGCACGGAGTGGGCTCGGTGGACGCCGGCCAGATGGTTGGCCGACCCGCTGATGCCGATGGCGATGTAGAGCCGGGGGGCGATGTCGCGGGCGGTGATGCCCAGCTGTCGCCCGTGCGGCAACCAGCCGGCGTCGGTCACCGGCCGGGTGGCGGCGAGCTCTGCGGCCAGCCCCTGGCGCAACCGGTCGAGGTCGCGGTAGCGCTCGGGGGGCACGCCGCGGCCGACGCCGATGACGATGCGGGCCCGGTCCAGGGCGTCCTCGGCGTCGAGCACCGTGCGGCTGAGCCGCAGCACGGCGGGATCGGCCGGCACCGGCGACGGCGTCACCGTCAGCCGCGGCGGATCGGCGCGGGGCGGGCGCAGGCGCAGGCAGCCGGTGCGGACCGTGGCCAGCTGCCCGCCGGTGCGGCAGGCGATCTCGGCGACTACCCGGCCGCCGGACGGTTTGCTGCCGACGAGGCGCCGGGCCGGTTGGGTGAGGTCGAGGTGGATGGCGTCGACGATCAACCCGGCCCCCAGCCGGACGGCCAGCCGGGCGAGCACCTCACGTCCCCAGGTCGTGGCCGGCGCGAGTACGGCCCAGTCGGAGCCGGCGTCGGCCTGCAGGGCCGCGGCCAGCGGAGCCGGATCGGCGTGTTCGACGGTCGTCAACTCGTCGGCGCCCCAGCTAGCGGCCTTCGCCGGGTCGACCTCGGATCGGTGGCCGACCGCTATGACGTGGCCGCCGAGCCGGTGGGCGAGCACCGCCGCCTCGCCCAGCAGGGCTCGCTGTGCGCTGGGGTCCGGGCCGAGCAGGCAGCGGATGCGCGGTCCGCTCCGGTGCTCGACCGACGGCTCGGGCACGACGTCGGCGGGGCCGTCCTCGATGTCGCCGGGCGCGAATCCGCCGCGCCGCACCAGGGTGTCGACCGCACGGGACACCTGATCGGCGAGCGACCCGGGAAAGATCGTGCCGGCGCGGCCGGTCGAGGCCGAGCGCACCGCGACCACGTCGGTGCCGCTGCCGGCGAGCCCCCAGTCGCCGTCGGGCAGGTCCCGGGTGCTCAGGTGCGTGATGCCGGCCGCGGACGGCCAGCTCTCCGGGGGCGCCTTGGCCGGCGGGATCGACCGCTCGGCCACGGCGACGACCGCGGGTCCGCGGACCTCGACCTGCTCCTCGACGTGGTCGTGCTGCAGATCGGCCCGCAGGCGGGATCGCCCGTCGACGACCTCGACGTCCAGCGCCAGCGCCGGGCCGACGAACGGCACGCCGAGCAGCTCGGCCAGCATCGGCCCCACCGCCCCGGTGTCGGCGTCCACGGAGTTGCGCCCGACGATCACCAGGTCCGGCGGCGGCAGCAGCGCGATGGCCGCGTGCAGCGCTCGGGCCGTGGCCAGGCAGTCGGATCCGGCGAGTTTCCGATCGCTGAGCAGGACCGCGGCATCGACGCCGCAGGCGCGGGCCTCGCGCAGGACGTCCACCGCCGAGGGCGGGCCCATGGTGAGCGCGGTGCTGGTTCCCCCGGTGGCGTGCGCCACCCGCACGGCATGCGCGACGGCCCGCCGGCAGAACGGGTTGAGTTCGGCCGGCAGGCCGTCCCGGACGAGCGTTCCGGTCGAGTCGAGCTCAGCGGGCACGTCGTGTCGTGGCACCTGTTTGACCAGGACGAGGACGTGCAATCCGGAACCGTCCGCGCGGGCCATGCGCTACCGCTTGGGCCGGGTGGGGCGCACGTCGATCGCCAGGCTGATCGCGAAGAACACCACCAGCACGATCCCGCCGACCACCGCCAGCGCGTGATCGCCGAGCACGTCGGCCTTCATCACCCCGAGCAGGACGGTGAGGCCGAGGACGACGGCCACCGCGATCTTCCAGTCGTCGCCGATGATGAAGTCGTACCAGAACTGACCGAATGACTTCAGGAACTTCATGACCGTCAGACCTCCTGGGCGGCGCGGGCGGGGGTGGGCGCCGTCGTCGGCGAGGCGGGCACGCGCAGGACGGCGACGAAGGCGCGGCTGAGCAGGTACCAGATCACGATCAGGGCGAGGATGATCGCGTCCTTGCCGGGCCACTCGATGCTCTCGCGGCCGGCGCGGAAGATGCCCGTGCCTTCGACGGCCCAGTACGTCCCGAAGGATGCCAGCAGCAGGCCGACCCCGTACTTGAGCAGGTTCTCGGGGATCATTGACAGCGGCCGGCGGGCGAGCGTCGCGATGATCAGCACGATGATGATCGCGGCCGCTGCGCCGACGCAGGCGGCCGGGATGTTGTCGGCGTTCAGGCCGAAGGTGATCACGATAAACACCACCTCCATGCCCTCGAGGAAGACGCCCTTGAACGAGACCATGAACGAGAACATGTCGATCCCGGTGGCCGGCTGACCGGCGAGTCGAGCGGCTTCGACCTCGTCGCGGTAGATCTGGTCCTCGTCGTGGATGGCCTTGCGGCCGGAGGACCGCAGGATCGCCTTGCGCAGCCACTGCAGGCCGAAGATCAGCAGCAGGCCACCGATCGCCAGTTGCAGCGCCGACTCCGGCAGCCAGGTGGTGAGTGCGTAGCCGGCGATCGTCGTGACGACGGCGAGCGCTCCGATGGCGGCGCCGGTGCCGGCGAGGGCCGAACGCCAGCTGCGGGTGAAGCCCATCGCCATGACGATGGTGGTGGCCTCCACCATCTCGACGAAGCAGGCGACGAAGACTGCGATGAGTAAGCCCCAGGTTGCGGCCGTCATGGCGCGCGCTCCTTCCGTTGGGTGGTCGTCTGGCTCCAATGTAGCACCCGTTGCATGAAACAGCTGCTACATCCTTCGGAACGGCCACTTGAGCTCTAAGCTCGTCCTGTGCCTCCTCGCAAGCGTTCCGGAACCAGCGCCTCAGCGGCTCGTCGCGATCCCCACGCGGACGAGAGGTGGTTGCTGCTGATCTATCGGGTCCCGCGGGACTCCTCGCGGGCCCGGGTCGCCGTCTGGCGTGACCTCAAGCGCCTCGGCGGGTTCTACGTCCAGCAGGCTGTGTGCGTGCTGCCCGACCGCGAGGAGCTGCGCGAGAGCGTGGACCGGGTGCGCGAGCGCATCGACGAGCTGGGCGGCTCGAATGTGTTCCTGACCCTCCATGACGTCGAGCCCGAGGCCCGGGCAACGTTCGTGGACGGCTTCCGCGCGAATTCGGCCAAGGAATATGCCGAGATCGTCGAGGAGTGCGAGACCAAGTTCGTCAAGGAGATCGAGTTCGAGCGCTTCCGGGAGAACTACACCTTCGAGGAGGCCGAGGAGATCCGCCAGGACCTCGAGAAGCTGCGTCGCTGGCTGGACAAGGTGGAGGCGCGGGACTGGATGGGCGCGGACGGGCGCGACACCGCGCGGGCCAAGGTCGCCGAGTGCGAGGCGCTGCTCGAGCAGTTCGAGGCCGACGTGTACGAGCGCCAATCCGGCGAGGACCCGCTGGGCTGACCGCCCCGCCGCAACGCCCGGACTTGTTAGCGGTCGCCGCAGGTCGCTATCCTGATGTAACAGCTGCTTCAACGTAGCAGCCCTGTAACTGTAAGGGATAGAACATGACCTTCCAGGCTGCGCTGCCGCCCGCCGAGCTGCACCACGCGCATCGCGACGTCACCGGCGGTTGGCTGCGGCCGGCGACCTTCGGCGTGATGGACGGGCTCGTCTCCAACTTCGCCCTCGTCGCCGGCGTCCTCGGCGGTGGCGCCGGCACTCATGTCGTCGTGCTGACCGGGCTGGCCGGGCTCGCCGCCGGGGCCTGTTCGATGGCCTCGGGTGAGTACATCTCGGTGACCTCGCAGGCCGAGCTGATGCGGGCCGAGATCGCCGTCGAGAAGCACGAGCTGCGGAAGAATCCGGACGACGAGCTGAGCGAGCTCGCCGCCATCTTCGAGGCCAAGGGCATCCGCCCCGCGTTGGCCTCGGTCGTCGCGCGTGAGCTGACCGCCGATCCCGAGATCGCCTGGCGGGTGCATGTCCGGGAGGAGCTCGGCGTCGACCCGGACGACCTGCCGTCCGCGTGGGTCGCCGCCGGCTCGTCCTTCACCGCCTTCGCCCTGGGCGCCTTCGTCCCGCTGCTGCCGTTCCTGCTCGGCGCGAGCGGCATCCTGGCCGCTCTCGTCCTCACCGTGCTGGCCCTCGCGCTCGCCGGCGGGCTCGTCGCCCGGCTGACCGCCCGGCCGATGTGGCTGGGCGCGTCGCGACAGGTCTTCTTCGCCGCCATCTCGGCCGCGGTGACGTTCGGTATCGGCCTGCTCGCCGGCGCGTCGATCTCATGAGCCGGCAGCTGGCCCGGCCGATCTACCGGCTGACCGCGGCAGACGGCCATTTCGGCCGCGAGCTGCCGGAGTTCACGTGGGAGCGGACCGACCGGGCCGAGACGTTGCGCGCCGCGGCGAGCGCCCGATGACCGCCGCCGAGCCCCACGTCGCTCGCACCTACAACCCGCTGCCGGTCGTGGTGGCCGAAGGCATGGGCGCCTGGGTCCAGGACGAGGCCGGCGGCCGGTACCTCGACCTGCTCGCGGCGTACAGCGCCCTCAACTTCGGGCACCGCCATCCGCAACTCGTGGCGGTGGCGCGCCAGCAGCTCGATCGGCTGACGCTGACCAGCCGGGCATTCGGCAACCCGGAGCTGGAGCCGTTCTGTCGCGAGCTCGCCGCGCTGTGTGGCATGGACCTCGTGCTGCCGATGAACACCGGCGCCGAGGCGGTGGAGACCGCCCTGAAGACCGCCCGCAAGTGGGGCTACGAGGTCAAGGGGGTCCGGCCCGGCCGGGCGAAGATCATCGTTGCCGGTGGCAACTTCCACGGCCGCACCATCAGCATCGTCAGCTTCTCCGACGACCCTGTGGCCACCGAGGGTTTCGGGCCGTTCACGCCCGGGTTCGTTCGGGTGGCCTACGGCGATGCGATGGCGTTGCGCGACGCGCTCGACGACGACACCGTGGCCGTGCTGATCGAGCCGGTGCAGGGCGAGGCCGGCGTGATCGTCCCGCCGGCCGGCTACCTGCAGCAGGTCCGCGAGCTGTGCACCGCCCGGAACGTCCTCATGATCGCCGACGAGATCCAGTCCGGCCTCGGCCGCACCGGGCGCACCTTCGCGTGCGACCACGACGGCGTCCGGCCCGACGTCTACGTCCTCGGCAAGGCGCTGGGCGGCGGCATCGTGCCGCTGTCGGCGGTCGTCGCCCGGGCCGAGGTGCTCGGCGTGCTGGCCCCGGGCCAGCACGGCAGCACGTTCGGTGGCAACCCGTTGGCGTGCGCCGTCGGCCGCGAGGTGATCCGCATGCTGGCGACCGGCGTCTATCAGGAGCGCGCCGAGACGCTCGGCCGGCTGCTCACGGCGCGGCTTCAGCAACTGCCCGCCACCGTGGTGTCGCAGGTGCGTACCCGCGGTCTGTGGGCCGGGGTCGACGTCGTGGGCCGCACCGGCCGGGCCGTCTGCGAGGGGCTCGTCCGGCGCGGAGTGCTCGCCAAGGACACCCACGGCAGCACGATCAGACTGGCTCCCCCGCTGGTGATCGAGGCCGAGGACCTGGAATGGGGCCTGGATCAACTGGCTGCTGAGCTGGGCGCCTAGCTTCCTCCTGCGACTGCCCATGCAACCTTTCGCGGCGCATCGCGTCTGACAGCCGTACATACTTCGCAAGCGGAGTCGGCCGGACGTACCGGCCAGGACGGACAGGCGCAGTGACGCACACGACCGAGCTCGACTTCACCGGCTTGTACTCCGCCCACCGGCTGCCGCTGGTACGCCTGGTGGTGCTGCTCGTCGATGACATCGCCACCGCCGAGGATGTGGTGCAGGAGGCGTTCGCCGCGCTGCACCAGAATCAGTCCCGGCTGCGCGACCCGGACGCCGCCCTCGGCTACCTGCGCACGGCCGCCGTCAACAACGCCCGCTCGGTGCTGCGCAAGCGCCAGACCGCGCGGCGGCACCTACGGCTGGCCCGGCTCGAGAACGCCGAACCGGCCGACAGCGAGCTGCTGCTGGCGGCGGCGCACCAGCAGGTGCTGGCCGCCGTCCGGCAACTACCACCCCGACAACGCGAGGTGCTCGCCCTGCGGTACTGGGCGAACCTGTCCGAGGCCGACATCGCCCAAGCGCTGAGCATCTCGCGCGGAGCGGTGAAGTCCAACGCCAGCCGCGGCATGGACAAGCTGGAAACGATCCTGGGAGACATGCGATGAACAGCCAGACCGAAGAGCGGCTCCGGGCCGCGTTCGAGGCCAAGGCCGACCAGGTCACCGTCGAGCGGCTCGACCGGCTCGCAGCCCAGCGGCAGCTATCACTGGAGGGCGACGACACCGGCTGGAACTCCACCGGCGATTCGACGACCGGGTTCCGGATCTCCGCCGAAACCGACCTCGGTGAGGACGTGACGCCACTGGACATCGACCGGGGCGCCGACACCGGCCGGCACAGCCGCTGGTTCGCGCCCCTGCTCGCCGCGGCGGCGGTCGTCGCGCTGGCTGTGGGGGTCACCGCCGTCACGGCCACCCGGAACGACGGCAAGCCACGGCCCGGCAACTCAACCTCGCCGGCGTTGCTGGGAGCGAACCAGCAGGCCGACCGTTCGGCGGTCCCGTGGAGCCAGGTCGACGCGGGCTGGACGGTCGCCCTGTGGACCGCCGCGACGATGACGAAGGAGCAGGATCAGGCCCCGGTCCGACCGGAAACGGTGTATCTGGTCAACCCCATCGGTGGCCGGTACCTGATTACGACCCTGAACGGTAACTACAGGTTGAAGTTGACGGACTGGTCGACCGACGTCCGGACGGCCCTGCTGATCCGGCAGGGCGACAAGTCCAGCGAGGTGATCCAGCTCGACCTGTCCAGCGGGAAGACGCAGTCGTTCAGCGCAGCGGGCAAGGTGCGGCTGGCGAAGTTCACCAAGCCTTCGGGCGCGGCAATCCTGCTGGACCGGGATGGCGCAGGGATCGAGCGGGTGGGGCTGTCGGGCGCCCACCAGCTGACCTACCCGAAGGCCAGGAGCACTGAGGAGTTCCTTCCCACCAACCACCTGCTGTCCTCACCCGACGGCCGCACGCTGGTCCTCGCTTCCGACCAGGGCCTGGTAGTGCGGGCCGAGAACGGCAGCTTGCGCCGCACGATCGCGCCACCGGCCGGAACAACCAGTTGCTCGCCGGTGCGCTGGTGGGATGCCAATTCGGTACTGGCGGTCTGTCAACCGGAATTACTCGGTCAGGAGGGGGCTCAGCTGTTGTTCGTGGTGCCGATCCTCACGCCTGGCAGCACCACCCCGCTCGCGCCGCCCACCACTGCGGTTGCGGCTGGCCACCCGTTCACGCTGGCGTGGCGACTGGACTCCGGGGTGCTGTTGCTCGACGCGGGAGGTTACTGCGGAGGTGGAGTGCTGGGTGAGCTGGACAACACCGGTCACATCGTGCCGCGGGCCATGCCAACCGGCCTCAATGGATACGGGATGAGCCCGGTCGGGTCGACCACGACCACGGTGACCTTCATGATCCACGTGCTCTGCCCGCAGAGTCCCGCGCTGGTCAGCTTCGACCCGGCGACCGACCAGCTGATCCGGCTCCTCGGGCCCGGGCTGAACGGCGGATCGGTCCTGGACGCCTACGGGTTCGGTAGCCCCACCTACTACTAGGCAGGTCTCGGCGCAGCCTGTCACACCTGGATAACAATGCTGATCCCGGCGAATCAGACGCAACGCCAGGCAGCTCTCTCAAGTGTCTAGTGATTACCTAGTCACAATGGATATGGGCCGGGTCGTACCGCCTGGAATGGACAGCACCGTGACATCTGACCTGATGCGGCTGCAAGCAGGCCGTCAGACCGCCGGCACTCGGCACGTCCGCTGGCTGGTCCTCATCCTGGCGGTGGCCGTGATCGCCGTCGTCGTTGCCGTCGCCGTCGAGGTCACCGCGATCACCACATCGGGCAAGCACAGTGCTCCCAGGCCGACCCTGCCGGCCGGCCAGGTCAGCACGTCGGCGCCCAGCACGTCGGCGGCCAGCACGTCGGCGGCCAGCACGTCGGTGCCCGGCGCCACCGCGCCGGCGCCTGCACCATCGGCGACTCCGGCCCCGATCGGCGTCAGCCACCCGGTGCCCGCGCTACTGCGCAGCGGCGCGCAGCAGGGCAGAGCACAGATTCCGTGGAGCCAGGTCGGCCACGGCTGGTTCCTGGCGCTGGCGGACGGCGCGGCGCCGAGTGCCGGCAGGGCCTTGTATCTGGTCAACCCGATCGGCGGTCGCTACCTCATCACCGATCAATTGCCCAACCCCAACGACCGCATCACGGAATGGTCCCCAGACGGCAAGCGAGTGATGCTCATCCGGGACAAGGGCGCCACCCACATCATTACCGAGCTGGAGCTGGCAACCGGTCGAGTGCTGCACACCGTCGACATCGGCGAACGCGGGTTCTTGGGCTACACCAGGCCGCAAGGCCGCGCGATCCTGGTGATCCGTTTCGCGGGCACCTCGCCGTCGTTGGAAAGACTCGCTACCGACGGCAGCCACCAGCTGACCTACCCCCGGACGCTGCTCGGCTTCGGGCAGATCGGCTTTCCCGTCCTCTACACCGCTGACGGCACCGAACTGCTGGTCGGCGGGCAACACGGGATAGCGTTGCTGGGCAACGACGGTCACCTGATCCGGGTGCTGCCAGCGCCGGCCGGCGCCCAGGGCTGCTGGCCGGCCACGTGGTGGAACTCATCGACGGTGCAGGAAACCTGCAACTTCGACGTCAGCCCGCGTTATGCAGTCCTCCTCCAACCGGTGGCCGGCGGGCAGCCGGAGAAGTTGGCCGGCGCCAGCACGACGTACCCGCTGGGGTTCGTCAACGCCTGGAGGTACAGCAAGGGCACGGTGCTGGGCGAAGGATCCGGCTGCGGGCCGGGCCGGCTTGACGTTCTGCGCCACGGAGTCATCTCCACGCTCACGCTGCCTGCCGGCGTGCAGGACTCCCCGCCGGTCATCGGGGTGGACGGCGACATCATCACGGTGCAACGGGTAGGCGGTTGCCCGATCAGCCATGAGGAATCGGTGATCGCGGTCAACCTCGTCACCGGTACCACCACCACGTTGTTCAAGGGCAGTGCGCAGCTGCTTCCCTACCCCTGGCAGCGGTCCTGACCCTGCCGCTAGGACGGCCCGCCGCTACAGGATCGGCTCGGGGACGTAGCCGGCGGCGGCCGGCTCGGTCTCCAGCACCCGGTCCACCGCGGCGATCACCGCCCGCACCTGGGCCTGGGCGGCGCCGGTGAAAGCCAGCGGGTCGGCCAGCAGGCCGGTCAGAGCGTCTGCCTGCAGGCCCAGCCGGGGGTCGGCGGCCAGCCGGGCGAGCAGGTCGTTCTCAGCGGCGCCCTGCTCCCGCATGTCCAGCGCCACTCGGACGGCGTGCTCCTTGATCGCCTCGTGCGCCTGCTCGCGCCCGGCGCCGGCCCGGACGGCAGCCATCAGCACCTTGGTGGTCGCCAGGAACGGCAGGTAGCGGTCGAGCTCCCGGGCGATCACCGCCGGGAACGCCCCGAAGTCGTCCAGCACCGTGAGGGTGGTTTCCAGCAGGCCGTCCAGGGCGAAGAAGGCGTCCGGCAGCGCGACCCGCCGGACCACCGAGCAGCTGACGTCGCCCTCGTTCCACTGGCCGCCGGCCAGCTCGCCCGCCATCGAGGCGTAGCCGCGCAGGATCACCGCGAAGCCGTTGATCCGCTCCGCGGATCGGGTGTTCATCTTGTGCGGCATCGCCGACGAGCCGACCTGCCCCGGCTTGAACCCTTCGGTGACCAGCTCGTGGCCGGCCATCAGGCGCAGGGTGGTGGCGAAGCTGGCCGGGGCGGCGGCCAGCTGGACGAGCGCGGAGAGCACGTCGTAATCCAGCGACCGGGGGTAGACCTGCCCGACGCTGGTCAGCGCCTTCTCGAACCCCAGGTGTTCGGCCACCCGGCGTTCCAGCTCGGCCAGCTTGGTGGCGTCGCCGTCGAAGAGGTCCAGCATGTCCTGGCCGGTGCCGACCGGGCCCTTGATGCCGCGCAGCGGGTACCGGGCGATCAGCTCGTCGAGCCGGGCCAGGGCTGCCAGCAGCTCGTCGGCCACCGTCGCGAACCGCTTGCCGAGGGTGGTGGTCTGGGCGGCGACGTTGTGCGAGCGGCCGGCGATCGGCAGCGACTCGTGCTCCGCGGCCCGCCGGGCCAGCCGGACCAGCACGGCCAGCACCTTGGTGCGGACCAGCCGCAGCGCGGATCGGACCTGCAACTGCTCGACGTTCTCGGTGAGGTCGCGGCTGGTCATGCCCCGGTGGATCAGCTCGTGAGCTTGCCCGGTGGCGGCTGCGTCGGCCCGGCCGGCTGTGTCAGCCAGGGCGTTGAACTCCTCGATCCGGGCCTTGACGTCATGCTTGGTCACCCGCTCCCGGTTCGCGATCGACTCCAGGTCGACGGCGTCGACGCCGGCCTCGACCACCGCGCGGTAGGCGGCGACCGCGCCGTCCGGGGTGCTGATCCCCAGGTCCTGCTGGGCCGTGAGCACCGCGAGCCAGAGCTGGCGTTCGAGCACCACCTTGTGCTCGGGGCTGAACAGCGTCGCCATCGCCGGCGAGGCGTAGCGGTGGGCCAGGACGTTCGGAATGGCGGGCTTGGCGGTCACCCGGCCATTCTCCCGCACCGGGACAGCCGCGCTGAACGCGCGTCCGGAGCCGACGGCGTGCGGTTTAGGCCCGCTTGTGCACACAATCTCCGATGGTGACCCGAGGTCAGCTGGTGTTCAGCGAAGTGTCGGAGTGATCGCCTAGGCTGCCGCACGCACCACATCACAAGCCGCTTTCTCGACAGGACGGATACCACCGGTGGACAAGATAACGATGAGCCGACGTCAACTGCTGGCCTCGGCCGTCGTGGGCACGGCCGGCGCCGCGTTGTTCAGCGCCGCCCCCGCCTCGGCGCAGGGCGCGAGCAAGAACAGCAGCTTCCGGTTGACGGTCCTCGGGACCACCGACACCCATGGCAACGTCCTGAACTGGGACTACTTCAAGGACGCCGAGTACGACGACGCCCAGCACAACGACGTCGGCCTGGCCAAGATCTCCACGCTGGTGACCGCGATGCGCGCCGAGCGGGGCCGGTGCGCGACGCTGACCCTGGACGCCGGCGACACCATCCAGGGCACTCCGCTGGCCTACTACTACGCGCGGATCGATCCGATCACCAGCGCCAAGGCGCCGATCCATCCGATGGCCGCCGCGATGAACGCGATCGGCTTCGACGCCGCGGCGCTCGGCAACCACGAGTTCAACTACGGCGTCGAGACGCTGCGCAAGTTCCAGTCCCAGCTCCATCACCCGCTGCTGGGCGCCAACGCGCTGGACTGGAACACCGGCCAGCCGGCATTCCCGGAATTCGTGCTCAAGAAGGTGCGGGTCGGCGACCACCAGGGCCACAGCGCCGACCACCGCCACGACGACGGCAACGGCGAGTTCGTCACGGTCGGCATCGTCGGGCTGGTCACCCCCGGTTGCGCGATCTGGGACAAGGCGAACCTGGACGGCAAGATCACCTTCAACGGCATCGTCGAGCAGGCCAAGATCGTGATCCCGAAGGTCAAGCAGGCCGGCGCCGACATCGTCATCGTGTCCTGCCATTCCGGGGCCGACACCTCTTCCAGCTACGGCGACGCGCTGCCCTGGCCGGAGAACGCCTCGACGCTGCTGGCACAGCAGGTGCCCGGCATCGACGCCATCCTGGTCGGCCACGCCCACGTCGAGATTCCGCAGCGGTTTGTGACCAACTCCGTGACCGGCAAGCAGGTGCTGCTGTCCGAGCCGCTGAAGTGGGGCGAGCGGCTCACCGTGATGGACCTCGATCTGGTGAAGCAGCGCGGTAGCTGGCAGGTCGGCGCCGCTCGGGCCACCGTGCTCAATGCCAACACCGTCAGCGCCGACGAGAAGATCGTCTCGCTGGTGGCGGCTCAGCACCAGAAGGTGCGCAGCTACGTCAACAGCGTGATCGGATCCTCGACCGCCGCCATGTCGGCAGCCACCTCGCGCTACGAAGACACCGCCGCGATGGACTTCATCAACTTCGTCCAGGCCGACGCGGTGAAGAAGGCGCTGGCCGGCTCGCCGTCGGCCTCGCTGCCGATCCTGTCGATCGCCGCCCCGTTCAATCCCGACGCGGCGATCCCGGCCGGTGACGTGACGGTGCGCGACGTGGCCGGCCTCTACATCTACGACAACACCCTGCTCGGCATCGTGTTCACCGGCGCTCAGGTGCGGGCGTACCTGGAGTTCTCGGCGGCCTACTTCAAGCAGATCAGCGGCACCGGCCCGTTCACGCCCGACCAGCTCACCAATGCCGTCACGCCGACCGCGCCGACCGGCACCCCGGACTACAACTACGACATCATGGGCGGCCTCGATGCCCCGCTGACCTACGACATCGATATCGCCCAGCCCGTCGGATCCCGGATCAAGAACCTGGCCTACGGCGGCGCCCCGGTCACCGACGGCCAGCAGTTCGTGATCGCCATCAACAACTACCGGCAGTCCGGCGGCGGCAACTTCCCGGGCGTCAAGACCGCGCCGGTGGTCTACAACGCCCAGGTCGAGATCCGGCAGCTGATCATCGACTGGGTGTCCGCGACCAAGGTCATCGACCCTGCGGTGTTCTCGAAGCTGGACTGGAAGCTGGTCTCCAACGGCCAGCCGATCACCATCACCGGCTGAGCCGCGCTCCGGCAAAGCCTTACTCGGCTGCCGCAGCGGACCCCAGCCGGACGGCGGCCATGGACGCGGCGGTGCCGACGGCGGCTGCGATGCCGGCCGTCGACGGCACGAATCCGCCGTAGCCGCCGAGCAGCCTGCGCATCCGCATCGACATGCCAACCTGACCGGCGCTCTCAGCCGCGCTCCACCACGGCAGCATCCGGAAGACCTCGGAGAACAGGCCTGCCAGCGCTGTCGGATCGGTTGGGACAAGGCCGCTCAAGCCGACTGCACCCGCCAGCAGGCTCACCAGCGGACGCAGCGTCGCCCAGGTACCCGAGCCGAGGATGTCGGCCCACTCGCCGTAACTGACGCCAGTGGCGGCGCCGATCAGCAGGGGCGCGCCGGCCGCCACCGCCAGCTTCAGCGCCTCGACCACGGCCAGTAGCACCATTTGTTGGCCGGTGAGCTCCTGGGCGCCGGCGATGCCGTCCACCCGCATCCGCATGGTCAGCAGATCGGCATCCGAATGCACCCAGTTGCGGATCACCCGCACCGAGGGGACGGGGTTCCAGGACTCGGCATCCCACCAACTGGTGGTCAGGGCGGTGGGGATCAGCGACTCCCAGTACAGCAGCTCGCCCAGCACGCCGAGGAACGGCAGCCAGCCAGCCAGCGTGCCCACCGCCAGCCGGGGCGCTCCGAACGGCACCTGCGAGTAGATCGGCTGAACCTTGTACCCGATCGTCTTGTTCTTCTTCAGCTCCCCCTCGATGAGCTTCTCGACCGCCAGGAAGTGCGACATCGGCTGCCAGAGGTTGTTTCCGTCGTTGGTCAGTGGAACCAGGTTGTTCCAGCTGGCGGGCCCACCGAACTTGTCTCGCAGCAGGTGCGCTCGCACGTAGAAGGCGCCTCCGCCCACGGCCGGTTTGCGGCGCGAGAGCACCTCATCCCAGCCATGCATAGCCGGCGCGTGGTCCGCGGACTGGCCACCCCCCTTGGGAAAGCCCGGGCCGAGCACCGTGTACATGCTGGTGCCGAAACCGCCGCTGCTCAGCGGGCCGAACGTCGGCGCCGCACTCGGTCCCTCACCGGCCAGCCAGCCGCCGAGGGACCGGGCTCCCATCGCGACGCCGATGCCGACGTCGGTCACGGTGTTGCCGACCAGGTTGTTCAGCAGACCTCGGCGCAGCACGCGCGGCTCAGCGGGGCTGCGCCGGAGCGGCCCAGCCGATGCCGGCTCGTCGAAGTTCGAGTTCGGTGGGTGCTCGTGCCCGGCGCGGTCCGTCACCGAGCGGCCAGCGGCCTGCCGGCGCAGCGCGCCGACGATCTGGTCGGCGCTGCGCTCGGCGGCCTGCTCCGCCGGGTCATCGGCGCGTCCGATCAGAGCCGCGCCCGGCACCGAACCGGTCGCCTCGTGCGCTACGTGCGAGAGCTCGTGCGCCAGCAGCCGCTCACCGCTGACCGAGTCGGGGCGGTAGGCGTCCTGGCTGAAGTAGACGTCGTTGCCCGAGGTGAACGCGACCGCCTGCACCCGGCGGGCGATGCCGGCAGCCTCGCTGTCGGCATGCACTCGGACGCCGGAGAGATCGTGACCCAGCTGCTCGCCCATCTCATGGGCCACCCGTGCGGGCAGCGGTCGCCCCGCACCGGCCCGGCGGCGCAGGGTCGAGACGATGTCGGAGGGAATCTCGGTTCCGCCTAGCGGGTCGTCAGCGGCAGACGACGAGCGCCGCAGCCTCGATCCGGCGCTGGCCAGGCCCGGCACCGGCGGCATCCAGGCGGGGGCCTCGACCGCCATCGAGTCGTGCTCGGCGACAGCCGGCCGGGGCAGCTGGACGACCGTGCGGGCGGACCGCTCCGGCTTGGCCGGCTGCGACGACGGGCCGTCCGCCATCGCCGCCTCCTCGTCCGCACCGGGACGCCAGCGCGCAGCGTCTAAATTAAATCCATGTTAGCCGACTTTTCCCGCTACGGAGGGCGGTCCACCGTCAGCTGGTCAGCCGGGCTACGGCTGCCGCGGCGATGTCGGTGCGGTGCTGGCTGCCGGCCAGCTCGATGCCGGCCACCAGCCGGTAGGCCGCGTCCCGGGCCTCGGCCAGGGTGGGGCCGACGGCGGTGGCCGACAGCACCCGGCCACCGGCCGAGCGCAGCACCCCGTCGCCGTCGCGCCGGGTGCCGGCATGGATGACGCCGGGCTGGTCGCCCCCGGTGATGGGATCGTCCAGCCGCGGCGTGCCCGGGTAGTTCGCCGCCGCTACCACCACCGTGACCGCCGCCCCGGCACGCCAGCGGGGCGGCGGGTGGCCGGCCAGTTCTCCGGTTGCCGCCGCGTGCAGCAGCCCGGCCAGCGGGGATTCCAGCAGCGCCAGCACCACCTGGGTCTCCGGGTCGCCGAACCGGGCGTTGAACTCGATCACCCGGGGCCCGGCCGCCGTCATCGCCAGCCCGACATAGAGCAGGCCTGCGAAGGGCATGCCGCGCCGGCGAAGCTCGTCCACGGTCGGCTGGGCGACCTCGCGCACCACCTGCTCGACGGTCTCGGCCGGCAGCCAGTCCAGCGGGGCGTAGGCGCCCATGCCCCCGGTGTTCGGCCCGGTATCGCCGTCGCCGATCCGCTTGAAGTCCTGAGCCGGCAGCAGCGGCAGCACGGCCACCCCGTCGGTGACGCAGAACAGCGACACCTCCGGCCCATCGAGGTATTCCTCCACCAGCACCCGCCCGCAGGCGGCGGCGTGCGCAGCGGCCTGGCGCAGGTCGGAGGTCACCACCACGCCCTTGCCGGCGGCCAGCCCGTCGTCCTTGACCACGTAGGGCGGCCCGAACTCGGCCAGCGCGGCGTCCACCTCGGCGGCCGTGTCACACACCCGGGCCCGGGCGGTCGGCACGCCGGCGGCCGCCATCACGTCCTTGGCGAAGGCCTTGCTGCCCTCCAGTTGGGCGGCCTGCGGGGACGGCCCGAAGCAGGCGATGCCGGCGGCCCGGACGGCATCGGCGGCGCCGGCCACCAGCGGGGCCTCCGGGCCGATCACCACCAGCTCGGTGTGGGTCTCGGTGGCCAGCGTCGCGATCGCCGCCGGATCGGTGACGTCCAGCGGGCGATGCTCGGCGATGGTCGCGGTGCCGGCGTTGCCCGGCGCGCAAATCAGCGCCGTGACGTCGGGGTCGGCTGCCAGCGCCAGGCACAGGGCGTGCTCACGAGCACCGGAGCCAACGACAAGAACCCGCATACCCGCCAAGGCTACTGAGTCGGGTATGCGGGTTCAGGCGCCGCCAGGAGGCTGCGTCAGCAGCCGCAGGTGTAGTACGTGATGTCCCAGTGGGTGCCCTCGTCGCAGTAGAGGTTGCCCGAGGAAGCCTGCCACTGCGGGTAACCGTCGCCCCGGTTGGCGATCCGGGTGAAGGCGTTGTGGATGTAGGAGTCGATGCAGGTGCGGTGGGTGATGTCGACCTTGTAGCCGTTCCAGTGGCTGTAGGTGCCGCTGGCGTGACCGGTCTCGGTGCCACCGGTGATGTTGATCGAGCAGCCGCTGGCACGCTTGAGGGTGATGACGCCCGACACCGTGCTCTGGTTGATCTGCTCGAACGAGGTGCAGGTCGAGTTGTAGCGGTTGGTGCAGTTGCCGCTGGAACTCCAGGTGATGCCCGCGGCCGACAGCTGCGAGGCAGCCTGAGCCTGCGTCAGCTTGGTGACGGCGTGCGCCGGCGCGCTGACCGCGACCAGCGTGGTCAGCGAGGCGAACAGGCCGAGCAGGAAGACGACGATCCGATTTCTCATGCTTAATCCACTTCAGGGGGGAGGGAGGGGTTTTATCGGCATCACCGTTGCGTACCAGCTAAATCTCGTCAACTCGGCCACTAGCTAGCTTCACGCGCTCCACACGCGGCGGTGACAGCAGCGGGATCAGCGTGCCGCGGTGTCGACGATCGTGATGCCGCCCAGGGTCGGCACGAACAGCCGCGTGCCGCTGATCGCCGGGGTGGCGAATCGGCTGGTCCGGCCTACCGAAACCCGCTCGCGAACCTTGCCGGTGGCCGGGTCCAGGGCGTTGAGCACCCCGGCCTCCGGGCTCACCGAATACAGCCGGCCGCCACCGAGCACCGGCGACCCGGTGATCGACTCCTCGGCGTGCCAGCCGGGCACGATCCGGCCCTGGCCGTCGATCCGGGCGGCCCGGACGCCGTCGGCACAGGGCACGTACACGGTGCTCCCCGCCACCGCGGCGCCGCCGAAGGACCTGCAGAGCTCGACCTCGCTGTGCTGGCCACCGATACCGCCGAGGTCGCCGGCCCGCAGCACGTAGGCCGTGCCCGACTTTCCGGCGATGAAGATCCACCTGTTGTCGACGACTGCGGGACCCTGTGACCCGAGGTCGAGATCGGCCGCGTTGTGGGCCGCCCAGTCGCTCGGCGAGAACGAGTCCACCAGCCGGGCGCCATCCAGTTCCAGCACCGAGTCGCTGTAGTCGTAGGCGCCACCGACCGCCTCGCCGTTGCCGACCGCCACCAGCAGGTGGCCGTTGAGCACCGTGGGTCCCGGCGGGGCCCAGATGCCGGCCTCCCGGGTCGTCGGCACGGTATAGGCGATCGGCTCGCCGTTGCCGAGCGGAACGCCGACCACCCGGCCCTTGTACCGGCCGCAGTCACCGGCCAGGCCGCCGAACGGCACCCAGACCCGACCCTGCGCGATGGTCAGCGCGCCGCGCTGCTGCATGGCCTGCGGGTCGGTGCCCGGCAGGTCGACCGGCCGGCGCCAGCGTTGTGCGCCGGTCGCCGGGTCCAGCGCCACCAGGTCATGCCGCACCCGGGCGCCGGTCGAGGTCACCAGGAACACCGATCCGGTCGAGCTGTCGTAGACCGGGGTGCCGGTGATACCGAGCGGGTCGATGTTGCCGCAGGGCAGGTTCGACCTGGCGGTGGGACTGCCCAGTCTGACCGACCAGCGTTTCTTACCGGTCTCGGTCAGGCCGTAGACCACGTTGTGCTCGGTGGCGACGATGACCATGCCGCCGACCACGATCGGCGAGGCGTAGACCTGGCCGTCCAGCGCGACCCTGGTGGCGGCCAGCCGGCCGGAGGCGGCGGGCATGGCGCGGCTGACCCCGGTGCGCTGCAGGTCGCCGTGATAGGTAGGCCAGCCCGCCGTCGCCGGCTTGCTGCTCGCGGTGGGGGCGGCGGACCGGCTACTGGCCGACCCGCTGGCCGGTGAGCTTGCCGACGCGGTAGCGGGTGCGGGTGCGGTATCGGTCGCCGCAGAGGTGCAGCCGGCCAGCAGCGCAGCCAGCAGCGTCAGGGTCGCCGCTCCGGTCCTGCCCATCGACCCAGCGTAGGTCTCGCGTTCGCTATGCCGCCGGTCAGCGCAGCGACCCGATGAAATCAGCGGCCCGGATCAGGGCGCCGGGACGCGGCCCGGGATCCTCCCGGCGCTCGGCCACCAGGTGATAGGCCTGCAGCCGGTTGGTCCGGAACGCGTGCTGACCGCCTCGCAGGAACATCCGGAACGCCCGGTAGACGTCCTCGCCCCACCGGCCCGCCACGAAGTCGTGGTTGGCCTCGAACCGGTCGGCCCAGTGCCGGATCGTCAACTCGTAGTCGTGGGTCTCGCGCTTGACCTCGACGATCTCGAACCCGTGGAACAGCA
>Ga0326721_10000179_pt1 | contig 24343 bp, 25 predicted proteins | sample SGPome_FD_203951 | JGI IMG/M metagenome (GOLD analysis project Ga0326721, IMG submission 203951) | Soil microbial communities from Southern Great Plains, Lamont, Oklahoma, United States - SGP_1_2016 | ecosystem: Engineered > Artificial ecosystem > Soil microcosm > Unclassified | place: USA...
GGAGTCGTCCATGCCTGGCGGATTGGACCCTGTACCGGGTGGATTCGTGATGGCCGCATGGACGCTCGTGATCGTGGCATCGGGCGTGATCGTGTTCCGCCGGAGGGATGCCTGATGCGGCGGATCGTCCGTGCGGAGATGATCAAGCTGCGTTCGCTCCCCGCTGTCCCGTACACGATGCTGGGCACGGTCGCCGTCGGCGCCATCATGTCCGTCGCTTTCACCGCGCTCGCACGGGAGAACGGCACACCCGCGTCCGTGGCCACGCTGGCGACCCACGTCACGCCGTACGCACAGGCGGGTGCGATTCTTCTCGGCATCCTGTCGGTGTCTCACGAGTACGCAGGACGCCAGATCGCGACGACACTCGCCGCTGCGCCGCGTCGTGCACTGCTCATCGTCGCGAAGACCGCGGCGACGGCGGTGGCCCTTTCGGTGACTGCGGTCGGCACCATGACCGTGGCGTGGAGCGCTGCTGCGCTGGCATCGGGCGGATCGGATGCTGTCGCCCCGACCGAGTGGCTAGACCTCGCGCGCCTCCTCGGCGCGGCCGCGTACCTGCTGCTCATCGGTCTTTTGGCACACGCGACCGCCCTTGCGGTGAGGAATCTCATCCCGGCGCTGACCGTCATGCTCGTGCTCGTCTTCATCCTGCCGCCGATGTTGTCGGTGCTCGGCGATCAGGTGCGTTGGTTGCCCGATCGTGCCGGCGCGCAACTCTATGCGCCGAGCGACGCCAGTCTCACCGCGGCGACCGGCGCGCTCGTCGTGATCGGATGGATCACGACGGCCGGTGTCGCCGGGGCCGCGCGATTCATCCGATCGGATGCCTGAGCCCCCGGGCATCCGCGAGAGGTCGAGACACGCCGCGCCGACAGCATCCGACGCGGCGTGTCTTGACCCCCCAGCGCTGACGGTACGCCGCGCGCGGACTCAGACGCCCGGGGCCGCATTCCAGGCGTCGACGAACTCCTGCGCCCCGTCGGCGTAGCCCTTGAACAGGTCGGGGTGCAGCTTGCCCTTGACCGAGAACTCGAATCGCGCCCAGTCATCGCGCGGACCCCACGGCGTCGAGTCATAGACCTCGACCTCCTGGTCGCGCAGGGCGACGGACTTCATCCCCTCCGCGACGACGGCCACATCTGCCCCCTCGTCGAGAACCACGGTCATCGTGCTCGGGGTGTAGATCGCAGACCGCACTCCCTCGGTGTCGGCCACCTGCACCGCCGCCGCGAGGCTGCCCACGTATCCGGAGTCGGAGGTGCTCAGCCCCACGATGCGGCTTCCCGGCTCGGTCTCGCTCTGCACCGAGATCTGCAGAGAGCGGTACGGCTGGATCGCGGGCGACGTGGCGAGCAGTTGCTCCACGGCGACCGCGGTCTCGACATCGGCGGTGGTGACCATCAGCACCGTGATCTGCGCGGAGCGCCATTCCTCGCGAGCCGCGACCACTCCCTCGATCGGCTCGAGAAGCGCGTTGACGGCTTCGACGGTCGCGGGATCCGAGCGGTCGGGAGCGATCAGACCGGAAGTGACGGTCGGCACGACTCCGGATGCCGCGGCGACGGCATCGATCGCGGGAGCGGCAGCCGCAGCATCCGCCCCGGTGCGCATGCGCACATTCACGCCGTCGTCATCGAGGGTGTAGCTCAGCACGTCTCCCGCTCCCGCGGCTGCGACGACGATGCCGAGACCTGGGCGGAGCGACTCGATGTCGCCGCTCTCGACCTTGCGGCGTTCGTGCAGGTCGGTCAGCGACAGGTGCATCACGGAGCTGTCGAGACCCGCACCCTCGACGGCATCGGCGATCGGCTCCACCAGGTCTGCCGGGTCGATGTCGGCCGCAGCGGTTCCCCAGACCTGCGCTTCGCCGCCCTCGCCGATCCCCACCGCGCCGTCGTAGACGCCCTCGATGTCGGACAGGGCGGCGACCATCTCGCCGAGCGTTGCCGCCTTCTCGTCATCAGCGGAGGGCGACCACTGCCACCCGCCGGAGCGGAAGTCGAAGAAATTCTCTTTGCCGGGGTCTGGTTTCGTCATCTCGGCAAGGCGAACGGATGCTTCGGCGAGCTCGCCGGCATCGAGCGAGTCCTTCAGTGTGACCTGGTAATCGTTCTTGCCCGACGCCTGATGCACGCTCTCGACGGCGGGGTCTTCGCCCACCCGCACGTCGACATCGGCTTGCCGCGCACAGCCCGCGAGGCCCGCCACGACGAGCACCCCTCCGAGCACGAGAGCAACACCACGACCGATTCCCCGCTGAGCATGCATTACTCCAGGGTATGTGGATATATCGGAACATCCGACGGGTAGGACTACCCACCGTCCCCGCGCCGTGCGCGTCCTGGGGGTCAGAGCATGCCAGGCCGAAAGCACGCCCCCGGCCATTCGGGAGGAGATCCTCACTGCGGAGGAGGAATCCGGCGGATTCGTCCTCCGGTTCGCAGATCTCCTCCCGAATGACGACGAGGGCGGGAGAACCCGCGACACGACGAAGGGCCGGAGGAGACCGATCGGATGCTTCCGACCGAGCCCCTTCCGGCCCTTCAATGCACCCCGAACGGGGCGCGATTCAGCTCGTGAGAGCAGCCGCCGTCGGCATGCGACCGGCGATCTCCTCGATCACGTCGTCATCGAGACGCGCGTTCTCGAACGGCGCGTCGATCTCGGCACGGTCGAGCAGCTCGGTCATGCGACGCTGGCGCTGACGCGTGATCAGCGTGACGACGCGACCCGAACGACCCGCGCGGCCGGTGCGGCCCGAACGGTGCAGGTACGTCTTGTACTCGTCGGGAGCATCAGCCTGTACGACGAGGTCGATGTCGTCGACGTGGATGCCGCGGGCGGCGACATCGGTGGCGACGAGCACGCTCACGCGACCCGACGTCAGACGCTCGAGGTTGCGCGTGCGCTTGGCCTGGTTGAGGTCACCGTGCAGCGAGACGGCCGGGATGCCGGCGTCGTCGAACTGCTCGGCGAGCATGTCGGCGTAGGCCCGGGTGCGAGCGAAGACGAGGGTCTTGCCCGCGCGGTCGACGAGCGAGGTGAGGATGTCGGCCTTGTCGCGGTGCTCGATCACGAGCACGCGGTGCTCGATGGTGCTCGAGTCCTGGTCTTCGCCGGCGACCTCGTAGACGGCCGGGTCGACGAGGAACTCGTCGACCAGTGCCGCGACCTCGCGGTCGAGCGTGGCCGAGAAGAGCAGCTTCTGGCTGCCGTCGGCGGTGTGACGCAGAATGCGCTGCACCGGCTCGACGAACCCGAGCTCGCACATGTGGTCGGCCTCGTCGAGCACCGCGATGCGGCAGTCCGAGAGGTCGAGCTTACCCTGGTTGATGAGGTCTTCGATGCGACCGGGGGTACCGATCACGATGTCGACACCCTTCTTGAGCGCACCGACCTGGCGAGCCTGCGGCACGCCACCGTAGATCTGCGTGGTGAACAGACCAACGCTGCGGGCGATCGGCTGGATCGTGCGGTCGATCTGCAGCGCGAGCTCGCGCGTCGGAGCGAGGATGATCGCACGCGGCGAGCGTCCGAACTCACGACGCGTGCCGGCCTGCGACTGCAGCACGCGCTCGACGAGTGGTGCGCCGAACGCGATGGTCTTGCCCGAGCCGGTACGGCCACGAGCGAGCACGTCACGACCTTCGAGGACCGCCGGAATGCTGGCGGCCTGGATCGGGAACGGCGTCGCCGCGCCCATGCCCACGAGGACATCGACGATGTTGGGCCCGAGACCGAGGTCACCGAAGCTCACACCATCGACGGCGACGGCCGCGACGGACTTGGCCTCGAGGCGCTCGTGCACGACGTCATCGCCCTGCTCGAACTTCTTCGCCGGGGCGGAGTTCGACGTGGCGTTCCAGTCGTTGCGGCTCGGACGCTCGTTGCGGGCCGGACGCCCGCGGGTGTCCGACGTCAGCGGGCGCGGACGCTCGGTGCGGTACGCGCCTCCGGTCGACGGACGCGAGCGCTCGTCGCGCCCACCCTCGAATGAACGCTGCGTGCGGTCGCGGTCGAAGGCACGACGCGCGCGGTCGGCGTCGTAGCCACCGTTCGTGCGGTCGGATGCTCCACGGTCGTCACGGCGCGGACGCTCGTCACGCTCGAAACGAGGACGCTCGGCCGAACGGTCGTAACGGGGGCGCTCGTCGCGGCCACCGGTACGGTTCGGACGCTCGGACGCACCACGGTCGTTGAAGCGGGGACGCTCGGCGCCACCACGGTCGTCGCGACGCGGACGCTCGTCACGGTCGAACCGGGGGCGCTCGGCGCCACGGTCGTTCGTGAAACGCGGGCGGTCGTTGCCGCGGTCGTTCGTGCGGTCATTGCCACGGTCGTTGAAGCGGGGACGCTCGGCGCCACCACGGTCGTCACGACGCGGACGCTCGTCACGGTCGAAACGCGGACGCTCGGCGCCACGGTCGTTGAACCGGGGACGGTCGTTGCCGCGGTCATTGCTGCGGTCGTTGAACCGGGGACGCTCGGAGGCACCCTCGAAACGAGGACGCTCGTCGCGGTGGTGCGGCGCGTCGCGGCGACCCGACTCGGCACGGTTGCGGATGCCGCGCGACTCGTCGCGGCCGGCACGCTCCGACGGAGTCCAGCGACGCTTCGGGGCACCGGTCTCGGCCTCGGCCGGGCGGTGGCCGCGGTGTCCGGCGCTGCGGCTGCCGGGACGACGGTCGTATCCACCGGCTGCGGGCGCGGAGCGCCGGTCACCGGCATCCGATCGGCCGCCGCGCTCGTCGCGGGCGCCGTCACGGGCAGGAGCGCCGCCGTGGTGACGGTCGTGGAAGGAGGTCTTGTTCGCGCCGTATCGGGGCTCGAAGTTGCGCGCTGCGCGGCCGCCCTGGGGCTTCTTGTTCTTGGGCATGTCTGTGTCTTTCGTTCTCGCACGAGAACAGCACGGCACACGCCGGGCACCCTGGTGTCGGATGCCGGTCGCTCGGGGCCGGGGCCATTCATGTGATGGTTCATGTGCGTCGATGGACGCTCACCATCGGCCCCTGGACTCACACTTCAACACATAAAACGTCCGCGCACTGCGCGGGTGTCCGAAGCCGACCACAAGAGTGTACCCGGTGCACCTGGGAGACTCCCGCGCCGCCATACGATGGCGAGGTGAACTCCGCATCGCCCACCGGCATCCAGGTCGCCCTCCGTCGCGGCGACGTCACCGCTCAGATCGCCCAGGTCGGAGCATCCCTCCGCGCTCTGCGCATCGGCGACGTCGACCTCATCACGCCGTACGCACTCGACATCCCGACGCCGGGATGCTCCGGGGTCGTGCTCGCCCCATGGCCCAACCGCGTGCGCGACGGGGTGTGGGATGACGACGGCACCACCCGCCGACTCGCCATCACCGAACCGAAGTTCGGCAACGCCAGCCACGGGCTGCTGCGCTTCACGGCCTACGAGATCGCTCAGGCCGAAGAGTCGGTCACGCTGAGCGCCACGATCGTGCCGCAGACCGGGTACCCGTATCTGATCGATACCTCGGTCACCTACACGCTGACCGACGATGGCGTCGAGGTCACGCACACACTCACCAACCGGTCGTCGACCGCCGCGCCGGTCGCGCTGGGCACGCACCCGTACGTGACGATCGGCGACGTGGACCCGCACGACCTGGTGCTGCGGGTGCCCGCATCGACCGCGTTCGACACCGACGAGCGGATGCTCCCGACCGGCACCCGCCCGGTCGACTCCGCACTGCGCGATGGCGTGCGCATCGGCGACATCGCCCTCGACACCGGCTTCGCCGACCTCGCCCGTGACGCCGACGGCCGCGTGCGCCACTCGCTCACCGCGCCCGATGGGCGTCGTCTCACGCTCTGGCAGGGCGAGGGCTTCGACTACGTGCAGGTCTACACCGCCACCAACTACCCGGGGCACGCGCTCGCGGTCGCAATCGAGCCGATGACGGCGCCGGCCGATGCGCTGAACAGCGGCCGCGGCATCCGCCGGCTCGCCCCCGAAGAGGCCTGGACCCTGAGCTGGGGCATCGCGCTGGGCTGATCACCGACGTCGGCTGTCCCTAACTCAGGACAGAACGACGCAGAGGCCCCGAATCCGACGCTTTCGCGGGGATTCGGGGCCCCCTGTCCTGAGTTAGGGACAGCGCATCACTGCGTCAACCACGGACGCTCGCGCAGTTCGCGACGGGTCAGGTGCGACGTGTCGTGCGGGTCGGATGCCTCGGCCCCGACGAGAACACCCGGCTCGGCCGCCTCGGCCGACGTGGGCCCGGCGGGCGCGTCGGGCGCGGAACCCGTGGGCGCAGCATCCGCTCCGCCGCCCTTGCGGGCCTGGCGTCGCTCCTTCGCCCCCTCGACGAGGTTGTACAGCGTCGGCAGCACGATCAGCGTCAGCACGGTCGACGAGATGAGTCCACCGATCACGACGATGGCGAGCGGCTGCGAGATGAAGCCGCCGTGCCCGGTGATGCCGAGCGCCATCGGGGTGAGGGCGAGGATCGTCGCGAGCGCGGTCATCAGGATCGGCCGCAGACGCTTCTCGCCACCGGCCTTCACCGCCTCGACGGTCGAGAGCCCCTTCTCGCGATACTGATTGACGAGGTCGACGAGCACGATCGCGTTCGTGACCACGATGCCGATGAGCATCAGCACGCCGATCAGCGAAGCGACGCCCAGCGGCACGCCCGTGATGATCTGCAGCAGGATCGCACCGGTCGCCGCGAACGGCACCGAGACGAGCAGTAGCAGCGGCTGGCGCAGCGACTTGAAGGTCGCGACCATCACCACGTAGACGATGAGGATCGCGGCGAGCATCGCCAGACCCAGCTGCGAGAACGAATCGGCCTGCTGCGAGGCGACGCCTCCCACCTCGGCCGATGCACCCGCGGGCAGGTCGACGGCGTCGAGCGCGGCGGTGACGGATGCCGTCGCCACGGCGAGGTTGTCGGATGCCGGGGGCACCGTGATCGTGGCGGTGCGCCGGCCCTGCTCGGTGGTGATCGAGGTGGGTCCGTTGCGCTCCTCGACGGTCGCGATGTCGCTCAGCTGCACGACGCCCGCCGGGGTCGGGATCGTGAGCGCACGCAGCGCATCGACCGTGGTCGGCGGCTCGGACGTGACGAGGTACACGGTGAGTGCAGTGTCGTCGATCTCGACGGAACCGACCTGCTGGGGCCGCATCGTGTTCGAGACGATCGCGCCGACGGCGACTTCCGAGAGCCCGCGTTCGGCGGCGGCCTCGCGGTCGACGACCACGGCGATGTACGGCAGCGCGGCGGCGAGGTTGTCGGTGACCTGACCGATGCCGTCGCGTCCGTCGAGCTCGTCCATCACCGCGGTGGTGGCGGTGGCGAGGTCGTCGCCGTTCGACGCCGAGACGGTGATCTCGATGTCGCTCGATCCGAATCCGGCCGACGAGGCGACCGAGACGTCACCGACGTCGGAGAGACCGTCGATCGCGTCTTGCACATCGGCGCGCAGCTTCTCCTGGTCGACGCTCTCATCGGTGAGCACCGAGTAGGTGACGCCGGCGGATCCGCCCGAGAAGGCATCGCGCACCGACGAGCCACTCGAACCGATCGAGGCCTGCACGTGCTCGATGCCGTCGATACCGCTCAGGGCGTCTTCGACCGAGATCGCGGCTTCGGACTTCGTCTCGAGGCTGGCCGTCGGACCGAGGTCCTGCGTGATGGTCATGGTGTTCTGACCGGAGTCGCCGAGGAAGTTCTGCTTCATGAACGGCGCAGCCGCGAGGGTCGCTCCCAGCACCACCACGGCGAGGGTGACGGTGACGGCCGAGTGCTTGAGCGTCCAGGCGAGGATCGGCCGGTACGCCTTCTGCAACTTGGTGGGCGGGGCATCCGGATGCTCCGGATCGATCGCGACGCCGTTCGCGTCGAGCAGCGGCTTGCCGGGCTTGAGGAACCAGTACGCGAGCACCGGCACGATCGTCAACGAGACGAGCAGCGACGCGATCATCGCGATCGACACCGTCATCGCGAACGGACGGAACAGCTCGCCGACCATGTCGCCGACGAAGACGATCGGCAGGAAGACGGCGACGGTGGTGATGGTGGATGCCGTGACCGCCATCGCGACCTCGCGCACCGCCAACCTGATCGCATCGCCCTTGTCGGCGTCGCCGACGTAGTGCCTCTTGATGTTCTCGATCACGACGATGGAGTCGTCGACCACGCGCCCGATGGCGATCGTCAGCGCACCGAGCGTGAGGATGTTCAGCGAGTAGCCGAACGCCTGCAGCCCGATGAAGGTGACGAGCACCGATGTCGGGATCGAGATCGCGGTGACGAGCGTCGAGCGCACCGACATCAGGAACACGAGGATGACGAGCACGGCCATCACGAGACCGAGGAGCCCCTCGACCGCGAGCGTCTCGATCGACTGCTGGATGAACGGTGCCTGATCGAAGATGACCGTGAAGGTGGCGTCGGGGAACGCCTCGCCGATCTCGTCGAGCGCGGCGATGACCCCGGCCGACACCTCGACGGTGTTGGCGGCAGGCAGCTTGGTGATCGAGATCGACAGGGCGTCCTCGCCGTCGACCCGCGAGATCGAGCTGATCGGATCGGACTCCTGTGCGACCGTCGCAACCTCGCCGATGGTGAGGTCGGTGCCGACGAGCGGCAGGGCTGCGATCTCGTCGACCGAGCCGATCTTCGCACCGGTCTGCACCGTGAGCGTCTCACCGTTCTCGGTGATGTCGCCACCGGGGAACAGCGTGCCGTTCTGGTCGAGGGCGTCACGGATCGCCTGCGTGCTCTCGCCGGCTGCGGCGAGCTTCGCGACATCGGGTGTGATGGTGATGCGCTGGCCGACGCCACCGACGATCTCGGCCGCGTTCACGCCGTCGACGTCTTCGAGCTTCGGGATCGCCACGCTCTCGAGCTCGGCCTGCGCGTTCTCCGCGTCTTCGAAGCCCGAGACGGCGATCTGGATCACCGGCAGATCGTTGATCGAGATCGCCAGCACCTGCGGGCTGACGTCTTCGGGCAGCGTCGACGAGATGCGGTTGATCGACTGCTGGATCTTCTGCTCGGCGGTCGCGAGGTTCGTGCCGTACGCGAACATCACCTGCACGATCGACGCGTTCGTCGTGCTCGTCGCCGTGGTCGACTCGAGGTCGGGAACACCCTGGATCGCCGCCTCGATGGGCGTCGACAGGTCGTTCTCGACGACCTCCGGCGACGCGCCGGGGTACGTCGTCATCACGACGAGGGCGGGCAGCTCGAGCGACGGGATGAGCTCCTGCTTGAGGTTGGTGAGAGCGAGGCCACCGAAGACCGCGGCGACGATCGTGATCAGGGCGATGAGCGCGCGGTTCTTCAGGCTCAGGACGGCGAGTTTCGACAAGGCTGTTCCTCGGTGACTGTCTATGCGGATGCGGTGGTGCGGGGGAGGAGGATTCCGGCGAGGGCGTCTCGGATGAGGCGCTCCTCGAGAGGTTTCTCGCTGATCTGGGCGTGCCACAGTACGCCGTCGATGAAGACGGCTGCTGCCTGGGCTCGGTCCAGACCGTGAACGGGGGCGATGAAGGCGACGACCTGGTCGGACCAGCGCTGGGCGAGTTCGCGCACCCGCGGGTCGTGCACGGCTGCCGTGACGACGGCGCGATCGGCCTCGAGGGCGTGCGCGTCGGCGAGGCTCTCGGTGATGAGCCGGGCGAGTGCCTCGGGCGTGACGCCGACGGCTTCGACGGCCTGACGCGTGGTCTCGATGCGCAGCTCGATCTCGGCCACGAGGGCGCCGAGCGCGGCGGTGCGCAGGTCGTCGAGCGTGTCGAAGTACTGGGTCGTCGCGCCCAGCGGCACGCCGGCGCGGGCGGCGACCTTGCGGTGAGTGAGAGCGTCGACGCCGATCTCGACGATCAGTTCGGCGGCGGCCTGGACGATCTCGCGACGGCGCGCCTCAGGGTCGCGTCTGCGTCGCGGCTCTGTCATCGGATCCCCGTCATCTGCTTCCCCAGTACGTCCGTACATGTACATTTGTACATTTTCGGGATGGGAAGAACCTGGGAGCAGGCGCCGCCTACGTCAGTGCCGCGCCGAGAGCGAGTCCGGCGCCCGCGGCGAGCAGGCCCAGCAGCAGCATGCCGACGGCGTGGAAGACGGATGCTCCCCGCTCCCCGTCGCGCCACAGCGCCACCGTGTCGAGCATCGCCGTGCTGAAGGTCGTGTACCCGCCGATCAGTCCGGCGCCTATGACGAACAGGTGCTCCGGCAGCGCGGCCGTGACGAGCCCGAGCGCGAACGACCCGGTGAGGTTGATCAGCAGGATGCCCCACGGGTAGCGCCGACCCGCCAGCCGGGCGACCCCGACATCGACGGCGTAGCGCAGCGCGCTGCCGACACCTCCGGCGAGCGCGGCCCCGACGAAGACCAACGGACTCATGCGCGGGTCTCCCCTGCGGTACGGCTGCGGCCCAGCCGCAGGCCCAGCGCCGCGGCGGCAAGGCCGAGCACGAGCGACCCGAGGGCGTACGCGATCGCGAGGAGCGGAGCATCCGTCCACAACGCGATCGTGCCCGTCATGAACGAGCTGTACGTCGTGAAGCCGCCGAGTAGCCCGGTCGCGAGGAAGACCCGCAGATCTCTCGACGCCGGCAGCCGCGCCGCGACCACGCCGATCGCGAAGGCACCCACGATGTTCGCCACCAGGATCGCCGTCGGAAAGCCTCCGTGATCGGGAAGAGCCAGCATCAATCCGAGCCGTGCCGCTGCACCGATCGTGCCGCCGGCGGCGACGAGCAGCAGGCGGCGCAGGTTCACGTTCGCCACTTTAGTCGCCGTCTCCCCCTGCGACGCACGAATGTCAAGCCTGTGGTTGTGCGGTCATGGGCGTCGTTGACTGGCCGCATGAAGCCCCTCTGGAAGATCGACCCGACCACCCCTCTCGGCTCGCCCTTCGATGCGGAGTCGCGCCACGACGTCGTGATCGTCGGTGCCGGCATCACCGGCCTGACGACGGGCGTCATGCTCGCCCGTGCGGGCCTCGACGTGACCGTGATCGACGCCGGAGAGGTCGCCGAGCTCGCCACGGGCGGCAACACCGGCAAGCTCTCGCTGCTGCAGGGCAAGACCCTCGCGACGATCCGCGAGCACCACCCCGCCTCTCTCGTGCGCGCCTACGTCGATGGCAACCGCGCGGGCATGGAGTGGTTGCTCGCCTTCGCCGACAACGCCGGGGTGTCGTACACACGGCGCACCGACCACTCGTACGCGCAGGAAGCGAGCGGTCTCGGCGCGGTGCACGACCAGCATGCGGCCGCGAGCGAGGCCGGCCTTGCGGTGCGGATGCTGTCGCCCGACGAGCTCTCGACGGCGTTCCCTGTCGCGGGCGCCGTCGCCCTCGACGACCAGGTCATGATCGATCCGGTGCAGGTGGCGCACGCGCTGGCCCGCGAACTCGTCGCCGCCGGCGGCACCCTGCACACCGGCATCCGCGCCACCGGCGTTCGGGTGATCCCCGAACCGCGGGTCAACACCGCCGCCGGACCACTGTTCGCGAACCACATCGTTCTCGCGACCGGGAGCGCCATCCTCGACCGCGGCCTCTACTTCGCGAAGACCCACGGCATGCGGTCGTACTGCGTCTCGTTCCGGGTGCCGGGAGAGGTGCCCCATGAGACGTTCCTCTCGGTCGACGGACCCACGCGCTCGATCCGTCCGGTGACGCAGGACGACGGCCCCGGTGGCACCGCACAGCTCATCGTCGGCGGCAACGGGCATCCGGTCGGCCGGTCCGACAGCGAGCACGCCGCCGTCGAAGACCTCGTCGCCTGGACGACCCGCCACTTCCCGGGTGCCGAAGAGACGCACCGCTGGTCGGCGCAGGACTACGAGTCGCACAACCTCATCCCGTTCGTGGGGGCGATGCCGCGCGGACTCGGGCACATCCGTCTCGCCACCGGCTATGCCAAGTGGGGCCTGTCGAACGCCCCGGCCGCCGCCATGCGCCTGACCACCGAGATCCTCGGCGCCCCGTGGCGCGAGCGTCCGCACTGGATGAACACGATCGCCACGCGCATGACCGTTCCCGCCGACCTCGCTCGCGGCGCCTCCGAGGGCGTCAAGGTGGGCGCGGAGGCGGTGAAGGGCTGGACGGATGCCGAATCCCACGGCGTTCCGGTCGCACAGCCGGCCGAGGGCAACGGCGTCGTCGCCAACCGTGCGGGTCTTCCCGTGGGCATCTCGACGGTCGACGGCGTCACGCGCGCGGTCGACGCCGTGTGCCCGCACCTCGGCGGAGTGCTGGCGTGGAACGACGCGGAGTGCACCTGGGACTGCCCGCTGCACGCCTCGCGCTTCACCCCCGACGGCACGCGCATCGAGGGCCCGGCGTTGAAGGATCTGACCCGGCTGCCGCGGTCGGGGCGGCGCTGACGGCGGCGCCTCACCGGGCGACGGCGTCAGTCCTCGTGGGGCGGCGGAGCATCCCATCCCTGCTGCGGCGTCTCACCGTTCTCGCGGAAGACGTACTGCGAGACGAGACGGCGCTGACTGCTCGACCAGTCGATCGCGGGGCGGCGCTGCTCGGGCGGAAGGTAGCCGAGGCGGTACACGGCCATGAGCTCGAGGTCGTCGGGAACCCGCAGCAGGTCGACGATCTCGTCCCAGCGGCCCGGAACCTCCATCGGGAACGAGATGAACTGGATGCCCATGCCGAGCTCGACCGTGGTGAGCCAGATGTTCTCCATCGCCGCGCCCATGCTGAACACCGAGTAGAACGACGACAGCTGACCCGGTCGGTACTCGCTGCGATCGAGCATCACGCCCAGCAGCAACGGTGACCCCGCCACGAGCTTGCGGTTCTCGGCGCCCAGCGTCTTGGGCACCCCGAACGTGTTCATCAGCGTCTGCCCGCGCTTCGTGAACACCTGACTCGTGAACGGACGCAGCGCGGCGGGCAGCTTGTCGAACAGCATCCCGCTGCGCTTCTCGTCCATCTCGGCCTGGCTGAAACGGAAGTACGGCTTGTAGCGCTCGAAGAACGTGCCGTTCGACATCGCCTCGGTCATGCTCTCGCCCGAGATGCGGGCGATCTGATCGATCGTCTCGCGGCTTTCGATCACGACGAACCGCCACGGCTGACTGTTCAGCTGCGACGGCGCGCGTCCCGCCGCCTCGAGTAGCACGCGCTGATGATCTTCGGAGACCGGGTCGGGCAGGAAGGCCCCGTTGGTGGTCTTGCGGCGGCGGATGGCATCGAGCAGTTCCATGCGGTCACTTCCGGTCGGTGGCGAGGCGCGAGCACACGAGGCCCGCGACGATGAAGGGAGCCGCGGCGAGCGCGACGAGCGGATGCTTGGCACTGTGCGTACCGAGGTACGGGATCGCGGCGAGCGGGGCGATGGCGGGAGTCAGCGCGAGGGCAGCCCGGCGGCTCGCGTGGTGGGGACGCCCCCAGACGCCGGCGCTCAGGGCGGCGGCGGTGCTGACGCACGTGGCGATGTAGAGGGCGTGGTGCACCCAGCGAAAGTCGCGGGTGTCGATCGTCTTCGTCGCGACCGCGACCCCGAGCGCCACGTTGGCACTGTAGGCGGCGGTGGCGGCGACGAACAACGGTGCCGCGTTCGTGCGCTGCGGCGTCCGCCGCCTCGCCGACCATCCGTGGATCATGCCCTGACCCTACGCCCGACTCCCCCGCGCCGAGCCACCCCCTTGCGCACGAAACACCCCTTTGAGTACGGCACCCAGAGGGGTGTTTCGTGCGCAAAGGGGTGTTTCGGCTCGCGTGGCGCGGGTTACAAGTTCGCCTCGGCGTAGACGCGCAGCGCGTCACGCACGAACTCGGCCCCCTGCGTGCCGCCCGATGAGGTCGCGTAGTTCGCGCCGAAGCGCGGGTCTGCGACGTACATCTCGCCGAGGCCGAGCACGTAGCCCTTGACGTCGGCGCCCGCCGGGGTGCCGGGCACGCTCGCCAGCCACTCGACGTGACGGCGGGCGAGATCCTGCGCCTCAGCGGATGCCGGGTCGGCACCGCTCTCGGCGGCGGCGATCCAGTCGCGGCTCAGGTCGGAGACCCTGCGCTGCCACTCGGAGCGCTCGGCATCCGTCATCCCCCGCCACCAGCTGTCGCTGTCGGCGTAGGCCTTCGCGCCCCAACGCTGCTCGACCTCTTCCCGGTACTGGGTGTGGTCGAAACCGTCGAACATGTTCTCTGCCATGAGTTGTTCACCTCCTCTCAATGCGTTGATGGTGGATTCGACCGACGCGATCTGCCGCGCCAGTCGGGTCTGCTCCTCGCGCAGGAGCGCGAGGTGGGTCTCGAGAGCGGATGCTTCCGCTCGCTCTTTCGAGAGCACGTCGGCCACCTGCGGAAGCCCGAGGCCGAGTTCGCGCAGCAGCAGGATGCGCTGCAGGCGCACGAGGGCGTGCTCGTCGTAGTGCCGGTATCCGTTGGGCGCGATGCGCGTCGGCGGCAGCAGCCCGATGTCGTCGTAGTGACGCAGCGTTCTGCTGGTGGTGCCGGCGATGCGGGCGATCTCCTGGATCGACCAGTCACGACTGCTCATGCTCTTCTCCTTCCGTGGTGATGTCTCCACCGTAGAAGTTGACGTTGCGTCAATGTCAAGCAGGGAGTTTCCTGACAGCCCGCTCGAATCGAGATATATCGTGTTATTGTTCTCGAACACGATATATCTCGATCCGTACAACCCAGGAGAAGCAGACATGACCGAGAAGTGGCTCATCGCCCCCGGCGAGGAACGCGTCATCGACATCGAATCCGTGACGCGCCTCAAGGTCGGCCTCGTCGGCGGACAGGTCGACATCATCGCGCACGACGAACCGGGCATCCGCATCGAAGTGCACGGCGTCACCACCAAAGACCTCCGCATCGAGGCGCACGACGGCGAGGTCGAGATCGACCACCCGCAGCTCGGCTGGGACAACTTCCTCGAGGTGTTCCGCAACTTCGGTTCGGGCGGCCCCCGCGCAGAGGTCAGCGTCGCCGTGCCCCGCTCGATCGCTCTCAACCTCGGCGTCGTCAGCGCCGGCGCACTCGTCGCCGGCATCCGCAACGACACCCGCCTCAACACCGTCTCGGGCGACATCATCGTCGACACCCTGATCGGCGACCTCTCGGTCAACACCGTCTCGGGCGACGTGCAGGTGCGCGGGCTCACCGGGTCGATCACGGCGAACAGCGTCTCGGGCGACGTCGCCGTCACCGGTGCGGTGCGCAAGGCCATCGTCGACATCGTCTCGGGCTCGACGCTCGTCGACGCTGCGGGCGATGTGAACACCATCACCGTGAACTCCGTATCGGGTGGCACCACCGTGCGCCTCGACGAGTCGCTCGCCGCGAACTACGTGCTGCGCTCGCTCAGCGGCCGCCTGCTCATCGATGGCCAGGAGCGCAGCTCGTCGGGCCCCAGCAACTACACGGGCACCAAGGGCGAACTGGCCGGCCGATTCGTCGACCTGCGCGTGAACTCCGTCTCGGGCGGCGTGACCGTGCTGCGCCGTACCCCCGCGTCGATCACTGACGACGCGGAGTGGGAGGAAGAAGCATGAGTCCCGCCGTCTTCTCCCACGGAGACCTGCGGCTGTACCTGCTGTCGCTGCTCGCCGAGTCGCCGCAGCACGGGTACGGCATCATCCAGGCACTCACCGATCGCACCGGCGGCACGTACACGCCGAGCGCCGGCACCATCTACCCGCGGCTTGCGAAGCTCGAAGAAGAGGGCCTCGTCACCAAGACCGTCGACGGTCGCACCACGATCTACGCGATCACCGACGCCGGACGCGCCGAGCTCGCCTCGCGCGAGAACGACCTGGCGGGCATCGAGTCCGGCCTCGCCGACTCCGTGCGGCTCATCGCCAACGAGGTACGCCAGAGCGTGCAAGACGCGATGAAGACCCTCCGCGCCGATCTCGCGTCGGCGGCGAACGACGAGCGCGCGGCAGCGAAGAGCCGTCCGCGCTCGGCATCCGACGATTCTCGTGTCACCAGCCGCGAAGAGATGCACCGAGCGGATGCCGTCATCAACGCGTTCCGCGCCCGGGTGCGCACCGACCTGCGCACGCACGTGGCTCAGGGCGGTTCGCTCCCCGCGACCGTCGTGACCGATCTCGAGAACGCCCTCGACGAAGCGGCCCGTGCCGTGACCGTCGGCCTCAGCACGACCTGACGCGGGGCTGAACCTTTCTAAGCGCCCTTCCCGTCGCAAAAAGTGTCGGTATCCACCTCGGATACCGACACTTTTTGCGACGGGAAGGGCTTGGTCTGGACCGGTATACTAAGAGTATGACCACCACGATCAAGGTAAGCAACGAGCTCCGCGATCGCCTCAAGGAGCAGGCCGCGCGCGACGGCCTCACCCTCGGTGCGCACCTTTCGCACCTCGCCGATGCCGACGACCGCCGGTGGCGACTCGAGTCATTGCGGGAAGCGGTCGCTCAGACTTCGCCAGCGGATATCGAGTCGTACTCCTCGGAAACCGCTGAATGGGAGCAACTCGAGCTGCCTCACGCCTCGTGAGTGCACTCGAACTCTCACCTGGCGTCGTCGCCTGGGCGGCGCTGGCACCGGTGCGCGGACGAGAGCAAGGCGGACACCGCCCGGTGCTCATCATCGCATCAGCCGGATACCTCGAAGCCGTGACCACGCTCGTGATCGCACTCCCGATCACGACGACCGATCGGGGCTGGCCCAACCACGTTCGGGTCGAAGGACCCAGCGGACTGGATCAGCCCTCATGGATCATGACCGAGCAACCGCGCACGCTGTCGCGCGATCGCCTCACCGGTGTCGCCGGCTCCGTCACCCCGGAGTGCATCCGAGCCGTTCGCGCGTGGCTCGGGGACTTCCTTGACCTCTAGGGGCTTGACCCGAGTCCCGTGGAAGGATGGCCGGATGAATGCGCTCCGTCCGATCGACACGACGACCTGGCCTCGCGCCCCGCACTTCGCCCACTACCGCGAGTCCGTGCCCAGCACGTATGCGATCACCGTCGAGTTGGACGCGACGAGGATGGTTCGCGCGCTGCACGACTCGGCCCGCAAGACCTACCCGACCCAGATCTGGGCGCTCGCCTCCGTCGTGAACCGGCACGACGAATTTCGGATGGGTCTGACCGACGACGGCGCTCCGGGAGTGTGGGACGCGGTCCATCCGGCCTTCACGGTCTTCAACCCCGAGCGAGAGACGTTCGCGAGCGTGTGGACGCCGTTCGACGCCGACTTCGGGGCGTTCCACGACCGCGCCGTGGAACTCTTGACGACGCACCGCTCCGCCACCTCGATGCTGCCCCAGAGCGACATCCCGCCCAACGTCTTCGACATCTCGAGCCTGCCGTGGACGTCGTTCACGGGCTTCTCCCTGCAGATCAAGAACGGCTGGGAGCACCTGCTGCCCATCTTCACCCTCGGCCGATACACCGAGAAGGGCGGGCGGATCATGCAGCCGCTTTCGATCCAGGTCCATCACGCCGCCGCAGACGGGTTCCACACATCGCGCCTTCTCGAGGAGCTGCAGTCTCTGCTCGACGAGCCCGACTGGATCAGCAGCTGATCCGAAACGTGCCGGCCCTTCGACAAGCTCAGGGCCCCACCAAACTCAGGGACCGCCCAGGCCCTACTCGGGCCAGATCTCCTTCTGCGAGTCGGGCACGGCCTCACCCAACGGCACGACCAGCACCGAGCGGTGCTGCCGGTGCGTGAGGCGCGCGGCGACCGAGCCGGTGAAGAACTCGCGGATCGACTCGCCGATGCCCCGCTTGCGGGTGCCGACGACGATCAGCTGCGCATCGAGCTTCTGCGCGAGCTGCTTGATCGCCAGGGCGGGATCGCCGACGAGCTGACGGGCGGTCCACGTGAGATCGGTCTTGTCGAGCACTTCGGCGACCGCTGCCTGGACCGCCTCGAATTCGGCGGCGCCAGCATCGAAGTTGATGTCGATGGGCGCGGAGTGCACGTACCCGTCGGGGTCTTCGTAGGTGACGAATCGGGTCACGTCGACGTGCGCCACGACCAGCGGCACGCCGAAGAGGCGAGCGAATTTCGCGGCCTCATCGAGCACGTGCCGATCTTGGTGGGGCTGCACTCCGACGATCACAGCTTTCTGCAATGCCGCGTTCTGCGCCGCCTCGTCGGACGGAGTGGAGGTGTTGTCGGTCATGAGGATCGCTCCCTTCACCAGCCTGGGTAGGCCGGAGAACCCGGCCCGCGTGCTATTCTGAATGCTACTCTTACCGGCCTCGAACCGGTGTCGTGAATGCCGCGGGCCCTCGTTGCCCGCCGCTTAAATCGTGAGGGGGTCTCGCGCATGGGCCGTGGCCGTCAGAAGGCGAAGCACACAAAGATCGCCCGCGAACTCAAGGCGTACAGTCCGTCGGTGAACTACTCAGCGCTCGAGCGCGAGTTGGCACATCCGACCGACGAGAACGCCTATGTCGACAAGTGGGCAGATGACTATGTCGACGAGGACGAAGACGAACTAGAGAAGGCCTAACCGCCCTCTCCCGTTCGAAACCCCCGTATGACCTACGGGGGTTTCGTCGTACCCGGGCGCACCTGAGAGAATCGTCGGATGCCCCACGTCGTCGCGCTCTACCGTCACCCGATCAAGGGGTTCACCCCTGAGCCGCTCGAGTCGATGACCGTGCAGTCCGACGGACGCGTGGCCGGTGACCGCGTGCTCGCGTTCCGGTTCGCCGATGCGGCGACTCCGGAAGAGCGCGACGGCCTCGACCACTGGCCGAAGGCGAAGGGCCTCTCGCTGCAGGACTTCCCGGCGCTGGCCGCGCTGCGCACCCACTACGACGACGAGCGCGCACGCGTGCGCATCGAACACGAGGGCGCCGTGCTCGTCGAGGCCGCCCTCGACGAGGCGGGCCGCGCCGAGCTGACGGATGCCGTCACCGCATTCGTGCTCGCGACGAAGGAGGGCCGACGCCTCGGGCGCCCGGGCCGCCTCCCCCTCGTGCTGGTCGGCGATGGCGAGACCTCGCGATTCCAAGACCGTGCGCGCGGTTACGTCTCGCTGCACAGCCGCAGCAGTGCGGATGCTCTGGCCGAGGCGGCGGGAACGGGCATCGATGACCGACGCTTCCGCTCGAACATCGTGATCGACGGCGTCGACGCGTGGGCCGAGCTCGATTGGCAGGGCGAGGTGCGCATCGGCGACGTCACGCTGCACACCGAGGGCCCGATCGTGCGGTGCCTCGCGACGCACGCGAACCCTGACACGGGCGAGCGCGATGTGCGGGTGCTCACCACCCTCACCAGCGCCATCGGGCAGAGCGAACCGACGCTCGGACGCCTGTTCCTGCCCGCGACCGGTGGGATCGATCACGCCTCGACGGCGGGCATCATCCGCGTGGGCGACGACGTGCACGTGCGCTGATCACCAGCGTCTGACGTCACCCGCGGCGGTGTCACTAGCCGCGAACGTCACCAGCGACCGTGGCGCAGTTCCCAGTCGTCTTCGATCGTGCGGCGGCGTCCGGCGACGATCCCCGCCGGGATCGACACGACGAGCACGCCGGCGACGACGAGCAGCGGCACCTGCCATCCCCCGGTCGTCTCGTGCAGCAGACCGACGAGCAACGGGAAGACCGCGGCGATCGCGTAGCCGATGCTCTGCACGAAACCGCTCAGCGCGACCGCGCTCTCGGGCGTGCGGGCACGGATGCTCAGCAGCACCAGGCTCAGCGGGAACATGATCGCCGTGAGTCCGAAGATGCTCACCCAGAGCGGGAGAGCGACGGTCGGTGCGAAGAACAGACCGGCGAGACCGGTGAGGCCCGCCGCCACCGCGAACAGGAACAGCGGACGCGTCGCCTGGAACCGCACGACGAGGATCGGCACGAGCATGCCGCACGGCAGACCCAGCAGCGCGAAGAGCGACAGCAGGAAACCGGCCGTCGCGGGCGTCACACCACCGATGTCGACGAGCATCGTCGGCAACCAGGCGAACGAGACGTAGGCCATCGTCGACGACGTGCCGAACACCAGCGCCAGCGCCCACGCCATCGGCAGCCGCCAGAGCCGTCCGAACACTCGCGGGTTCGCCGGTACCGTCGTGATCGGACCGGTGGCCACAGCCACGGCATCCGTCAGATCGTGCAGACCATCGGTCGGATCGATCTCGACATCGCTCGCGGCAGCCGGCGTCTTCGGGGCACGGCGCTCGGCGATCAACAGCGTCAGCCAGGGCAACAGGGCGAGTGCGGCGAAGAGACCCCAGAGCCCGAGGGAGACGCGCCACCCGAGCGAATCGGCGATCGGCACGGCGACCAGCGGCGGGATGAAGGTCGAGACGGCCATCATCGTCGAGTACAGCGTCATCATCACGCCGAGACGATCGGGGAAGTACTTCTTCACCAGTGGCGGCAGCAGCACGTTACCCGCGCCGACGCCGGCGAAGACCACGGCGGTCGCGGCGAGCAGCGTCACCGAATCGATCGAGAGGCCGCGCAGCACGAGACCGAGCGTCATCAGCGCAAGGGCGCCCACCGCCACGCGTTCGAGACCGAAGCGGCGTTCGAAGAGCGGCGTGAGCAGACCGAACACTGCGAAGCACACCGGCGGCGCCGCACCGATCAGACCGACGACGACCGGAGACACCGGGAAGTCCTCGGCCACGTGATCGATCACGGGCGACAGCGACGCCACGGCCGACCGCAGCGAGAACGCCACGAGCACGATGCCGAGCAGCGCGAGAGTCCGCCCCTGCCAGAGCGGGCGGCCTTCCGACGGGCTCAAGGACCCCGACATCAGGAGGTCTGGGAGCCCTCGACCCAGGCGAGGTACTCGTCGGAGACGGTTCCGGTGACGTACCGGCCGTCGAAGCAGCTCATGTCGAGCTCCTCGACCACGGAACCCTCGGTGATCGCCGCCTTCAGGTCGTCGACCTCCTGGTAGACGAGGTGGTCGCAACCCAGCACTTCAGCGATCTCGGGGATCGTGCGGCCGTGCGCGATCAGCTCCTGACGCGACGGCATGTTGATGCCGTAGACGTGCGGATGCCGCACCGGAGGCGCCGCGGACGCGAAGGTGACCGAGGTCGCCCCGGCATCGCGCGCCATCTGGATGATCTCCTTCGACGTCGTGCCGCGCACGATCGAGTCGTCGATGAGGAGCACGTTCTTGCCCTGGAACTCGGTCGACATGGCGTTGAGCTTCTGACGCACGCTCTTCTTGCGCACGGCCTGGCCCGGCATGATGAAGGTGCGGCCGACGTAGCGGTTCTTGTAGAAGCCCTCGCGGTACTCGATGCCGAGCTTGCGGGCGACCTCCATCGCGGCGGGCCGCGACGAGTCGGGAATGGGCATGACCACGTCGATCTTGTCCATCGGCACGTGCTTGGCGATGGTGTCGGCGAGACGGTCGCCCATGCGCAGACGCGACTCGTAGACCGAGATGCCGTTCATGACCGAGTCGGGACGAGCGAGGTAGACGTACTCGAACGCGCAGGGAGCGAGGCGCGGGTCGGCCGCGCACTGCTTGGTGTGCAGCTCGCCCTCGGTCGTGATGAACACGGCCTCACCGGGATCGACCTCGCGCACGACCTCGTAGTCGCCGTTCTCGAGCACCAGTGACTCGCTCGTGACGACCCACTCGTCGCGCCCCTCGGCGCCGGGAGCGGTCGACGGACGGCGGCCCAGGATGAGCGGGCGGATGCCGAACGGGTCGCGGAAGGCGAGCAGACCGTAGCCCGCGATCACGGCGATCACGGCATAGGCGCCCTCGATGCGCTCGTGGGTGCGGGCGACCGCCTCGAACACGCGCTCGGGGTCGAGGTCGACGGTCGAGGTCGTGTTCTGCAGCTCACCGGCGAGCACGTTGAGCAGCAGCTCGGTGTCGCTCGACGAGTTGAGGTGGCGGCGATCGCGCTTGGCCATCTCGGCGGTGAGCTCACGCGTGTTGGTGAGGTTGCCGTTGTGGATGAGGATGATGCCGTACGGCGCGTTCACGTAGAACGGCTGCATCTCCTCTTCGCTCGAGGCGGTGCCCTTCGTGGCGTAGCGCACATGACCGAGGCCGACGTTGCCGAGCAGCGCCCGCATGTCGCGGGTACGGAACGCCTCGCGCACCATCCCCTGCGCCTTCGCGTTGTGCATGATGCCGTTGGCTTCGGCGGTCGAAATGCCCGTCGCGTCTTGCCCGCGATGCTGCAGGAGCAGAAGCGCGTCGTAGATGTCCTGATTGACCGGGGCTGCCCCCACCATTCCGACGATGCCGCACATGGGGGTTTACTTCGCTCCGTCCGCGTAGGCGCCCACGAGGCGCACCGCTCCGCCGTCGACGCCCTTGGCGCCCTGTTCGAATTCTCCTGCGGGCTGCCCGCTGAAGCGCACCGTGCCGACCTGCCACGCGGGCATGCCTTCTGCGGCGAGTGCCGCGATCGCGGCATCTTTCTTGTCGTCTGCGATGACCGCGAGGAACCCGATGCCCAGGTTCCACGTGCCCTCCGCCGACTCGAGCGACGAACCGGCGATGTCGCTCAGCACCCGGAAGACGGGGCTCGGCGACCACGTGCTGCGGTCGACCTCGGCCCAGCTGCCCTGCGGGAGCACGCGGGCGAGGTTCGCCGCGATGCCGCCGCCGGTGACGTGGCTGAGCGCGTGCACCCCGCCGGGGAGCGCATCGATGAGGCGCAGCAGCGGAAGCGTGTAGAGGCGGGTCGGCTCGAGGAGCGCCTCGCCCCAGGTCGTGCCGAGCTCGGCCGCATTGTCGCCGTAGGAGATGCCGGCGCCGGTGATGATGTGGCGCACCAGCGAGTACCCGTTGGAGTGCAGGCCGCTCGACGCGATCGCGATCACGGCGTCGCCGTCGGTCACCCGCTCGGCGCCGAGGATCGCGTCGGCCTCGACGACACCCGTCGCCGCACCGGCGACGTCGTAGTCGCGCGGCCCGAGGAGCCCGGGATGCTCGGCCGTCTCGCCACCGACGAGGGCGGTGCCCGTGGCCGCACAGGCCTCGGCGATACCGCGCACGATGTCGGCGATGCGCTGCGGGAAGACCTTGCCGCACGCGATGTAGTCGGTCATGAACAGGGGCTTGGCCCCCACCACGACGATGTCGTCGACGACCATGCCGACCAGGTCTTGGCCGATCGTGTCGTGCTTGTCGATCGCCTGCGCGATGGCGACCTTCGTGCCGACACCGTCGGTACTGGTCGCGAGCAGGGGACGGCGGAAGTCGCGCAGTGCGCTGGCGTCGAAGAGTCCGGCGAAACCGCCGACACCCCCGAGCACTTCAGGGCCGTGCGTCGCCCTCACGGACGACTTCATCAGCTCGACGGCGAGGTCGCCGGCAGCGGTATCGACGCCGGCTTCGGAATAGGGATTGGTGGGGGAGGCAGCCACGCGTCCAGCCTACCGTCCGCGGGGCGTGTCGGTTCTCCCTCCACAGCCCTACGATGGGGCCATGGCCGACAAGCCGCAGTGGCTCATCCGCGAAGACGCGAGCGTTCCCGTGCTCGTCGCCCTCGCGCTGCGCCAAGAGCTCGGCATCCGCGTTCCCGACGACCTGCCGAGCCTGCGCGACATGCCGGTCCGCGCACCGGATGCCGACGACGCGACGCCGGCGGTCGAGAAGCAGTGGCGCGAATACTGGGACATGACGGTCGAACCGCGCGCGCATCCCTCGGGCGTTCCGCTGGAACTGATCGACGGATTCGACACACTCGTCGCCCTGCCCGCCTCGGGTGCGGAAGAGCTCACCGCCGCGATCGCTCCGCACGGGGCATCCGCTCTCCGCTATGCGCGTGCCGCGCACGACCGCTACGTCGGATCGATGAAGCACCACACCGGCGGCGACGCCTACCGCGCCTATGCGAGCGCGATCGCGGAGTTCGAGCGCGACATCGGGCGTCGCGCGCACTCGTTCGAGCTGAACGTGCAGGTGCTGCCGTTCTCGCAGCGCGGCATCTGGTGGATCGGGGCGCTCACGGTCGCCGTCACCGACGGCATGCGCCGCGACATCGTGGCATTCGATGCAGCCATGCGCCCGGTGATCGCCGAACTGGCGTAGCGTCGACCGTCAGTCGGATTCGATGATGGTCTCGCGGCCGACCCGCACGACGCGGTCGTGGCGACGGCCGGTTCGCTCGAGGATCAGCGCGACGACGCCACCGAGCGCGAGGCCGATCGGCACTGTCCACAGCAGCAGGAATCCGAAGACCTGACCGGCCGGGTAGACGACGTCGAGAGCCTGCGACTCGTCGAAGCTGCCGGTGAAGGTGAGGATGCCGGCGGCGATGATGCCCAGCACGACACCGATGCCCATGAACACGCCGTACCGCGGCACGTGGCGCACGGTCGCTTCGACGGTCTGGGAGGTCTCGGAGGAGGACATGCCTCCATTCTCCCACCGTTCCCTGTGGCTGTGGCA
>Ga0326721_10000181_pt1 | contig 24087 bp, 45 predicted proteins | sample SGPome_FD_203951 | JGI IMG/M metagenome (GOLD analysis project Ga0326721, IMG submission 203951) | Soil microbial communities from Southern Great Plains, Lamont, Oklahoma, United States - SGP_1_2016 | ecosystem: Engineered > Artificial ecosystem > Soil microcosm > Unclassified | place: USA...
CAATAAAGTAGCGAATCAGAAAGCGGTAAAAATGTCTGTCCGGATCGTAGAAATCCCCAAAATCAGTAACTACAAGATTGGCGTGCTGGAGAAGATGCTTCCCGGCTTGAATGTTGTAGCCCCCGTCCCTCTCATTGAAACTGAGGAGCGTGCGCTTGAAATCGCAACAGAGCTGGTGACTGATTCCCTTGTGCGTTATGAATGCATCGCCGGCGTTGAGGACATCAAGACCACATCACGAGGTTGGACTATCTCCTTCAAAATCTTCGACTAATCTTCAAAGGCAAGGCTTTGATACCAGGAGGGATTTCTCCCGGTATCAAAGCCTTCATAGAGGGACACAATCCGTGATTATACAGACAAAGAGGAACCCCAACCCGAGATGGGTTGGGGTTCCTTAGTCGTTAGCGAGATTCCTTAATGGCAAGACGTACGATATCCACAATGTCTTCGTAGTGGAGTTCCACTTCACGAAGACCGTTGGAATGGCCGTCATCCCAAGCCTTCTGCCACAGAGCGTCACGAACCGACCGGGACAGGCTGGAAGTGGCGTAAACATGCTCCACGTACGCACGGAATTCAAGGTTGATTCGTGCTACACCAGCACGGTACTCCTCATGCTTTGCAACACGCTCGTCACGGGTCATTTCGCCGGACGGGTACTCAAGTTCCTTGATTGCGGCTTCTGCTTCTGCTGCACTCTTCATGATAATGCTTCCTTTACGGTTAGAGGAGGCTTTCCTTTGCCTTCCTTATGTTTCAAGAGTACACGTTTTGAATCCTGTGTGCAAGTCATAAGGCAAATATGTTGCAAATTTTTCAACCCGGAGTACGCCAGCCGGCACCCCCTTGGCATAGAGGGACACAAGAATGGGGTGGTAAACAAAAAGTAACCCGCCGGGTTAACCAAAACCGGCGGGTTACTGAAGAAGATGGATTACATAGGGATGCAGGCAAGCACGCTGACCAGTGCAGCAACCGTCAGATAGGAAGGAACGATAAACGGCTTCAAACGGTCACGGGTAAACATCAGTGACAGGAACAAACCAATCGTACCTACCACCAAGAGAACGGTGAGCAGCAAGGCCTCCAGCATACTTCCAGTGAGAAGCGTTGAAAGAACTGTGTGGTCTACTCTGCGGAATGCGCTGTCTGTTACATCAGCAATCGTGTGGGCCCCGTAGAGAAAGTATCCCATGGCAGCCCCGCCGGCAAGAACAAGGCCGGAAAAGACGGCATTACGCTTGCCATACTTGCCTTCAAATGCTCCGTCTTCAATAATGGTTGCACCACCGGGGATACGTGAAGCAAAGGGTACTGGTGTGAAAAACATTGTGCTTTCCTTACGCTGAGGATGATTGCTATGAGAACATCGTAACACCATGCCGGCTGGCTTGCAACTAAGCTAAAGGATGAATCCGTAATGATGGCGGCACTACTGTCGGATTTTAGTCGCCAAACTTTTCTTTCCTTAAGAGTTGCATATTGTCTTCCCATGCCCTTAGAATAGAATTATTCAACCAATGAAAGGTTCTAAAGTGAAAAAGTCTCCTGTAACCGCCGGTCCCGTAACTCAGGCAATCAACCTCATTCTCACCGAGGCAGACACCGCAACGGAAACTCAGGACGCTCCGAAGACTCCCGGCGCGGTCAAGGAAATTAAAACCCTTGAATCCCGCCCTGATGTTTACAAGAGCCGCTTCGTCTCTGTAGCCAACGACAGCGTTCTTTTCCCTAATGGTGTTGAAGGAACTTACAACGTCGTCACGATGGGAGAGAAAAAGGGCGCACTCATCGTACCCATCGCTTTCCGTCGTGGCATCCCTTACTTCGGCCTTGTCAACCAGTACCGCTACCCCATCAAGAGTGAGAGCATTGAGTTTCCCCGTGGTGGAGCAGAAAAGATCAATGCTGAAGGTGCGGAAGTAGAAATCTACGAAGAACTGGGACAGCCCTCCAAGCGTCTTGACCTTGTTGGAACCATGCGTCCTGACAGCGGGATTCTCTCTACTGAAGTTGGAATCTGGGTTGCAGTCATGGACCAGAGCGTTCTTGACCTTGACCATGAAGAAGACATTACGGGCCTTCGCCCTAACTGGGTTTCTGAGCCTGAACTCATCGGGATGATTGCGAACGGTAAAATCACCTGCGGTATGACACTTGCTGCTTACACCCTGTTCAACATCAACCGCAATAAGTACGGAATGTTCATGCGCTAAAGCCCGATACAGTGGAGGCCCCCGGCTGACAATAGCCGGGGGCCTTTCTTATGATCGGGTATAGGGGACACAAATACCCGCATATAATTCCCCAGTAGGTTCGCAATATAACAGGGATTCAACCGTTTTTAGTCTGTTGCCGGCTACAGGGAAATCCCAAGCAACGGGATGTTTGCTTTTTTCTCGTATATGTCTTATGCTTGTAATAACGAACCAAGCAATACCAACCCAAAGGATTACCCAGTGTCACTGCTTACAGACATCAAGGCAAACGTAGAGTTCATTCTTGAAGATGCTCTCCCGATTGATGTTGCAAACCACTCCGCAGTTGGCGGTGACTGGGTTACCGTGGCAGACATGGCTGATCCCGCTATTGCCCGTAACAACTGCTGGGCAACTTCCAACGAGGTCTACCAGAACGTGGAATGGGAAGAATACGGTCAGGTAGATGAAGTTGATATTGTCGGTGTTGAAGCAACTTCTTGCACCCACTACGCTCTGTACCTTGCAAACTCCGAGGAATCAGTAGTCGTTGATTTCACTGCCCGCCAGTTCTCCCCCGATGCTCCGTTCCCCTTCATCCTCCCCGTAGACAAATGGCACGCCTACATGGAGCATGTCACCGGTCGGAAACTGGAACTGTCTCTGGGTGACTAAGAATCAGGGCTAGTACTTCAGGAGGGGTACGCTACCGGGATGGCGCGCCCCTCCTTTGGCATCCGCTTAGAGGGACACAATAGGGTATACAAAGAGAGGGAAGGCATGTTGCCTTCCCTCTTACTTCTTAGAAACCCCGGTAGATCCTGACGATTTTCCGTGCCGTTGCAATGTCAGTAACTGCGAGCATCTTTTCTGCTTTACGCAGGTATTCCTTATGCTCATGACCCTTCCAGTCCTGCTCCCAGCCCCAGCCGCAATCCATGCTTCCCTTGAAGTGGCACTGCATCTCGTGGAGGTCTACTGCAAGAGCCTGCTCCTCTGTGAGTGCCTGACGGGCCTGTACTGCGGCTTTTGCCTGTGCAAGTGCTTCTTCAGCTTTCGCAAGATCTTCGTTAAGTTCATCCTGAGTTGCCATGATATTTACTGCTTCCTCTTGTTGTTGGTGGGCGTTCAAGAAACCCCATTGATTTATTTGTTCCTACGATTGAAAGCATACTCTTTCCCGCAACGTATGTCAACAAAGAAGCGGATAGCCGGCAAGTAATCTGCACCACAAGGGGACGACGAAACTCCAAAAGAAAAGAATGACCCGGCTTGTAATAAGCCGAGTCATTCTCGGGTGAGCCTTTTAGAGTAGATTCATCGGGTCCTGGGCGGAACCGTTGACCCATGTTTCAAAGTGGGAGTGGCAACCGGTTGAGTTACCCGTTGTGCCGGAGTAAGCAATCAAGTCACCCTGATTCACATATTGCCCATTCCCTACGGTCACACTTGCATTGTGGTAGTAGATGGTCGTCAATGAGTTACCTGCTACTACTCCGTGGGAAATACGCACATGGTTACCGCCACCATAGGGGTCCCAGCCGGCTGCGGTTACTGTACCGGAGGCTGCTGCATAGACAGGAGTTCCACACGCTGCGCCGAAGTCAATGCCGGTGTGCATGTATCCACCTGTACCGTAGAAGTCAATGGTGCCCGGCGGGGTTGCACGCCAACCGAAGCCGGACGTAATAGGAACACCATTGAATGGATGCCTGAGACCGAAGGATGAAACAGGTCCGGGTGCCGGCGGAACATATGGACGGGTTGCCTGCTCCTGCGCCCGGCGGGCTGCTTCTTCCGCTGCTGCGGCGGCTGCGGCATCATTCCGGGCTCGTGCTGCGGCAGCTTCTGCTTCAGCCTGTGCTGCGGCTTGAGCGGCAGCTACGGCGGCGGCTTCTGCCTTCCGGCGTTCTTCAGCAAGCCATTCTTCCCGGAGCCTGCGGTCACGTTCTTCAATTTCAGAAGCCAGTGTCATCTGGGCTGCTTCTACTTCAGCAAGCTTCGTTTGAATCTTGGGCTTGGATGCTTCCAGTTCCTTATTGAGACGGGTGGTATCTTCTACCAGCCGGTCAAGTTCTGCTTTCTTACCGGCGGCTTCATCCCGGGCTGCATTTTCCCGGGTCAGAGCTTCATCCGCTTTGTCCTTTAGTTCTTTGATTTCCTCTTCCACTGCAACCAGACGGGCCTGGGCATTGACGTTCGTAGCATTCTGCTGGTTAAGTTTGTCAATGGAGGCTTGCTGACTTCGCATGGCATGGTCTGCAAGGTCCATGCTCCGGGTAAGATCACCGGGGTTCTCTGCTCCCAGCATGAGGGTGATATCCGTGGGGACTCCCCCATTCTTGTATGCCTGTGATGCAATCTGCCCGACCAGTTTCTTCGTGTCTGCAATCTGGGCTTTGTCTTCTGCCATTTGGACAACGATTGAGGCTTTGGTTTCATTCGCCATCGCTATCCGAGTCTGCAAGGTTTCAACTTCCCGGGTTGCTGATGAAACTCGACCCTGTGCTTGTGCCAGTTCGGTTTGCACTGCCGGGAGACGGCCTTGGAATGCTGCAAGGTCTGCTGCGGTTTTGGCAAGACCGGTGTCAACGAATTCAAGGGATTGGTGCATCTGGGCCGCTTCTGATTGCAGTGCTTCCTTTTTGTCATCAAGGTCATCTGCAAGAGCAAGCGGTGCTGAACCGCAAATACTAAAGGATAAGACAAGTGCGAGCCCGGCGCTGATGATTCTTCCCCGGGAGTTGAGTGGATTGTGTTTCTTTCTAAACCATGTATCGCTTTGAGCAATAGTGTCGGCTGATGCCGGCTTCTTATTCAACAGGTGTTCCTTTCATAAAAACGTGCAACGTTGAGTCTATCACGGTACGTGAAGCCCGCTGACAGGAAGGCATACCACCTAGTAACTATTGGCAAAATACAAATGATGGAGGTGAAAACCTTCTCACCTCGGAGGTGCCGGCAGGGTCGCTGGTTCCGCTGTCGAATCACCTCAAGGGGGACACAACCCGCAGGCGGGAATGGTGTGGGAAATAGCTGTGATCACTGGTATACTGGGGTAGCTAATCTACTACCACAGAGAGAATAATACATGACGAAGACATTGCAGGAAATTAAGGAATTCGTTGCCGGTACGACTGTTAACGTGCTACATATGCCGGATGGTGATTACCCGTACTACTATTTTGGTGAAGAGTATATGGCTTGGGCTGAGTACATTGACTTTAGTGCTTTCAACCCGTTCGAGGAACTTGGTTTTGAGATTGTTTATTACACCGTCGAAGCCTCAGACGAGTTTTATGGAAAAGAGAATTACTACGTAGGTGAAACCCGGCTTGACAATGAAGTAGTCTGGGACAAAGGATTCACGCAGACTATTAAAAACCTTGAGGCACTTAGCCCTCACGTCACAGTAACCAAATCCGAGTAAACACACAAAGGAACGCAGGATATGTCAAAGAAAACAGGTGGTATCAAATGAGTACAGTTATCCCTCCCTCTGAAGAGGTAGTCAGCATGTATCAGCGGGATTGGGATATCCTGCAAAAGAAGACAAAGTTTTGGCTTAGCACCATGAGCAACACTGTTTGCGGTCTGGTGGCACTCATCATTGTTTCCCTACTCGTATGGGCAGTAGCAGGTGTAGCACAAGCATTGGGAACACCGGAAGGCATGACTTCCGCTGCTATTAAAGACGCAATGGCAAGACCAATCATTGCTCTCATAGCGACTATTGTGATGGCGGCGCTTTTCGATGTCATGCGAAAGGGTATGAACAGGGTACGTTGGCGGGCTGCCGAGCGGCTTGGGGACCGCCCACGGAATGATGACCACAAAGCTGATGACTACGATATGTTGGAAGTCTCTTCCTACTACACGCCGGATAACAAGTTCATCGCGACTGTGAACGGATGGTCATTCTTGGTTACTCGAATGGTAAACCAGACGAAAGACGGAAAGCACACGATGGATTTTGCCTTTGACGAAATCGGGAGGCTTCAGCCTGAAAAGGCAAGGATGGGCTTTGGTTCCTCTGCAACTATGGACGAAGGAACTGAAATGCAACAGGATGACATTATCCGTATGGCGCTGAGTAAGATTGCACATCAGTACCCGGCATTACAGAGCCCGCCGGCAGTAGAACGATACTCACAGTAATAGAATTTACCTAGAGAAGGGGTAGGTGATTGCCACCTACCCCTTCTCTATTGCCGGAGTATTGGCACCTAAGGGGACACAATCTCCATGCTGGAATCACCGACAAATTAACGAATCCCTGCTGGTTATATGAGGTATGATGAGGAAAGGAATATTCTCGTGCAAAAAGGAAGACTAAAAATATGGAATCTGAACGAACCCCGCTTGTTATTTGCCTGTCCGGGCCTACCCGGTTTAAGAATGCGTTTGAATACCTCAGGATGAAGATGACCCTTCGCGGGCATATTGTTCTCGGGCCGGAGGTTTTCGCCGGCACAGAGGTTCATGACGCTGCTCTTGCGGATGATGATGGGCAGATTGATTTGGATGCTCTTCAAATGCGGAGGATTGATCTGGCGGATGCGGTATTCGTAGTCAACCCCGGTAACGTAATTGAGGGGACGACGAAGGCGGAAATTGCGTATGCTCTGGCAGAGGGCAAGCCGGTTTACTACCATGAGGAATGGTATACACCGGAGTACATGGGAGATGACACCTTCTGGCAGGCAACGAATTACCCACTGCCGGCTAATTTGGTTGAAGTTTGACATCATGCCCTAAGGGTGGGATGATTGATACATACCAACCAATGAGGGAGAAAAATCATGACGAACCTTTTCACACGCGCACAGACCATCGCTTCTTACTACCACTCCTCCGGTCCTGATGGAATTGGCTTTGCCCGTTTCGCCAGCAGCGGGACTGTTACTCCTGAACTCTGGGGCAACATTGCTTCCACCGAGACCGCCGCTGCGGAAGGTCGGGTAGGCACTGAGGAATGGGCTGCCGACATGGTAGAACTACGTAGGGAACTTGCCGAGGAAGGGATCACTGAACAGTAAAAACCCAAGAATCGCCGTGCGAATCCTGAGAGGGTTTTGCACGGCGATTCTTTATTCTACGTAGAGGGACACAATTTAAAGGTCTCTACTAACTAGCCCTTAAAGTTTGTAATTCATAGGCATTTTCTATCCCAGCTTGACTCATGCTGGGATAGGAGTTATTCTGGAGGTGCAGAGCAAAACAAAATTCTCACTTGAAAGTCGGTTACATTATGCTGTTGGATTCCATTGATTTCGGTAAGATTGCCTTCAACGCGGTTCAGAAGCATTCGGCAAAGGTTCTTGCCGGTGCAGCAACCATGGGTACTTCCTCCGCTCATATTCCTACTCTCATCAACGATACTGTAGACAGCATTATTGATGCTTACACTTCGGAAGATGATTTCAGCGAAGCGTTCGTTGATCTTTGCAGTTTTGCAGGCATAGAGGCTGCTACTGCGGTCTTCTCAGAATTTGTCCGTGAAGAAATTGTGGCACAGTGGGCAGCGAAGGAAACCGCCCTTAACGGATTAGTAGGTGTCGCTGTTTCTCAGGACGACGTTGAAATGTTCAAGCGTTTGGCGGCTTCCTAGTCCGTTCTGCTCGGCTTGTAAACTTAAAAGATAGCGAAAGGCTCCTGTCATTGCGATGGGAGTCTTTCGCTATCTTTTCTTAAGACAAAGAACAACATGCAATCCTCTAAGTTGAATTTACTGCATCAGGGGACACAACATGAAGATATGATTATAAGAAAAGACCGGGTAGGAAGTGTTTCCTACCCGGTCTTTGTGGATTAATCTTCCAGAACGGCCTGCATTACCAGTGTCATGATGGTCATCTCCGTAGCGTAGATGAAATCAAACGCTTTTCCATCCTGTTGAGTGGTGAAGAATGCCGTGGTGATGCCATTCTGCTCACGCAGTTCCGTCAGAGTGATCTCGTTCTTCATGGAAGACAGGTCTTCATCAAGGTACGAAGGAACCGGCTGGTGGGTTGCTGTGTCATAGACAGAGCGGCTGACCATATCTTCGTAACGGTCAGCGAAGAATTTAATAGCGGCTTCTTCAATGGTCTTCTTGAACTGCTTCAAATTCTCAGACATGAGATTCTCCTAATACTGTGATGGGTTGTTCCCTTAGTAGCAAGAGTACACGTTCCCAGCAGACAATGCAAGCCCGTATTTACTTCGATTCGGGCGGTGCTGTAATGCCGGTGAGTTCTAGGATGCGGGCTTTGATATCTTGGGCGTGGTCGGAGTAATCAGGATGCTTAGACAGAGCGATGAGATTTCTTAATTCTTTCTGCCGGACTGCTTCAGCACGTATCTGTGCATCTGCCACCCCAAGCAGTAGTTGTGTTCGAGTAGCACCCCGGTATCCTTCGCCGGCTTCACGGGAGACGCTGGCTAGCAGGACTTCATAGTTCTTTGCAGTACGGGCCATTGGCGTTTCTCCTATGCTTGGTGATGGGCTTATAAGGTTGATTCTACCACCATGGCATAAAGAAAGGTTGGACACTCCTTTTATAAGGAGGGCCCAACCTTTGCGGAGTTATGAACTGTTAGTCGTCAAGTCCGAGAATGGAGAGGAGTTTCTTTGTCGCCTTCTTGCGATGCTCACCAGTGATATCAAAACTTTTGTGCTCAATCACCCGGAAAAGATTCTCAACTTCGTGCTGGTTTGCGCGGTGCAAGCGGGCCTGAGCATCAGCAAGAGCTACCATTGCTTCTGCTTTTGCTGAGGGGTTCATTCCGCTTACCCGGTTAGCAGCTGTGGTTGCCTGTTCCATGATTTCCTGCGGAGTAAGGACGTTGCTATTGGCTACCATGATGTTTCCTTTGTTTCTCGTGGGCTACCGTGTGGTTACCTTGTACTCCGAAGATACCGGTTCGTTCCCGCCGGCACAAGTCGAAACCCAGATAAAACTTCTTGCCTGCTTCTTCACCACATTAATTGCCTGCACCATGATTTCCTGTGGAGATGTGGTACCATCAATTCATCACGATGGCAACCCCTCATGATGGAGGGGTTGCAGGAGGGGTTGTTCGCCCGAGCAGCAGGACCGTTCTTAAAGCTGAGGTAACCAGTAGACCACTGGGGAAGTAAGTAATCGGGTAATGCCGTATTGGTATTGCATTTGTTTATCATGCAGATGACACGGGTTCGATTCCCGTATACGGCTCGCTGGGAAGCACATATCCGCGCCTACAGAAAGGCAAATAAAATGAAAATGACACTCAGAAACAAGTTAGCGGCAGGAGTAATCACAGCCGGTGCTTTACTAGGAGTTGGCATTCCCGCGGCACAGGCGGCTTGCTACTACGCAGCACCCACTACGGCATCGCACGTCACGTACTACAACTGCCAAGGCCCTTACGTTTACAGCTCTTACACAACTTACCGTCGCTGGACCTGCCATGCAGACTATGACTGGGTAGCCGAGACGTTTTACGGCTATAAGGACGGCTTGCGCTACGTATACACTGGAAAGACTTGCACAGCGTAAGCACTGATATCATGGAAACATTATACTTTGGAGCCGTTCCGAATGGCCAGGAGCCTCTTTGCTAAAGATTTATTGATTTTGGCTTGACACAACTGCCGGTACCCTGTATTCTTTTATATGTGAGGCAACCGCATCACACACCTACTAGTAAAACTGAACAATGAGCCTCTATAGTGACTAACCCGCTTGACGGGAATTAAAGGCGGATACTCTCAGGTTATTCGTTCAAGAGCCACTAGAATGCTTACGGGGAGTCGGCTAACCTCGTGCAGAAGTCAACTGTGAACATACCGTGCGGAGACATGAACCGCAATCCAACGAGAAAGGTTGGTAGGTTTGAAGGCGGGAAATCCTCGGAGACAGAAACCCGGTCAGAAATGGCCGGGTTTTTCTGTTTAGAAAGGGAAACGCAAAGAAGAAAGCCCGGCTGAAGTATGCCAGCCGGGCTTTCTTGAATGGACTAGTGAACGATCCGGTCCTCTTCATCGATGTCGTCCTCATCCGCATCCATGTAATCCGGTACATACGTAGCAAGGATGGTAATGATTCCCTCGTGGGTATCGTCACCGGCAACAAGACCGATGGCACGGTAATCAATACCTGATGGAATGTAACTGAAGCCCTTGTCAGAAAGACGAGATTCCAGAATGTCATTCAGACCATCCATACCACCTGAATCAACGAGTTCATCCAGCGTTACGTCAAACTCAAAGGTTGTGGGTTCACCCATTCTTTCCATCTTCGCCCTTCTAGCAACTTCAACGAGTTCCACCAGCGATGCGTCAAATTCAGAAGCCTTATTTCCGTCGTTCTGTGCCATTTTTATTCTCCTAAGGTGTGATTGCTGAAGTATTTGCCGTTCTTTATACTCTAATCTTAGCAGAAAAACCCCTAGAAATCAAGGAAGTTGAGGGTTTTGCCGGCAATTTTTCCGGTTCCATAAAGGGACACAAAAATGTGGAATTCACATAAAGAGAATGCCCACCCCATGGTTTGGAGTGGGCATTCTTGGAGGTTTTAGCGGGTGTGCTTGCGAACCATCGGAGCGACCTTGGCGTAAGCCTTGGGAAGCATTGCGATTGCAACGATACCAGCGATTCCGAAGAACAGCGATACAGCGAGGTTAGCCACTGCACCGTTCGGGAATGCGATGATGATGCTTGCAAAAGCCAATACGGTGGCAACTGCGATAGTGCGGTTACGGCGGAAGGTGAGTGAACGGTTAGCAGTTACTGACTGTGACATGATGTGTTCCTTTGCTCGGGAGGGGTTATCCCCTCTTCCTTATGCTTTGAGTCTACACACCTAAATCACCCTGTGCAACTCGAAACCTCGTCGGGTGCAAAGAAAAATTATTTTACTACCGGGCTTGCATCCTGCCGGCTGATGACCTTATACTTGAAACATAAGGAAGCGAAACCCGCTCCGAAGACGAAGGATGGAAATCATGTCAGTTTCTCTCAGCACCGCTACCACAGCCGCTTTCAAGGCCGTTGCCACTTCCAAGAATTCCGAAACCCCCGCTAACACTGAGACCCTCATAGTCTTCGCCCCAGTTTCCGCAGTACAGGGGCTGGCGGGGGAAATTGCCGCTGTTTACCCCGAACTGAAAAAGGAATTCGCAATCGCCATCATCACGGGAACCAATGGCGTGGTGTATTTGGAAGATTCCGCCGAATCCGCCGCTGACACCATGGTCGAAATCTCCTACAATGTGTTTGAGGCTGCCAACTGCTAAGCCTCTTACCCACGAAAATCCTTGGATGCTCAACACAGAGTGTTCAAGGATTTTTCTTTTGCCGGCACTGGAGGGACACAAATCAAAATACTGGAAATCTCAATACTGTATGATGTAGCAGGGAAAGTAACCGAATTCAAATTTAGTAAGGAATATGTGTCCATGGAGATGGAAGAGAAAACAAACCTGTACCGGCGTATCCGAAAGAACATCGTCGTCTGGGGCAGTATTTACACCGGGCTGGCACTTGCTCTGGCCCTCATTGCCGGTATTTCTTCTGACCCGAAGACTAGCAACACCGGATTGGCTTTAGCAGTAGTGATATCAAGCATTTGCTTGCTGATATTTACTGCCATCTCTTTGAAATTGAAAAAGACAGGTTAGCAGCAACCCAGGATTATCTATCCGGGCTGCTCGTTTGCAAACATCCCTGCCGGCTTCATCCCATGGGGTGGCAACAATCCTCTGTGAGCCTTTTAAGCCTACTTATTTCCTGAAGCAAACACAGACACCGATGAATCCTTTTAGAGGCTCACAGAGACGCACAGCAGGCTTTAAGCCTTAGATAAAGGCTTGGCGGTGGGAGTGGTTGCCCGCATGCCCAACCCTGTAGACATACCGAAAAATTCTTTGGAAATATTTAGAAATATGGGTTGCGTCGGGAACCAATTGGGGATACGCTTGATTCATCACCACAGAGGAAACCACCTCACCGAGACAAAGGAAAAATCATGAAGGCTTTCACCCGTTTCGCCACTGTCGCAACAATGACTGCTGTACTCCTTGTTTCCACCGGCTTCACCACGGTTGCCGAAAGCAACTCAGGTGCAACCGTTACGGTTCAGGCATCAGGTGGTCGTCTGGGCTAGAACTCCTCGCTTTACCAAAGGATTCCTGCGGAAGTAGGAGTCCTTTTCTTTCGGCGTTAATCGGGGGACACAAAGATAAATACGTGACCGGGTTGCACATGCATCTTCTCGCCGGGCGTTTCCTTTGAAACATTCAATTTCAAGCATCCTCCTCTGCATCATGTTGCAGAGGAGGATGCTTAGAAAAATTAGGACCTAGACTTTTTCGGGAAGACTGACAACGCTCTTGAGAAGCCCATCCTCGATCTTGATGATAGTTCCCTTTGGAACCATGCAACTGCCACCGGGGCCATATTTGGAGATTTCACCTTTGGTGCCATCGGGGAGGGAGACTTTGAAAACACAACGGCTGCTCTTGCGGGAACCCGGCTCATAGCGCGGTTCATCAACGACAGCAGTGCCGGTGTAGCCCGGCTCGTTAGGCGCACATGCAGTGCCCAGCAGGGCGAATGCAATGACTGCGGGAACGAGGATTGCTGCGTGGTGTGCTTTCCGGCTGAACATGATTTTTACTCCTTTTCTCAGGGCGTTTCCCTTTGATGTTTCAAGACTAAACCATATCTGCCGGCATTGCAAGTATCCACCGAAAATTTTGACGAAAGACAGAAAAGGGGAACATCTCACATTGAGATGTTCCCCTTCTGCCGGAGTTCCTTAAGAAGCCCTGTAGGTATCCAGCGTCTCCTTGGCCCATGCCGCTACAACTGCGGGGTCGGTAGTTGAATCGTACTCGCTTACCCAGACTTCTTCGCCAAAGTCGTAGTGGATGGTCCACTTTGCATGCTCACCGTTATCCAGTGTGTCAACGGCAACGGTGGCGTGCAATTCATCGCCCTCTCCGTTGACTTCTCCTTCAAATGGGATGTATACGAAAGGCGAGGCTCCTCCATCCGTGACGAATGAGCCTTCAATGAGTTCTGACACAGGAATCGCCGCATTGAGTGCGATGTCTTCCAGTCGCTGGAGTTCGTTAAGTTCTGCTGTGTTGAGTGACATTGGATGATCCTTTTGTTGATGTTCCTTACTAGGTATGACCAGAATACCACGGGCAAAGCGAATGTCAACTTCAGTAGCCAGATGAACACCGGTAAGGGGACACAATGGTTATACAGCAACAAAAGAAAAGTACCCGTGAACCGGGCAGTAGGTTCACGGGTACTTTTAAGAATTGAGCTAACCGGCGATGATTCCCTTGATGTGGTTCAGTACAACACCAGTAGCGAACTCGGAAGCGGGAGGGAAGAATGTCTGCGTGGTCTCCTTGGAGGTTCCATCCGCCTTGTAGTTAGTGGTAACAATCTTGGTAGAGGAATCACCAGTAATCTTGATGGCAATCTTCAGGGATGCCAGTTCAAGAGTCATGGACAGCGATTCCTTCTTGGCCCCACCCTTGAAACCAAGCTCTTCCAGAGCAGAGAAGTAAGAGTTCTGAGTGCGGGTCATCGTGACGGTTGCCTTGATCATGGAGTGAATCGCTTTCTTTTATTCAACGGGTTTGATTCTTTCTATCAGTTTAATTGGCGTTAAAACACATGTCAAGCAGACACGAATCTGCGAAAATGTTACGGAAATTGCCCTTCATTGACACATTGCCGGCAAATCCTGTATGCTATCAATATCAAGACCGCAGAAATCCTGCACTGATGAAAGGTAAGACAATGGACAACATCGAGTACAAGTACTTCACCGCTCAGGTTGCGTTGAATGAAAAGTACCCTACCCGATTGAGCGAAGTTCTCTTCCGTGAGCATGAAGGTGTTCTGGAAGTGCGTGTCCGGCGTACCTTTGAGGCTCCCAACGGAATCTGGCGCAGCGAGAAAGACCCCCAAGCGGCAGGTGTCAGTTTCAAGACTTACATGAAGACTCTCCGCAATAAGGCGAAGGGCTTGAAGGAAGTCAAAATCAACACGGTCATTTCAACCACAGACGGTTACGGTTACGATGATGAGCCGACTGCGGACATCGTTATCACTGGCTGGACGAAGAAACTCTCCAACAGTCATAAGATTGCCCTTAAGATGCGTGAAGTTACCCGGAAGTCCGGCGGTTTCAATCCGGCACGCGATAAAAAGGATGCAAACAATGACGCATGAAAAGGGTCATGTTCTTACGGTGGAAGAACTGGAGTCTCTTCCTGAAGGGGATATTTTCAAAGACGGCTGGGGGAACTTCTACGCCGCAGGTGATTACAGCCGGTTCAACGCCCAGACAATCATGGATGACACAGGTGCATGCCGGTATATAATGCCCGCTATTGAATTCAACAAACTACCCTTTCTGACATCCAGTATCTCGCTTCAGGATGGGATGTACTGGCTTTACTTCTATGAGCCGGATGGTTCCTATGCTGACTGCTTTACGCACTTCGTGAATGAGCGTAATGCTTTCAGTTGCGATGGCGAATACCGTGCCGGCTTCCGGGCGTTGGCACTGTAATAACTGGTAGCAGACAAGTGAGAGGAAACTTTCACCTGTCCCATTAAAAGGGACACAATTATGACTACGAAAGGAGGGATGCCGGCTTCCCGACACCCCTCCTTCTTCTTAGAGCCCTCGTACTGCCTTGAGAACCTTCATCGTGGTCTCTGCGTCGACCACCTTAAGGATTTCGTTAGCCTTGTCAAGGTAACGCTTGTGCGTTCCATTGTTCCAGACATTCGGACCATGCTCGTAGAACCATCCGCAACGTTCAGTGTGGTCTGCGTGGCAGGTTGCATCATGAAGGTCTACTGCGAAACGCTTATCTTCGCTGAGTGCCTCACGTTCAGCAATTTCCTGCTGAATCCGCTCCACTTCTTCCTGGGCCTTGGCGAGTTCTTCATTGAGTGCATCTGTTGTTGCCATGTCATTCTTCTTTCTTGTTGTTGTTCGGGCGTTCAAGAAACCCCGGTGATTTAATTTTCCTTACACCTACAGACTACCTGCTAAAGATGCATCTGTCAATTCATTACAGCAAAAAGACGGTATGGGCGGACAAATCGTACTGTCCGCCCATACCGGGTACTATTCGTGTTTAACTACTAAGCGTTGGGCTTATATGGCTTGGGAAGAAGTTTGTACTGCATACCAAAAGTCGTATCGCAACGGTCTTCACCGTCGCTGATGACACGCTTTTTCGCAGCGAGCTCCTTAGCTTCTTCCAGCGAAGCAATAGGCTCCCACGTCTCCGTGTTGAGGTTCGTGACAGTAGGACCGTTTCCCCATCGGTAGGGGTAATTGGTCGTGAAGAAATATTCGGTCACATACTGATCTTCCTCTACTCCTTCAACCGCTTCATGGACATTATCAGTTGCCTTCATCTTCTTTCTCCTTTTGCCGGGTAAATGGACTTAGTTGTGTTTACGGTTCTTCGGGATGTACCTGACACCATAGGAGGTCTCGCAACGGTCGTCGCCGTAGCCACCAACCCGCTTGACTTTTGCCATTGCCTTCACTTCTTCAAGGGAGCTAAACGGTTCCCACGTATCCGGGTTGAGGCTCAGGATTTCCGTACTGCCACCCCATTTATGCGGGTACTTCATCGTGAAGAAAAACTCGGGAATTTCCCGCTCTTGATTTTCAACAGGTTCCAGTTGGATTTCGTTTTCGCTCACTTATGCTTCCTTTGCTCGGTATTCCACATTCTTGCCGTTCTCCCTCAGGATAGCACGGGAAAGGATGAAACGTTTGGTGTATCCGCTGATTGCACGGTGGGTAATGTCAGGCTCGTGAACAAACTTGTCAGTGGCGGTGCCAAAGACATCATCCACTTCTACCGTCTGACGGCGCGTTGTCTTCTGAGGAGACTCCACATCCGGGTTGTTCGTGTAGAACTTGGTTCCAGCAGGAATGATAACCGTGTCACCGTTCTTGAACGGGTTAAGCAGGTCGCGGCTGTTACGTGAACTCATCGGATTTCCTTCGTTTTGGGGTTTTCACCCGGCTTCTTATCCCAGAGTAACCCATAATGGTGCCGGCAGTCAAGACAAACGGCTCCCACTTCCGTATTGGAGGCAGGAGCCGTTTTGTAGACTAACTATTTGGACTGGTGGTTCTCAAGGACACCTTGAATGGCAAGCCAGCGCTCATCCCAATTACTGCGGGAACCCCACGAGTCCTTTGACCATACCCGGCGCTCAGCAAGGTCTTTGCGGTAACGGGTTCCCTTGATGGTGGTGTGTGGAGTGCGAAGCCAACTGGTAATCTGCCCAACGAGTTCGCCGTCAAGGTAAACGTTCTGGCTGTAAACATCCTTCTGGCTCTGCACGTACTGCTTCTCACCAACGGAGACAACAGAATCCTTCGGCCAGATACTAGATGCAAACCGGGGTGGATTAACCTTGCGGATTTTCTCAGTGGGTGCAGTTGGTTCAGACATCGCTAAACTTCCTTCTTGATACATGTTCCAGAAAATTCTAGGGTATTTCCCTATGTGTATTCCATACTACATGAACTCAAGAAGAAGACGCAAGTTATTTGCTGTCAATCTCTTCAGCGCCAGAAATTTCCTGCGGTTCCTCTGCGTTCTCCTGAAGGTTCCTGTTCCGGTAGGCAGCAAAGAGCAGGCCAAGCACCACGCCTGAAGCATAGAACATTGCATTAGCAGGAGTGATGATGCCGGCAACTGCCATCATAATGACAACCAGGGTCGTGACCAGACCTACCCATGCGCCGGCTGTTTTAAGTACCTTGAGATCCAACTTGTTCCTTCTGTAGTGATTACATGCATTGACATTTGAGTATATCACCCACCTCAGGGTACCAAAGGGGACACATAAAGAGCGAGACTCCGCAGATACCGGGTCTCGCTCTTTATGGAATACTCAAAGGCTTATTCACCCGGAGTCCGCTGTCCTGGCCCGGGGATGGTTCCACCATACAGATCGCCGGTGAATTCTTCTACGGTTTCCTCCTCCGTTACTGCCGGTTCTCCATCTTCGGTTGCAGCAACGTCTTCAGTTACGGAAGCTTCTAGACCGGAACCGAGAACTGGGTCAATCTCTTCTTCTGCCGGTGCGACGGGTTCCGATACCGGGGTGGAAACAGGAACATCAATAGACGGGGCAACCATATAGTGGCCGTTGACGTTCGGAGCTGGGATGAGGGAACCTACAGCGTCTTCCTTGGTTGCGGGTTTGGCAACACCGGTGACAGTCAGGTTGTCAACGTTAATGGTTGCAGTGGACTGATTGGTTACCATGCCGAGGGCTACAGCATTTGTGGCGAGGTTTTGAGGTGCTTCGAAACCGGCAATCTGCTCAGTGAGGGCTTGGTTCTCTGCTTGCAAGGTATTACTCTTCGTTTTCAGACTGGCAAGTTCGTACTGCGCGGAGGAGATGGCAATATTCATGACCAGAAGCGTCATGAGGGCGACAATAAAAATACCGGCACAAAGAACCGGCAGCGGGATACGGCGGATTTTTTGGGTCGGTACATATTTAACTACCGCGAGAGGGGTGCGTGTCTTTTTCTTTGGGGCACGCTCAATCTTTGGAGCGAGTTTCCTGGCGGTGGCGGTGTTCATTGTTGCTTTCCTGGCTCTTAGCGCTTCCGGCGCTCATATGGTCGGGACTACTGGTACGTTATATCAATCGTCTTACACCTGTAATGCGGGAGTAATATAATGTCTTCGTAGTGTGAGGCCGGTCCAGTTATGCAACAATTACATTGTGGTAATTACACTGGTGTAATCTTATTGTGACAACAATAGCACATTGTATCATCTGCCTTTTTGATTTTGTCTATGACAGTGCTTACAGAGGAATATGCCCGTTTAAAGCCCTGTATTTTTACAGACGGAGAATCTCCCGTTTATCGCCTTAAAAGCCCGCAAACAGGCACCCACGGGCTGCTGAGTGGTTAATAGGTAGGCTTTATCAATATCAATTAAACAATTCCTGATATACTGGGCAGAATTAGACATAATAGGAGAATTCATCGTGAAAATTACGGCAATTACCGGCTCAGGTATTTCTGCGGCATCAGGCATTAAGACATACCGTGCCGCCGGTGCCGGTTGGGATGAATACGCTAACGGGATAGCTCATGCCCGAAGCTATGGAAACCATCTGCCGAAGCTCTGGAGGCACTGGACTGAAATGGCCCGCATCATTGGAGCGGCCAAACCTAATGATGCCCACCTTGCTCTGGCAGAAGCCGGTGCAGGGATAGTCACTCAGAACGTGGACCGGCTTCATCAGCGTGCTGGCTCAAAAGATGTCATTGAACTTCATGGAGACATGGCAACAATGAGATGCCTCCGGTGTCGGAAGACTATGCCCTGTGATTTGACTACTGACTCCCCCATCTGTGCAAACTGTGGTTCTGTACGGGTCCGGGCAAATGTTGTCCTGTTCGGTGAACGTTTGCTTTCCCGGGACGTGAAGACTGCGGAACGGATGATTCGTGATGCGGACATGGTTCTTGTTATTGGAACTTCGGGTGAGGTGTATCCTACCCGTGGCTTCATCAATGATGCCGCAGAGCGGAAACAGCGAGTCATTTTATTTGACATTGAGCCGTGGAAGGACTCCCCAGGATTCTCAGATGTCATCCTTGGACCGTCTGAAAACACTGTACGGGAGTTCTTGGCTCAGGAAGGGCTCGTTTAGGTCTGCCCCTGGCAGTGCGGGGACACAAACACTATGAACCGTAAAGGCTGGCACCAAATCAGGTGCCAGCCTTTACGGTTTAAGCGGGAGAAGTTGAGGAGAGTTCATGACCCTTGGGGAATCCGATGACGTTATCCCATCCGTCGTGGATGAAGGTCACCTTAACAACTTCGGTTCCGTCCTCTGCGGTCTCAGTCACCACATCCTCTACCTGACCGTAGGAGAACTCGTAGGAGACTTCATCACCTACCGGGTCAGCGTAGGGATCGTTCTGAAGGTCAATGAGATCGCCACGGCGCAGGTCTTCAACCTTGGTCTTCTGTACGGTTTCGGTCGTTGCAGACATTGTATGTTCCTTCGCTTTCTGGGATACCTTGTGGCTTCCCTCTGATAAATTCAATGCTATACCCGCTGAATCATAATGTCAACATCTATATTACCAGCGGGTACAGCAGGAGGCAGATTTACTTCTGTGGAAAGATCGGTACTTCCGTGCCGGCTTCAAGATCAAATACACCGGTGCGGCCATCAAAGCTAAAAGACACTTCCACTACCTTCTGTCCGGACTTTTTGACATGCTCCCTTGTCGACTTCACGAGAACGTAGTAATCCGTGTACGTCTCTCCCCAGTAGTCTTCGGTGAAGGAAGTATGGGCTAGGTTAATCAGGTTACCCGGCTGGATGTCGTGTACTGATACTGTCGGCCTCTGGAGAGTGTTCATCATTTCGCCTTTCCTGATTATGGTTGGCTGACCAGCATAACACCTTGTCAGACGTTATGCAAGGAAAAGACATCAGAAAATATTTTTAGAAAAACTTCGGTTTGGAGTTGACAGCAGGTTGGGCCTTGCATATTCTTTAATCAGAAGGCAACACCAACCACTTCCACCTACTGGAGATAACAATGAACACGCTGGCTGACAAGATCACCGAGAACGTTGCGAACCTTGAGGATTTCTACACCAACAAGGACATGTACAGCGTCACTCGTGTACTTGACCTCATTCAGGGCGAGGTTGACGAACTTGCGAAGAAAGACCTGAACGATGAGGAATTCTTCGTGGAGTTTGAGAAGGCTCTGGAAGAACTCTACGCATCCTACGGATTTGTTGACACCGAACTGGAACTCTGGGAAGAATTCATGGATGACACCCAGAACAAGCGGTTCTAATCACGCCGCTCTCCAGTAGGAGGCTTGCCCTGATGGGTGAGCCTCCTACTTTGTTTGGAATGCCGGCGATAGAGGGACACATATAGCATGCAGATTCTTCTATCATTTTCTGTCGGCTGGATGATGTTCACGTTCTTGGCGTTGACAGAGCATGTTCTGCCATATACGCTGGTATCAACAAACCAACCGAGTAAGACAAATGAAGGAAACATCATGAAAACGCTTCAGGATAAAGTATATGGCCGGCTTGCAGACAAAACGCTGTTTTTCGCTGACCGTGACATGACTGAAATGTTCGGTCCCATCAATCTGATTGAAGATGAGGTTTACAGCGTCGGGCTGAAGAACCTCCCGGATGACGAATTCCGTACGGCACTTGTCATTGCTCTGAAGAAACTGGAAAAGACCCAGACCCTCAATGACGAGGAGAAAGACATCGTTGATGAGTTCATCCACGATGTTGAGAACAACCGTATCTAAGGATTTACCCAGAGTGGCGGAATCTGTAACAGATGCCGCCACTCTTATGCCCAAGATAGCAGGCAATATATTCATCGTTCAACTTGCTTCTGGCGAGGATATCCCCTAGACTATTAGTAGACGGGAACGCAGGGTTCCTCTTAGTCCTCAGGAGGACATATCATGGATTGGTTTGAACTGCTCAACAAGGCCAAGGCAAACGGCCTGGAATACGCCACCAACGGTATTGCCGGCGGCGAACGCTCTCCTCAGCACTCTCCTCTCTCCGGTGAGTGGGCAGGTGCCATCACGCCCAAGGATGTCGTGGATATGGCTGCCGGTCGTGAGGGTGCCTACAACGAGGTTGACGAGTGCGAACTCACCGACATCTGTGATGCATGGGAAGACGGTTACAACTCCGCTGAGTGGCCTGAGGGCCCCCAGGAGGACTAGTCTTCAAGCATTAACTTCCGAGGAGGGGTCGTACCGAAAGGTGTGGCTCCTCCTCTTGGTTTTCCTTGGTGCGTATGGGGACACAAAGAGTACGAACAAGTTCTGCAAAATAGTTTAGAAAAATGCCGGAAAGGCACAAAATGGGTGTAAAATGGTCTCATCCTATTCATCTGGTCTCACGCAAGAAGGAGCCTACGATGCTGGAATTTCTTAACACGTTGCCGGATTACATGATGCCCTATGTCTGGCTAATGGCAATCGCCTTGGTTCTTAGTCTCACAAGCATGATCTGGTACGGATTCTATGCTTGGCATGAACGTCATGATGAAAAGACCAGTATGCAAAAGCCGCACCACCGGCACAGGTTAGACCGGCGGGCAAGAAGGACTTGAGCCGCACACCCGATAGAAATGTGCGGCTCAAGAATGAAGCATGAAATTACCCGGTTCAGATTCTAGCCGAAGTCCAGTCGCTTAGGACGTACGGTGATGAGTGTTTCGTGTTCATGCCTCCACTGCATTCCCTCATCAATGAAGAAGAGTCCGGGGATGTGAATACCTTTACCTTCCGCCACGATGACTTTGTACGCAGTACCTACGCTGTCTTGCGTATCCTCGATGAGGTCACGAATAATTACCTCACCCACAAGACCAAGATTGATTTCCTCACAGGTTTCCACAACCCGGGCCACATTCTCTGCAAATGCAAAGTTGATGGGGTTCCGGTAACCTCCACGCCAGCCAACGTAGTCGAACTCAATACGAACTGCCTCCGGGTTATTGGCGGAAACAACAGCAGTTTCCCCGAGGTCGTTTTCTTTGAGGATGATCTCAATGCACGCCAGTTGTTCCGGCGTAATAGCAACATTGGATACCAGAGAGCCGGTAATGAAAATTTGGTCGTTATACATTAGGTTTCCTTAGTAATTTATGGTCAGCGTATTTCAAGGGTAAGGGGTATTTTTGGCAATGTCAACCTAAAAAGCGGAAATGACCTACACCTTTCAGTGCAAGCCATTTCCGCTTGAGGATTTTGAATTAGACCGTCTGGGCTTTCAGTTCCTGACGGAATTTAAGGACGGCCATTTCGTGCAGACCGAGGTAATGGTCAAGATAGCGTTCAATCCGCTCATCCGTTGCCTCATCAGCAAACAGTGAGAAGTGGATTCCGAGGCCACCGGCACCCGGAACGTTCAGACCGACGTGAACCAGCGTTCCGTCAGTGCTGACGCGGACAGAGGCGGGGCGGTCGATGGGCAGGCGACCTGACGTGCTTACGGATTTGACCCCATCCAGAGTGTTCTCGCGGGTCTCGCCGTATTCGGAGAGGGAGAGTTCAATCATCCGGGTAGAGATTTCCTTGATGCTGAGCGGCTTCGTCATGTCGTTTCCTTCGTCTCGTGGAAAGGTGTTCTTTCCTGCTGATGTATCAAGTGTAAGCCCTAGCCGGTATAGATGCAAGTTGTGTACAAAAAATTGTTGTAGTCAGTTTGGGTTGCAACCGGAATCAATAAGGGTTACTCTTACATACATAAGGGGGGAAACGCCCCCAAGGAAGCAGGCAAGTATCATGGACGCAGCAACCGCAGGTTTCCTCATTGGTCTCGGTTCCCTCGCTCTTGTTCTCATCGCAGTAGTTATTGCCCAAAAGGTTATGGGGGTTACCCCGCCGGCTACGGAATGCCCTGCACAGGAAACTTACTTCTTCCTCTGCCCGCATGATGGAATCCACTAGAAAACCAAATTCAGGGTCTACCTTCCGGGTATGGCTCTGAACTTTTAGGATCGTATAGGGACACAAAAAGGATAGAATTCGCCGCCGCCGGCGAGGTTTGCTCCAAGTCCCAAAAAAATTTGGAGCAAATTTGGAGAAAGGATGGATTTGGACTTGCCAAGCCATCCCTTGTTGGATTACGCTTGATACATCAGCAACGGAAGAGAGAAACTCTTCCCTGAATCTCCAAGGAGAACGAAATGTCTACTGCTACTCTTACCGCTCCGGCAGACACTGCTGTTGAGCTGTCCACCAAGGAACGCTGGAACAAGGCTGTCCGCGAAATCCGCAAGACCGGTGTTGCCATCAAGCAGAATGTGCGCGAGTGCTGCCGCTCCTGCGTTGCCGAGGAAAAGCTGGGCATGAAGAACAGTGACCAGCCGTACGCTTTCACCTATGGCGGACAGGGCAACGCCACCAAGTGGAAAGATGATGAGACGATGGTTCTGGCATACGTTCCCCGCTACGGGCGGGCTGAGGTTGTTACTGAGGTTTACTTCAACCATGGCAACGATTCTGCGAAGGTTGTTGCTGACACCTTCCGCGCTAATGGATTCACGGTAAATTGGGACGGCTCCGAGAACAAGTGCGTTACCGTCAAGGTAAACGACTAGAACTTACCGAAAAGTAGCCCGGCTTCTCATTTAGGAGCCGGGCTACTTTTTATACCGGTTTTCTCCAAGTCCCAAAAAAGTTTGGAGCAAATTTGGAGAAGACCAAATTTTGGAGTTGCGTAATCGTTCCTGCCGGGTTACGCTTGATACATCAGCAACGGAAGAGAGAAACTCTTCCCTGAATCTCCAAGGAGAATGAAATGTCCACTGGTATGTTTACCGTCACCGCCGCTGACAATGAAGTTGAAGAAGTCGTTGAACTCTCCACGAAGGAACGCTGGAACAAGGCTGTCCGCGAAATCCGCAAGACTGGCGTTGCCATCAAGCAGAACATCCGCGAATGCTGCAACAACTGCATCACGCTGGACCAGATTGGTGCGAAGACCGATACCCAGCCGTGGGCTTACACCTATGGTGGTCAGGGATTCGCCACCAAGTGGGAGAATGACTACAAGATGGTTCCCGCCTCCACTCCTAAGTACGTTCGCGGCGTACCGGTCACTGAGGTTTACTTCAAGCACGGTAACGGTTCCGCTCAGGTTGTTGCTGACACCTTCCGTGCCAATGGCTTCATTGTCAACTGGGATGGCTCTGAATCAAGGGCTGTCGTCATCAAGGTGAACAACGACTAGAACCTACCGAAAAGTAGCCCGGCTTCCCACCTAGGAGCCGGGCTACTTTTCGTTAGTATTAAAG
>Ga0326721_10000182_pt1 | contig 23949 bp, 24 predicted proteins | sample SGPome_FD_203951 | JGI IMG/M metagenome (GOLD analysis project Ga0326721, IMG submission 203951) | Soil microbial communities from Southern Great Plains, Lamont, Oklahoma, United States - SGP_1_2016 | ecosystem: Engineered > Artificial ecosystem > Soil microcosm > Unclassified | place: USA...
AGGTCGGCGATGGTGCCGATCTTGATGTCATGTTCGAGGGCAAATGCCTCAAGCTCAGCGCGACGCGACATGGTGCCGTCGTCGTTCATCACTTCGCAGATCAGGCCGCTCGGTTCGAAACCGGCCATCCGCGCCAGATCACACGCGGCCTCGGTATGACCGGCGCGGGCCAGCGTGCCGCCTGCCTGAGCCATCAGCGGGAAGATATGGCCGGGGCTGACGATGTCATCTGCCTTGGCGTCCTTCGCAGCAGCAGCCTGCACGGTGCGCGCGCGGTCTGCAGCCGAGATGCCGGTGGTCACGCCTTCGGCGGCCTCGATTGAAACGGTGAACTTGGTGCCGAAGCCGGAGCCGTTGCGCGGCGCCATCAGCGGCAGCTTCAGCGTCTCGCAGCGCTCGCGGGTCATCGGCATGCAGATCAGGCCACGTGCGAAACGGGCCATGAAGTTGATGTGCTCAGGCTTGACGCATTCGGCGGCCATGATCAGGTCGCCTTCGTTCTCGCGGTCTTCGTCATCCATCAGGATGACCATCTTGCCCTGGCGAATGTCTTCTACCAGTTCTTCGATACTGTTGAGCGCCACGCGGCACCCCCTTCAATCAATTCAGGATTTGAGGTAGCCGTTCTCGGCCAGAAAGCTTTCGGTGATGGTGCCGTGACCCGGCTCTGCGGCCTTGTCGCCCAGCAGCAGACGCTCCAGATAGCGCGCCAGCAGGTCGACTTCCAGATTCACCTTACGGCCTGGACGGTAGTCGGACATGATGGTCTCGCTCAGCGTGTGCGGGACGATGGTCAGCTCAAACTCGGCGCCGTTGACCGAGTTGACGGTCAGGCTGGTGCCATCGACCGTGATCGAGCCCTTGTGGGCGATGTACTTGGCCAGTTCGCGCGGCGCTCGCACACGAAACTGGATGGCGCGGGCGTTATCTTCACGCGAGACGATCTCGCCCACGCCGTCGACGTGACCGCTGACCAGATGACCGCCCAGACGCGAGGTTGGCGTCAGGGCCTTTTCCAGGTTCACGCGGCTGCCTGACTTGAGGTCAACGAAGGCGGTGACGGTGAGGGTTTCACGACTGACGTCGGCCCAGAAGCCGTCGCCGGGCAGTTCGACGGCCGTCAGGCACACGCCGTTGACGGCGATGCTGTCGCCCAACTGGACGTCGCTCAGGTCGAGCTTGCCGGTTTCCACATAAACGCGGACATCGCCGCCTTTAGGGGTCAGTGCGCGGATGCTGCCGATGGAAGCGATGATGCCGGTAAACATGAGTCCTCCTGGAGAACAAGGGCTTCGCGTTTAGCGAAAGTCTGGAATTATACGCCGGGTACGGAAACAGGGAGAGCAATGACTCGCCAGTCATTGCCGACGGCGCGCATTTCTACGATCTTCAGTTCCAGCGCTTCGCTCATCTGCGCCAGCGGCAGGTCGAGCAGCGGTCGGGCCGAGGAACCGAGAAACTTGCCGGCGATGAAAATCTGGAATTCGTCCACCAGCCCAAGACGCGTGAACGCACCCGCCAGCCGCGGACCGGCTTCGACCAGTACTTCGTTGACGCCGCGAGTCCCCAGTTCAGTGAGCAACTTGCGCAGGTCCACGTGACCTGCGCTGTCAGCCATCGCGACAATCTCGTGGCCTTCATCGTGATAACGACCCCGGGCCGACGCTGCGGCGCAGGTGGCGACCAGCGCACTGCCTGCCTGAAAGAATGGCGCGTCGAGCGGCACGCGCAGACGGCCGTCGATCAATACACGCAGTGGTGCACGAGCCGCCGCCAATGCAGTCAACTCAGCGTTCAGGCCCAGCTCGTCCGGGCGCACGGTCAGGCGGGCCTTGTCGGCCAGCACGGTATCGGCACCGGTCAGCACCACACTCGATTGCGCCCGCAGACGCTGAACCGCAGAGCGCGCTTCGGGACCTGTAATCCACTGGCTTTCACCGCTGGCCATGGCCGTGCGGCCATCCAGACTCATCGCCAGCTTGACCCGCACATAAGGCTGGCCGGTTTCCATGCGCTTGATAAAGCCCTTGTTCAGGGCACGCGCTTCGGCTTCGAGCACGCCGCACTGGACCGCAATGCCTGCGGTCATCAATCGCAGCAAGCCACGACCGGCCACTTCTGGGTTGGGGTCCTGCATGGACGCCACGACCCGTGTGACCCCGGCATTCACCAGCGCATCGGCGCAGGGCGGCGTACGACCATGGTGGCTGCACGGCTCAAGGGTGACGTAGGCGGTTGCGCCTCTGGCCTGTTCGCCAGCCTGACGCAACGCATGGACTTCGGCATGAGGCTCGCCAGCAAGGGCATGCCAGCCCTCGCCGACGATCTGTCCTTCCCGCACGATCACGCAACCGACCCGAGGGTTGGGGTGCGTGGAATACAGCCCTTTTCGCGCCAGTTCCAGCGCCCGGGCCATGTAATGAACGTCCAGAGCAGCCTGTTCAGTCAGCAATGCACTCATTCCTTGCCAGGCTCGCGGGCCAGGCGGTCGATTTCTTCACGGAATTCGTTGAGGTCCTGAAAGCGCCGGTAAACCGAGGCGAACCGGATGTAGGCCACTTCGTCGAGTTTCTGCAACTCGCCCATGACCAGTTCACCGACGACGAGGGATTTGACTTCACGCTCCCCGGTCGCACGCAGCTTGTGCTTGATATGCGCCAGCGCCGCTTCGAGACGTTCGACACTGACGGGGCGTTTCTCGAGGGCACGCTGCATACCGGCGCGCAATTTCTCTTCATCGAAGGGCTGACGGCTGCCGTCGGTCTTGATCAGGCGCGGCAGCACCAGCTCGGCGGTTTCGAACGTGGTGAAGCGTTCGCCGCAGGCCAGACACTCGCGACGGCGGCGGACTTGTTCGCCTTCGGCGACTAGGCGGGAGTCGATGACTTTGGTGTCATTGGCACCGCAGAAGGGACAGTGCATGGTGGCAGGCAACAAAAGAATGAGGAGCGCCATGGTAGCGCATCCCGCTGGCAAGACAAGGCTTGGGGTTTACGGTATATAGACGCGCAATATCGTGATGTGAAATTGCCCGAGCTCGGTAATACTGCATCGGTATCCGGCGTCGTACAGCCTTTCGTTTTTTGTCTTGTGGAGCTCTTGATGACGCTACGCCCCCTTTTTCTGCTCGGACTGTTCGGCTTGCTGGCCGCCTGCAGCAGCAATGACGCCCCCGAGCCGGTCCCGGCCAAGCCTGTTGCGCCAGCGATCAAACTTCCCACCGGCCCAGGTCCGTTGCAGCCTTATCAGCGCGAATTGAGCGGTCAATTGCTGGGTGTACCAGCTGGGGCCGAAGTCGAGCTGGCGATGCTGGTGGTCGATGAACGCAATCGTCCGCAGAAATTGCTGACCAGCACCAAGCTGCAAGGTAACGGGCAGTCGCTGCCGTTCCAGTTGCGCTTCAACCCAGAAGCCTTTCCGGTGGATGGCCGGGTCGAGTTGCGTGGCCGGGCCAGCCAGTCGGGGCAGTTGATTCTGCATCTGCCGTCGATGCGTATTCAGCAGGCCACCAGCCAGGCCTTGGGGCAGTTGCAGTTCGTCAAGGCACCATGACCGCCCCGCAACACCTTCAGCAGGCGCTGCACGAATTGCTCGGCGATGCCCGACTGGTCGTGACAGCGCTGCCGCAGACCACGCTGAAGCTGTGGCTTATCGACGCCGACAACATGGACAGCGCCTTCAGCCCGGACGAGACGCGCCGCATCCTGGAAGAGCCCCCTTACTGGAGTTTCTGCTGGGCGAGCGGTCTGGCGCTGGCGCGTTTTCTGGCCGAGCAGCCGCACTGGGTAAAGGGCAAGCGCGTGCTGGACTTCGGTGCGGGCTCAGGCGTCGCGGGCATTGCTGCCGCCAAGGCGGGCGCGCTTGAAGTGGTGGCCTGCGATCTCGACCCTTTGGCAATCGCTGCGTGCAAGTCCAACGCAGACCTCAACGACGTGCACCTGAACTACTCGGCGGACTTCTTCGCCGAGGCCGACCGCTTCGACCTGATTCTGGTCGCAGACGTACTCTACGACCGCGCCAACCTGCCCTTGCTCGACCACTTCCTGAGGCGCGGCCGTGAAGCGCTGGTCGCCGATTCCAGGGTTCGGGATTTTCAGCATCCGGCTTACCAGCGCCTTGGAATGCTGCACGCGCTGACCCTGCCTGATCTGGCCGAGCCACACGAGTTTCGGGATGTGAGCCTGTATCACGCCGTACGCGCATAACGGCCCTCAAGGACAGGCCCAATTTGCCAGACAACATGCAGGCTGCATGAGAACCACACTCTATGTGGGAGGCGCCACCACGTCTTCAACGTAGCGCTGTCGCGCAGCAAACTTGGTGGGAGCGGACTTGTCCGCGAATGCAGTATTTCAGCCACCGCATATGCGTCGGATGTACCGGCCTATTCGCGGACAAGTCCGCTCCTACAAAAAATCGCGTTTCTTCAGTAAGTTACAGGTTGTTTGATAAGAGCTGTCAGCCGCAATGGCTTGCAGCACACATAGCCGTGGGAGGCGCCACCACGTCTTCAACGTAGCGCTGTCGCGCAGCAAACTTGGTGGGAGCGGACTTGTCCGCGAATGCAGTATTTCAGCCACCGCATATGCGTCGGATGTACCGGCCTATTCGCGGACAAGTCCGCTCCTACAAAAAATCGCGTTTCTTCAGTAAGTTACAGGTTGTTTGATAAGAGGCGGCTTGCCGGCGATGGCGTCAGGACAGTCACTGAAGCGTCGCCTGAAAGAATGCTTCGCCGGCAAGCCGCCTCCCACAGTTTGAGTCGGTGTCCAACCAACCTGATCTACTGATCACCCCCGCTCTCGCCGAGACTTCCCTTTCAGCATTCCCCGGCGGGCTTTATAGTTGGCGGCATTCAGATTCTCCGAGACGCGCCATGAGCCAGGACACTGCTTACATCTTCGATGCAACCACGGCGACTTTCGATCAGTTGGTGATCGACAAGTCATTCGACCAACCCGTGCTGGTGGATTTCTGGGCCGAGTGGTGTGCGCCGTGCAAGGTGCTGATGCCCCTGCTGCAACAGATCACCGAGAGCTACCAGGGCGAATTGCTGCTGGCCAAGGTGAACTGCGACATCGAGCAGGACATCGTCGCCCGTTTCGGCATCCGCAGCCTGCCGACCGTGGTGCTGTTCAAGGATGGTCAGCCGGTGGACGGTTTTGCCGGAGCACAGCCGGAATCGGAAATCCGCAAGATTCTCGAACAACACGTGGTCATGCCACCGCCGCCCGCTGCCGATCCGCTCAAGCAGGCGCAGGAATTGTTTGCAGAGAGCCGCTTTGCCGACGCTGAAGCCATGCTCAAAGTCGTGCTGGGCGAAGACAACACCAACGCTGCGGCGCTGATTCTGTACGCGCGCTGCCTGGCAGAACGTGGCGAGCTGAGTGAAGCGCGTCAGGTGCTGGATGCCGTCAAGAGTGACGCCCACAAGGCCGAACTCGCGGGCGCCAAGGCGCAACTGACCTTTCTTGCCGAAGCCGCCACCCTGCCGGATGCTGCCGAGTTGAAAAGCCGTCTGGCGCAAAATCCGCAGGACGACGAAGCGTCCCATCAACTGGCCATCCAGCAGTTGTCCCGTCAGCAGTACGAAGCGGCGCTGGACGGGTTGCTCAAGCTGTTCATCCGTAATCGCAATTACGCTGAAGGTCTGCCACACAAGACGCTACTGCAGGTGTTCGACTTGTTGGGCAACGACCATCCACTGGTGACGATGTACCGTCGCAAGCTGTTCGCAGCGCTGTACTAAGCAAGACGCTGGCCGGTGCCGGTATCCCAAGGATGCCAGACACCGGTCAGCGTTGAGTCATTTGGCAGCCACCCAGCTGTACAGCGGCGCATCTGCCCCGCTCTCGACTTTCACATTCGCGCAATGCCGCAAACGCACCAACAGGCGTTTGCCCGCTGCAGTGCTGCCGGCGACGCCTTCCAGTTGCGCCAGAAGGTCCGGCCCGCTCATCTGTCCGGCCTTTTGCAACAGGTCCTGCGCCACCTGCCAGACTTTATCATCCTGATTGACCGGCCTGCTCTCGACCACTGCAGCCGCCGCTTCAGGCGCCGAGGCCTTCAACTGCGCGCCCAACTGGGCCCAATCGCCTTCGTCCAGTTCCAGTGTCAAATCCACCGGCCACTGGCCCACGGTTCCACGAATACGCAACATGATATGCACCTGCTGACAGTCAGATGCACATGCTCCCACACGTGGGCGCGCATTCCCACGCTCAGTCACACAGCCAGCGACTCATCAATGCCTCATCGCCCATCATGAAGCTGCCGAACGCCCTGATGTCGTAGACGTTTTCCCAGTGCTCGACGATCTTTCCATCTCGAAAGCGCCACAGACCGCAGAACGGCATGGCGATTTTATTGCGCTCGCAGGTGGCGCGCATGTAGCCCATGACCGAACCGAAGTGGTCGTCGGCCACGATTTCGTGGACGTCCATGTACAGGGTCTGGCGGGTGTGCTCGATCAGGTCCAGCTCATGGTTCTGCACCGATCGTCTGCCGATGACCATGGACAATCCGCCCCGGGCACCTCGGTCCGCCTTGTGCAGCACAATGTCGTGATCCGCGAACTCGGCGATGCGGGCCAGATCCTTGTAGATCGCACGCAGGGTTTCAACGTTGGGATGGAGCTTTTTCATGAGGGGTCTTCCTTGATGCGGTGCAGGTCCCTGGATGTATTGCTGCCACTGACGACGCATCCTGCATTCATTCAGTGGCTACCCCATTCAGGGTAGGATCTGACGACCTGGTCCGTGAGAACGGTTCGGCATAATCCGAACCTGCGCTATTCCACCCTCGTTACTGGAAGCACCGTCGTTCAGGAAAAAACACCTCACGCCACACATGACTTGTTATAAGATCACATAACGATTTTTCCCGAAAACGCACCACCGGAGTCTGTTATGCGCCGTCTGCTACTCGCCCTGCCCTTCGCCCTGCTGCCACTTGCTGTCGCCCATGCCGCTGAAGAACACGATCATGATCACGGCGCAGAACACGGCAGCCTTGGCGCTCATGAGCACGGTGTCGGGCGTCTGGACGTAGTATTGGAAGGCAAGACGCTGGAGTTCGAATTCGACAGCCCGGCCATGAACATTGTCGGGTTCGAGCACGAGGCAACGTCGGCTGAAGACAAGGCCAAGCTGGCCAAGGCGCGTGAGTTTCTGCTCAAGCCCAATGCGCTGTTCAGCATCGCCGATGCCGCCAACTGCTCGGCCACGTCGGTCAAAGTGGAAAGCCCGCTGTTCGGCGACAAGGATGATGATCACGAAGAACACGCCAAAGACGGCGACGCCGATCATCACGAGCACAGCGAAATTCATGGCACCTACAAATTCGTCTGTGATGCACCTGCCATCCTGAAGAAGCTGGACCTGTCGCAGATCTTCAAAACATTCCCCGATACCAAGAAGCTTCAGGTACAACTGATCTCGCCAAGTGGCCAGTCGGGCGCAGAAGTGATCGCAGCGAACCCTACGCTGAAGTTCTGATCCCCCTTCGCGGCACATTGACCGGGCCTGGCCCGGTCTTTTGATTTTCAACCGAGCGTGAGTCAGACCATGACCCAAGCACTGATCGAGCTGTCCGACCTGAGCTTCAACTGGCCGGGTCAGCCGCAGCTTCTGGACATCCCCGAATTTCGCCTGGAAACCGGCGAAACCCTGTTCCTCAAAGGTCCGAGCGGCAGCGGCAAGACTACGCTGCTGGGCCTGCTGGGCGGTGTGCAAAAACCCACTGGCGGCAGCATTCGCCTGCTGGGTGAGGAGCTTTCAAGCCTGTCCGCAGCAGCGCGTGACCGTTTCCGTGTCGACCACACCGGCTATATTTTTCAGCAGTTCAACCTGCTGCCGTTTCTGTCGGTGCGCGAGAACATCGAGCTGCCCTGCCATTTTTCCAAAGTTCGCGCCGAACGTGCGAAACAGCGGCACGGCAGTGTCGAAAAAGCGACAACGACCCTGCTCACTCACCTGGGTCTGAAAGACCCGGCCATGCTGACCCGACGTGCAGACTCGCTGTCCATCGGCCAGCAACAACGCGTCGCCGCAGCACGCGCCCTGATCGGTCAACCGGAACTGGTGATCGCCGACGAGCCGACCTCCGCACTGGACGCCGACTCACGCGAAGCCTTCATTCGCCTGCTGTTCGCCGAATGCCGCGAAGCCGGCGCCAGCCTGTTGTTCGTCAGTCATGACCAGAGCCTGGCACCGCTGTTCGATCGCAACCTGTCGTTAAGCGACCTCAATCGCGCCGCCGTTGCCGTGGAGATTTGAGATGTATCTGTTTCGTCTGGCCATGGCCAGCCTGGCCAACCGCCGCTTCACCGCGTTCCTCACCGTCTTTGCCATCGCCCTGTCGGTCTGCCTGCTGCTGGCTGTCGAGCGGGTGCGTACCGAAGCACGTACCAGTTTCGCCAGCACCATCAGCGGCACGGACCTGATCGTCGGCGCACGCTCCGGCTCGATCAACCTGCTGCTGTACTCGGTGTTTCGCATCGGCAACGCCACCAACAACATCCGCTGGGACAGCTTCGAACATTTTGCCGAGAGCAAGCAGGTGAAATGGGCGATTCCGATTTCACTCGGCGACTCGCATCGCGGCTACCGGGTGATGGGCACCAACGCGTCGTACTTCGAACATTATCAGTTTGGCCGCCAACAGCATCTGGAGCTGGCCGAAGGGCGTGAATTCAAGACCGATCCGTTCGAAGTCGTGCTCGGTTCGGAGGTCGCCAAGGCGCTGCATTACAAGCTGGGCGACAAGCTGGTGCTGGCTCACGGCGTAGCGGCGATCAGTCTGGTCAAGCATGACGACAAGCCGTTCACCGTGGTCGGCATCCTCAAACCCACCGGCACACCGGTAGACCGCACACTGCACATCAGCCTGGGCGGCATGGAAGCCATCCACATCGATTGGCACAACGGCGCGCCGGCTCGTGGCAATGAACGCATCTCTGCCGATCAGGCGCGCAACATGGACCTGACGCCGACAGCGATCACAGCATTCATGCTCGGCCTGAACAGCAAGATCTCGACCTTCAGTCTGCAGCGCGAGATCAACGAATACCGTGGCGAACCCATGCTTGCGATTCTGCCGGGCGTTGCCTTGCAGGAACTGTGGAGTCTGATGGGCACGGCTGAAAAGGCTCTGTTCGTGATTTCGCTGTTCGTGGTGCTGACGGGGCTGATCGGCATGCTGACGGCCATCCTCACCAGCCTCAACGAACGCCGCCGCGAGATGGCAATCCTGCGGTCGGTTGGTGCCAGACCCTGGCACATCGCGAGCCTGCTGATACTCGAAGCTTTCGCGCTGGCACTGGCGGGTGTTGTCAGTGGCCTTGCACTGCTCTATATCGGTATCTTCGTGTCTCAGGATTACGTAATAAATACTTACGGTTTGTACCTCTCGCCTATGCCACCTGGCCAATATGAATGGACATTGCTGGGTGGCATCCTCGCTTGCGCGCTGTTGATGGGAACCGTGCCAGCCTGGCGAGCCTACAGGCAGTCACTGGCAGATGGTCTGTCGATTCGTTTATGAGGACCTTCATAATGCGGCGCATGCTACTCACTCTGCTGCTCTCGGTTTCCACGTCACTGTGGGCCGCCGAGCCGCGTGTACTGACCTGGGCCGAGATGATTCCGCCTGATGCACCTGTCGTGAAGCCGGTGACCACGCCGATGCACGACCTGTCGAAGATGTCCGATGCATTGGCCATGGAGCAAGCACCTGCGGCCAGCCAGCTGGCGCCGCATGCGCCAGTGGTCAAGGCACTGGATGGCAAGCAGGTGCGTCTGCCGGGTTACATCGTGCCACTGGAGGTCAGTGAGGAAGGCAGAGTGATCGAGTTTTTGCTGGTGCCGTATTTCGGCGCCTGCATCCATGTGCCGCCGCCGCCGGCGAACCAGATCGTGCATGTCACGAGTGAGCTGGGTGTGAAGGTCGATGAGCTGTATCAGCCGTACTGGATCGAAGGACCGATGCAGGCCAAGTCGTCTTCAAGCGAGCTGGCAGAAGCGGGTTATCAGATGCAGGCAGACAAGATTTTTGTCTACGAATTGCCAGACACGTGAAGAGAAAGGGGTTCCCAGCGATTTCATTGAGCTGAGTCAAAGTCGCCGCTCGACAGCGCTTTAACATTCCGCCCATAAATTTCGACTGATTTCCTGGAGCCCCAATGAACAGACATCTGCTTCGCGCCTCTCTCGTCGCGCTCGCCATCGCCGCCCCTACTGCCGCCCAGGCATACGAGGCTGGCGACTTCATCGTTCGCGCTGGCGCAGCGCACGTACAACCCAACGAAGACAGCGGCGAGGTCAGACTCGACGGCACCAAGGTTTCAGGCACCAAAGCCACGCTCGACGGCAATACCCAGCTGGGCCTGACATTCGCCTATATGCTGACCCCGCACATCGGTATTGAACTGCTGGCCGCCACCCCGTTCAGCCACACCGTTGCGGTGAAGGGTCTGGGTCCGGGCCTTGACGGCAAACTGGCCGACATCAAGCACCTGCCGCCGACCCTGTCGTTGCAGTACTACCCAATGGAGCCGTCCTCCAAATTCCAGCCTTATGCGGGCGTGGGCATCAACTACACCATGTTCTTCGACGAAGACCTGACGGGCGACCGCAAGAACCAGGGCTTCAGCAACCTCAAGCTGCAGGACTCGGTCGGCCTGGCCGCGCAACTGGGCATGGACTACATGATCACTGACAACGTACTGGTGAACGCATCGGTCTGGTACGTCGACATCAACACCCAGGCCACCGTGGACGGCCCGTCGGCACTGGCGGTCGGCCGCACCAAAGTGGATGTGGAAATCGATCCGTGGGTCTACATGGTCGGCGTGGGTTACAAGTTCTGATCCACTGCGCGTCAGTCGTTTAAAACACAAAGGCACCCGTTGGGTGCCTTTGCTTTTATGGGCGTTCAAATGCCTTGAACGTGCCACCGTCTATGTGAACGGTCGAGAATAACCGTGGGCCATTAATGCTCCTCGGAAACTCCAACTCGTAATGAGCACGAAGAAACTGCTCAGGCGTCTGCAAAATGTTGTTGTCGTTAGCGTCTATCGCGCTGCCGACGCCTGCTATAAGCAAACCAAGCGTGGTGATAAGCCCGGAAAACATTTGCAGATACTGGAAAAAGCTTGGCCCAGTAGCATAGCTATACCGAATGGTGTCAGGACCGGACACCATCATCAAGAACCCAACCCCAAACAGGGCAAAACCGCAAATACTCACGAAACCGAGCGGGAATGAGCCTGAGTCGTTTTGGCTATTCCTGGCAGCTTCCAGATAATCCGAGTACCGGTCCATGAAATCATCGACGACGAACTCGCCAGGCACATTGCGCACTACAATTTTTGGGCGTTTATCAACATCGTTTTCGTCCTGCATGCCATACGTCCGCTGTAAAGGGCGACGGATGCTAAGAGTCGTTATGCGGATTGAGAAGATCAAAAGTCGCAACTACAAAAAAGACAGAACGGTCCTACAGCCTCGATACCGAGCGCGGACGCGGAGCGTCCTGGACGGCGTTACCACGCAGAGCGCTCATCGTTATACACAAGTCCTCTTGGAGGAATACGATGATGATCGTTCCTACGCTCTGCGTGGGAACGCCTCCAAGGACGCTCCGCGTCCGCTCTTGAATGTGGCGCAGATGCGTGCCCAGGCTCCAGCGTTATCCACGTCATGCGCTCGGCTCACTGAATCCCCAGTCTGTGCCATTTGTGACGCTCTGCGTCACATTCGGGGTTCGGCTTTCACACTGATCGTGAATCAGCGCCCTATCAACAGTGCCAGCCCCGTGTTCAATGGCGTGGGCGCGTCGATGTTGAAGTGCTCGAGCAGCCGCTGATTGCTGGCCCGCGAATGCTTTATATCGCCTGAGCGCGGCGCCTGATAGCTGACCTGCGGTTGCTTGCCTGTGACCTGCGCCAGCGCGGCGAGCAATTCGTTGAGCGACGTGGTCTGGTTCAGGCCGACATTGACGGCACCTTCGATGGCGCTGTCCAGTTCCAGTCCCTGCAGCAGCAGCTTGACCAGATCGCCGATGTAGAAGAAATCGCGGGTCTGCTCGCCGTCGCCGAATACCGTGATGGGCAGGCCTTTTTCGATGCGTTCGGCAAAGATGCTGATCACGCCGGAGTAAGGCGATGAAGGATCCTGACGCGGCCCGAAGATGTTGAAGAAGCGGAAGATCACCGGTTCAAGTCCGTGCTGGCGACGATAGAAGTCCAGGTAGAACTCACTGGCCAGCTTGTCCGAGGCGTAAGGCGTCAGCGGCGCTTTGGTGGTGTGTTCGGTGATGGCCTGGCCTTCGCCGTTGTTGCCATAGACCGCAGCACTGGAGGCAAAGATCACCCGTTTGACGCCCGCTTCGCGCATGGCCTCGCACACATTCAGGGTGCCGATGAAATTGCTTTGATGGGTGCGCACAGGATCGTCCACCGAGGCCTGCACCGAGGCCACCGCCGCCAGATGCACAACCGCCTGACAGCCCTGCGCAGCTCGCCTGACCAGTGCAGCATCGGCGACATCGCCCACTATCAGCTCGACCTTTGGGTTGTCCAGCGGCAGGTTGCTGCGTTTGCCCGCCGACAGGTCATCGAGGATGCGCACGGCATGTCCGCGAGCCAGCAACGCGTCGGTCAGGTGCGAGCCAATGAAACCCGCGCCGCCAGTGATCAGAACAGGAGCATCAGACATGTCGGTAATACCGGTCCAGCAGGCTCGGCAGTCCTGCGCGCCAGGCGCGGGGCTTGATGCCGAAGGTATGGAGAATTTTCTTGCACGCCAGCACGGCATGCTGCGGCTCTTCGCCCGCATCGGGACGTGCGGCGTGGGCCTGCGCGGTGGGCGACTCGACGGCCAGCGGATGCAGCAGACGCGCCTCGGTCAGCACCGCCTGCCCCAGCGCCAGTGGCGTGGTGGCCTCGTGACCAGCGTAGTGGTAGGTGCCCCACAGCGGCGCTTCGCAATCGAGTTGCTTGAGCACTGAAATCAGCACGCGGGCTGCATCATCGACCGGCGTCGGATTACCACGACGGTCATCGGCCAGCAGTAATTCCTGGGGTTTCTCGGCATTCGACAGGAAACGGCCCAGCACGCCATCGGCGCTGTCATCCAGCAGCCAGCCGAAACGCACCAGCACGTGTTGCGGACAGGTTGCACGCACGCTTTGCTCAATACGCCACAGCGCCTGACCACGCAGGCCAAGCGGCACTGGCTCGTCCTTTTCGCTGTAGGCAGTGGCACGCGAGCCATCGAAGACTCGATAGCTGGAAGGCTGAACCAGCGTGATGTTGTGGTGCTGACACAATTCGGCCAGCCGCTCGACAGAGCGTTCCTGGCGGGTCAGACGCGCTTCGCTTACCGTCTCCGCCTGAAACCAGTCGAAGTAGTAAGCAAGGTTGATCAAGGCATCGGGACGGGTGTCATCGAGCAGTTGCGTCAGGCTCGCTGCGTCCCAACCGTCTTGCGGTGGACGCGGCGCAAGGAAGCCAATGTCTTCCTCGGCACCCAGACGAATCAACGCCTGCCCGAGGGCATTCCCGCCGCCCAACAGCATAAGGCGCATTCGCATAGAGTCAGCAGGCTCGGTATCAGAATCATCAAATAGATAAATGAAAAACGCCTGCAAACATAACACGTTGGCCGCCAACCCCCAACAGTTGCGCAGCCTGGCGGGTTAATGACGCGTCAAGTGGCTGCCGTACCGGGCGCACCGCCGCCCTTGGGCAGGCTCAAAGGTGCCGGGGACGCCGATGGCGCCGATGGCGCTGGCGGACCCTCGGCTTCGGTACCTGCCTGTGGCCCTGCGATGCCAGGGCTCATCACCATCTGTGGATAAGTCTGGGCGAAGCGCACGCTCGGGTGTTTATCCACAAGCCGCTTGAGCCGCTCGTTGAAGGCACGCCCGACTGCGTATTGCCCACCGGAAGAGGTGCGGAACTGCGCGGTAAGGACCACGCCGTTGAGGTCCATGCGATCCACACCGAACACTTCCAGAGGACCTTGCAGGTTGTTCTTGAGCAGAACATCTTCGGTGATCGAGTGCCCGACTTCACGGATCAGCGACAGCGCGTCATCGATGTCCGAGTCGTAGGTGAACTGCACCGAGAAGAACGCGTAGGCAAACTGGCGGGACTGGTTGGTGACGGCCTTGATCTGCCCGAACGGCACCGAGTGCACGAAACCCTTGCCATCACGCAGGCGCACGGTACGAATGGTCAGGCTCTCGACGGTGCCGGAATGTCCGGTGCTGAGCACCACCCAGTCGCCGATGGAAAAGGTGTCTTCCACAATAATGAACAGGCCGGTAATTACGTCCTGCACCAGCTGCTGCGAACCGAAACCGATCGCCAGACCGACCACACCAGCACCGGCCAGCAACGGCGCGACGTTGATGCCCAGATTGGCCATGGTGGTGATCGCGCAGATCACCACCAGCACGATCTTCACGGCGTTGCGCAGCAGCGGCAGGATGGTCTTGACCCGCGTGCTCGGCTGACGACCGCTGCGATGATTGATCGGCGGCTTGAGGGCTTCCTGAATCGCCGTGTCCAGCACCACCCACAACAGCCAGGTCACCAGGAAAATCAGACCGATGCTGCTCAGCGATTCACTGATGACCCGCCCGAGCGTATTACGCTGGGCGAACTCGAACATCGAGAAGCCCCAGATCCGGCCCAATACTTCGATAAACGTGATCGCCAGCGCGATGCGCACCACCGCATACAACAGGCTCAACAGACGCGCCTTGTACACGTGTCCGCCACGCCCGAGCTCTTCGGCAGGCTTGAACAGGTGCTGGAAAACGGTGCTCATGAACACCGTGGCAATCAGCAGAATGGTGGTGAACAACGCGCAACGCAGCGCTTCCTGACTGTCTTCGCCAGCACCGATCAGGTTGATGGCCGACACCAGAATCATCAGCAGGATAGGCAGGTGCCACAGGTTCGAGAAGATTTTCAACGACTGTTGCAAGGCCGGACGCTGCAGACGGCTGCTCAACGAACGGTTACGAATCAGGTGGGCCACCGGGCGACGCACCTTGATGATCAGCATGCAGAACACGACCGAGGCAAACAGACCGGTAAACACCGCGACGCTGGTGGTCACGTTGCTGCCCAACTGACGGGCAATCTGCGGGCTGGTCAGTGCATCGCTGAGCGCGGCCAGAAAGCCGACCACAAACAAGGGCCTTGGCGCGTAGCGGCGGATCATGCGTACCGCGGCACGCTTGTGCCCGGAGTTGAACATCACGATCACGCACAGCAACACCGAGGTCGAGACAATGCCGCTGCTGGTGGCGTAGGCGAAACACAGCGCCAGCGCCCGACCGACCGAGGAAGGCATGAAGTGACTGACGTAGAGGGTCAGCGGCAGACAGATGATCGCGGGCAGCGTGAACGGCAGGACATACTTGAGCAGCGCCTGACTGCGCTGACGCACACTTAGAAACGCCGTTCGACACAGCCGGACGGCGATGAAACGTCCTAAGGTGGTCAGGACCGCAAAAGCGCCTATCCAGACGAAAGACAGAATCAGGAAGTCGCCGACAACACTCCACGGCGAACGCGTGGTGCGCTTGTTGACCAGTTTTTCGAGCTCGTCAGCCGCCCGATCGGCACGCAGTTGCCATGCGTCCAGCAGGTTTTCGTCGAGGTTGAGCTTGTCCTGCACGTCATCAATGCTGGAGCTGATCGCCCCCAGCAGGCCGCCTTGCACAAGGAGCTCGGCAGCGGGTTCAGTGGCTGCGGGGTCTGTTCCATCTGCCACCTTGGCGTCGGCTTTGTCTGAAGCCTTGGAATCGGCCTTGGCATCGGCTTTGTCAGCCGCCTTGCTGTCCGGCTTTTCGGCGGCCTTGTCGTCGGCGGGGACTGCGGCACTCATCGGCAACGCAGGCACATCCGCCGCTTGAACATGGAAGCTGCCCGCGAACAACAGCAGACCCGTAAGGATCAAGGTTTTCAGCTGAGACGCCACGCAGTTTACTCCTTCAATGGACAGGCAGGGCTTCGGCCCCAAGGAACTGATTCCTGTTTGCGTGGCAAGTTCGGTTTCGACCCGGGAAATAGATGAGCCGATGTTTCAGATGGCCCTTTGCCGGTTAACGCTTATGCAGTGCCTTGCCAATCACCAGCGGGCCGGGACCGGTGATCGCCAGCCCGGCGAACAGGATCATCAGCAGCCAGGCGAACTGGCCCTGCTCGAGTGACCATTCGGGATGAACGAAGAGAACCGCCACAGCCAATACGGCCAGAATCGGCAGACACGCCAGCCGCGCCCACACACCCAGTATCAGAAGCACCGGGCAGATCACTTCGGCAAACACTGCCAGCCCCAGCGTCAGGGTACCGCCGAGGCCGAACGGGTCCTCTATGCGCTGCACTTCCACGCTCCAGTGCATCAGCTTTGGCAGGCCGTGCACCTGCAGTAACAGCAGCGAGACGCTGACGCGCATGAACAACAGCCCCCAGCAAATAAGGATTTGAGCGCGTTTCGGCGACACGCCGGACTGAAGGTGCGATGCGTTGGACAGCATGGTCTAGGATCTCTCGGGCAGGCTGGGCTTTGGCAGGATTATGCGGCGAGCCGGTTGCAGGAAATTGTTTTGATGTGCCGAGTTCACGGACAGGCAGATGGGCACATACACGCAATTTCCGCGGGCGGTCTGGATCGATACTGCTGCAGTGCGCCCGGACAACTGCGCCAGCCCGATCAACCCGACACTAGAGAGAGAACTGCATGAGCACTTTCAAGACAAAAGACGGCACCGAGATCTATTTCAAGGACTGGGGAACGGGCAAGCCAGTGCTCTTCAGTCATGGCTGGCCGCTGGACGCGGACATGTGGGAATACCAGATGGAGTACCTGAGCAGCCGTGGCTATCGCACCATCGCGTTCGACCGTCGCGGGTTCGGCCGTTCAGACCAGCCGTGGACCGGCTACGACTACGACACCTTCGCCGAGGACATCGCGGCGCTGATCGAACACCTGGACCTGCGCGACGTGACGCTGGTGGGCTTCTCCATGGGTGGCGGTGACGTAACCCGCTACATCGCCCGTCACGGCACCGAACGTGTCGCCAAACTGGCGCTGCTGGGCGCGGTGACACCGTTTTTCATGAAAAGCGATGACCATCCGCAAGGCGTGGACAAGTCGGTTTTCGATGGCATCAAGGCGGGCCTGCTGAAAGACCGTGCACAATTCATCGCCGACTTCGCCACCCCGTTCTATGGCACCAATCAGGGCCAGACCGTCTCTGACGGCGTGATGACCCAGACACTTAACATCGCGCTGTTGGCTTCGCTCAAGGGCACCGTGGACTGTGTGACCGCGTTCTCGGAAACCGACTTCCGTCCCGACATGGCAAAGATCGACGTACCGACGCTGGTCATTCATGGCGACGGCGACCAGATCGTGCCGTTCGAAGCGACCGGCAAATTGGCTGCCGAGATGATCAAGGGTGCTGAATTGAAGGTTTACTCCGGCGCGCCGCATGGTTTCGCGGTCACCCACGGGCAGCAGCTCAACGAAGACCTGTTGGCGTTTCTGGCTGAGTGATGCCCACGCAAGCCGCCTGACAGTTCACCGGACTGTGGAAGGCGGCTTGCAGCGATGGCGTCAGTTCAGTCTGTGATGCAGCGCCTGAAAGAACGCATCGCCGCAAGCCGCCTCCCACGATAAGCAGAATGTCTTCAGTCAGTTACGCGCTGGCTGAAGAAATGCGATCAGTCAGCCTGCACGGTTAACTGATTCTGCTCACCCAGTCCGGCGATACCGAGGCGGATGCGCTGGCCTGCCTTGAGAAAGACCGGCTCGGGCTTCACGCCCAGACCTACACCGGGCGGTGTGCCGGTAGAGATGACGTCGCCCGGCTGCAGACTCATGCAGCGGCTCAGGTAAGCGATCAATTGCGGGATGGTGAAGACCAGCGTGCGGGTGTTGCCGTTCTGATACCGATGACCATCGACTTCCAGCCACAGGTCCAGCGAATGCGGATCGGCGATCTCGTCGCGAGTCACCAGCCAGGGGCCGAGCGGACCGAACGTGTCGAACCCCTTGCCCTTGTCCCAGGTGCCGCCGCGCTCCAGTTGCCATTCGCGTTCGGACACGTCATTGATCACGCAATAACCTGCCACATGCTCCATGGCATTGGCTTCGTCGATATTGCGCCCGCCTTTGCCGATCACCACGCCCAGCTCCACTTCCCAGTCGGTCTTGACCGAGCCTCGCGGAATCTCGACGTTGTCATTCGGGCCGCAGATGGCGCTGGTCCACTTATTGAAAATCACCGGTTCCTTGGGCACTTCCATGTTGGACTCAGCCGCATGGTCGGCGTAGTTAAGGCCGATGCACACGAACTTGCCTACCTGCCCGACGCAAGCGCCGATGCGTGGCTGACCTGTGACCAGCGGCAGGCTGACGGGATTGATGGTTGCCAGGGCGGCAAGGCCGGCCGGCGTCAGTACGTCGCCCGCAATGTCTTTGACATGGCCGGACAGGTCACGAATCTGATTGTCAGCGTCCAGCAGGCCGGGTTTTTCCGCGCCTTTTTCTCCGTAACGTAGCAGTTTCATCGGGTTCTCCTGTTGTCTGTCGAACATGCAAACCGGGGTCAGACGCTCATGCCGCCATCAATGACGTGCACCGCACCTGAGGTGTATGAAGACGCATCAGAGCCCAGGTAAAGGACCAGTTGCGCGATTTCCTCGACGCTGCCGATGCGCCCCATGGGCTGGCGGTCGACGAACTGTTGATAGACCTGAGCCTCGGAAACACCTTGTTGCTCGGCCTGGGCAGCGATGCGCGTGCGCAGCGACGGCGAATCCACCGTACCCGGACAAATAGCATTGCAACGAATGCCCTGCCCAATGAAATCTGCCGCCACCGACTTGGTCAGCCCGATCACCGCCGCCTTGCTGGCACTGTAGGCGAAGCGATTGGGCACGCCCTTCACGCTTGAAGCCACGGATGACATGTTGATGATCGAACCGCCGCCACGGGCAAGCATGCCGGGCAGATACGCCTGAATCATGCGGTACATGGCCGTGACATTGAGGTCCATGGAGCGCTGCCATGCTGCCTCGTCGCAGTCCAGAATCGTTCCTGCGTGCACATAGCCTGCGCAGTTGAATAGCACATCCACCGGGCCGATCCGCTCGCAAGCCCGCTGGATATCCTGCGCAGAGGTCACGTCCAGCCGGATGGCTTCAACGCCTTCAATGCCCTGCAGATTGTGCAGATCGATGTCGGTCGCAATGACCTCGGCACCGGCGTTCGCGAACGCCTTGGCACTGGCCAGACCGATACCCTGCCCCGCCGCCGTTATAAGGACTCGCTTGTCGTTCATGATGCTTCTCCATGCAAAAGAACAGCACCCACAACCCTAGTTTGCCAAACGGCCAAGCGCCCGGAATCGGACCGATGCCGCTCATTTTCGCTGGACTGCAAGGCTGCGCGCAGACGCCTTCACGTTGATGACGTCGAACCGGACTTGCTGTGCAGACCTGGTCGAAGCTAACCCGGCAAACCTTTCAGATGCCTGAACACGACAGCCAATCAGAGGGCTGCCACATGGCGTTTTCTTAATAAATCGACGCTCTGGTTGGTGATAAAAACGATCGATCTGCAAAAGCGCAGGCAGTGTTGAATCAGATCAACGTTTTCTACCCGCCGGAGGTTCCTCTCATGAACGACTATCTGTTAGGTCATTCTTCAGCAGAACTGGAGCGCCTTAAATTCCAGGCGAACATTCTGTCGCCCATCACCACACGCCTGCTGATAGAAAGTGGCCTGGAGGAAGGCATGCATGTGCTGGACCTCGGCAGTGGGCCGGGCGACGTCGCCATTCTGGCGGGCAGGCTTGTCGGACCGACAGGCAGTGTCACGGGAATCGATCGCAGCCCGAAAGCCGTCGAACTTGCAAACTTCAGAGCTGCGGAAGCGGGATTGAGAAACGTCAGGTTTGAAGTCTGTGATATTCAGGACTTCCAGAGCGCGTCACCTTTCGACTGCGTCGTGGGACGCTACGTGATGATCCATCAGAGCGATCCGGTCGCTTTTCTGCGCAAGGCGGCAAGCCTGGTGAAGAACGGAGGAACGCTGGCGCTCCATGAGGTGTTCATGTCGGACATTCCGATGGAGTCGTTTCCCAATATCCCTATGCTGACCCATGCGGGCAAACTGATCTGCGCAGCTTTCGACACAGGTGGCGTAACGCACGGCACTGCGGCACACCTGATCAAACATTTTTCAGACGCAGGACTGCCCCAACCTGAGCTCTTCTGCCAGCGGCACGTTGGCGGGGGCGAGCACTCATTTATGTACCGCTGGGCCGCAGAAACGCTGAAAACCGTTTATCCGCACCTGATCAGTATCGGGCGGGTCACTGCCGACCCGGAATACCTCGAAACGTTTGAACATCGCTTGAAAGCCGAGGCAGTGGCTAGCCATGCCCAGATCATGGGGCCGAACCAGATCACCGCTTGGGTCAGGCTATGACAAGCGACGCGTAAGCAGAAAGATCAAGGCGTGACGTCTGCGGTCATAATTAATACACATCATGAGTACTAATATCACTGCCAGTCGAACGGCCCCTGCGCTTCGTGCGCCGGGGCCGTTCTTTTTTAGCTGGCAAGCGGCGTCCAGACCCTGGCTGAACCTGCTCCACCCAGCGCAGAAACCCTTGATGTCATCAGGAAAAACGTCATGAACAACAGTTCGATAGCGCGCTCCCGTCGATTTCCGGTTACCCGTCTTGCGCTGCTCATCTCCCTGAATTCAGTGTGCCTGTTCAGCCCATCCAGCCAAGCCGATGACACACCTGTGGCACCCGTTGACGAAGCGGCGACAACACTTGGCACCGTGTCGGTCATCGGGCAGGGCGAGACGCGGCAGGTGCAGCGTGTCACGCAAAAAGATGTCGAGGCCTACTCCGCCGGCACCAGCCCGCTGAAAGTTCTGCAGCGCCTGCCCGGGGTCAATTTCCAGTCCGGTGATCCGCTGGGACGCGAAGAAGGCAGTCAGCGCATCAGCCTGCGCGGATTCGACATGCACCACCTGGGCTACACGCTGGACGGCGTCACGCTGGGCAACATGAGTTTCGGCAACTTCAACGGACTGAGCATCACCCGGGCGATCATTGCCGAGAACATCAAGGCCAGCGAAGTGGCGCCGGGGATCGGCTCGCTGGGCACCGCGTCGAACAGTGATCTGGGCGGTACCATTCAGTTCACCACGTCCGACCCGGACAAGGAATTCGGCGCGCGCCTGTCGCAGACGCTGGGCAGCTATGACACCCGCCGCGAATTCATTCGCGTGGACACCGGCGAGTACAACGGCCTGTCCGCCTATGTGTCGGGCGAGAAATACGACGCAGACGCCTGGAAAGGCCACAACAATCCACAGCAGTCGGACGCGGTGAACGCCAAGGTCAATTACAACTTCGGCGACAACCGCATCAGTTTCTTTCACAGCACCTCATCCCACGAAGAGGCCAACCTGCCCTCGTTGTCGCAGAGCATCATTCAGCGACTGGGCTACAACTGGAGCTACTACACGCCGGACTGGACCCGCGCGGTCAATGCGGCCAACGGTATCTACACAGGCGGTGTGACCAGCGCGTCCGATGCAACTTACAACGCCAGCAGTCTGCGCGATGACGAACTGGACATTCTCAACGGCAACTTCTCCCTGACCGACGATCTGGTGCTGGACACCACGGTCTACCACCACCACGACTCCGGCCGGGGCAACTCGTATTACCCGTTCATCTTCACCAGCGGCTCGACGACGGTGCCCAGCAACTCGATTCGCAGCACGGTGTACGGCATCGACCGCACCGGCTTCCAGACATCGCTCACCTACTACCTGGGCCAGCATGAAATCCAGGGCGGTTTCTGGATTCAGTCGAACAAGAACGACATTGCCCGTTACCTGTTCGATACCACCAACGCGACGCCGCAGAACCACATCGTCAAAACCAACGGTCTGCCGCTGGCGGCCACGGTGCTGGACCAGGACTACAACGACCTGACCCGGCAGTTTTACCTGCGCGACACCTACACCCTGCTGGACGATCGCTTGAAACTAGAGTTCGGCGCCAAGAACACCGTGACAACGTCCACCGCAAGGGGCAAGGGCGGTGGTTACGCCAGCGGTTCGCTGGAAGCGCGGGATCGATTCCTGCCGCAGGTGGGCGCGACGTACAAGCTCGATGACGAGGATGAAGTCTTCACCTCTTACTCCGAGAACATGTCCGCATTCCCCAGCGGCGGCTACAGCCCATTCTTCACCACGCAGACCGCAGTCGATGCGCAGAACGGCTTCAAGGACCTCAAACCGGAAACCTCGAAGACCGTTGAACTGGGCGTACGGCGCAGCACTGCGCTGTATTCGGCCTCGGCGGCGATCTACAGCACGAAGTTCGATAACCGTCTGGTGGCCATCACCAATTGCACCGGTATCGTGATCTGCCAGAACGGCATCGCCAACGTCGGTTCCGTGACCAGCCGGGGCATGGAGTTGTCATTTGGCCTGACGCCCGATGAGCACTGGCGCTGGTCCAACTCCCTGTCCTATAACCACAGCACCTACGATGACGACTACGTCAGCGGCGGCAACACCGTATCCGTGAAAGGCAAGACGGTCGTCGATACGCCAAAACTGATGTACGCCAGCAACCTGGACTGGAACTGGGAGCACTGGAACGCGGGACTGCAAGGCAATTACCTCAGCAAGCGTTACTACACCTACACCAATGATTCGAGCGTGAGCGGCTACTGGGTGGCGAACGCCAATCTGGGGTACGACTTCGGCAAACTGGGCGCGGTGAAAGACACGAGTCTGTCGCTGAACGTGGTCAACCTGTTCGACAAACGCTACATCTCCACGCTCAACACCGACGCCAGCGCGGCCACCGACCCACTGGGCAACCTGCAGATTCTGCAGGTCGGTACGCCGCGCAGTGCGTTCGTGACGTTAGGTGTCAAGCTCTGAGGCTAACTGCACTCAGACGAAAAAGCGGTCCTTGAGCGGTACCAGCGCCGCACCGATAGCGGCGGCATCGCCATTGGTTTCGCTGAGCAACAACTTGGGACGCGGTGGCGGCGCCTGATAACGATGCGTCCCCCAGAAGGTGGTGGACGCGATCAGACGCCGTCCCAGCGCAGGCGGCAACTGCCCGCCGAACACCACGGCCTGAGGATCGAACATGCCCGCCAGCGCATTGACCAGCCGGTCCAGCGTCGGCTGGGTGCGCTCGATCCAGGTGTCGACGCCCGGCCAGTCAGGATCGAAGCGCGCGCGCAGGTCCTCGACAGAATCCACCTCGATACCATTTTTGTGCAGTTCCTCGACCAGATAACGCAACGCCGGTCGATTGACCGCTTCTTCGTCGGTATAGAGCGTGATCTCGCCTGCGTTGCCGTGACTGCCGAAGTACGGCTTGCCGTTGATGACCACGCCAGCGCCGAAACCATAGTTGAACGACAGGTAAATGAAGTTGCTGGCCCAGGCGCCCGCGCCCACCAGGCTCTCGCCGATGGCGGCCGTGGTCGCGTTGTTCTCGAGCCACACCGGCATGTTGAACCGCTCTTCCAGCACGGGCTGCAGATCCATCAACGACCAGTCACGCAAGGGCTCTGGCGCATTGACCTGACGGTTCTCGAGAAAGAAACCGGCGATGGCGAAGCCCATGCCCACCACACGCTCAGGCTTGATGCCGTTGCGCTGCAGGACTCGCTCGATGGTCTTCTGCAGCGCGTCCAGCGTGCTGTTGCGGCTCAATGGCGGCGTACGCAGGACGACCTGCTCCAGCAGGTTGCAGCTCAGGTCAGACACGCAGACCACCGCCGATCCTGTGTTGATCGAAACGCCAATGGAATAGACCGCCTCGTTGACCAGCTCGATGCGCGGGCTGGGCTGACCCCGG
>Ga0326721_10000183_pt1 | contig 23730 bp, 21 predicted proteins | sample SGPome_FD_203951 | JGI IMG/M metagenome (GOLD analysis project Ga0326721, IMG submission 203951) | Soil microbial communities from Southern Great Plains, Lamont, Oklahoma, United States - SGP_1_2016 | ecosystem: Engineered > Artificial ecosystem > Soil microcosm > Unclassified | place: USA...
GTGCCCGGCCGCGCCGCGGCCCCCCCCCGGGGGGTGCGCGCCCGCTTCCGTTTCGGCGATCTTCCGGAAAGGAATGGGCTACGCGCGCGTGACGCCGAGCCCCGGGTCGTCGTTGAAGCGCAGGCTCCCGTCGTCCGCCAGGCCGGGGCCGCTGAACGGGTCGTTCGCCAGGAGCGCGGCGCCGTCCAGGTCGGCGTAGTCCACCAGCGGCGCGAGCTGCACCGCCGCCGCGATGCCCACGGTGGACTCGACCATGCAGCCGATCATCACGCTCATCCCGTGCGCCCGCGCCGCGTGGACGATGCGCACCGCCTCGCGCAGGCTGCCGCACTTGGCCAGCTTGATGTTCACGCCGTCGACCGCGCCCGCCAGCCGCGCCACGTCGGCCGCCACCTCGCAGCTCTCGTCGGCGATGATGGGAAGGCGCGAGCGGCGGCGGACCAGGCGCAGCCCCTCCAGGTCGTCGGGCTTCAGCGGCTGCTCCACGAACTCCACGCCGTACTCCTCCAGCATGGGGATGCGGCGGATGGCCTCCTTCGCCGTCCACGCGGTGTTGGCGTCCACGCGGATGGTCTTCTCGGGCGCCTCGTCGCGGATCATCTGCAGCACCTCGCGGTCGCGCGGGGTGCCCACCTTGATCTTCAGGATGTCGTAGCCGGCGGCCTCGCGCACCTTCTGCCGCATCACCTCCGGCTGGTCGATGCCGATGGTGAACGACGAGCGCGGCGCCTCCGCCGGGTCCAGCCCCCACAGCTTCCAGATGGGGACGCCGAGGCGCTTCCCCAGCAGGTCGTGCAGCGCCATGGAGACGGCCACGCGCGCCGCGGGATTGCGGCCGATGGAGCGCTCCAGCGCGGTTTCGATCCGCTCCAGCGCGAACAGGTCGCCGCCGGCCGCGCGCGCCGCGACGGCGGAGAGGTGCGGCATGATGGCCGTCACCGTCTCCGCCGTCTCGCCGTAGTAGGGAGTGGCCGGGGCCTCGCCCCACCCCTCCACCCCGTCGCGGTCCTCGATCCGCACCAGCACCGATCGCCGCGTCCGCGGCGCCGCCTCGCGCGCGATGTTGAAGGCGTGCTTCGTCGGAAGTTCGATCGTCTCGAAGGTGAGCTTCATCCGGGAGAAGTGCTGAGTGCGGAGTGCTGAGTGCGAAAGTCCTAAGTCCCAAGTCCCAAGTCCCAAGTCCTGAGGACCCGAATCAGTCCGTGTCCCCTGTCCCCTGTAACCTGTTCCCTGGGTTACTTCGTCCGCGCCGGGACGGCCGCGTCGGCCAGCGGCGGCGGGGTGGACATGGAGACGAAGTCGTACGGCGGCCATGGGCCGGTGAGGTCCAGCTCGAGCGCGGAGTTCAGCGCGGAGAGCTGGTCCACGCGGTCGCGGAAGCCTTCGCTCCCCACGCGCTCCACCAGGAACGCGGAGCTGAGGATGCGCGGGAGCTCGCGCGGGAAGGGAACCGCCGCGCGGGACAGGCGCCGCAGCTCGGCGTAGATGTGGGTGGCCAGGTCCAGCGCCTTGGGCTCGGGGAACGCCGGGTCCAGCAGCGACACGTGCAGCCGGTACTCCCACCGCCCGCGCACCCGCGCCAGCGCGCCGCGCAGCGAGGTGTAGCTCTCCTCCAGGAACGCCATCACCTCCGCGTCGGTGGGGAAGACGACGCCGGCCGGCGCGGGAACCACGTCGCCGCCCAGGAGCGCGCGGTGCACCTCCCAGTGGCGCGCGGTCACGTGCAGCGGGTCGTGGTCCGCGCCCTCCGGCGGCGCGGGGGCCACCAGCGCCGCCACGTCGTCGTGCATCACCAGCCGCGCGCCCAGCCGCGGGTCCACCGGGTCCCACACCGGCTCCTCCAGGTCCGCGGGGAGCACGGCCAGCAGCGACAGCCCGCGCGGCACCCGGCGGCGCTCGGGACGCCCGTTGTGCGGCGCGGGCGCGGCCGCGGGCGTCTCGTCGGCGCGCGGCGGGCGGGGGCGGCGCGGGCGCGACCCCTCGGACGAGGGCGGCGGCGTGGGGGGGCGGTCGTCGCTCACGCGAAGGGGTTCTCCCGGAAGAGCGGGTAGATGGCGCGCTGCGGGTTGGGGGTGGTCACCTCGGGCCCGCCGGCGCCCATGTACATGTCCAGCTCGGTGCGGAATCCCCACTCGCCGGGGATGTAGATGCCGGGCTCCACCGAGAAGCCCACGCCGCGGATCAGCGTGCGCGTGTCGCGCGTCTCCAGGTTGTCCAGGTTGGGCCCCGAGCCATGCAGCTCGCGGTCGATGGAGTGCCCGGTGCGGTGGATGAAGTACTCGCCGTACCCCGCGTCCTCGATCACCTTGCGCGCCACGTCGTCCACCTCGAAGCCGCGCACGGCCTCGCCCGCCGCCGAGCGCGCCATCACGTGCCGCACCGCCGCGTCGCGCGCGCCCGCCAGCACGCCGAAGATCTGCGCCAGGTCGCCGGGCACCTCGTCGCCCAAAAAGCCCATCCAGGTCTGGTCGGCGTAGATCGCGTCCTCGCTCTCCTTTCCCCACAGGTCGATCAGCACCAGGTCGCCGGCCTTCATCACGGCGTGGCTGTCGGCGCTGGCGGCGTAGTGGGGGTTGGCGGCGTTGGCGTTCACCGCCACGTCGCAGTCGGCGCCCACCTTCAGTCCGCGGCGCGCGAAGTCGTCGTTGATCCACCCGCGCGCGTCCCACTCGGTCACGCGGCCGCCCTCGCGCACGATCTGGGTGATGCGGCGGAAGGAGGCGTGCGCCACCTCGTACACCGCCTGCGCGGCGCGGCGGTGGCTGGCCTCGCCCTCGGCCGTCCAGCGCGAGTAGAAGGTGCTCACCAGGTCGCCCGAGGAGACCACCTCGGCGCCCGCGCCGCGCACCATCTCCAGCACGCCGGCCGGCGTCTTGTCCACGTACGGCACCGCGTCGCCCTCGGCGTACTCCATCGCCACCGTGGGCTTGCCGCGCAGCATCTCGGCCAGCGCGGCGTCCAGCTCGCGCCAGCTGGAGTACTGGATGGCCGGCCATGCCCACGTGGACCAGGGCTGCTGCTCGATGCGGTGCGTGATGGCGACGGGATCGCCGAACGCGGGGAGATACACGAAGTAGCGGCGGGTGAGCGCCGGGATCCCCAGCATCTTCGAGGCGACGTCGTTGCCGCCGCGGAAGTTGAAGAGGAGCCATCCGTCCAGCTTCCGCTCGCGCAGCTCGGCGCGGATGCGCTCGAGGGTCGCGGGGGAGAGCGATACCGTTTCCGAAGTGACCGCCATTCGTCCGATTCGTCCTGTTCGTGATCCGGGATGCGCACCCCGGTGCCGATTGTTCGATGTACGCTCCAGCACGTTCCTCTCCGAAATGATTCGGGGGAGGAACGGGACGGCTCGCTTCGCTGACCGCGGGAGTAGCGCGGAGGCACTCCTTCGCCGGGCTGTCACCTCACCACGTCGGCGAGCGAAGGGCGCCGGAGAGGGCGCCAGCCGGGCGGGGAGGATGCATCCTCGATTCCGTCGATGGCCGAGGCGAACTCGCGCGTCCGTTCCGTCGGCCGCGGCGCCTTCCCCCGCGCCCGACGCAAGACGGTAGCCGCGGCGCTTCGCCCGGTGCGCTACGGGAGCGTCTTCTCGGGCGACCAGCGGGTGCCCTTGATCATCGTGAGCCCCAGCACGCGCTCGCGGGTAAGCAGGCGGTGGATCTCGCGCTCGCGCACCAGCGCGCCGCGCACGCCCCGCCACCCCCACCGCGCCAGCGCCCGTCGCATGATCCCCACCTTCTCGCGCAAGGTGAAGATCTCCGCGAAATCGGGGAACGGTCCGCCGGCGCTGGGGCGGAAGGGCGACGGGGCGTCGGACCAGTCCTCCACCGTGAGCTCCACCACGCCCGCGTCGCGCAGCAGCTGCTTCCACTCCACCAGGATCATGGGCCGCGCGCCCAGGTGCGCCACCAGCACCTCGCGCCGCGCCGGGTCCACGTTCCCCGTCCAGATCAGCTGCACCAGCACCACGCACCCCATCGGCTTGGTCACGCGCGCCAGCTCGCCCACCGCGCGCGCCGGGTCGGCCGACCCCGCCAGCCCCAGCTCGCCGATGGCCACGTCGAAGATCCCGTCGCGGTACGGCAGGTCGTCGGGCTGCGCCGTCTCGAAGGTGAGGCGCCCCTCCAGCCCCGCCTCGCGCGCGCGGCGCTGCGCCTCGGCCACCAGGCCGGGGTCCGGGTCCACGCCCACGCACCCCACGCCGTACTGCTGCGCCAGGAAGGTGGAGGTCACGCCGCGGCCGCAGGCGCAGTCCAGCACCTCCATCCCCGCGTGCATCTCCACCAGCGTGCCGATGCGCCGGAACAGCTCCTGCCCGCCCGGCGGGAACACCACCTCGCGGCTGAGCCGGACCAGGTCCAGCATCGAGGGGCCGGACTCGCGCTCAGGCGGAAGATGGAACGCGTCCGGTGCGGGCGATGGCATGGAGGTGCAGTATACGAGCGGGGGCGGGGCCGCGCGAGAGAGCGGTGGTACGGGCCGATACGCGGCCCTTGCCCCGGGCGTCCGAGGCGTGCACCTTAATCGCCGGCTAATGATGGCGATCCGGTGCTGAAGGGCGTCGCCCACGCGGGGCGGGGTGCACGTGCGGGGGGGCGGCGCCCCCAGCCGGATCGCGAAGAAGCGGAGGAGTGGGGACGGTGATGACCGTCTCCGCTCCTCCGCTTTTTCGTCCGCCGGTCGGAACCTTTACGCGGGCGGAAGTCCCGCCAGCGCACGGAGATGCTGGACCACGGCGTCGCCCAGCGCCGGCCCGGAGCCGCCCTCGAGGACGGATGCCAGCCGGCCGCCGGCGCGCGCGTCCGCCCACTCCATCAGCGCGGCGGTGAGGTCGTGCACCTCGCGCGCGGTGACGGCGAGGGCGCCGGACGGGTCACCCGCCAGGATGTCGAACCCGGCGGAGAGGAGGACGAAGTCGGGCGAATCTCCCGGCGCGACCTGCTCCAGCGCGTCCCGCATCGCCGCGGCGAAGGCGGCGCCGCCGCTGCCGGGCGGGAGCGCGCGGTCGTGGGGATGCGGCTCCGCGGCGGCGTCCGCGTCTTCCCTGTGGATGGAGATGACGAAGATGCCGGGATCGCCCGCCAGCACCTCGCGGATCGCCGTGGCGGGACGCGCCCCCCATGCGACGACCAGCACGCGCGCCGAGCCGTGCCGCTCGCGCAGGTGCCGCGCGGCGATGGCGGCGTTGTTGAACAGCGAGTTCTCGCCCGGCTCGTCCGCGCGGGCGCCGCGCCCCGGCGGCCGCGCCGCCGCGAAGGCGTTGCGCGCGTCGCCGCGCATCACCACGTCCACGGCGGTGACGGCGCACCCGGCCGCCGCGAGCGCCGCGTCCCACGACGCACCGGAGATGGGCACGCCGCCCAACTCCAGTGGCCGCCCCTCCGCCGCCGCGGCGATTGCCGTACGGCGCACGTCGTCCACGTAGCGGCGGGTGTGCACGCGCAGCAGCTCCGCCTCCGCCGCGGGCGCGGCCTGCACCTGCAGCAGCGGCTCGAAGAGCGCCAGCATGTCGCGGTAGACGGCGCGCGTCACCGCCGGCAGCCGCCCCTGGTGGTCGGGGCGGTTCCACCCGGTGTCGTGGCGCGAGCAGTCCTCGTGGCTCACGTACGCGGTGACCTTCAAGCGCGCTCCCTGCGGCGGTGGATCGGTCCGTTCGAGCGGCACAGTCTACCACGCGCGGCCCGGCGCCGCGACCGCATCTCCCCGCGTCAACCCGCACTCGTCCCCACCAGCAGCGGCTGGTAGAACGCGCCGTCCAGCCGCTCCACCTCCACGAATCCGGCCTCGCGCATCAGCTCCATCAACCGCTTGGTGGAGATGGCGTAATAGCGCGAGCGCAGGACGCGCGTGGCCGCCTCGTCTCCCCCGCGGTCCTCGACGACGTAGAAGGTGAGGTCGTACCGGTCGCCGTCGAACGCGCGGTGCTGCAGCAGGATCCAGCGCGCGCCGTCTTCCTCGCGTGTGCCGTAGTGCTGCACCTCGGCCACGCGCGGCATCGCCGCGTAGTCGCGCACGGACAGGATGCACGCGCCGCCGGGCCGGGTGCAGGCGAACAGCTGCTTCAGGGCGATGAGAATCTCGCCGTCCGCCAGCAGGTGCGGCAGCGAGTTGTCGGCGCAGAGGACGATGTCGAACGTGCGGCCGTGGTGCTCGTGCGCGGCCCGCATGTCGGCGACGGAGAAGGAGATGTGGAGCCCGCGCCGCTCCGCCTCGCGCCGCGCGCGCTCGACCGCGATGGCGCTCAGGTCCGACGCGGTGACGTCGTGGCCGAGCGCCGCCAGCCCCAGGCTCTGCGTTCCGATGCCGCACGCCACGTCCAGCACCGTCCGCGCGCCGCCGCCGGTCCGCACGCGGATCACCACGTCGAGCTGCGCCGCCTGCCGCGCGATGCTCGCCTCCCAATCCGGAAAGATCAGGTGGTAGAAGGGCGCGAGCCGGTCGTAGAAGTCAGCGACGGAGGAAGGCGTCATCGGGCGGGCGGCGGGTTTGGCGGAGCGGTTTCCATCTCAGGATGCGAGAACCGCGCGGTTCGGCGGATGGATGATCTCGGTCCGAAGCGAAACCCGGAGCCACCCGCACCCCCGAGCTCAGACGGGACTCTCCTCGAGCTCCGCATCCTCCGCGTCCGAGAAGCTGAGCAGGCGCACCTCGCCGCTGGGGAACCGTGCGGTGATCTCCAGCTCGCCGCCCAACGCCTCGATGTAGCGGCGGAGCGTGCTGAGATACATGTCCGCGCGCTTCTCCAGCTGGGAGATGTTGGCCTGCGTGGTTCCCAGCGCCGCGGCCATCTCCTGCTGGGTCTTCACGCGCGCCTGCCGCAGCTCGTGCAGCGGGATCTCGAGCAGCATCTGCACGCTGCGCTCGTGCGCCGCCGCGCGTGCCTCGGGGCTCATGCGCTCCCGCAGCCCGGAATACTTGCGTGCCATGGTTCAGCCTCCTCGTGCGAGTTCGAGCAGATGCTCGTCGTACAGCCGGTCCGCGATTGGGACGTACTTCTCGTACCACCGCCCGTTCCCCGTCTTGTCGCCGCCGATCAGGAGCAGGGCCACGCGGCGCGGATCGAAGGCGTAGAGCACGCGGTACGGCCTTCCCTGGTGCTGCACGCGCAATTCGCGCAGATGCCGGTGCCGCGATCCGTTGATCCTGGAGCAGTGCGGGAACGGCAGCCCCGGGCCCATCAGCTCCAGCAGCTGGACGGTGGCGTCGATGGAGACCTGCTCCTGCTCGTCCAGCAAGTCCCACCAGTCGGCGAACTCGTCGGTGTACTCGACCTCGAAGCACATGCTGCCCTCTGGGTCGCAGGTGGAAGAATAATGGGAAGGTTGTATAACGTCAAGCTTATTCCGCCGGCAGTACCACCCGGAGCGGAGCGGCAGGATAAAGGTGGTGTTACGGCTTGAAAAGGGTGTTCATGCCGATGCTGAGGACGTGAAAAGCCGCACACGCCAGCGTGAGGACTGGCGTGTGCGGCGGTGGCGCAATGAGCGCGATGTGGCGGCTACTGGAGCGCCTGCCGGACCTTCTCCGCGAGGGCGCGGGTCATGTTCGGGAGGGCGGCGAGGTCGTCGACGCCGGCCTGGTGGGCGGACCAGATGGTGTCGTAGCGGCCCACCACCGCGTCGATGCGGCGCGGGCCCATGCCGGGGACGCGCTCCAGCAGCGCGGCCAGGCGCTCGCGCTCCAGCAGCAGGCCGATGGCGTCCGGGTCGGTGGTGTCGTGGCCGCGCTCGCGGAGGTGGTCCAGGAACGCCACCCAGTCGTCGTGCCCCCATCCCGCCGGGCGCGCGGTGACGAAGGCGCGCAGGTCCCCGCGCAGGTCCGGCCCCTTCGGCCGCCGCTCGAACCCCGCGGCGCCCAGGTTGCCGGGCTTCTTCGCCTTTCCATCTCCCTTCTTCCCCTTCTGCGGCTCCGCCTTCCGCGCCGCCGAGGCCCGGCGGGCGCGGGGGGACAGGGTGTCGGCCGCAATTTCGGGCGGGTCGGCGGGCGAGGGCGCCACGTGCGCGGCGTTCGGGTCCACGCCGGCCCGGGTGCGGGCGGCGGGCTTCGCGGGGGCCTCGGTGGGGGCGCCCGCGCTCTTCTTCGGCATCGTCTCGGTCTCTCGGAAAGGTCAGTTCGCAGGTTCGTGCTTCAGCACCACGGCGCCCAGCGGCGGCAGCGTGAGCCGGATCGACTGGTCGCAGCCGTGCGCGGGAACGGGCTCCGTCTCCACCCGCCCCAGGTTCCCCAGGTTGCTGCCGCCGTACGCCTCGGCGTCGCTGTTCAGCACCTCGCGCCACGCGCCGGCGTACGGCACCCCCACCCGGTACTGGTGCCGGGGGATGGGGGTGAAGTTGAAGCCGAAGACCAGCTCCTCGCCGCTCCCGGCGCCGCGGCGCAGGAAGGTGAGCACGCTCTGCTCCACGTCGCGGAAGTCGATCCAGCGGAAGCCCTCGTAGCTGAAGTCCGTCTCCCAGAACGCCCGCTCGCGGCGGTACAGCGCGTTCAGGTCACGCATGAAGCGCTGCATCCCGGCGTGCATGGGGTCCTCGAGCAGGTGCCAGTCCAGCGAGCGCCCCTCGCTCCACTCGCGCCACTGGCCGATCTCGCACCCCATGAACAGCAGCTTCTTGCCCGGGTGGCCCCACATGAACGCCAGCGCGCAGCGCAGGTTGGCGAACTTCTGCCAGGTGTCGCCCGGCATCTTGTCCAGCAGCGACCCCTTCAGGTGCACCACCTCGTCGTGGCTGAAGGGGAGGACGAAGCGCTCGCTGAAGGCGTACATCAGCGAGAAGGTGATCAGGTTGAAGTGGTACTTGCGGTAGACCGGGTCTTCCTCGGCAAAGCGCAGGAAGTCGTTCATCCACCCCATGTTCCACTTCAGGTGGAAGCCCAGCCCCCCCAGCTCCGGGCGCTGGGTGACCCCCGGCCACGCGGTGCTCTCCTCGGCGATCATCAGCGCGCCCGGCTGGCGGTCGCGCACGGTGCCGTTCACCTGCTGCAGGAAGTGGATGGCGTCCAGGTTCTCGCGCCCGCCCAGCGGGTTGGGAATCCACTGCCCCGGCTGGCGCGAGTAGTCCAGGTAGAGCATCGAGGCCACCGCGTCCACCCGCAGCCCGTCGACGTGGTACTCCTCCAGCCAGTACAGCGCGTTGGCCACGAGGAAGTTGCGCACCTCGTTGCGGCCGAAGTTGAAGATCAGCGTCCCCCAGTCCGGGTGCTCGCCCTGCCGCGGGTCCTCGTGCTCGTACAGCGCGGTGCCGTCGAAGCGCCGCAGCCCGTGCGCGTCCTTGGGAAAGTGCGCGGGGACCCAGTCGATGATCACGCCGATGCCGAGGGCGTGGAGATGGTCGATCAGGTAGCGCAGGTCGTCGGGGTTGCCGAAGCGGCTGGTCGGGGCGAAGTAGCCGGTGACCTGATATCCCCAGCTGGGGTCGTACGGGTGCTCGGAGAGGGGGAGGAACTCCACGTGGGTGAAGCCCATCTCCACCACGTAGTCGCCCAGGCGGTGCGCCAGCTCGCGGTAGGTGAGCGGGCGGTTCTCCTCCTCGGGAACGCGCATCCACGAGCCGGCGTGCACCTCGTAGACGGCCATCGGCTTGCGGTAGCAGTCGTCCGTGCGCCGCCGCTCCATCCACTCCGCGTCGCTCCACTCCCACCCGCGCAGGTCGTGCACGATCGAGGCGGTGGCGGGGTTGTGCTCGGCGTGGAAGGCGACCGGATCGGCCTTCAGGAACGTGCCTCCGTGCGCGCCCTGGATCTCGTACTTGTAGGGGGTGCCCTCTCCCGCGCCGGGAACGAACATCTCCCACACGCCCGCGCCGGGGTGGAAGCGCATCACGTGGCGGCGCCCGTCCCAGCGGTTGAAGTCGCCCACCACGCTCACGCGGCGCGCGCCGGGCGCCCACACGCCGAAGCGCGTGCCCGCGACGCCGTCCATCTCGTCGGGGTGCGCGCCCAGCACGTCCCACAGCCGCAGGTGCGTTCCCTCGCCGATCAGGTACAGGTCGAAGTCGGCGATGGTGGGCGCGAACGAGTACGGGTCCGCCTCCTCCGCCACCGAGCCGTCGCCCTCGGTCACGCGGAGGCGATAGGGGAACGGGTGCGTTCCCGGCGGCAGCACGAGCTCGAAGAAGCCGTCGGGGTGCACGCGCTCCATCTCCTGCGCGTCGCCGCCGTCCGCGTCGACCACGGTGGCGGAGTCGGCGCCGGGGAGGAAGGCGCGCACCACCAGCCGCAGCTCGCCGGCGATGGACACGCGGTGCATGCCCAGCACGCGGAACACGTCGCGGTGCTCGCCGCGCACCACCTGCTGAATGTCGATGGAGAGGGTCGCCAGGGCCATCACGTCCACGGGATCGGGCGGCGCCCCTGCCGGAGCGCCGGACGGTCGGATTACCGGATTGCGAAAAGTCGCCCGACGCGCCTGCGAAGGGCGTGCCGCGCGTGTAGATCCGCGGTCTGCGCTCACGGCGATGCCGCTGCGGGCGGGAAGGTACGCGGCGGGGGCGGGTGGGGCGAGGGTGCGAGGGTGCGAGAGTGGGGGTTGGACGGCTCCGGCGTGCGTCCCATGCGCCGCGGTCTCTCCGGCCGGCTGAGGCCGTCCACCTCCCCCGTACCGGGAGAGGTAGCTCGCATGCATTACCGACACTCCGAAGCATCAGTGCGACCAGAGGCTGCAGGGTGCGCCGCTGCTGGATAGCCCCCCTCGCCCGGTACGGGAGAGGGCGAGCGCTTTCAGGCGCGGGGAGAGGGCGCGATGGCGCGGAGACGCGCGTCATCAGTCGAACGCCGATTCTCCCCATCACCATTCGCGTCCGCATCTCCACCACTCGGATCGTTGGATGCGCCGCTCGGTAGGAGACAGGTGTTCGGGATGAGGTGGATTGCGCATCGTTGACGCGTGCTTGACGGTGATCGTCCTGCTTCGGCAGGTTCGCACTAGGGGAAGATTCGGAGAGACCGCTCGATGTTCTGCGAAGGAGACACGGACGAGCCGGAGGCGCCGCCGGTGATGGCGGCGGGGCCGCACGACACCGTGGCGGGCGCCGTATGGGGCACGCTGCGGCGGGCGCCGCTGTCGGCCAAGGTGTACATGGCCGTCGTCCTCGTCTACTTCGTGGGGTGCTCGCTCTGGATCGCGCTGACGCACAAGGGCGCCACGTCGCGCGCGCCCCTGTACATGGCGACGTTCACGGGCGTGTCGGCCATGCTGCTGGTGATGGCGACCGCCCTCTTCCGCGTGGCCCAGGGCGAGCGCTGGCGCAAGCGCTGGGAGTGGACGGTCACTCCCAAGCGGCTGCACGAGATGCTGCTGGCGCTGCCCATCCTGGCGTTCGCGGCCGGCGCGTTCGGCGCGGCGGGAACGGCGGTGGTGCTTCCGCGCGTGCCGGGCGACCCGTGGCTGCTGGTGGTGATCGCGGGCACGCTGTTCCTTACGCTGAAGGCGGGGAAGGTGCTGTTCGACGTGGCGCGATGGCTGTACTTCCACGCGCGCGAGCAGGCGGACGCGGCCGAGCGCGCCCGCGCCGAGGCGGCCGACGCGCAGCTGGCGGCGCTGCAGGCGCAGGTGAACCCGCACTTCCTGTTCAACGCGCTGAACACCATCGCCGCGCTGGTGCGCACCGACCCGCGCGCGGCCGAGGCCACCACCGAGAACCTGGCGCGCGTCCTCCGCCGCACGCTGGACCGCACCGGCCGCACCGACTGCACGGTGGAGGACGAGGTCGATTTCCTGCGCGCCTGGCTGTCGGTGGAGCGCGAGCGCTTCGGCGAGCGGCTGCGGGTGGACTTCGAGATCGACCCCGCCGCGGAGCCGCTGCGCATCCCCACCATGACGCTGCAGCCGCTGGTGGAGAACTCGCTGAAGCACGGGATCGCCGGAAAGCTGGAGGGCGGACGCGTGGCCGTCCGCGCGCGCGGCGACGGCAACGGCCGCCTGCTCCTGGAGGTGGAGGACGACGGCGCCGGCTTCCCCCGCGAGCCGCGCGAGGGCACCGGCCTGAGCAACCTGCGCCGCCGCCTGGAGTCCATCTACGGCCCCGCGGCGGAGATGCGCGTGGAGCGCCCGGCGACCGGCGCGCGCGTGGTGGTGGAGCTGCCGGCCGTGCGCACGACGACACCCCGGCGGGTGGGGTAGACGGGGAAACATCGGGGGTGACGGGCGCTGGCGGGGGCGCTTCGCGCCGGGAGCCCTCATCCCCCCGGCCCCCTTCTCCCGCTCCGCGTGAGCGGAGAACTGACCGCGGGAAAGCTTCCGGAGACGCTCCGAAGCTTGGGTGGGCCTCGCAACACACCACGGTCTGACGAGTGCTCTGAACCATGCGCGCTGCGTTCGAAGTTACCCCCTCCCGGGTACGCGGCCCCAGCCGCGGGGGGAGGGCTCCGCGGGAGGGTTCCGGACACGCGTGATCAGGATCACCCCAATCTCCTGCAGTTCATCTTTGCTCCTCAACTCTGCTCGGTGAACGACGATGCGCGTGCTGGTGGTGGATGACGAGCCCGCGGCGCGGCGCCGGCTGGCGCTGATGCTGGAGGAGCTCGACGAGGAGGTCGTGGGCGAGGCCGCCAACGGCGTGGAGGCGCTGGAGTTGGCGCGCGAGCGGCGGCCTGACCTGCTCCTGCTCGACATCGAGATGCCCGAGGTGGACGGCTTCGACGTCGCGCGCCATCTCCCCGTGCCGCGCCCGCTCCTCGTCTTCCAGACGGCGTACGACGAATACGCGCTGCGCGCCTTCGAGCACGCGGCGCTGGATTACCTCGTCAAGCCGGTCACGTTGGACGGCCTGCGACGGGCCCTGGGGCGCGCGCGCGAGCGGGTGGAGGCGCCCGGCCACGCGGCGCCGGACGCCGAGGTGTTGCGCGGGCTGCGCGCCTCCGTGCGCGGGAACGCGCCGCGCCGCCCGCGGCTGCTGGTGCGCGAGGGGCGCGGGCACCGGCTGGTGGCGTTCGACGGCATCACCCGCTTCACCGCCGACGACGGGGTGGTGTACGCGCACCTGGACGGCGGTGACCGGCGGCTGACCGACTACACGCTGGCCGAGCTGGAGGAGCGGGCCGGCGAGGCCTTCGTGCGCGCCAGCCGCGGCGAGCTGGTGAACGCCGAGGCGGTGGAGCGCATCGTCCGCAACGGCGACGGGAGCGCCACGCTGGGGCTGCGCGGCGGCGCCACCGTGCACGTCAGCCGCCGCCGCGCGCCCGACGTCTGGGCCCGGCTGGAGGAGTAGCGGCCGCGCCACCTCTTCGCCCCCCGCGTCAGCTTTTCCCCCGCCCGTTCGTTGTGAGGACGGCGCGTGCCCGGCCGGTACCGGGTACGAGTTTGTCCATCGCGACGCGCGCCGCCTCCGCGCGCTTCGGCGCTTCCCCGGGCAAGCCGTTGCCGCGGAAGCACCTGCATCTTCGGCCAAGCGGGCCGCGCGGCCCGCGTTGTGCCAGCGGGAGCAGGAAAGCCCGGACGCCGCGGGAGGTGCGGGCGCTCCCAGGCACCGCCGTCCACGACCGGGGGACGGCGGCGCGTGCCGTACGATCCCGGAAGAGGTGAGGGGACATGAGGATGCGCTGGATTGGCGCGGCCGCCGCGGCGCTCGTGCTGGGCGGGTGCGACCTGTCGACCGACCCGCTCGTGGTCGACTTTCCCGCCGCGGCGGTGTTCGCCATGACGAACCAGCCGAACAACGAAGTCGTGATGTACATCCGCAACGTGAGCAACTCGGTCGGCACGGGGCGGGCGTTCTCCACGCGCGGCGCGGGAACGGGCGCCAGCCTGGGATCGCAGGGGGCGCTGGCGGTGTCGGGCGACGGGACGTGGCTGATGGCCGCGAACGCCGCGAGCAACGACGTGTCGGTGTTCCAGATCCACCAGGACACCCTGGAGTTCGTGGGCAAGACGCCCTCGGGCGGCACCCGGCCGGTGAGCATCGCCAGCCGCGGCGCGCTGGTGTACGTGCTGAACGCCGGCGGCGGCGGGAACGTGACCGGCTTCCAGCTCACCGCGAGCGGACTGGTGCCGCTGGGCTTCTCGCAGCCGCTGAGCGGCGCGGCCGACCCGCAGCCGGCGCAGGTGCAGTTCTCGCCCGACGGCACGCTGCTGGTGGTGACGGAGAAGGCCACCAACCGCATCGACGTCTACGGCGTGGGCACCAACGGCAACCTGACCGCGCCGGTGGTGAACAGCTCGACGGGGGTGACGCCGTTCGGCTTCGCGTTCTCGCCCATCACCGGCGCGCTGTTCGTGTCCAACGCCAACGCGCCGGGCGGGGTTCCGGTGGTGGACGGAAGCTCGTTGACGGAGTACTCGGTCGCCCCCGCGGCGCGCACGCTGGGCGTGGTCACCGGGCCGGTGGCCACCACCGAGACGGCGGCGTGCTGGGTGGTGGTGACGGCGAACGGGCGCTACGTGTACGCCTCGAACACCGGCAGCAACAGCATCACCGGCTTCCGCGTGCTCGACACCGCGCTGACGCTGCTGGACCCGGACGGGAAGACCGCCGTCACCGGCGCCGGGCCCACGGACCTGAGCATCACCAGCGACGGCCAGGCGCTGTACGTGCTGGACAGCGGCGACGGCACCATCCGCGGCTACCGCATCGGGAGCACCGGCGCGCTGACGCAGGTGGCCACCGCCAGCGGCCTGCCGGTGAACTCGTACGGTCTGGTCGCGAACTGACGCCCGACCGAGCTTTCGATCGGCCGAAACCGCCCTCCCGCGTGATCGTGCGGGAGGGCGGTTTTCGTTGTGTCCCGGACTGGAGATCACCCCGGATCGGGGACCAGCTTCTGCATCCGTGCTGCACCTGCCCGAGCCGTCCCCGCGCTGTGCGCGTCCGGGGAGGATGAAAGGAGATCGATTACGAGCGCCGATGCCGCGGAGTGAGCGGACCAGCCTCGCGCAGTTTGCGAGGCTTCCCGTAGTTGTTGCTGCGACTTCATCAGTCGCCGGTGGAGCAGCTTCTCCAGCCTCCGCAGCTCGGTGGCCGGAGGCATGGGGCTGTGATAGGTGACGGTGTGGCTCTGGACCTGGGTGAGCTGGACGGAGGCTGTCCGGGAGACGGGCAGCGGGAGAGAGGGCGCCGGGGCGGCGCGCTCGAGCGACGTGCGGCTATGGGCTCTTCCCATTGAAGGTTCCCCGAAGCTCCGCCGAGAGTTGGTTCCAGGCGCGCCGCTGGTCGCCCGCGAGCGCCTCCCAGTCGGCCAGCAGCGCCGCCGCGTCGGACTGCGGCGCCTCCGGCCACCCGTGCCCCACCGGCGCCGGCGTTCCGCCCAGGTCCAGCACCCGGGCAAAGCCGCGCAGGAACCCGCCGGGCCCCGCGAGATAGTTTTTCACGTGCATTGGTCTGGTCTCCCCTCCGCGGACGGCGTTCGCCATGCGCGGGTTTCGAGATCGCGGCGCGAAGGTGAACGAAAACAGGCACCGTGTCAAGGGACGAGGTGAACGGAGTACCGAAGGCGCCACCGGTGGCCCGCATCGTGCTTGTCCACCGCCTTCCGATGGCGCACCGCGGCATCCCGGCGGGCCGATCCTGAAGGCTGGCGGCGCCTGTGCGCACGTTTCAAGAGCGATGGAGATGAACGAGAACTGCCGGCTGGCGACCGCGCTTGCGGACCGCGTCCGCGGGGCACGCGAGGAGCTGACCCGCCGCTGGCTGGAGCGGATCGCGGCGCGGGTGGAGATCCACCCCAACCGCGTATTTCCCACCAACGAGCTGCTGGACCACGTTCCGCTGCTGATGGACCGGATCGCCGACTACCTGGAGAACGCGTCCGACGAGATCACCGCCGACGCGCCGGTGACGGGAAAGGCCATCGAGCTGGGCGAGCTGCGCTGGTCGCAGGGCTTCGACGCGCACGAGATCCTGAAGGAGTACGAGATCCTGGGTGGCGTGCTCTTCGCCTTCCTGGTGCGCACGGTAGACGAGATCGACCAGGAGTGCCCGCGCAGCGAGCTGCTGTCGTGCGCGCACCGCGTGTTCCGCGCCGTCTCCGTCATCCAGCAGGTGACCACCACGCACTACCTGCGGCTGGCCGCCGAGCGGGTGAGCGAGCGCGAGCAGCGGCTGCGCGGCTTCAACCGCATGGTCACGCACGAGCTGAAGAACCGCATCTCGTCGGTGCTGGGCGCGGGGCAGCTGCTGGCCGACCCCGAGATCGCCAGCTCCGAGGCGCAGCGCGCCCGCTTCGCGCAGATGGTGGTGCAGAACGCCGAGGGGATGCAGGCGGTGCTCGGCAACCTGCTGGAGCTGAGCCGCACCGACCCCGACGCGCGCCAGCAGAGGAACGTCCCTCTCCCGCGCGTGGCGGCGGAGGTGTGCCGGCAGCTGCGCGAGATGGCGTCGTCGCGCGGGGTGGCGGTGCGGATGCGCGACCTTCCCGAGGTGGAGGTGAACGCCGCCGCGCTGGAGCTGGCGCTCACCAACTACGTCTCCAACGCCATCAAGTACGCCGATCCGGGGCGCGAGGAGCGCTGGGTGGAGGTCGTCGGCAGGCTGGCGGGGATGGACGAGGGCGGCACCACGTGCGAGCTGGTGATCGAGGTGCGCGACAACGGCCTGGGCGTGCCGCAGGAGAAGCGCGAGCAGCTCTTCACCCGCTTCTACCGCGCGCACGGCGACACGGTGACGGGGGTCGAGGGCACCGGCCTGGGCCTCAGCATCGTCCGCGAGACGGTGGAGGCGATGGGCGGCCGCGCGTGGGCGGAGTTCAACGGCGGCGAGGGCTCGCGCTTCTGCATCTCCATCCCCTGCCGGCGCGAGGTGGACCGGGTTGCCGCGCAGGAGCCGGCGATGGTGTAGGAAAGAAGAAGTCCCAAGTCCTAAGTCCTAAGTCCTAAGTCCTAAGTCCGAAGTCCCAGGTGCCAGGTGCCAGGTGCCAGGTGCCGGACTCGACGGGAGACATCACTCTTTTCTACTTGGGACTCAGGACTTAGGACTTAGGACTTCTCTTCTTGGGCATCTCATCTCCCACGCTCGGAAAGATCCCGCCATGCAGCTCACCGGCATCCATCACCTGACCGCCATCTCGGCGAAGATCCGCGAGAACCACCGCTTCTACACGCAGGTGATGGGGATGCGGCTGGTGAAGCGCAGCGTGAACCAGGACGACGTGAGCGCCTACCACCTGTTCTACGCCGACGGGGCGGGGCACCCGGGAACGGACCTGACCTTCTTCGACTGGCCGGTGCCGGCGGAGCGCCGGGGGACGCACAGCATCACCCGCACGCACCTGCGCGTGCGCGGCCGCGAGGCGCTGGAATACTGGGAGAAGCGGCTGGAAGAGCAGGGCGTCACCGCGCCGCGCGGGATCACCGGGCGCGACGGGCGGGAGGTGCTGGACTTCGAGGACCTCGAGGGGCAGCGGTTGTCGCTGGTCGACGATGGCGGCGCGGGGTTCGAGCCGACGCCGTGGGAGCGCAGCCCCGTTCCCGCCGAGTTCCAGATCCGCGGGCTGGGGCCGATCGTCATCAGCGTTCCCGGCATCACCCAGACGGAGATCGTGCTCACGGAGGCACTGGGGATGCGGCACGCGCGCGACTACGCCCACGACAGCGCGCAGCCCAACGTGCGCGTGTACGAGATGGGCGAGGGCGGGCCGCACGCCGAGCTGCACGTGGCCATCCAGCCCGACCTGCCGGTGGCGAGGCAGGGCGCCGGGGGCGTGCACCACGTGGCCTTCCGCACGCCGAACGAGGAGGAGTATCACGCGTGGACGAAGCGGCTGAACTCGCTCGGCATCTCCAACAGCGGCGAGATCGACCGCTACTGGTTCCGCAGCCTGTACTTCCGCGAGCCCAACGGCATCCTCTTCGAGATCGCCACCGACGGCCCCGGCTTCGGCGTGGACGAAGACCCGGCCACGCTCGGCGAGAAGGTGGTGCTCCCGCCTTTCCTGGAGCCGCACCGCGCCTCCATCGTCGCCAGCCTCAAGCCGATCGACTGAGCGCTCCGTCGGCTCTGCGCGATCCTATCGTTCGGATCAGTGGCAAGCGGATTCATCGGCCACGTCTCCGAGCAGAGCTTCGCACCATTCGGACGCTTCCGCCTCGCGCGCATCCGCGGCCATCTCCGCGTAGGCGGCGGAGAAACCGGGGCCGGTCAGGTGCGGGCGCTCCCGTCCACCGATCGATTTCCCATTCGGCCGTGCTCCCGTGCTGTCGTTGTCCTCGCCGTTCCTGTCCATCATTTCCCTCGATCCGGTAAACGTGGGATGATCACGCGACGGCGGCCGCGCGCTCCGGCGCGGGGACGCGCTCGACGTGGGTGCGCGCGACCCGGTCGTGCGGCGCGCGCTCGCCGCGGGTGCGGATGGTCGCGGCCAGGTACGCCAGCGCGAGGAGATTGGCGGCGGCCAGCCCGGCGGTCTGGAGGGGGCTCATCTCCCCCGGCACGGGCGAAAGCAGGAAGCCGAAGAGGTGCACCATCTCCCACGGCAGCAGCTTCACCGCCGTCCGCGCGAGCGCCCGCGACGGCGGCACGCGCCCGCCGCCGTCGCCCGCCACGCGGACGGCGAGCAGGCGCTTCCCGAGCGTCGCTCCGCCGCGCGAGGCGTCGGACACGGTGAAGTAGGTCCACGTCGGGATGGAGAAGACGAGCACCGCGGCCAGCCACACCTCCGGGCCGGTCCACGCATCGACGTCCAGCGCGCCCGCGGCCGCGAACGACAGCGGGCCGAGGACGGCGAAGAGCAGGGACACGTCGGCGCAGTAGGCCAGGACGCGCCGCGCGAGAACGGGAGTGTGCGTCATTCCATCCTCCGCATCGAGGGGCGGAGCCGGCCGATCGCTTCCACGATAAGACGCGGCCGCCGCGCATCCAAGCGGACCCGGAGGTTCCCGCCGTCCGCTCGGCGAAACGGGCGCATTGTCCGGGGTCTCCCCGACACCGGGCTTCGCTCTTTCCCGCCGGAACCCCGGGGGCTAACTTCCGGTACCATCCGTCGCCTCCGCAGTCCACGACCGCCGTACCCGACCGCGCCGGCCGCAGACCGCCGGCCCGCGGCCCGCTCCATGCAGCCGGCCCCGGCGCCTTCGCCCATTTGTTGGCTTCCCTGACGTTTCCGAGATGAGCACGATTCTAGACGCCGGGCGCCGCTCCACCCGTGTGGACGCGCTCAAGAACCGGATACAGAACCACCTCACGTACACGCTGGCCCGCGACCGCTCGGCGGCCACCGACCGCGACGTGTACTTCAGCACCGCCTGGACGGTGCGCGACCGCCTGGCCGAGAAGTGGGCCGACACCAACGCGCGCTATCACAAGCAGGACGCCAAGCGCGTGTACTACCTGTCGCTCGAGTTCCTGATCGGGCGGACGCTGGGGAACGCGCTGCTGAACCTGCGCATCCACGACGCCACCGCCGAGGCGCTGGGCGAGCTGGGGTACGACCTGGAGGAGCTGGAGTGCAGCGAGCCCGACGCCGGGCTGGGCAACGGCGGCCTGGGGCGGCTGGCGGCGTGCTATCTGGACTCGATGGCCACGCTGGGGCTGCCCGCGTACGGCTACGGGATCCGCTACGAGCACGGGATGTTCAAGCAGGACCTGGTGGACGGGCGGCAGGTGGAGCGCCCCGACAACTGGCTGCGCGACGAGAACCCGTGGGAGATCGCGCGCCCGGACCGCACCTACCGCATCAAGCTGTACGGCCGCGTCAGCGGCACCGCCGACGCCGAAGGGCGCATCCACTACGACTGGGTGGACACCAGCGACGTGCTGGCCATGGCCTACGACGTCCCGGTCCCCGGCTACGACGTGTCCACGGTGAACACGCTGCGCCTCTGGGCTGCCAAGGCCACGGAGGAGTTCGACCTGGAGGACTTCATCGGCGGCAACTACATCGCCGCGGTGGAGGCCAAGGCCAACAGCGAGACCATCTCCAAGGTGCTGTATCCCCCCGACAACACCGGGGCGGGGAAGGAGCTGCGGCTGAAGCAGCAGTACTTCTTCGTGAGCGCCACGCTGCAGGACATCATCCAGCGCTACCTGGCCGAGCGGAAGACCTTCGCCGACTTCACCGACAAGGTGCAGATCCAGCTGAACGACACGCATCCCGCCGTGGCCATCCCCGAGCTCATGCGGCTGCTGATGGACGACCACGGGATGGAGTGGGACCAGAGCTTCGACATCGCCCGTGCCACCTTCGCGTACACCAACCACACGGTGCTCCCCGAGGCGCTGGAGACGTGGAGCACCGATCTCTTCGGCCGCATGCTGCCGCGGCACATGGAGATCGTGATGGAGATCGACCGCCGCTTCCGGGCGCGGGTGCGCGAGAAGTTTCCCGACGACGCGGCGCGCGAGGAGCGGATGGCCATCGTGGCCGGCGGCACGGTGCGGATGGCCAACCTGGCCATCGTGGGAAGCCACACCACCAACGGCGTGGCGCGGCTGCACACCGAGATCCTGCGCGACCGCATCTTCCGCGACTTCGCCGAACTGTGGCCCGACCGCCTGACCTCGGTGACCAACGGCATCACCCAGCGCCGGTGGATGCTGAAGGCCAACCCGGGGCTCTCGGACCTGATCGACGAGACGCTGGAGGTGAACGAGGCCGGCGAGAGCTGGGTGGTGGACCTGGAGCAGCTGGCGGGGCTGGAGCCGTTCGCCGACGACGCGGCGTTCCGCGAGCGCTGGCGCGCGGTGAAGGCGCGCAACCGCCACCGCCTGGCCGAGCTGGTGAAGCGCGAGGCCGGGGTGCGGGTGGACCCGGCCATGATGATGGACGTGCACGTGAAGCGGATGCACGAGTACAAGCGCCAGCTGCTGAACGCCATGCGGGTGATCGACGCGTACCTGGAGCTGCGCGACCAGGACCAGCCCGACGCGGTGCCGCGCGCCGTGCTGTTCGGCGGGAAGGCGGCGCCCACCTACTACACGGCCAAGCTCATCATCCAGCTCATCAATTCGGTGGCCGGGGTGGTGAACGCCGACGAGAAGGTGGCCAGGCTGCTGCGCGTGGCCTTCATCCCCGACTACCGGGTCTCCATCGCCGAGGAGATCTTCCCCGGCAGCGACCTGTCGGAGCAGATCTCCACCGCGGGCTACGAGGCCAGCGGCACGGGGAACATGAAGTTCGCGCTGAACGGCGCGCTCACCATCGGCACGCTGGACGGGGCCAACGTGGAGATCGCCGAGCGGGTGGGCGACGAGAACATCTTCATCTTCGGGCTCACCGCCGACCAGGTGGAGGCGCGGCGCGCGGCCGGATACAACCCGCGCGAGGAGTACGAGAAGAGCCCGCGGCTCCGTCGCGCGCTGGACTTCATCGCCAGCGGCATCCTGTCTCCCGAGCAGCCGGGGCTGTTCCGGCCGCTGATCGAGGGGCTGCTGCACAACGACCCCTTCTTCGTGCTGGCCGACTTCGACGCGTACGTGGCGGCGCAGGCCAAGGTGGACCGCGCCTTCCGCGACCCCGAGGAGTGGACGCGCAAGGCCATCCTGAACGTGGCGCGCTGCGGCTTCTTCAGCAGCGACCGCAGCGTGCGCGAGTACGCGGAGCGGATCTGGCGCATCCCCGTCCCCGGGCGCGGCTGACGTCCGGCACCCGGAGAGGACGGTCGGGGAGAGCGGGAGCGCCGTGGCGGCGCTCCCGCTCTTCGCGTAAATGGATGCAGGATAATGACATCGGAGCGATCGCCGGCCCGTCGGCGCGTCCGGTCCCCGCGTTGCACTCGATCATGGGCGGAGCCCGGCGGGCCCGACCGGGCCCGAGACCCACGACCCAAGGAGTGCATCATGTTGAAAATGGCAGCGGCAGTGCTGGCTTTGGCGGCGCTCGGACTGGCGCCGCGCCCGGCTTCGGCGCAGTCCACCATCACCTGCCAGTCCAGCCACGGAAGGCGAGAGTTCTGCCGCGCCGACACCCGCGGCGGGGTGCGGCTGGTGGACCGGCTGAGCGACGCGGCGTGCGTGCAGGGGCGCACCTGGGGTGTCACCCGCGACGCGATCTGGGTGGACGACGGGTGCCGCGCGCGCTTCCGCGTGGGCGACAACCGCTACGGCAACGGGCGGGGATACAACGACGGGCGCGGCTACAACGACGGGCGAGGATACAACGACGGGCGGGGCTACGACGACCGGGGCAACAACGGCCGCGGCGGTGCGCGCCTCTGCCAGGAAGCGGCGGCCCGCCGGCTCCGCGTTTCGCGCACGCGCGTCGAGGCGTGGATCACGGACGTCCGCGGCGACAGCCGTGACCGCGACCGCCTGTTCGGGTGGAGCGGCGCCGGGCACCGCGGCACCTGCCGGGTGGAGCGCGACGGCGACGTGTCGGTGCGCGTGACGCACTGATACCTCGTCCGCGCGATCGGCGTTAACATCGGACGGCCCAAGGATTTCCGTCCCCCCGCAGGGCAGGGGGACGGCACCTGCGGGGGACGGTGGGGGGGAGCGGGGGCGCCGGAGCGCGCTTCCGCTCCCTCCGATTTTCCCGCGCCGCGTCTCACGATTCGACAGATTCGCGTAAACCATTGCCGCCGCGGCACCTGGGTTGCATTGGGGAGGGCAGCCGCCGGTGACGGAGGAGCATCCGGCGGGACACGCGAACGGGAGAAACGACATGTTCAGAACGGCAGCGATCCTGGTGGCGGCGGCGGCCGCGCTCGGCCTGGCTCCGCAGTCCGCGCAGGCGCAGGTGCGCACCTTCACCTGCGAGTCCAACAACGGGCGGCAGCAGGTGTGCGGCGTGGACACGCGCAGCGGCGTGCGGATGGTGGAGCAGCTGAGCAGCAACGCCTGCGTGCAGGGGCGCACCTGGGGCGCCACGCGGAACGCCGTGTGGGTGACCGGTGGGTGCCGCGCGCGCTTCCAGGTGGGCACCACCAGCGGGCGCTACAACAACGGCTACGGCAGCGGCCGCTACAACGACACGTACGACCGCGACAACAACGGCAACGGGATGTACAGCGTCACCAACGGCGCGCGCCTCTGCCAGCAGGCGGCCGCGGCGCAGTTCGGGCTCCGCCGCTCCAGCATCTCGGCGCAGGTGGCCAACGGCAGCCGCAACAACCCGCGCTACCGCTGGAGCGGTGCCGGGCGCACGGGCACCTGCCGCTTCGACCGCAACGGCAACGTGAGCGTCAGCATCAACCGCTGACCTGACGGCCTGACCGGCGGATGAACGAAGGCCGCGGCTCCCCACCGGGAGCCGCGGCTTTTTCGTGTGCCCTGTGGTCGCTGGCCCCGCGCTTGATCCCGAATCCGGGAATTCAGTTCGTGCAGCCTCGCCGCATCAACCCGACGTCATCCTGAGGCCGACCACATCGTAACCAGAGTCTACACAAGAGGGTGCAGGCCGAAGGATCTATCATCTCCGCAGCACGTGATTCGGCGAGGTGCGATTATTCTTCCGCCCGGAATTTGGTATTGATACCGAATCCGGGAATTCAGTTCGTGCATCCTCGTCGCATCAACTCCGACGTCATCCTGAGGCCGACCACACCGCAACCAGAGTCTACACAAGAGGTTGCAGGCCGAAGGATCTATCATTTCCGCAGCACGTGATTCGGCGAGGTGCGCTGATTCTTCCGCCGGATTTTGGTATTGATACCGAATTCGGGGATCGATCGTGCAATCCGCCAGCGCACGTGCGACCTCGCCTATGGATCCTTCGGCCTGCAAACGTCCGTGCGAGGCAACGAGGGTGTGGCCGGCCTCAGGATGACGTCTCTCTGTGCGTTTGTAATGCACAGGTGATCGCCAGATCCGGTATGGGATACCGATTCGGGGATCGATCGTGCAATCCGGCAGCGCACGTGCGACCTCGCCT
>Ga0326721_10000184_pt1 | contig 23670 bp, 18 predicted proteins | sample SGPome_FD_203951 | JGI IMG/M metagenome (GOLD analysis project Ga0326721, IMG submission 203951) | Soil microbial communities from Southern Great Plains, Lamont, Oklahoma, United States - SGP_1_2016 | ecosystem: Engineered > Artificial ecosystem > Soil microcosm > Unclassified | place: USA...
GAGCCTGTACTCGGCAGTCGCAAGGTTCGGTTGAGCGAAGACTTCAGCTGGAAAAACGGCAGCGTGCGGATCAAGGTGGTCGGTCTGTTCGATACCGTCGCTGCCATCGGCAGCCTCAAGGATCTGGGCAACGTCAGTGACTCGGCCAATCGACGCGTCAACCTTTACCTGCCGCCCGATTGTGCACAGCAGGTCCTGCATCTGGTGGCCCGTGATGAATTGCGCCGCAATTTTGCGCTGAACAGCATCAGGCCGGTGTGGGCGCGAGAAATCGTGCTGCCGGGCGCGCATGCCGACATCGGCGGTGGTTACCTGCCGCAGATGGAGGAAAGCGTAATGCTGACCCGGCCACGTGTCAGCACGCTGTATGCCGGCGATCTGCACGAATCGACGTCGGCATGGCTGCAAGCGCAGGCCGAGTTGAGCGAGATGGATGCAGAGCGCTGGATCGATCCGCTGGACACTCAGGCGTCGCTGCAGGTTCAAGTGTGTGATGAACAGTGCCGGTCTCGCGGCATGGGATCTTTCGGGGGGCGTTCGACGGTCATTGCTGTGTGTCTGCGGCGTCAGGTGTTCGGCCATCTGTCGCGAGTGCATCTGCGTGTCATGCATGCGCTGGCCTGTGACGAAGGCGTACCGTTCAAACCGATTCCCATCGTGCAGGAACTCAAGCTGCCGCCCGAACTTGAAGGCATTGCCTGCAAGCTGATCGATTATGCGCGGGGGGACCCATACACGCTGAGCGACGATGAAGAGAAAATTCTTCGCTGGCGCTACATTCATCATTCGGCGCACTGGAGCGCGGCGATAGGCAGGCTGGGCAGTCTGGGTGACGCGGTGTTCGTGCATGCGCCGGAGCCAGGTGGACGGGTGCTGCATCCCAATGTCGGACAGCATGGCTATCCTCAATAAGCCTGGGAGAGTGATGCAGGCTGACCTGCATCACTCTTTTTCGGTCAGGGCTGCTTGTGCAGAAGTACGTTCAATTCGTCGACAACAGGTGCCCACTCGGCATCGGCACGCAGCTCTTCCTTGAGGAATGCTGCCTGTTGGGGGGTCCAGAATTCGGCGTCGATCAGTTTCACCTCATCGGGCAGTCGATGTCGGGCAACAAAGGCATCGATACTGTTCTCGTCATTATCCAGACCCAATTGGGCGAACAGGCCTGGCAGGTCAGGGTTGGGCAATTCCATGTCATCTCCTCGACGAGGGCGAACCCCGTACAGTCATTGGTCCTGCATCGGAGTGGTCTGCCCGGACAAGAGTTCGATGCATTTTTCCCTGGAGAGGAGCCGACTTTTCTTATACGCAAGGCAAGTGCTATGTTCATACATGCAACGAGTCACTCCTCAGTGAGAATCAGGTACCCCTTACGTGTCCAGGGCGTCTCGGGTTCATCGCAGGTGACGCCTGTGCGACATCGTTTGTACAAAAGGTATATATCCCGTTGACGCTGTGAGCCGGTAGAATCCGTCGCCAGCCTGCACAGGGTACGTGGTGGCCTGCCTGGCATCCCGCAGTGCAGCGCGTCAGCAGGTCTTGGTCGCGCCATGCGGCAACACGGATGAACGACTTTTAACTGCCCGCATACCGGGCAGCATCATTTATCACGTTGGGGGTTTGTACTTTGGCTGTAAGCAACCTGGATACGCACGCGTTATTCGTGCTCGGCGATCTGCGGGCACAGTTGGTCAAGCAGTTTCAATCACGTTTTGTCTATGTCACCGAACAGTCGGCCGAAGGCATCTACATCGCAGAGATCGACACCGAGTCCGCTATGGTCGTCGATGACAAGCCGCGCCTTGAACTCAAGGTCGGTGATCATTTTCGCGCCTCTGTATTGCCGAGCCGTGAGGGTGGGAAGTTCGAAATCAGATTCCGTGAAATCAAATTGACCGTCTACGGCCTGGGCGATTACGCGTTTGTCGATACCGCTGAAGGTCACGGCATTGTGTTCAAGGAAGGTCACACGGTGTTCATGGTGTTTGCCGCCACTGAACAGCTTCAGTCCGGCATGAGCAAGACGCTCAAGACGGCTGTCGGCAAGGCTGCAAAATGGCGCAAGGGCGAACTGTCATTCAAGGCCAGCGAATAACGCTGGCATTGTGCTCGTCATCCGCCAGCGGACTCGCCTTCGTTGCGTCCGCCGCTGACTTCCGCCGGTACGTCATCGCCGGCCATGCGCTTGCGAAACAGCGCGGTTCGCGCCAGCAGCAGTGTGGTCACAGGGACTGTGATCGCCAGCAGGACAGGGATCAGCCAGGCGTGAATCACCGGCTCCGACTTGAGTGCGGAGAAGTAGATGATCGAGGCCAGCGCGACGCACCAGGCACCCAGTGTCGAAGCCAGGGCAGGCGGGTGCATTCTCTGGAAAAAGTCCTTCAGGCGCAGCAGCCCCAGTGCTCCGGTCAGGGTGAACAGGCTGCTGGCAATCAACAGCACGGCAGTCAGTACCTCGGCCCAGAAAGGCACGTTCATCGGTAGTGAAGTCATTCGATTACTTCTCCGCGCAGCAGAAACTTGGCCAGGGCAAATGAGCCGACGAAGCCGAACAATGCGATCAGCATGGCGGCTTCGAAATATGTGTCACTGGCATAACGGATACCCAGCACCAGCATCATCAGCATTGCGGTGATGTACAGGTAGTCCAGCGCCAGTACGCGGTCCTGGGCAGACGGTCCTCTGATCAGCCGGATCAGGGTAATGACCATGGACAGGGCAAAGATCAGCAGGCTGATCAGAATGGCAGTGTCGAGCAGGGCACTCATTGGAAAATCTCCATCAAGGGGCGCTCATAGACGGTCTTGAAGTGCTCGATGAATTGCGCCTCGTCCTCGAGATCGAAAACATGCATCAACAGCACGCTGCGATCCAGCGCCAGTTCCGACCAGACAGTCCCAGGTACTACCGTGGTCACCATCGCCAGCGCGGCAAGGCCATGGGCGTCGTGCAGGTCCAGCGGTATCCGGACAAAGGCCGAGCGCGGCGGACGACGCTTGAGTCGCCAGACACTCACGCCGACCTGGAAGTTGGAGACCACCACGTCCCACCCGACCATCAGCAGGAATTTGAGGATGACGCCCGGCTTGCGAATGCGCACCGGCAACGGTCGCAGCGGCGCCATGAGCAACGGTGCCAGAAAGCCCAGCACGGCACCCAGCAACAGATGCCCCGGACTGATCGACAGGTTCAGCACCAGCCATAACACCCACAGGGCCAGAGAAAAAACGGGGGCGGGGAACAGGCGTTTCATGGCTGTACCTCCGGCGCGCCAGCGTTGCTGTTGGGGCCTGGCACCGGACGCGTTGCCAGAACCGACTGCACGTACTGCTTGGGTTCATGCAAGGCGGCTGCCGTGTCCTGGGTGTAGCGCAGCAATGGTTCGGCCTTGAACGTCAGGGCAACGCACAGGCCCAGCAGGATGATGATCGGCAGGCATTCGTTGCGACGCAGGATCGGCGAAGGGCGTTCGTAGGGGGTCCAGAATCGTTGGGTGCCGAGTCTGGAAAAAGCGATCAGCGAGGCCAGCCCCGAGAAGATCAGCAGGCCGATCAGCATCCAGGCAGGCGTCGACAGGGCTTCGTCCTGTGCAACGTCCAGGCCGAGCGGGTTCATGAGCGCACTGAGCAGGGTCAGTTTGCCGATGAAGCCGGACAGCGGCGGCATGCCGATGATCAGCAGTGCGCAGATCACGAAACTCAGGCCCAGAAATGCCATGGTGACCGGGATCACTTGCCCGACCACGACTTTCTGCTCTTCGTCCAGGTTGGTGCCGGGCGGTGGATGCAGTGATTCCAGTGTGCGCGGCAACTGGTCGGCGTCTTCTTCCAGCGGAATCTCGTTGGCCGAGCGCGAGCGCTCGACCAGCTCGGCCAGCAGGAACATCGCGCTCAGGGCCAGCGTAGAGCTGACCAGATAGAACAGCGCGCCGGAAGTAAGGCTTGGCTGCGCGAAGCCGATGGCCGACAACAGAATGCCTGCCGAGACCAGAATGCTCAGGCTGGCCATGCGCTCCAGCCGCTGGGCCGCAATGATTGCAATGGCCGCCGTGACGATGGTTGCCATGCCGCCGTAAATCAGCCAGTCGCCGCCAAAGAACGCCGACGCACCCGCCTGACCTGAAAACAGCAGTGTCCACAGACGCAGCAGGGTGTAGATGCCGACCTTGGTCATGATCGCGAACATCGCCGCAACCGGAGCGCTGGCGGCGGAGTAGGCGGGGACCAGCCAGAAGTTCAAGGGCCACATGCCAGCCTTGGCCAAAAACGCGGTGGCCAGAATCGCGGCCCCGGCGTGCAACAGGCCCTGATCGGCTTCGGATACTTGCGGGATCTTGATCGCAAGATCTGCAAAGTTCAGGGTGCCTGTCACCCCGTAGATCAGGGCGGCGCCAATCAGGAACAGCGATGAGGCCAGCAGGTTGATCGAGATGTAGTGCAGACCCGATGTGACCCTGGCGCGTCCGGAACCATGCAGCATCAGGCCGTAGGAGGCTGCGAGCAGGACCTCGAAAAACACGAACAGGTTGAACAGGTCTGCGGTAAGGAACGCGCCGTACAGGCCCATCAGCTGAATCTGGAACAGTGCGTGGAAACTGGCGCCAGCCCGGTCCCAGCGCGCCAGGGCGAACAGCAGGGCGCAGACGCCGACAATGCCGGTCAGCACCATCATCATGGCCGACAGATGATCCACCACCAGCACAATGCCGAACGGTACGCCCCAGTTACCCGGCAGGTACACGCCTATCGAACCGGTGCTGCCGGTGTCCTGGACCCAGAACAGCAGCACGACGGAGATACCCAGCCCGAGCAAGCTGGAAAACAGATTGATACGGCCTTTGAGCGGGCGACGTTTCTCGCCCAGCCACAGCATCAGCCCGGCCGTCGCCAGTGGCAGCAGTATGGGGGCAATGATCAGTTGATTCAGCCAACTCATGCCTTGGGCTCCCGGCCATCAACGTGGTCGGTGCCGGTCAGGCCTCGGGAAGCCAGCAGCACCACCAGAAACAGCGCGGTCATGGCAAAACTGATCACGATGGCCGTCAGCACCAGTGCCTGGGGCAGGGGATCGGTGTAGTTGAGCAGGTCCTGGGGAACGCCGTCCTTGATGATCGGCTCTCTGCCGATGAACAGGCTGCCCATGCTGAAGATGAACAGATTCACGCCATAGGACAGCAGGCAGAGGCCCATCACGACCTGGAAGGTGCGCGGGCGCAGCATCAGCCACACACCTGACGCGGCCAGAACGCCGATGGCAATTGCGATGACTTCTTCCATCAGAGGGCTCCTTGCGGGTTGGCGACAGGCTTGGGCAACGGGGTCGGGCGATGGCTGCGTACCGACTGGTGAGCCAGGGCGGTAAGAATCAGCAGCGTCGCGCCCACGACCACGGCATAGACGCCGACGTCGAAGAACAATGCGCTGGCGAAGTGGATATCACCCAGGATCGGCAAGTGCAGATGCGCGGTGTGGGTGGTCATGAACGGATAACCCAGCACCATCGAGCCTGCCCCGGTGAGCACGGCGCACAGCAGGCCGGTGCCCATCCAGCGCAAGGGCCTCAGGCTCATCTGTGCTTCTACCCACTGCGTGCCGGCGACCATGTATTGCAGAATGAACGCCACCGACATGACCAGCCCGGCAACGAAACCGCCGCCCGGCTCGTTGTGGCCGCGCATGAACAGGTACATCGACACGATGAAGGCGATTGGCAGCAGCAGGCGTACCAGTGCTGCCGGGACCATCATGAAGCCCAGTGCGGTGTCGCTGGCGCCGCGCGGGTTGATCAGATCGGTGACAACGTCGCGTGCCAGCAGACGCTGCTGGGCAGGTAATGGAATGCTTTCCTTGGGCGGGCGGAAACGACGCAGCAGGGCGAAGACCGTCAGGGCGACAGCGGCCAGCACGGTGATCTCGCCAAAGGTGTCGAAGCCGCGGAAGTCCACCAGCATGACGTTGACCACGTTGGTGCCGCCGCCTTCCGGAAGGGCGCGGCTGAGGTAGAACGAGGAGATGGCGTTGGGTGTCTGGCGGGTCAGCATGGCATAGGACAGGATCGCCATGCCAAGGCCGACCATGACCGCCAGCACGAAGTCGCGGATCCGGCGGGTGCGGGCTCTGAGTCGGGTGCTGGTGGCTGCGACATCTTCGTTACGACGTGGCAGCCAGCGCAGACCGAGCAGGATCAGCACAGTCGTCACAACTTCGACAACCAGTTGGGTAAGCGCCAGGTCAGGCGCGGAGAACCACACGAAGGTGATGCAGGTCATCAGGCCGCAGACGCTGACCATGACCAGTGCTGCGAGGCGGTGATATTTGCCCTGCCATGCCGCGCCGAGCGCGCAGACAATCGCAATCAGCCACAGTGTCACGAACACGCCGGAGCCCGGAATCTTCGGACGATCCCCCCAGGTCAGACCACTGAAGTACATCGGAATGAAGCCGCCCATCACGGCCGCCAGCACCAGCAGGAACAACTGCGGCTGCAGCCGGCGCGTGCTGACCTTGCGCTCGAAGCGCCGCGCCCAGTGCATCACGACCACCAGACTGCGTTCGAAGAAGCGTTTGCCGTTCAGGCGGCCTACCAGCGGCGGAACAGGAAAACGGTCGGTCTTGAGTGAGTTGCGCAGCAGCAGGTAAAGAAGGATACCGCCGGCCATTGCCACCAGACTCATGATCATCGGCGCGTTCCAGCCATGCCAGATCGCCAGGCTGTACTCTGGCAGGGTTCCGCCGACCACCGGTTGGGCGGCAGCCGCCAGTAACGGCGCGACCGACTGGGATGGAAAGATGCCGACGATGATGCAGGCCAGCACCAGAAACTCGACCGGAGCACGCATCCAGCGCGGCGGCTCATGGGGCATGTGTGGCAGGTCCTTGGCGGCCGGGCCGAAGAACACGTCGACGGTGAACCGCAATGAATAGGCCACGCTGAATACACCGGCGATGGTTGCCACGACAGGCAGTGCGATTTCGACCCAGGCAGTGGCGGAAATGAATACGGTTTCGGCGAAGAACATCTCCTTGGAGAGGAATCCGTTGAGCAGCGGTACGCCGGCCATTGAGGCGCTGGCGACCATGGCGAGCGTCGCGGTGTAGGGCAAGAGCTTTATAAGCCCGCTGAGTCGCTGGATATCCCGGGTGCCACTTTCGTGGTCGATGATGCCCGCCGCCATGAACAGCGAGGCCTTGAACGTGGCGTGGTTGAGAATGTGAAACACCGCAGCCACGGCAGCCAGCGGGCTGTTGAGGCCCAGCAGCAGGGTGATCAGGCCAAGGTGACTGATGGTCGAGTAGGCCAGCAGGCCTTTCAGGTCATTCTGGAAGATCGCGGCATAGGCGCCGAGAATCAGGGTGCAGGCTCCGGCACCGCTGACGATCCAGAACCACTGTTCGGTGCCTGAAAGGGCAGGCCACAGGCGCGCCATGAGGAATACGCCCGCCTTGACCATTGTCGCCGAGTGTAGATACGCCGACACCGGAGTTGGCGCGGCCATGGCGTGGGGCAGCCAGAAATGGAAGGGAAACTGCGCGCTTTTGCTCAGTGCGCCGATCAGGACCAGGGTCAGCATGACCGGGTACAGCGCATGGGCACGGATGGCGTCGCCGGAGGCCAGAACGCGGTCCAGATCGTAACTGCCGACGATATGACCCAGAATCATCATCCCCGCCAGCAAGGCCAGACCGCCTGCGCCGGTGACCATCAGCGCCATGTAGGCACCGCGTCTGGCATCGGCGCGATGGTGCCAGTAGCCGATCAGCAGGAACGAGAACACGCTGGTCAGTTCCCAGAAAAACACGATCTGAATCAGGTTGCCGGACATCACCAGCCCGAGCATGGCGCCCATGAAAGCCAGGAAAAATGCGAAGAAGCGGGGCACCGGATCGTCCGGTGACATGTAGTAACGGGCATACAGCGACACCAGTGCCCCGATTCCCAGCACCAGCATGGAAAACAACCAGGCGAAGCCATCGATGCGCAGGACGAAACTCAACCCCAGGCTCGGCAGCCAGAAATACTCTTCGCGGATGACACCGCCGTCTGCGATCTGCGGAAACCACAAGGCCATCTGAACCGCGCCGATCAGGGCGACGAGACCTGCAAGAAGGGATTCCGCGTTACGCGCGTTGTGCGGCAAAAACGCCGCCAGACAGCTGCCGATAAAAGGCAGAAGCAGTAGAACTATCAGGGACATAGGCTTCTAATCTGCGGGGAAATATCAAGCATCATACGTGCCAGACACTTCGAGACCAAAGGGACAGTTTTTCGAATTTCCTACAAAAAGTGTCTGATAGCGTTTTGTCAGCCATCCTGGCCGAGTCTGATTTCAACTGCAGCATCATCCTGTCGTTTCAGTCCGCTTTTTCCACGCCTTGCTCTTCGACGGCCATCGGGGCGACGGTCGTTGGCCGCCGCCTCATTTCACTGACAATCACCCCAAGCACAATCAGGGCCCCGCCCAGCAGGGCAATACCCGGCAAACGCTCACCAGCCAGTCGTCCGACAATGCCCGCCCACACGGGTTCACCGGCATAGATCACTGTTGCCCGGGTTGGCGAAACGCTTTTCTGAGCCCAGTTCATCGCGACCTGAATCACCGCGCTCATGGCACCGAGCCCTACGGCGATGAATACCAGTAGCCAGGAAAAGTCCGGCAGCCGTTCCTGGGTCGGAACGATCATCAGGAACGCCAGGATCGAGGCGGTCGCCAGTTGCACCACGGTGACCCGCCGCACGTCGACTTTGCCGGCATAGGCGCTGATCATGATTATTTCGGCGGAAATGGCCACCGCGCTGATCAAGGTGGCAATCTCGCCCGGACTCATGTGCAGTGAAGCGCCCTGCGGACCTGAAAGCAGCATGAGGCCGGTGAAGGCCAAGACGATGCCAAGGCTCGGCATCAGACCCGGACGCCGCCCTAGCGCCAGCCATTGCAGCAAAGGTACGAACGGCACGTAGAGCGCTGTAATGAACGCCGACTGACTGCTGGGAATGGTCTGCAGGCCAATGGTCTGCAAGCCGTAGCCGAGCATGATTGCCGCACCGATCAGGACACCGGCCTTGAGCTCCAGCAGCGTCAGCCCGCGCATGACATTCATCGAGCACAGCGCGACGATCATGGCGGCGGCCGCGAAGCGCAGGCCGACGAAAAACATCGGACCGCTGACCGTCATGGCGTGCTGCACGAGAAGAAAGGTGCCACCCCATAGCATGGTGATGAAGATGAGTACGGCTTCCGCCTTGCTGATACGGGGTGTACGGCTGATAGACTTCATGTCGGCTCCAGATCCCACGGCCTTGCTTGTAACAAGCGGGTCGACACACAATGGCGTCGCGAAAGTGTGCAGTATAATGCGCAACGGATTCGGATGAGCACTCCCATGGACAAAGAAAATTCCCAGCGCGCGCCGGTACTGCAGCATGTCAGTCAGAACGTGCGACGCCTGCGCAACGCGGCCGAACTCAGTCAGACGGCTCTGGCAGAACGGTCCGGCGTCAGTCGGCGCATGCTGGTGGCCATCGAGGCCGGTGAAAGGAACGTCAGTCTGGCGACCCTGGATCGGGTTGCCGAAGCGCTGGAAGTGGCGTTCAGTGACTTGATTCAGGCACCAGACATTCGCGACCACAGCCGTATCAATGAACTGGCCTGGGCAGGTAGGATTCACGGCAGCAAGGCCGTTCTGCTGGCCAAGGCCAATGCGCGGCGCGAAGTCGAGTTGTGGGAGTTCTGCCTGGCGCCCGGCGACCTGTATGCAGCCGATGCCGATCCGGAAGGCTGGAGCGAGCAGGTCTACGTCGTGCAAGGGCACCTGACCATACGGTTTTCCGATGCCTTTGAGGCTCGGCAGGTCGGTCCCGGCGAGTTCTACATGTTCCCCAGTAACCAGCCACACCGTTATTGCAACGAAGGTGACGTCACGCTGCGCTTTGTGCGCAATGTGGTGCTTTAACGTACCGACCTCCATTCATTGCAACATTCGCCAGAGGCCACGTTCGATGATCGACGACCATAACCCGACCGCCGACATCCTAATTATCGGCGGCGGGCTGAGCGGCACCATGCTGGCCGTGCAATTGTTGCGCAGACCCGGAAAGCGTCGAATCCTGATTGTCGAAACCCGTGAAGAGCTGGGCCGCGGTGAGGCTTACAGTGCAACGGAGATCGGCCACACGCTCAATGGCAATGCCGCCCGCATGAGTGCCGATGCGGATGATGCAGACGACCTGACGCGCTGGCTCACCGAATACCTGGCCAACGGCGGCTGGCCCGAGGCTGTCGCGCAACGGGTGCCGGTCGCCGAGCTGTTTCCGCCACGCGGTATTTTCGGACTCTACGTTCAGCAGCGATTGAAGGAAGCCCAGGCACTGGGCGCGACCCGTGGATCGACCGTCGAGCACGTGCGCGGTGAAGTGGTGGATGTTCAGGAGCAGGCCGTCGGTGTGTCCGCCACGCTTGCTGATGGCCGCGTACTGCAAGGTCACTTCGCGGTATTGGCGACGGGTATGTATGCGGCATCGCGCACGCCGCAGCGCGAGTCGAGCGGGCTCAATGCAGCGGCGCTCGATCCGTGGGACGTCAACGTAATGCGCGAGCTCGATCCCAGAGCACGGGTATTGATCATTGGCTCCGGGCTGACGATGGTCGATGCCGTGGTATCGCTCGAACAGGCCGGACACCGGGGGCCCATTCAGGTCTATTCCCGTCACGGACTGCTGCCCCACGTGCGACGTCAGCCGCCTGAATGGCCGGATTTTCTCGGTCAGGATCACAGCATTCGCAGCACCCGGCAGTTGGTTCGCAAGGTCCGCGAGCAATGTGAGCTGGCCATCGAGAGCGGTATCGACTGGCAAGCACCGCTCGACACGGTGCGCGCCAATATCGGTCGATTGTGGAATCAGGCCACCGACAGGCAGCGTCGGCAATTCGTCCGTCACGTGCGGCCCTGGTGGGAAAGCCATCACCATCGCTCGCCGCCGCCGAGTGCGGCACTGGTCGCGCGGCTCTTGAAAGAAGGGCGACTGAGCATCTATGCGGCATCGTTACAGGGGGTATCGACTTTGGCGGGGCAGGTGCAGATTACGCTGCGTTACCGAGGCGATGACCAGCCATCGTCCGTCACTGGCGATGCGTTGATCAATTCCACCGGCATCGAATACGACTGGCGTCGCGTTGATCGTGCTCTGCCGCGTCAATTGCTGGCCAGAGGGTTGATCCAGCCGGGGCCTTTGGCGCTGGGCATCGCAGCCGATTCCCGTGGCGCCGTGCTTGATGCGCAAGGCCGTTATTCTTCACGCCTGTTCGCCATGGGTCCACCGTTGCGCGGGATGTGGTGGGAGAGTACCGCTGTGAACGATGTGGCGAGTCAGGCCAAGGCACTGGCCATTCATCTGGCAGACTGAGTCCGTCGCTTGGCAGCTTTCGGATCATGGGACAGGTGATGGCTCGTCCTTGAGCGAAGGTCCGGTCACACGGAGAGGTGCAACATCCGGTCTCCCTGCAGGGCCTCACCCGGTCTGCGCTTGTTGACGGCCAGTTCGCCGATTCGGATCAACCGGGTGCGTGTCACATTGCGTGTCAGGCCCAGCAGGCTGGCGGTGTGCACCTGATTGTGATGGCAGAACCGATACGCCGCTCTCAGCAGCGCGTCCTCGACTTTTTCATGCAGGGCACCGGCCTGTTCTTCGAACAGTGTCTGGAATGCCCGGTTCAGCAACTGTTCCGGGGTCTCTTCCTGCTGAGCGTATTCATCCTGGCGCTCGATACGCAGGTTGGACATGCGCAGGTCGTCGCGCTGAATCACCCCGTCACGGCAAACCAGCAGGGTGTGGTGAATCACGTTTTCCAGTTCGCGGATATTGCCGGGCCAGCTGTAGGTTTTCAGCTTGTGCTCAGCCTCGGGGCTGACCCTGACCGGGCCGTTCCTGAGACGCTGGCTGTAGACCTGAATGAAATGCAGCGCCAGCGGCAGGATGTCGCCCGGTCGGTCCCGCAGCGGGCTCAGTTCCAGATTGACCACGTCCAGCCGGTAGTAAAGGTCTTCACGGAAGTGCCCGGCGTTGATGGCTTTCTCTAGCTGCACGTTGGTGGCCGCCAGCACCCGCACATCGATCGGAATGCTCTTGCGCGAACCCAGACGCACCACTTCGCGCTCCTGAAGCACGCGCAGCAATTTGACCTGCAGGCTCATGGGCAGATCGCCGATCTCGTCGAGAAACAGCGTGCCGCCATTGGCCTCTTCGAACCAGCCTGCCTTGGCGCCGATAGCGCCGGTAAAGGCACCTTTTTCGTGACCGAACAGCTCGGCCTCGATCAGGTTTTCGGAAAAGGCTCCGCAATTGACCGCCACGAATGGCTTGTCGCGGCGGGCGCTGAGTGCATGGACATGACGGGCAACCAGTTCCTTGCCCGTGCCGGTTTCGCCAATGATCAACACACTGGCGTCGCTCGGTGCCACCTGCCTGACGTGCTCCAGCAGGGCTCTGGATTTCGGGTCTTCGAACACCTGCGCCGTGGCCCTGATCGAGGTGGCCAGTGCAGGCGAGTGAGGTAGGGTCAGCAGTTGCACCGACATCACTTGGCCTGCGGCGGCAGGTCGTTGGCGATCATCTCGCCGAACGGGCCGGTCAGGTTGGTGATGCCGCGTCCCGCCAGGCTGGCGTAAGGCTCCGGTAGCAGCGGGAACACCAGTTCGGCAAAGCGATAGGCTTCTTCCAGATGCGGGTAGCCGGAGAAGATGAAGCTCTCGATGCCCAGGTCCGCGTATTCCTTGATGCGCGCCGCCACTTCTTCGGGGTTGCCCACCAGTGCAGTGCCAGCGCCGCCGCGCACCAGACCGACGCCTGCCCACAGGTTCGGTGCGATCTCCAGGTTGTCTCGACGCCCGTCGTGCAGGGCAGCCATGCGGCGCTGTCCTTCGGAGTCGAAACGCGAGAAGGATTTCTGCGCTGCGGCGATGGTGTCGTCACTGATGTGTTCGATCAGCGTGCTCGCGGCCTTCCAGGCTTCTTCGCTGGTCTCGCGGACGATGACGTGCAGGCGAATTCCGAACTTCACGGTCCGGCCCTTGCGTGCCGCGCGTTCCCGCACATCAGCCAGCTTCTGGGCGACGGCGGCTGGAGGCTCGCCCCAGGTCAGGTAAACGTCAACCTGATCGGCAGCCAGGTCGTGGGCCGCGTCGGAAGAACCACCGAAATACAACGGAGGATAGGGTTTCTGGATCGGCGGGTAGAGCGCCTTGGCGTTTTGCACGCGCAGGTGCTTGCCTTCGAAGTCCACGGCTTCGCCTTGCAGGACCCGACGCCAGATTTTCAGGAACTCGTCGGTCACTTCATAGCGTTCACTGTGATCGAGGAAGCTGCCATCGCCCCGGTTCTCGTCCGGGTCGCCGCCGGTGACGACGTTGATCAGCAAGCGTCCGCCGGACAGTCGATCCAGCGTTGCCGCCATGCGCGCCGACACTGTCGGAGAAATGATGCCCGGACGAATCGCCACCAGGTACTTGAGCTTTTCAGTGAGCGGCACCAGCGCCGAGGCGATTACCCACGAGTCTTCGCATGAACGCCCGGTGGGAATCAGTACGCCGTAGTAACCCAGATCATCAGCCGCCTGCGCCACCTGCTTGAGGTAGTTGAGCGTGACTGGGCGCGCGCCCTTGGTCGTGCCCAGATAATGGCCATCGCCGTGAGTCGGAAGAAACCAGAAAACGTTCATGAAAAATCCTTGAGTGGTCGGCCGGGTCAGAGTCGGTGAAGGCAACTGTTGGATCCCGGACAGCAGGGCAACAGCGCCTCGAAGTGACGCCATTTATAGACACTCAGATTTATTCCGTAAAAGAACGTTAATCCATATTTTTAGACTCTTAGGTTATATAAATAAAAGTCAGACGTTCAGGTGCCTCGCTTACACCGCTCTGGCGCTCGTCTGCCGGCCGAAACTTTGCCCACCCCGGCCTGTCACCTTTTTAAGTTCAGAGGGAGTCAGGCAATGGCAAGGGCAATCTGGAAGGGCGCGATCAGTTTCGGGCTGGTGCATATACCGGTGGCACTGATTTCGGCGACATCATCGAAAGGTGTCGATTTTGACTGGCTCGACAAGCGCAGCATGGATCCGGTGGGCTACAAGCGCATCAACAAGGTCACCGGCAAGGAAGTGTCCAGCGAGAACATCGTCAAGGGCGTCGAATACGAGAAAGACCGTTACGTGGTGCTCAGCGAGCAGGAGATCCGTGCTGCGCATCCCAAGTCCACGCAAACCATCGATATCTTCGGCTTCGTCGACAGCCAGCAGATTCCCTTGCAGAACATCGACACCCCTTACTTTCTGACCCCCGACAAGCGCGGCGAAAAGGTCTACGCCCTGCTGCGCGAGACGTTGCACGACACCAAAAAAGTGGCGCTGGCCAATGTGGTGCTGCACACCAAGGAGCATCTGGCTGCCGTCATGCCGCTGGCTTCAGCGCTGGTCATGGTGATCCTGCGCTGGCCCGCCGATGTGCGCGAGCTCGATGATCTGGACCTGAGCGATGCGGTCACCGACGTGCAGTTGAACAAGAGCGAGCGCGATATGGCCAAGCGTCTGGTCAAGGACATGAGTGCCGACTGGACGCCGGAAGACTACCGCGACACCTTTCAGGACAAAATCATGCAACTGGTCGAGACCAAGGCAAAAGAGGGCAAGATCCAGGACCTTGAAACCGATCAGGGCGAGGAAGAGCGCAAGAGCGCCGATGTCATCGATCTGACCGACCTGTTGCGCCGCAGCCTGGCGGGCAAGGGCGGCGCCAGCAAGAGCAAGGCGAGCAAACCTGCGACCAAGGCCAAGGCGTCCGCCAGCGAATCCGCCAAGTCCAAAGCGTCCGCCACCAAAGAACCCGCCAAGCGCCGTGCGCCGGCTCGCAAGAAAACCAGCAAGGCCTCCTGAGCCGTACGGAGACATTGACCATGGCCAAGCCTGTCAGCGAATACACGCGCAAACGCAACTTCGACATCACCTCGGAGCCTGCCGAGGCGGGCAGCAAAAAGCGCTCGGCAAAGGCTCATGCGTTGAGCTTCGTCATCCAGAAGCACGACGCGAGCCACCTGCATTACGATTTCCGTCTCGAACTGGACGGCACGCTGAAAAGCTGGGCAGTGCCCAAAGGGCCGAGCCTTGATCCGACCCAGAAACGCCTGGCGGTGCATGTCGAGGATCACCCGCTGGGCTACGCCAGTTTCGAAGGCAGTATTCCCAAGGGGCAGTACGGCGGTGGCGACGTCATCGTCTGGGACCGTGGCGTCTGGGAACCTCACGGCGATCCGCGCAAGACCTACGCAGAGGGCAAACTCAAGTTCACGCTGATCGGCGAAAAGCTCACCGGTGACTGGGCACTGGTGCGTACCCGGCTCAAGGGCAGCGGCAGCAAGGAGCAGTGGTTGCTGATCAAGGAAAAGGATTCGGTCGCCCGGCCTGCCGACGAATACGACATTACCGAGCAACAGCCGCAGAGCGTGATCAGCGGTGCTCACGTCGGCGTTGGACGGGTTCCGGCGTCGAAGGCCAAACCCCGATCGACAAAGACCAAAACCACCGATACTGCAACGGCCAAACCTTCCCGCACGTCTTCTCGCACAAAGGCGAAGGCCGCGCTTCCCGAATTGCTCACCCCGCAGCTTGCCACGCTGGTAGACGCGCCACCTGCGGGTGAATGGCTGTATGAAATCAAGTTCGACGGCTATCGCATCCTGACGCGTATTCAGGGCGATGACGTGCGGCTTTTTACGCGCAACGGCCACGACTGGACCGAGCGGCTGCCCGAGCTGGCCAAGGCGATCAAGGCGCTGAAACTGCAGGACACCTGGTTCGATGGCGAAGTCGTGGTGCTCAACGACCAGGGGCTGCCGGATTTTCAGGCGTTGCAGAATGCCTTTGAAATCGGTCGCAGCAAGGACATTCTCTATTACCTGTTCGACATGCCGTATCTGACTGGTGAGGACCTGCGTGAGGTGCCCATCGAGCAGCGCCGCGATGCGCTCAAACAGGTGCTCGGTAAACAGCGCAGTCGTCTGTTGCGTTTCTCCGATGCGTTTCGCTCGGGGCACAAGGACATCGTCGAAAGCGCCAGCGCGATGGGGCTGGAGGGCGTGATCGGTAAGCGGGCCGGCAGTCCGTATGTCAGCAAGCGCAACGCCGACTGGATCAAGCTCAAATGTCGGCTGCGTCAGGAGTTCGTGATTGTCGGTTACACCGCGCCGCAGGGCAGTCGCTCGGCGTTCGGCGCCTTGCTGCTGGCGGTCAATGATGATGACGGTCTGGTCTATGCAGGGCGGGTCGGCACCGGTTTCACCAGTCAGACCCTCAAACAGTTGCACGATCAGTTGCAGCCGCTGGAGCGCGATACCTCGCCGCTCGACAAGAAGCTCACCTCGGCACAGGCGCGGGGTGTGCAGTGGGTAGAACCGCGACTGATCTGCGAGGCCGAATTCGCGGAGTGGACGCGGGAAGGCATTCTGCGTCAGGCAGCTTTCGTAGGATTGCGCAGCGACAAACCCGCCAGTGAGGTGGTGCGTGAGTACCCTCAGCCAGCCGACATTGCCAGCCGCCCCAAAGCTGCCAAAAGCTCCAAGACAAAAGCTTTAGAGGCTCCCGTTGCACGCAAGACGGCGCGAGGCAAGGTCAACGTCGCGGGTGTCGGCATCAGCCATTCGGACCGGGTGATCGACAGCAAGAGCGGCACGCAGAAGATCGAACTGGCCCAGTTTTATGAATCGATTGCCGACTGGATCCTGCCGTATCTGAACAATCGTCCCGTCGCGCTGCTGCGCTGCCCCGAGGGTATCGACGGCGAGCAGTTCTTTCAGAAGCACTCCGAGCGCCTGGCGATCCCCCATATCCGGCAACTGGATCGAAAGCTTGATCCGGGCCATGCCGCGCTGATGGAAATCGACACGGTTCAGGCTCTGGTCGGCGCCGCGCAAATGGGCGCCATCGAGTTTCATACCTGGGGGGCGACCAGTGATCGCATCGAAACGCCTGACCATCTGGTGCTCGACCTTGACCCGGATCCGGCCTTGCCCTGGCGCAGCATGATCGAAGCCACACAAATGGTGTTGGCGGTGCTTGAAGAACTTGGGCTTGAGGCCTTTCTGAAAACCAGCGGCGGCAAAGGCATGCACATTATCGTGCCGCTCGCCCGGCACGCCGACTGGGATACGGTCAAAGGCTTCGCCAAAGCCATCGCCGAGTTCGTGACCCAACAGCTGCCCGAGCGTTTCACCGCCACCATGGGCCCGAAAAACCGCGTCGGTCGCATTTTCGTCGACTACCTGCGCAACAGCCGTGGCGGCAGTACGGTCACCGCCTATTCGGTTCGTGCCCGGCCCGGGCTTCCCGTTTCGGTGCCGATAGCGCTCGATGAGCTGGCGGGGCTAACGTCCTCGGCTCAATGGGACGTCACCAATCTGGAGCAACGTCTGCGTGAATTGAAAGGCGATCCGTGGGAGGGTTACCGTAACCGGCAGAGAATCACGCAAAAGATGTGGAAGCAGTTGGGGGCCAAGCGGTCCTGAACACTCAAAATAAAACACGTGCAGGACAGATAAGGAGAACGTCATGACGCCACCCCATCACCTGACCCGCAGAAGACTGCTCACCCTGGCGGCAGGTGTGGGCGCCGCACTGGTGTTCGACACCGCTGCTGGTGACCAGAAACCGCCGACGCTGCCATCGCCGTCCGACCCTTCATCACTTCCCCCAAAACTGACATCCGGAGGCAAGACCATGCAGACCCGAGCGATTCCCTCCAGCAATGAACCGCTGCCTGTCGTTGGCCTTGGCACTTATCGCGGTTTTGACGTGGCCACTTCCAGCCCGGCCTACAAGCAGCTGCGCCCGGTTCTCGACGCGTTGTTCGCGGCAGGCGGCAGTGTCGTCGACAGTTCGCCCATGTACGGGCGCGCCGAGCAGACCACCGGGGAATTGCTGTCGATTCATGAGCCGCGATCCCCTGCGTTTCTGGCGACCAAGGTCTGGACGCGGGGACGTAGCGAAGGCATCGCGCAGATGGAGGAGTCTTTCAAGCTGCTGCAGACCGACCGGATCGACCTGATGCAGATTCATAACCTGCTGGACTGGAAGACCCATCTGCCGACATTGCGCGAGTGGAAGGAGCAGGGCCGCATCCGCTACATCGGGATCAGCCACTACACCTCGAGCGCTTACGCTGACGTGGAAGCGGTGCTCAAGAGCGAGCCGCTGGATTTTCTGCAGATCAATTACGCGCTTGACGACCGTGATGTCGAGAAACGGATCCTGCCGCTGTGCCGGGAACGCGGTGTGGCGGTCATCTGCAATCGGCCGTTTGGCGGTGGCGGACTGTTGTCGCGGCTCAAGGACAAGCCTTTACCGGGCTGGGCTGCGCAGGTTGAAGTGAACAGCTGGCCGCAACTGGCGCTTAAATTTCTGCTGGCCAATCCCGCTGTTACCTGTGTGATTCCAGGCACCGGGAACCCGCGTTACATGGCCGAAAACGTCGGCGCCGGGTTTGGCCCGACCCTGACCGATGCGCAGCGTCAGCAGTTGATTGCCCTGGCGGGTTAATCGCAACGGTGTCCGCGAACAACATCGCGAACACCGTCTTGTGCCGTCAGCGTCTTCTACAGAATCCGGTACAGCAGACGCTCGACCCTGACACGACTCACGCGGCGCAAAAACTTGCGCACGCCTTCGGGGTAATTCGCCAGCGTGTCCAGCTCGTCGTATTGGCTGACGCGTTGGGTGTTGCGCATCAGGTGGGCGATCTCTGCTTGTCGCGGCGCAGTCCACTGACCTTGCGGATCATCGATCAGCAGGCCGTTTTCCAGGTCGAGGTTGAATGCGCGCGGGTTCAGGTTGTTGCCGGTCAGCAGGGTGTAACGCTGATCGACCCAGATGCCCTTGAGGTGAAAGGTATTGTCGCCATGCTTCCACAGGTGCACGTTCAAACGGTGCTGGGCAATGGCCTTGCGGTGCTTCTGGGTGAAACGTCGCAGGCTGATCTCATACAGATAGGGCAGGGCAGAGATCACCTTGAACGGTTCGTCCGGGTGGATGAAAAAGTCGTTGGCCGTCTTGTCGCCGATGATGATATCGACATTTACACCGCGCTTGAGCGCCCGGTTGATTTCGCGGGTCACGGCCACTGGCAGATTGAAGTAGGGCGTACAGATCGTCAGCTGGATCTTGCTGGAAGCGATCAGGTCGCAAATGGTGCGGTTCAGACCGTTGCGCGGACCGACGCCCAGCAGCGGCACGACGCGAAACTCACCGTTTTCCTTTTCGCCCGAGGAGGTGTCGTAGGCCGCGCGTTTGAGGTTGCTGCGAAACGTACGAATCTCGCCGCGCAGGCTGCGTGAACTGGGCGGAGACTGCAGGTCCAGGCGATGCACGGCCGGTGAAGGCAGTATTTCGCGCTGCACCAGATCCACGAAGCTGTCTGCCAGCGGTGCGCTCTCGATCAGGTGATAACGGTCCAGCCGGTACTTGTCGAGCTTGTGCAGGTACACATTGTTGATACTGGCGCCGCTGTAGACGACGCAGTCATCGATCACGCTGCCCTTGAGGTGCAACACGCCGAAGAGCTCGCGGGTCTGGACCGGTACGCCATAGATCGGTACTTCCTGGTCGTACTCAAGATTCTGCGCCTGATACCAGGTCGAATTGCCCGGCTGGCGTCCGGCACCGATCAGGCCGCGCTGCGCCCTGAACCAGTCGACCAGCACCACCACTTCCAGCTCCGGGCGGGCAGTTTTGGCCGCGTAAAGGGCATCGAGGATTTCCTGGCCCGCCTCATCCTGCTGAAGGTACAGCGCGATGATGTAGATGCGACGGGTCGCCGAAGCGATCCTTTCCAGCAGGCAGCGCCGGTAGTCGGCGGCAGAGGGGACGATGGAGATTGCATCGCCCGGCAGGGCAAAACCGCGGAGCGCCGCCAGGGTCGAGCGTCGGAAGTTGGACTGCATAGGCCTCTCGATGGGATAACCAACAGCGGCTGAGCTTACACCACACAACGCATCAGGTCGCCGCCGGTGTCCTGTTTCATGTTGTGACCATGCGTTTCAAGGCGTTTCCTGGTCTCGTCGGGTTCTCCGAAACGATGGCGCAAATTGAGCGTTCGACGGACTGACCCGCAGTCTGTGCCATTTGTGACGCGGAGCGTCACGGGCTGTATGCCCACGCAATAGGCACGATCAGTGTCGAGGCAGACTTGTGATCGTTCGCACGCTCCAGCGTGGTAACGCCTCTCAGAACACTCTGCGTCCGCCTTTCGTCGTGAAACCCGCTCTGTATCCGCATGCACACAAATAAACGATAACCGTTCCCAGTAACACCTGATAGCATTTCGCATTCACATAACAAGGGCGCAGTCACGGAAGGACACTGCCCGGCCCACTTTATCGTTCAGCAGGACATCTCCATGCACACCTCGCCATTTCCTTTGCGCCTGACGCTGATTGCGTTTGGCTGTTCCCTGGGTCTTCCCGTCTGGGCCGCCACCGACACGTCTGCCTCGTCAGGCGGCCCCATGGTGCTGGGCGAAACCGCAATCAGTGCCGACAAGGTTGCTCCTCAGGCGTTGCCGCCCGTTTACGCCGGTGGCCAGGTGGCTCGTGGCGGGCAGCTTGGCGTACTGGGCAGTTCGGACATCATGGACGTGCCTTTCAGCATGACCAGCTACACCGAGCAGTTGATCGAGGATCAGCAGGCCGAAGACATCGGCGACGTGCTGCTCAATGACGCCTCGGTTCGCCAGTCCTCCGGCTACGCCAACGCCTCGCAGGTGTTTGTGATCCGTGGTTTCGCGCTGAATACCGACGACATTTCCTACAACGGCCTCTATGGCGTGCTGCCTCGTCAGATCATTTCGACCGACGCGCTGGAACGTGTCGAAGTCTTCAAAGGCCCCAATGCCTTCATCAACGGCGTGACGCCAACCGGTTCCGGCATCGGCGGTGGCGTGAACCTGCAGCCCAAGCGCGCCAAAGACACACCGACACGTCGATTCACCACGGACATCAGCAGCGACGGTCGGGTTGGCGAGCATCTGGATCTGGGTCAGCGCTTTGGCGAGGACAACCGGTTCGGCGCGCGCCTGAACCTGGCCCAGCGCGAAGGTGAAACCGGCGTCGATGACGAAGAACATCGCAGCAAGCTGTTCGCGCTGGGCCTTGATTATCGCGGCGACAACTTCCGTATTTCCGGCGACTTCGCTTACCAGAAGCAGCGCATCAACCAGAGCCGCAACACTGTGTTCGTGGGCAGCGGCCTGACCAGCGTGCCTCACGCGCCTGACTCCGATACCAACTACGCCCCCAACTGGACCTGGACCGAAACCGAAGACACCTTCGGCATGAGCCGGGTCGAGTATGACCTCAACGATGACTGGATGCTGTATGCCGCTGCCGGTGCCAAACACACCCGTGAAACCGGTATCTATGGATCCCCGACCATCAACGATGCAGCGGGAAACATCACGGCGACGCCGTCTTTCATTCCTCATGATGAAGACAACAAGACTGCCATGGCGGGCATCAACGGCAACCTGCAGACCGGCTCGGTCAGCCACAAGGTCAACTTCGGTCTGTCAGGGATCTGGACTGAGCAGCGCAACGCGTACCTGTTCGGCGGCGGTAGCATCAACAGCAACCTATACGATCCGGTGTCCACCACGCGTCCTGCGCTGACCGGTATCACCGCCGGCGACCTGAACGACCCCGGCATCACCGGCAAGAGCCGCATGCGCAGCGCAGCGTTCTCCGACACGCTGGGCTTCTTCGACGATCGTCTGTTGGTGACGGCGGGGCTGCGTCGTCAGCAACTGCGCGTTCAGGGCTACGCCTATGGCAGCGGCCCGCGGACTTCGCTGTATGACGAGGCAATTACTACGCCCATCTATGGCGTGGTGTTCAAACCGTGGCGCTACGTGTCGTTCTATGCCAACCGTATCGAGGGCCTGGCCCAGGGGCCGACCGCGCCGGGCAACGTGACGATCAATCCGGGCGAGATCTTTCCGCCTGCGCGTTCCAAGCAGGTCGAGGCTGGTGTGAAACTGGACATGGGCACCTTCGGCGCGAGTCTGGGCGTGTACCGCATCGAGCAACCGGCCGATGGTTATCGGGTTCAGGAAGGTAGCGGCACCCGTTATGTTCGCGATGGCGAGCAGCGCAACAAGGGTGTGGAAATGAACGTGTTCGGTGAGCCGGTCAGCGGACTGCGCCTGCTGGCGGGTCTGACCCTGATGGACACTGAATTGAGCGGGACTGCGGGCGGCAGCAACGATGGCAACGATGCCGTGGGTGTGCCGACCTTCCAGTTCAACGCCGGAGCAGACTGGGACATTCCGGGCATCGAAGGCGCGGCCCTCAACGCGCGCATGCTGCGCACCGGAGGCCAGTACCTGAACGCGTCGAACACTTTGAGTATTCCGACCTGGAACCGCTTCGACCTGGGCGCACGCTACACCTTCAACGTCGCGCAAAAAGACATCACCCTGCGCGCCAACGTCGAAAACCTGATGAACAAGGATTATTGGGCGTCCACCAACGGCGGCTACCTGACGCAGGGTGAGCCACGCACCTTGAAAGTGTCGGGCACCATCGACTTCTGATCGACAACCGGCTGACCGTGTCCCATGACCCGGTCAGCCGGTCGGTCACCTCATCAGTAGCCGTTACGCTTGAGGATCGTGTCGATGCTTTCCTTGGCCGGACGGCCATAGAACTTCAACAGCTCGGCGGTGCGATTGGTGAAGAAGCCATCCGCGCCGTCCTGGCTGATGCGCTTGAAGTCAGCCGGGTCATCCACGGTATACGGATGGATCACCATGCCTTTCTCGTGGGTCAGGTTGTTCATCCAGGGTTTGACCAGGTCCATGTAGCTCTGGTCGCCACCCTTGGCCAATTGCGACGACGGGCCGGTGCCGATGGCGCCATGGGCCTTGGCCCAGTTGATCCAGTTCTCGAACTCTTCCGGCGACTTGACCTCCTGGGTCGCGTAATAGCTGGATTTGTCCTTCATGCCTGAATCCTTGAAAGCCACATCGGACTTGGGTTCGATGGAGCCTTTGCCGATCCACAGCAACATGACTTTCGGCACTTTCGGCATTTCTTTCTGCAGCAATTCCAGACTCTGTTTTTCAAAGGTCTGCAACACCACACGGCCCGGCATGTGCGCGACGTTCACATGCCCCGGCTCTGCGGCAGGGCGTTGCGCCAGCCAGCCGCGTTTGGCCAGGACTTTCTTCAGGTCGGCTTCGACGCCGGGAAACTGCGACGGCACCTTGGTTTCAATGTACAGCCCCGGCTTGTTTACGCCGCCCTCGGCAATGTCGATCACCTCATCCAGTGTCAGAATCTGCAGACCGGTGTAGCTGTCACGGGCGCGGTCCGGGTAGGCCTTGTTGAACCACGAACCGGCATCCAGCTGCTTGAGCTCGGCCAGCGTGAACGTGCTGACCGGGTCCTTGGCACGGTTCGGAAAGACCTCGGCAATGTTGGTGGTGCGCTCCAGCACATCGTCATGCAAGGCGATCAGCACGCCGTCTTTGGTGCGCTGGATATCCATCTCCAGGTAATCCGCACCCAGATCCCGCGCCAGGGTGTAGGCCGGGATGGTTTCTTCCGGTGCATCGAACGAGGCGCCCCGGTGAGCCACCACTG
>Ga0326721_10000185_pt1 | contig 23577 bp, 24 predicted proteins | sample SGPome_FD_203951 | JGI IMG/M metagenome (GOLD analysis project Ga0326721, IMG submission 203951) | Soil microbial communities from Southern Great Plains, Lamont, Oklahoma, United States - SGP_1_2016 | ecosystem: Engineered > Artificial ecosystem > Soil microcosm > Unclassified | place: USA...
GTAAACCTTAATCCTGCCGAAGTTGGCTCAGGTGGTGACGATGTAGGAGAGATTCTTCCGCCTACGCCGGCAATCATTTCTACGGACGACCTTCCCTCTGCACAGAACAATCCATAACTAAATCATTCAAGCGAAACAGCCATTCGGGTAATATTTCTTTGGAAATTGCGTCTGGATGGCTGTTTTGATTTGACAGGTTTCCGATATATAAGGTAGAATTAAATCAATAGGAAAACGGCACAACGTAAAGGAAAAACATTGAGTACCGACACTACAATTCTTGAGACCAGCAGCATTCTTGACATCAACGACATTGAACTTCTGAAGCAGAAGCGTGACGAAGCTTCCAAGGCTTACTACGCAGGCGACGAGCCGATTATGACCGACGCTGAGTTTGATGTCCTCACTGCCCGTCTCGAAGAAGCAGGTGTTGATGAAGAGGTTGGTCACGGATACGTTCCGGAAGACCCCGCTACCACCATCAAGCACCAGTACCCTCTCCTTTCCCTTCTGAAAGTCCGTGAAGAGGATGAAATCACCAAGTGGGCTAACAAGTACCCGCTCTTCCCGAACTACGTTATCCAGCCCAAGTATGACGGTCTTGCCCTTGACATCACCTTTGACGAGTCAGGCGAACTCGTCTGTGCCGCTACCCGTGGCAACGGCAAGGTTGGTGAGAACGTTACTCACACCGTCAAGGCAATGATGGCTTCAGGTCGTCTGCCTGACCGCATCACTTCTGAGGGTTTCACTGGCAACACCCACGTTCTGGGCGAAGTCTTTATGACCAAGGCTGACCTTGTTGCCCTGAACGCTTCGCAGGATGACCGTGTGTACTCCAACCCGCGCAACGCTGCTGCCGGTCTGCTCCGTCGTAAGAGCGTTGACCTTTCCCGCTTCCTTTCCTTCGTTGCCTACGACTCCAACCACTACGTTGATGATGAAGTTGACTTCCTTGAAGGCAATGGATTCCTGACTCCCAAGGAGCACTTCTACAAGGTTGCCCGTTCCCTGAAGGAAGTAACTGAGTCCATTGATGCAATCGAGACGCTCAAGGACACCACCTTTGACTTTGACATTGATGGTGTCGTTGTCAAGCTGAAGGGAACCCGCGTTCAGCGTGAGGAAATCGGCAACTCTTCTTCCTACCCGCGCTGGGCTGTTGCTTACAAGTACGCAAACGTCAACTCCACCACCATCATCCGTGATATCCAGTGGAACTCCACCCGTACAGGTCGCCTTGTTCCTGTTGCAATCTTTGATGAAGTTGTTCTGGCAGGTAATGCAAAGACTTCCCGTGCAACCCTGCACAACCTTGCACAGTTCAAGGCGCATGACCTTTCTGAGGGCGATACCATTGAAATCACCCGCTCCAACGAGGTTATCCCCTACGTTGTAGGTAAGGTTGGCGATTCTGTTGCAGGTGCCAAGAAGTTTGAGGCTCCGAAGTTCTTCCCGACTGAAGAGTTTCCCGTCCGTTACTCTGCTACCGGTCTTGACCTGCTGGCTCACGAGGATGCACCCGTCAACACCGCTGCTGCCATTGAGTACTCCCTAAAGGCTCTGGATGTCAAGGGTGTTGGTCCGTCACTGATTGAGGAAATGCTTCTCGCTGGCAAGATTGCCAACTTCCTTGACCTGCTGAACCTGACTGTTCAGGACATCATCGAAGTACGTGGCATCGTTCTCAAGGATGGCGAAACTTCCAAGAGCGCAGAAAACACCATTGCCGCTATCAAGACTGCTTTTGACCGTCCGCTGTGGCGCTGGATTGCCGCTATCGGGATGCGTTTCATTGCCAACAACAAGTCTCCGATTCTGGAAGGCCGTTACGATTCCCTTGACGACCTTGCAAAGGCTACCACCGGTGAACTCCAGATGCTTGAAGGTTTCGGTGGCGAAAAGACAGCTTCTGTTATTGCTTCCTCGGCAATCATTCAGGAATGGGCTGACCGCCTCCGGGCTGAGCATGGTTTCGTTCCTGTTCGTGAAGAGGCTGGCGAAATCGTAGAGTCCAAGGGTGAAATTGACTACAACGGTAAGAAGGTTGTTGTCACCGGTACGTTCCCGACGATGGCCCGTAAGGATGTTGAAGCATGGGTCAAGGCTCACGGCGGTAAGATTTCCGGTTCGGTTTCTTCTTCCACTGACATTCTGATTGCCGGCGAGAAGGCAGGCAGCAAGCTTGCAAAGGCAGAGGAACTTGGTGTAATGGTAGTCAAGGCTGACAAGTTTGAGAAGGATGCCTAAATCTTAAGAAAATAGGGCGGGTCGGGAAATATAATTCCGATCCGCCCTATTCTTTGTCTTCCCGAAAGGGACACATTCTTGCATATGAAGCGAGCGGTTGCGGGATAAGATATAATCCTGCAACCGCTCTTCTCTAGGCAGGTTCTAGTCTTGCTCAGCAGCCTCAGATACCGCTTCTGCCACCTTCTCCACAGGACTCTGGAAGATTGATACATCTGACTGAATAACAGCGTCAAAACGGCGCTCAGGGCTTAGGTACTTCTGCCCATCGCCAAGGATGATATTCCTGATTTCAGTCTTGGCAATCCGGGGCGTAGTCAATTCCTTGCAGGACATGATGGCATTGGTGATTTTACCTGATGCCGCAAAAGCCTTGTCATTCTTCGTGCCATAGGTGTACCGGTCAATGATAGCCCGGTGGTCAACCTGACCGGTATTGGCGAATTCATGAAGCATTAGGAATAGCCAGACAACGGTACGGTCATTACGACCAACTTCAGTTCGTGGTGTGCCAGCACTCTTGATGAACAGCTTCATCAAGGAGAAATCACTCCAAACGAACGCATCAAGGCACTGGTCAGCCATAATTGCCGCCTTACCTTCGGTTTTCCAGACCGGCTGGATAAGAAGAGGTTGTTGCTTATCAGAAAACTTCAAGACAAGCGAAGACACCGCTGAAACCACTGCACCGAAATTTGTGGCAACATCTGCTACATCAAACCAGTCCGTGATTTTGGCATGTACAGGATTAAGGATGTCAGTCATATCTTTTCGGTTCGCAGACAGCGAATTACAGATACTGAGGGCTTGGTAAACGATGGTATCCGGGCGGACAACAAGTTCACTTCCATACTTGTCTTCATCCAAGTGTGCAGTAGTGCTGTCAGGAAGTGTAGTCAACTTAATCTCATGGGAACTTACTGCCTCGTACTCCCCTGCTTCATTGATTTTGTTGACAACCACATCATTTCCTGGCATGCTTGAAGAAGAGGAAATACCCTTGAAAGGCAGAAACGGAGATTCAAAAGCATAGTGGATTTTATCAGGTTCAAAGGCACACTTCATTAACGTTTTGAAGTCAATGTAGTCATGCTGCATATTGAAGTCCTTATCAACTTTCAAATAAACCGGCTTGATTTCTTTTGAAGCCATGTAAGAGATAAGCCCTACTGGGAAAGAGTTGTTGAATTGATTCTTTCCCCAACTCTCAGGAACGGAATGGTCCCGAGAGGAATTCTTAATTCCAAAGAGACCTGCGGGAATTTCTTCTTCAGGCTCTTCTTCAGCAGTAAGAATCTCCTGAAGAGAATCAGTGATGTCTTTACTGCCAACTTCAAACGGGATACCGTGGAAAGCCAACTTTGCTCTCAGGGCTGCATTCTCTGCAAGGATTTCTGCTATCGAAAAATCTTCTTCGGATACATTCGTTGACGTGTTATCCGCCTGAGCGATATCATCTGCGTTCTGTTCCAAAAAATCTCCTTGTGTGCAATAAATTATCCGGTGAGTTATGTCAACCTCGTGATTCAATTATACCATTATTTTCAGTATCTATTGACAGTGATATGTTTATGCGGTAGGGGAATTCCCGCATCTTTGTTGCTGTATACGTCCGATGGGTTTGCTTTTTATGATGTATAATCAAAGAGGGAAATTTATCAGCCCGCTTACTAACATAGAAAGGCTCCGTATATGAGAGCGTATTTTGACATTGATGGGGTGTTCAACGCATTTCTTGCACCGCAACTCCCCCAAAGCCCGCAGCATGAAGCAACGGGATGGCTTGGTGAATGGAAGAACTCTTACGTTCCGGTTCACCACTTTGAATTCCTTCCCGAAAGCTGGGGAGACAAATTCCACCTGTGCTGGTCTACTGAACTTATTGAAGAACTGAATGCCCTGTCTGAGGCTCCCTCTGTGGAAGTCGTTTGGGCTACCACTTGGCGTAAACTCGCCCCTACCGTCTTCTCCCCTACCACCGGCGTAAAGGGTGAAAGCTGGCGGGTTCTGCATGCCCCTTGGGAACGTATTGAACGCAGTCCTTGGTGGAAGCATGAACTTGTTATGGAAGACATTGCAACCAACCCTGTCGAGAAGTTCGTTTGGGTCGATGATGACCTAGCGATTAATCCCGAAGCAGTTGAATGGGCCAGCAGTATCCCCGGCGGAAAAGTTATTATCCCTTCTCCCTACACTGGACTCACCCGTGAACAGTGGGAAGAAATTACTGACCACCTCTCAATTAAGGTCTAATCATTCCAGTCTGACTTTATGACTTTGCAAAGGACAAAGCATGAGTATTATCTCCCGTTTACTCGGTCGCAGTCGCAATAGCCCTGAACAGATAGTTGTTCGAGAAATTGATACGGAGTCTGATGACTACAAAGATGATCCTTGGCCTGTTCCTTGGGAAGAACCGGGTAAATAGCGCTTTTCCCAAGGAACACCATAAACGCCCTGCGCTAGAATCAGTATCAACAATCATGACCAACAGAAAGAACCCAAACCAAATGAATTTTACTTCTTCTGAAGAAACCATCATCACTTTCAAAGATGCAGAGAATCCGGCTCCCGCACAGACTGCTCCGGAAACGAATCTAAAGGAAAAGGAACTTCAGGCTGACCTTCAGCGGCTTCAGGCAGAATATGTGAACTACCGTAAGCGGGTGGAACGGGATCGTGACGTATCCCGTGAAACAGCAGTCAAGTCAACCCTGACCGCGCTTCTTCCTGTACTTGATGACATTGATGCCGCCCGTAAGCATGGCGATCTGGAAGAAGGGCCGTTCCGTTCCATCGCAGATAAGCTTGACGGTATCCTTGCCCAGATTGGTCTTGTCCGTATTGATGAAGCGGATGTGGCATTCAACCCGGATATTCACGAAGCTGTCATTACACAGGCAAGTGATACGGTGAAGGAAGATAACGTAATTCAGGTATTCCGGAATGGTTATTCCATTGGTGATAAGACCATCCGTGCAGCACAAGTAATGGTTTCCAACGGATAATTTTCCATAGAGAAAGGTTGGCATGAATTTATGCCAACCTTTCTTTATGCCTTTTTATTGGTGAGTTTTTCTAGATGTGAATCAAAGATGATATTGGAAACAGCACAAAGATGGTTCAGTCTTCCCTCCACGTCATCCACATAACGGATTTGGACTCCTGAGATAAGACCGCGAAGAATATCCAGGTTCTTCTTAAGAACCAAGTCATTGTGGTCCAGAATTACCGGTTCCCTACCCTTCACCAGCGAGTTCATCATAGCCCCGCCAATATGGGCATTACTCCATATCCTTAGTGGAACTGCCGGATCGAAATCATCGGAGGCAAAATACTTACGCAGAGCATGCACAAAGGCTTTGACCTGCAAGGCTTCCTTGGAAGTATTGATGGAATCAACGTGGGTTGTATGGTCGTACAGTACCCCTGATTCAGTTGACACAATGTAGGCTGTCTTGAACTGGAGTTTCTGGCTCTTGAAACAAATCATAAGATTCTGGGCAGATTCCCATGGTGAAATTCGTCCACCGGTAATGGACTCTACATTCGCTGGCGGACATTCAAGTTCCACTGGTTTGATATGGGGAAGAACAGCCGGATGGGCATTACGCAAGGAGAGAATGGTATGGATGTATGCCCGCCGTTCGTCACCATTGAATTGCCCGCTGGACACAAGTTTGCGGAAACATTTTCGTGCAAGCAAGTCAGCGGTGCCGTTGAATTCGTTCTCGGCATGACCTTTAACCCAGTGGAAAGTCAGTGTCATGTCCATCCGGTACTGCACAATCCGGGCGTAGTCCTTTCCATACCGTGCCGACATCGCCGGCGGCAATTCATCCTGCATCAGGTTCTTCTGCAAAAGACCGATCAGGTTCTGGCTGTCAGTATGGATACGGAAGACGTTATGCCGGTCTACCAGCCTTTTGTGATGCGTGTTGACTGCATCCAGGAAAGCAAGGATTGCCCGTAGCTCTGACAGGTCAGAGCTTGGCGTATATTCAGCCCATGTCCCACATACTCCATAGCCGGCAAGAGTCCCATCCTTGCCTACCAACGACCAGCCTGCACCAAATGGTTGTAGTTCATCAACGGTTGTTGAAGTAACTGAAGAGTAGGAGCCGTCTACAAAGACATCGATGACTCCGCTGAGGTTTTTCCGGATGGAAGAATACAGAAGATCGGTTTCAATTGTCTCCACTAATAGCCCTTCATATAATAATGCCTTCAATTCAGTATATCCTACTCTGTCCCTGTTGCGGGGTTTTCGGCTAAAAATTTGAATCTTTACCCATAACCGATAAAACATGAGAATACATGTTGTTAACCAAAAAGAAAGAAGATTGAAATCGCCATGCAATCATTGAAGAAACGTGGTTATAGCTTTAGCGGCAGATTTGATGACCGGGAAGCAGGGTTCACTCTGATTGAACTTTTGGTGGTTATCCTTCTGATCGGCATCCTTAGCGCGATTGCCATCCCCGCATTCCTGAACCAACGAAAAGCAGCAGTAGATGCCACATTGCAGGCGGATCTTCGCAGTACAGCGCAGGTAGTGTCCAATTACATTATCAAGAATCCCAATGATGCCAACATTCAACCAAGTGAAATCGCTCCGTTGGTACAAGGAAAACTATCACCGGGTTCTCTGATTCTAATCTTCGGAGGCTCTGATAACTGGTGCTTGATTGCCATGAACAAGGGTGGAAACGCTAACAGCTTTGATGTCCCGGGTCCCGGTCAGAATGCTCCCGGCTTCCTTTACGACAGTTACAATGGCGGACTGCAAAAAGCAGGAACGCAGATCTGGGATGGAGAATGTATCGTAGGTAGCAAAACAGGCAAACCGGATACTGATGTGAACAGTACCGATGACCGGTTGAAAATGATTAACGCCAACTTCGTCTAAGGGACACAGAGTTTGTCGCAAATAAAGATAGGTATGCCCCGTAACCATAACGATTACGGGGCATACCTATCAGTAATTAAAACTCAGAAACACCCATCCATACACACTGGTTAGGCTGGAGGATTCCCCGCTGGCCTGCACCAAGTTCGCTGGCAACAATAACGGGTGCATTCGGAACCGGCACTGCATCGATACCCATGTTGATGATAACGAGCGTATCACCATTGAGGAAAGCCAACGCTGTGTCATTGCTGTACTCGGGAACCCAAGCAAATGAACCTGAACCAAGAGCCAGTTCGCGACGCTTTTCCAGCGCAACCCGGTACATGTTCAATGTGGAGTTAGGATCTTCCCGCTGTGCTTCACGGGAGAGGCTGGCCCAATCTTCAGGCTGAGGCAGCCATGATTCGCCGGTAAGGCTGAAGCCAAATGAATGCTCATCCTTTGTCCAAGGTAGAGGAACACGGCACCCGTCACGACCCATGCGCTCCCCTACTGTCCGGTAGAACGTGGGGTCCTGCCGGTATACGTCAGGAAGGGTGGTGTGGTCAGGCAAACCCAGTTCCTCGCCCTGATAGAGGTAAACACCACCGGGCAGAGCCAGCATCAGCAGAGAAGCGGCACGCCCCCGGTCACTGCCTACAACGTGGTCAGGCTGCGGGTCATTCGGACCAATGCCGTCACCATGGCGGGGAATGCGTCCGCTAAGACCAAACCGGGTAGTGTGGCGAACCTTATCATGGTTGGAAAGAACCCAAGTTGTAGGAGCGCCAACACTGTCAAAGGACTTCAACGAGGAAGTGATGATTTCCTTGAGACCTTCTGCATCCCAAACCTGATTCAGGTAGGGGAAGTTGAATGCCTGATGCATTTCATCCTCACGAACCCAATCAGCGACACGCTCTACAGGGTCAACGTTTGCTTCAGCACAAAGAATCTTTTCACCTTCATAGGAGTCAAGGATTTTACGCCAGCTACGGAAGATGTCATGTACGGCATCCTGCCCGAACATCGGAGCAAGGTAACCCGGGAATCCTTCACTGCTCTTACCGTTTGCACGCCCACCCCAGTCAGGAAGCCCCTGAGCCTTCACCAGAGCGTGTGCCACGTCTACACGGAAACCTGAAACTCCGCGCTGAAGCCAGAAGTGCAGGATGCGTTCAAATTCGGCGTGAACGGCAGGGTTATCCCAGTTGAAGTCAGGCTGGGAAGTGTCAAAGAGGTGGAGATACCACTGGCCTGCCGTTCCATCTTCATTGAAAACACGGGTCCAAGCAGGACCGCCGAAGTGTGACTGCCAGTTGTTCGGCGGAAGTTCGCCATGTTCACCCTTGCCGTCACGGAAGATGAACATATCCCGTTCAGGTGAACCGGCACCTGCATGGAGGGCTGCTTGGAACAAAACGTTCTCATTTGAGCAGTGGTTGGGTACGAGGTCAATGATGACCTTGATACCGAGGGAGTTTGCCTTTTCTACGAGGTGATCAAAATCCTCAAGCGTGCCGAATACCGGGTCAACATCGCAGTAGTCGGCAACATCGTAGCCACCATCCTTCTGCGGGGATCGGTAGAAGGGGGAAATCCAAATGGCATCAATGTCCAGTTCGGAAAGTTCGGTAAGACCTGAGGTAATGCCGGGCAGATCGCCAATGCCATCGCCACTCAGATCCTTGAAGGAACGCGGGTATACCTGATAGATGACAGCGGAACGCCACCAGCCAAGGTTGTTGTCTGCATGATGCAGGATTTCAGCGCCGTCAAAAACAGATGCGGCTAGGTCTGACATATCAAGAACATCAAACATATCAGAGGGGTAATCAATGCTCACAGCAGGTTTCTTTCTCTCGGTAATATAAAGTTGGTACAGATGGTCAGGGTATATCCTACCCTATTGAAATATTACTTGCGTCACATTCAGTGACTTAAGTAACACTAACACCATATGTAACAAGGTACGGGTTGATTCTACACCGTATTACACAATAAGCAAGTACCTTTTTGGAGAAAACAAGTAATACCTGCTAAATTTTGCCTTTTTCATCTTCTGTTGTGTGATTAAGTATCGTCAAAATGCCTTTTTAAACCTCCGCATCATATGACAAGCATGGTAAGATGAGAGAAATCTTGATAAATAATTAGGGGAAAATATGGGAGAAACCCGAATACTGGGAATTGGTTATGGAATGACTTTTAAAATGACCGGTCAACTTGACGAAGATGCTGATGATGCTATTGACATCGAATACCTGATAGAAGACAATTACTCCGAATTGAAGTATGAAAGTGCCGGCAACGGTTGGAAAGGGGATATTGAGCACATGATTCATGTAAATAACATGGCGGTATTCGATTATCATGTGCCAACTATTGATGTAACGGAACTGGTCAGTAAGGAACCATCGCCTGAAGCGTTGAAGCAATTGAAGGAATTCTGCGATAAGTACGGATTTGAGTTCAAACCCGGCTGGAAAATCTTCAATTATTACAGCTAGAAAAGAATTGTTACAGAAAGAAAGACCCGCTCTTGAACATAAGAGCGGGTCTTTCTTCTTAATTTGACTGATTAGCGGGTGAGACGACCGGCAATCCTGTCAAACGCTGTGTTGTTGATTGCACCGGTACGCAGTGGAATCCAAATCAGGTCAAAGAGCAGCCAGAGTCCCAGCGGGAAGAGGAAAAGGAACCCGATGCCAATGAATGCAAGCAGCCAGCCTGCGACACCCAGTGCAAGTTGGACGAAACCAAAGATTGGCGAGTTAAGATAGAAACGATGGGCTCCAAGTTGTCCAAGGAAGAACCACAGGACATAAGCAAGGATGGTGCTTTTAGTATTGACAACGACGATGTTGTTGCCGGATGAGAGATTGTTATGAGACATGATATTTACCTTTCAATGGGTTTGATTCCTGTCTTAACGGAAAACGTAGAATAATGCCTATGGGGACACAAGCAAAATAGAAACCACGCTTACCATCTATCTATGATTTTATCATATTGCTTACTATTATCGCCCGTTACAGACAAAAATATGAATATTTAGCGATAACAGGATGAAGTATGCACAGAGCCAGACCCCGAATCCCTTGCAATTGTGTGCGATAGGAAACTGGGTCTGGCTCTGATTGATAATACGGTATATGAGGTATACCAACGGAAATAACTATTTAGGCTGCAACCCGTGCTGCATCCGCCGTTGCTTTTGCTGCATCTTTGGCTGCCCTTTCCGCAGCCTTAGCAGCATCTTTCGAGGCTTTCTCCTGTGCTTTAGCAGTCTCCTCTGCTACCTTCGCAGCATCCTTTGTGGCCTTCTCCTGTGCCTTGACGGTTTCTTCCATTGCCTTCGCAGCGTCCTTTGTAGCCTTTTCCTGTGCTTTCGCAGTCTCCTCGGCTACTTTTGCAGCGTCCTTTGCGGCTTTCTCCGCAGCCTTAGCAGCTTCTTCCGCTACTTCATCTGCCGGGACATCCACTACTGGAGTATCAACGGGAGCGTCGTCCACTGGGACATCTCCTACAGGAGCGTCATCAACTGGAACATCTCCTACAGGAGCGTCATCAACTGGAACATCCCCTACGGGGGCATCGTCCACTGGTACATCTCCTACAGGAGCGTCGTCCACTGGAACATCGCCTACGGGAGCATCATCAACCGGTACATCTCCTACAGGAGCGTCGTCCACTGGTACATCATCTACAGGAGCATCATCAACCGGTTCCTCGTCAACAGGATCTGGTGGGTCAACTGGAGTCGGCGTTGGATCTGGCACCGTTGAACCAAGAATCTTCCCTTGAACAGCAAACAGGTCAGTCTTGAGGGAATTTACGCCCTCACCGCCAATGCCGGGTCCTTCAATCTGGAAGAAGTTGTTTCCCGTGGGGCTGCCTGTTACCGTGTGTTCTACTTCAGGGTCACCGATGTAACCTGTTGGCGCTCCTTCATCCCACTGAAGGAATGGACCGGGGATAGGGCCATTCAGTGCCCTGTCATAGGTGGTCTGATTACAGGGAGTATCAAAGCAACCATAGTCAGCAGTGTAGTTGATGACACCGGTAGGATCGGCTGTCAGGGTTACCGTACCATAAGGATGGGTGATGGTGTAAACCGCACCCGCTACCAAACCGCTGACCCGGATACGAAGCCGGCTGAAAGCAGTCTGTTGACCTGCTTCGGCCACTTCATTCGTGAAAGCAGCCTCCTGCGCCATTACCAGCGAAGCACTGATGCCTCCGCTTTCAATGCTAGCGTCCGCAGCCCACCAGAATGCTTCATCGGGAAAGTTGCCGGGGAAACTAACAGGAAGGGATGGGTCAGGCAATGCGGCCAGACACAAAGCACTTTCCAAGCAAAGTTCAAGTTGGAGACCATTTTGATCGGAATACCATGTCGGGAATCCATGAACAGGATCAACCGGACCGGTTTGGGAAAGAGCAGCATTGGCAGGAGCTGCCATGCCGGAAGCCAGCATCATTCCGGCGACAAGGGTTGTGAGAGTTCCTTTAGCAAAACGCCGGCTCAAAGGAGAACCGGCGCGGAAGGAAGAATGGGAATTCGTATGTACTTTAGGCCTAAGGGCAATAAGATTTTTGTTAGACATGGTATACCTTTCGAGGTGGGGGAAATTAATGTCATCAGCAGTGAATCTTTGCTATTCCCTTAAAGTCAGCAGGTGACGAAAAGGGTTAAAGTCGCAATTTCTTTCTCCTTTCCATAAAATTAAACGGCAATGCCTCAGCGTATCCTGCGTCTCAGAGCAGGAGAAGGGACACAAACCCTTATTTGTGAGGCATATTACATAGTATCACGAAGAAATAACGAAATCGCTGGTTTTGAGAAAAAAGTTGTGGACTAATATTTTTATTGCTAGGAATTCCGGTTACTTTCTGTTATCAAAACAATTTCTGCCAAAAGAAAAATGGTATGATGGCAGATAGATAATTAGATATTCAGACCTGTTATAAATCCCGCCATGGTCTCTCAACGAAAGAAGATAAATGAACGAAAGAATTGCCCCCGATGATCCCGAGGTTTTCTCTTACAAGGAGCCAGTCGGGAAATCGACATCTGCCTTGACGCTGTTGGCATTCCTTGCATCAGTTGGTGCAGGCATCGGAATCATTGTCAATCTTATCAATCATGGCTCAAGCCTTAATGCCGCTATTACTATCTTCATCATCAGTGTGATTGCCATCTTTGCCGTACCGGCGGTAGCAGCGAAACGAACCATGGATGTCCGCTCTGCTTTTAGTGCATGGGCTGTTACAAACCACGGTCTCACTCCCCTTGAGTTCCTGAATCCCAAGTTCTCAAGCTACCGGGCTGATACCGGTTTGATACAGGAGAAGACCCGCACTACCGATCAAAAATTCATGGACTCCGAAGCAGAAACAGTTATCGCCACCGTCCACGAAGACCATTCTGAAACCGAGAAGGATGGTTCAGGTTACGTTCGGGTGAAGGTAAGCAATGTCCGTAAAATTGAAGCCGGCACGGAGTAACGAATCGCAATAAATTTTATTCAAAGGTAGAAGCAAGATGGACTCTAATATTAGGGTCCATCTTGCTTTTTGCGGTGATTTATTGTAAGCTACAGGAAGAATATATCTGACCACGTAACTTTTGGAGTAAAACGAATGAAGTACAAGCTTCTCAATGCCAAGACGGTATACATAAGCCGGCAAGGCAGTGTGCCACGCATGGAAACCATGTACCAAATTCAGGCGGCCAAAGCCATTCCCCGTCACGGGGTAGAAGTAGGTCAGCTTGGCGGCTACGTCAGTGCTTCAGGGGTACTTTCACATCAGGGTGACTGCTGGATTGCAGATAACGCTAAAGTTTATGGGAATGTCAGGGTCCTGGATAACGCCCTCGTCAGCGAAGAAGCCCGGGTTGTTACCTCAGATCCCAAACTCGAAATCATTATTTCAGGCAACGCCGTTATCCGGGGCAATGCCTTCGTGAGTCAAATTTCATTGCCCCAAGGTGTAAAGACTTCACTCATCTCCGGGGATGCTGACATCTCCGGTTACGTCAACCTGAATTCACCATGCGTTATTGAAGGCAAAGTAAAACTTTACGATAACGCCATTTTCGGGAAGAACTGTTCTGTCCTGAACAACGCCCATGTTGGTGGTGAAGCACAGGTAGGAGAACACACTGTTATCGCAGGTGATTCACGGGTGTTCGGTAATGCCGTTGTAGGCGTACAGTGTGAAATTCTCGGACAGAGCGTTCTCGCAGGTGATGCCCTAATACCTGACGGGCAAAAATTGCTGAACCATGTTGAACCTGACTACGAAGAAGAAGACCTATGGGCAGAAGAAGACTGGGATGATGAGGAAGAAGAGTTCATACCCAAACAGGGTTACTTCCATTCGGTAACACCGGTTGCAAAGCCCGCACTGACTAAAACCGGTACTTCACAGGGTTCTATCTATACTGAACTTTTCGCTGAAGTGAAAGAGAAATACGATGCATACCATAATGATGTCGTCAATCTCCTTCGCTATCCTGTCATGTCGGACATGACAAATGATTTCACGCTGGCAATGGTTACTGCCATGCGTCGGGCTGAACGTTCACTACGGGCATCCGATGAGACAGAGATTAAGGAAGCCGTTCTTTCTTTTGAGGAGCGGTTCCTTGCTGCTGAATCAAACGCCCGTAAGATTGCGGCGACCCTGTTTTCTTCTGAAGAAAGGAAGCACACTGAAACGGCAACCCAGTTGTTCGCTGTTGCCGTCAATGACGCTTCCGCTGAGAACGAAAAGAAGAATGCTCTGCGTCGTGCTTTCAAGGAGCTGGAGGGCATCATGGACATCCCGGATACCGCCAAAAGTGCTATTATTGCCCGTTCCGGACTATTGGAATTGGAGGCATAATGTCATTCTGGAAACGTAAGAAAGAGAGTCTCGCCCCGATTGTCGTTCCCGGTTTTTCTCCTTTAGGTACTGACGCTGAATCAGTGGTTACTTCCCAACCTGCTATTCCCGTAAGGAAAACAGAGCAATCGGGGTTGAAGTATGAAATCAACTATTTCAAAGGTGCAAAATTCAATATCAGGGGGCGGGGTATGGTTCAGCTGTACCGTATCGTTGCCCGCCAAAGCATTCTTGAATGGGGTGTTTCGCCCGGTGATGTTGGCGGCTGGGTTGAAGACCATGATTGCCTGAGTCAATTTGATAACTCATGGATTGCGAATGAAGCCAAAGTTCTCATGGGTGTCCAGATTAAGGGAAATGCACTCATCAAGGATAATGCGGTTGTGATGCGCAAATCCGGAGATGGCAAGTCAACATGTTTTGTCAAGGGCAATGCACAAGTTTCCGAAAATGCTCTGGTTGTTTCCTGCTCGGAAGTTTCCGGCAACAGCCGAATTTCAGGGGATGCTTTGGTGCAGAACAGCCTTGTGCGTGCGAACGCAACAATTACTGATAAAGCCCAAGTATTCGATTCTGAGATTGCAGGTGATGCTGTCATTAAAGAAACTGCATCCGTACATGGTTCAACTGTTCTTGGCATGAGCGTCGTTGAAGGCTACTCTTTGGTAAGAGAAAATTCTACTCTTAAAGGGGCTAACTATATCAGCGGTAAGGCTGTTATCGGGCCGGGTCAGGTAGTCATTAGCCAAGTTATTGACGGCAAGAAAACCAGTAGCCTAAAAACACCGGTGGGAAACCGTAAGGATGAAGTAGTTAGTGATGAAGTTGAGAAGTGGAATGCTGCGATTGATTCTGTCATCAATAACATCATCAAAAAGAATGATTTGGAGCACGAACCGAATATCATGAAACTTCTTGGCGAAGATAACAGCAAGGATGCCGCAGCCACGAATCAGGTCCAGCAAAATGATGTTCTGACAGCAGCGGTGAAAAGCATTGAGGAAGAATATAATTCTTATTCGCATGACATTGTGAAACTTATCAAGTACCCCTTGATGACGGACTCTACTTTCGAGCCTGTCGGAAAATTCCAGCAAAAGCTTCGTAAAGTCAAACGGCATATGGATTCAGCGTCTTCCAGTCTCCTGACTGAGGAAATGGTAGATGACCTTGAAACTGCTTACCTTGCGATGGAATCTGCGTGCGTAAAGGAATCAACCCGGAACTTGGATGATGATGAGAAGAAGAAACTAAAAACTGCCGGACAATTGGTTGATATGGCCCTGAATGAAGCATCCAGTGAACATGAGAAAGCATCCTCTGCGAAAAAGGCTTTGGACTACTTGGAAGGAATTGTTCTGGTTCCTGAAGCTGCTGTAGAAACTTTCAGGGTACGGGCAGGACTGAAAGAACTGACTGCCGGTTAATAGTTCAAAATGAAGGAGGGCATACGATGAATCCAGCGTATGCCCTCCTTCATGATTTCTTCAGTACTTAGCGGCCGTTAGGGCTGGCAACGATAAGCCACTTGCCGCTCTTCTTGCTCAGGTTCAAGTTATTTCCTTCACCCGGGAAGACCGGCTGGATTTCGCCACCAATGCTTACTTCAACGGAGTTCTTATCAACAGCAGCAGTTTCACCGTTGTAGTCCACGGCTTCCACTGAAACGTTGAATGTAACAGCAGTACCGGCGGTCTTTACCCCCATGGCAGTTGCTGTGAGCTCGTTGTAGGCGTTCCGGACATTCTCAGGGGTGGACGTGTCAAAGTACTTGAAAGCGTCCGGTGCAGCGGCAACCAGAGCCTTTGCTTCGTCAGCAGTCAGAGCGTCTTTCTGCTGAATACTCTGACCGGCATCCATCAGGTTGTCAAGACTGTCTTCCTTCTCAGTAAAATCATAGAATCCATTGACGACAGCAAGGATGGCAGGAACTTCGGTGTCAATATTTTCCGGTGCATTCCCATTGGAAACCGGCTCGCCCTGTTTCTCAGCAACAGGTGCCTCCTCTGTCTCCTCGGGGGACACATCTTCGGTTTCTTCAACAACGGGGGCTTCAGTTACTTCTTCTGTGCTGGCAGTAGCACTTGGGGTTGCACTGGGTGTCGCTGTAGCAGTCACGCCAATCTCCGCACTGGGCGTGGTATTGGCTGCATCCTCCTTGTTGAAGCATGCGGTAGTGGAAACAAGAACGGTGCCGGCAAGGACTGCGGCAGAAAGAACACGGGTAATTTTCATGGGACTCCTAAAAGTTGGTTGCTATGACTATCGGGTTTGTCAGGGAAACTCATAACGGTTGGGATGTTAAACACTTCATTCGTTATTCAATTGGGACAAAATATCTATGAATACGACCAAAAGAATTTTCAATTTTAGCATGAGGTAACCATGGTAGGATTGAAACATTAGTACGTCTAAAGGATGGTGGAAATGCAGGAACGCACGATTTCGAAAATGGAATTTGAAGCACTAGTACGGGGCTTTACGGTAAGTGAACGTGAAGGCTGGGACCGGGTAAGCCCGGAAGAATATTCCCATTTCCCTGCCGTATTAGCTTATCCTGAAGCATTCAGTACCGGCGTTGAATTGAAATCACGAGTCAATATGGTTATCAGTGCTGACAGTACCTCTGATTACAACAACGATATTGCTGCTTACGACAGGATGGTGAATGAACTCAATGAAAAGTATGGTCGGGTCGCCATCCTCTCTGATGAGATTGACCGGCAGAGTCCCGGTTACGGCATCATCGGTTACCGTTTCTCGCCATGGAAACAAATCACCGTCACCACCTACCGCAAAGGTGTGGGGCAGGATGTTGCTGTAGAGTTCCCGGCAACCGCCGTTGCGATGGAAGATGAGAAGATCCGGCAGGAAATGGACCTGGACCTTTAGTTTCCTCCTTGACATGCAACCGATATGGCAGATAGTTTTATGCTCAGGTTCCATCAGATAAGGAAATATGACTCTCCAAGCAACTTACCCGCAGGCTCGTCTTACCTTTCTCGCTCCGACATCACTTGATTCGTTGGCACCATTGGAAATCCTTGATGCCTCATCAGGAATTCGGGCGGCAATTGTTGAACGTTATGCTGTGGAGACGTTGCCCGTGCAATGGGGTGCAGCCTGTGGATTCTATATCCTTTTCTCGGCGTTGAGTGATGAGAACAGGTTTGATGCTTATGTGGGGAAAGCCTCCAGTGGATTCTACCGCAGACTAGCCAGTCATGATGAAACCAAAGACTATTGGCGGAATGCGATTCTTATTAGCCGTGAAGGGAGCGAAACTTTCCAGCCTTCCCAACTGGCATGGCTGGAAAACAGGCTTCGGGGCATTCTTTCCCTCTCCTCGGATGTCAACGTCCGGAACATTCCGCAAACAGGTGAAGTAAGCCTGCCTGAAAAGGATGAGAGGGACATGGAAAGGGCTATTCTCTCAACATTGCGGGTTATGTTCCTGCGTGGATACCGCAATGCCTCCATGGGAGCATTCGCAGATGACTTGACTGCCCGGATATCCCAGTATGCTAATGACGAAGTAGTTGAGGAGCGGAAAATTCCGCAACCGGTAGTTCCGCCCGCATTGCCAACTACTCCCCCGGTTACTCCCGCTCTTATTGAAACTCCTGCTCCAGCAAAGGATTCGTCGCCGCCGGTCTCTTCAGAGGATGATAAGTTCCTTGCTTTGCGGGAATGGCGTAATTCCGAATCAAAGCGGTTATCCATCTCACCGTTCATTATCTTCCACGATAAGGGCTTGCGGGAAATCGCCCGGGTCGCACCAACAACAGTTGATGCTCTTGCTGCCATACCCGGTGTTGGCAAGGATAAAGCAGCCCTGTACGGTAAACGTCTGATTACTCTTTTCATTACTGAATAAAGTAATTTTCACCGCTGAAGCGTTAGAGACACTGAAGAAACTTATCAGAAAAAGGAGTTACGATGTGTCAGTCAAAAGCCGAAGGTGGCATCCGTTGTTCTTCCCATGCCATTGAAGCATTGCAGAAGCACCATGACAAGCAGGCTGAAATGGTCAAGGAGTACGCCGAGAGAAACGGCAAGACACTGCCGGATGAAAGCAAACTTTACAATGACTTTGAACACCGTACTGCTGTTTTCACCAAAGTAAATGAAGTCAGTGCTTACAAGAAAGCAGAGCGTGACTTCGTTACCGCTTCTGAAGCAGAGCAAAAAGCGAAGTTCGAGTTCGCTTCTGTTGCCCAGCACCAGAGCGTTTCTTCCATTGCGGATCATATCTGGCGGCGTGAGCCTGCTGTAAAGGAAGCACTTTCACTGCGGGATAAAGCATGGGAAGATGAAGATAATGTAGCAGCTGAAGAGCAGATTGCAAAACTTAAGGCTCTCCGTGCGAAGGCTACTGCGGATGCAGAGAACGTCGTAAAAATCGTCAAGGAACACGGAACTTACAAGGTGGTCAATGTTCTGCACGAACAAGGAAAACTCCCTACTCATCTCAAAGAAATCCACGACAAGAAGCAGTATGCCCAAAATATTTTCTCTAAGGTTCGTTCTGAGGTTGTCGCGGTAGAGAAACAACGCTTCATCAGCAAGAAGTTCCGTAACTCCCCTGAATACAAGGGAATTGCCACCTCTACTGATTTCCGCAAGCAACCCGAAGTCCGCAAATGGGAGGAACGGGCAGCAGAACTCCAGCGGGACTACTCCATGACCAGTGATTACCGGCAGAAACTGGAAGACATGGCTTCATTCCATCAGGAAGGCTCAGAAGAACGTGAACGTATTGAAGCTCAGATGCGCAAGGTCGACACCCTCAAGAAGATGACCATCCTGAAGAATAAGCGTGAGACCGCTGAAACAACTTCAAAGGAATCTGTTAACGCCTAATGTGAACTAAATGAGTATGACCCACAAGAAATTTCTTGTGGGTCATACTCATTTGCTCAAAAGATTGGAAACTACTTGGACTTTGGAAGGATGCCTGCTTCAATGTCCCGCAGGATTGCCGCACCGACCGGCCCACATGCCATGTTGCCAAGGTAGCAATCGCTATTGAAGTTGAAGTCCATGGCTTTATCAACTTCATGTTTTGCTCCCCAGACGGCATGAACTGCACGCTCATAAGTAGCATCGTCAGTAGTAGAATGGCGGAAGGAAAGAAGTGCCTCTGCCTGCTTGATAAGTGCGAGTGCCTGCTTCAAGGCATCACCCTTACGAGTAATCATGTCGTTAATGTGACCTTTGATTTCTTCATTATCCCGCCGGTCATTGTCAACTTCGGGAATGCCTGAGGTCTTCTTTTTAGTAGTCATGAATCAATGATACATGAAATTCTTGGAATCAACAAATCATTTATTGATTATGTAAGGGGCCAAGCATCGTTGTAATGGACCTTGCCTGACGTATCGCTACCTGCTGCTAATTGAGTACTAGGCGACACATCGGGTTCGTAATTGTAGAAGTGCTTAAAGATCTGCTTGCTGGTAAGAGGAATAATGCCATTTCCCTCTACTCTCCAACCATATACGCTGTTCGGCCCTGATGATCCAGTAAATAAGTCAGCATCCGGGTTGGTGCCATCCAAGGTCTCAAAGGATTCCAACGTTATGACGCATGACTTCAAAATAGCAATCCTAAGTACTGCAAGCATATAGAATTCCTGAAGCGGAGTATAGTTGTATGTGTATTCCCCTACCCTGCCAAAGACGAACTGGATTGGTTCTATGGGGGAAGTGATCTCAAGGTAATGCACCCCATCTCCTGAGTTGGAGATGATTGCACTCAAGGATGATTCCACACCTTCAATCAATGCTTGCATATTGTCTTTTTGGGGCTCAACGACCTTCTTTTTCCAGAACATAATTTCATTATCGGGTCCAGGAAGACAATAACCTGCTAAATTTGTATAAAGAGTGTGCCGGCGATAATTACCGCCGGCACACTCTGAAGGACGTATTATGTTATGACTTGACTACTGTATTCAAGGTGAAGTCTCCCTTGTAGAACTTACATGCTTCACGAAGGGTCATTGTTTTCCCTACATGGGGTAACAAGTCATTGTTTGAACCACTTGGCCCTGACGTTCCCGGGAAAGCAGTAATCAGGAGTGACGGATGTTTCTCCGTACCGGGCAGGCTGGGGTTGTCAAGCAGAACAACCGTGGCGAAGTCAGTTTCTTTCTGTTTGTCAACTTCCACTACGCACAACGGCTTCGCTTTCTCACTCTTCTGAACGATGGTTACTTGCTGGTTGTCATTGAGTTCACTGGCAAGCACCGTTCCCAACTTACCCTTGGTCTCAACCATCAGGTAACGCTTATCCGCATGAAACGATGATGGGTCTGCACCACGGGCAATCAGTTTATCCCGGTCATCGCCTTCAAGACTCTTACGCTGTTTGGCTGCGAGGGACAGAACTTCATTCAGGTTCTTCGCCTCGGTAAATGTTGAACCTGCACTGTCAGCAGAGAAATGCTTACGTTCGGTATCAGCAAAGTAGCCGGCAAACTTTTCAGGCATCAGGTGGGAATGCTTTAACGGCAGTCCAGCCTTGCGACGGCGTAAATTATCTTCGTTTGCTGTCTCTATAGTCTGCATACGCTGTCTGATGAGTCCTGACTTCGCAAGCAGTTCTTGTTTCTTCTGCTCCAGTGCCATAGTGCCTTGGACGTGGGCGGCACGTTCATCAGCTGCTACATCATCATCGCTATAGATGCCACCGTTTTCATTATCCATGTTGACATATTCAATGTGAGAATCCCACATCGCAATTTCTTCTTCAGTCTTGCGGATATCGTATTCGCTGTCGGTCAACTCTGAATTAAGCCTTGTAAGAGTCCGGGTTGCTTCACTGCGGTACCGTTCATATTCCTTCGCACCTTCCAGCTTCCGGTCATAAACTTTCTGAAGTTTATCTGCTTCCTCTGGATCGGTATGCTCCAGATTTGAGATGTACTCAGGGGTCAGGACAATATCCCGCTTCGCTTCCTTCAAAGCTGCTTCATTGGCGGGCGTAGGATTCTTTTGGTATTCTCTGCGGGCATTGACAAGTGAGGCTTTGGCATCCTCATAACATCGTGGACCACCGGTATGACACATTGCGCTTCCTTTTTCTATAGGGCTAGTACCTATTTTTCTAACGGGTGTTGTAACTCGTGAAATATGGGGATGAACGTATGCGGCTCTGTACGCCTTTCTAAGGCTCGCAGAAGAAATTAACGGGTGCTTGGATATATTGAGTCCATACCTCAGGCTCAGGTGCCGTTACTGACCAGTGAGGATTACTGGAGGCTTTTTAAACCGGTACGAAGTTGGCTCGCATGCCTAACATAAAGTTCCTAAAATATTAATGCTCAAATTGAGTTTTATTTTTTTAAACTGTGCTATACTTTATAAGTAAGAGTGGCTAGAGACGACACATGGAGCAAAAATGACAGCGCAACTCACGACTGAAGAAGCAACCTTGATGCTTGATGAACTTTATGCACAGGGCTCCCGAATCTCAGTACAGGAAATGACCGGCAAAGAAGCAGAAAAGTTCGGTGCTGATAAGCAGCTGGGCAAGGGTTACTTTGTTGTTCTCACTTCAAAGCGGTACGAAATCTTCGCCTCCGCTGTTTTCAAGAACGAAACGTTTTCTGACCAGCATGGTGTTTACCGTATTCACGTCTCCAAGGAAGAAGACCTGACAGATGCAGTCATTGCAGATTCCATCACTGAACTCCTTCGGAAAGTCCGCGATAAGGAAGACTCTCGGGTTGTTAAGAAGAAGATTGGCGAATATAGCCTGAAGCAGGCTAAGAAGGCAGTTCGAAAGCGCTAACGCCCAATTTACTAACCAAATTTTCGTAATACACAACTCACAAACACATGGAGATGAAAATGGCATATTCCCTGACCCAAGACGAAGCATCACAAGTAGTAGAAGGTCTTTATGAAAATGACCTGAGTATCGCAGTTGAAGAACTTGACCGTGATATCACGCAGGCATTTGCTGATGTTGACCATCTTCCGAAGGGGTTCTTCGTAGTTCTGCGTTCCAAGGACGGCAACATCCTTGACGTTGGACCCGTTTTCAAGCAAGGTAACGATGACAACCGCCATGGGCTGCAACGCATCCATGTGTCACAGGAGAAAGAACTCTCTGATGACGTGGTTGGAGGCTCAATCCGGGCATTCCTTTACAAGTTCAAGGGTGCGCCGGTATCTGAAAAGGGCTTTTGGGAGAAGACTGGTACTTACAGCAAGGATAAGGCTCTGGCTGCTATCCTCAAGGGTTAATCATTTGGCAGAAGGAAAACCCTCTTGATACATACGGCAGTAAAGTTTCCATTTAGTACAAAAGGCTCTGGCTCCCATCAAATATTTGATGGGAGCCAGAGTTGCATTTAAAGTGGCTCTGCAATTAGCCTAGGCAGCCAATTGGTTCAATGGCACCAGCTTCAATCTCGGTTATTGCTCCCTGATAAATATTGCCGGTGTGGTACTCCACAATATATAAGGCGGTCTTCTCCTTTTTCTGTTTCAGATAGAAGTAATCGCCGGGATAGGGCAGAGCAATTGTTGACGCACTGTAAGTGTAATCCGGGGAAAGAGCTTCGGGGGCGTTGACAATCATGGCATTGATGTTTTCAATCCATACCAGCAGTTCCTTTTCCCACTTCTCGGGATCATTAAAATAGGTCAACGGAACAGCGAAAAAGGAACCTGAATACTCCTTGGACGTGTCAACAAAAACAAGTTTGTTCCCCGGCTCGTAAACACTGTCAAATTCCAATGCATCAGGGTTTATCTTGACCACATTGCTCATCGGGTCAACTGCAATCCGTTCACCAGAATTCCACAGGTCAAGTTTGAACTTATGGTAACGCTTCACGGTTTCCAGTGTGGTCTCCATAAGCCTGCCATGAAACTCATCGATATTCGCTTGAGTCTCAGCTTCCACTTCAGCAAGCTTAAGAATCTGTGTCTCGCGGGCTGCTTCAACGGTTCTGCCAAGCATTCTGATGTTTTCTGATGTACTCATTGGTTCCCTTATTGTAGATGTCGTTTCCTCCTAGTTTAGCATGAAGAGTGGCGGCAAGGAAAGAAAAATACCGGAAAAAGACGAAGGCAGGAGCCATGGTAAAATCAGGTCAAACACTGTTCGTATCACTGAGGAGTTCGGCATTGACATCCAATATCACCACTGAAGAAGCATCTGCAACTCTGAAGTACCTGTATGCACATAGCCACCACATAGAAGTGGATTTTTACCATGAAGCGCCAACGGAACTTCCCGGTGGGGAGAAATGCCGGGCTGGATTCTTTGCCGTACTTCGTAGAGCCGGCGGTGGTGGAGTCAAAACATTAGCGGTTTCGCCTGTACTGCACGAGAATGACAGTCATGAACAAGCCTCAGATGTCTGGTATCCGGTCAAAGAATCGAAGAACCTGACTGACAAAAGTGTTGCCGCTGCTGTCCAAAGCCTGATGGGGAAATACAAGGCGATTATGGAAGATGAAAACCGGGGGCGTTTAGTAGGAAAGTATGAATTCGAAATGGTTGATGAACTGCTTACAAATCAT
>Ga0326721_10000186_pt1 | contig 23343 bp, 21 predicted proteins | sample SGPome_FD_203951 | JGI IMG/M metagenome (GOLD analysis project Ga0326721, IMG submission 203951) | Soil microbial communities from Southern Great Plains, Lamont, Oklahoma, United States - SGP_1_2016 | ecosystem: Engineered > Artificial ecosystem > Soil microcosm > Unclassified | place: USA...
GCGACCGGGCTTCTGCAGGAGGCGGACAGCATGCTCGAGCAGACGCTCATCACGACGACTCTGCAGAACGCGGGATGGACGCGGGACCCGGCGCGGGTGACGTCGCTGGTCCTCGCGATCGCGATCACCGCCGGCCACGCCGAGGACAACGACCGTGGCTAGGGTTCCGCGGCCCGCGGGACGGTGGGCACGCCTGAACAGCGACGCGATCAGCATGATGCTGAACCGGGCCGGGATCTCCGCGAAGGAGCTGTATGAGCGGGCCGGCATGTCCAGCCCCACCTTCTACGCCCGCCGGAGCGGCAAGGTCCCGATGTCGCTCAACGACGTGGAGGCGTTCGCCCGAATCCTGGACGTGTCACCGCTCGAGGTCGCCGTGCTCGCGAACCACCTCGGCGTGCTCACCCCTGACACCCCTGAATCCGCGGGAGCTGCGGGAGCTGCGGGGCAGCGTCGTGGCTGAGGTCGTGGCGGTCACGTGCGCGCATTGTGGCGAGGCCATGCCGAGCGGGCTTCGTGTCTGCGGTGAATGCGGGACTTCCTTCATCTCGGGTGAGGTCGCGTCGACAGTCGTTGCGGCCGAATCGGACTCTCTTGTCCGGGCGTGGGAAGAGGTAGCTGCACCGGAAACGGCGGAAGAAACGTCGCTGGGAGAGCTGCTGCTGCGTGAGGAGTTGTCGGCGAGCCGCGATGCTCCGGGGCTTCACGAGATGGAGGCGAGTGCGGCGCCGGTTCGCCCGCACGCTGTCGCTCCTGCTGCGGGTCTCGGGCGGGGGCAAACGGTCCTGCTGGTCGCTGCGGGTGTGTGTGCTCAGCTGCTCGTCTTAGGCGGGTTGGCTTTCGTGGGCGTGCAGCTGTTCAGCAACCTTGGGGCGATGGCGGGGGAGAGGCCAGCAGCGCCTGCGTCGGCTGCCCCTACGGCGTCATCGACGGTCACGCTTCCCGGATACGCGAACGTTCCTTCGTGGTCTGTCGCCGATGTCGACGCGGCGGCCGCGAGCGGGGAGAACGTGCTTTCCGTCGATGGGAACACGGTCGAACTGCGGAGCCTCAAGACCGGTGAGGTTCGCGACGATGCGGAGATCGCCGGCGGTCACGTGCGAACGGTGAGCGGCTTCGTGGGCGGGTCGCGTGCAGTTGCCGCGGTATCTGACACGGAGGCTCTCGTCTGGGTCGACGGTGCTGATGCGCCATTGACCGTTTCACCGAGCGGGGAGCGCTCGCTCGAGGTGCGGTCGGGGAACTTCGTTATCGCGGGCCCGGAGCGAACGTTCTGGCTGCTGAGCGCCGGCGGGGAGATCTCGGTCGCTGCGCCTCACGCGCAGAGCATCGTCATCGGCGCGAGCGGGGATGCCGTGATCTGGGCGAGCGCACCGCACCAGGTGACCGTGGCTTCACCGAATGGCACGGCCGTCAGTGACGTGACTCTCGCACCTCCCGCGCCGGATGCCTCGATCACACCGGCGAAAGGCTGGGTGAGAGCAGCGACCGCCTCGACGATCGTCGTGGGCTGGACCCTGGCCGACGGAACCACCGTGACGGGTGTGCACTCCGCCACCACGGGCGAGCTGACGGCATCGTTCCCCGGGCCGGGCGACGGCGAACTGTCACCGGACGGTCGTCTCTGGCTGGCGGATGGCATCCTCGTCAACCTGACCGCGATGTCCGCGGATCCGCTTCCTGAGGGCTTCATCGGCTCCGGCGCGACATTCCTTGGGACCGGGCTGTATGGCGCGTCGGTCGACGGCGGTGATGCTCTGCTCGCGGACGGAGCCGATAAGGCCACTTCCGTCTCGTCGACGACGGTCCGCCCGTTCGCGGCATCCGCCGGAATGCTCCTCACTCTCACCGACGGCGACCTGTCCGGCTTCGCATTGTCGGGCAAGTAACACCGCCCATGTTCCCCACCCATCAAGAAGGAGACCACATGTCCACCTCGTACTCGCTGACTCGGCTTGCCGCTGGATCCGCACTGATCGTTGCCCTCTCCGTGGGCACGGCGATGCCTGCTCTGGCAGACACGACCGAACCGACCCCGCCGGAGAGCACTGCGGCGCCGAGCATCCCTCTGGTCGCAGAAGACCCGGGCGCGGACCCCGGCACCGACCCAGGCACCGACCCAGGCACCGACCCGGGCACCGATCCCGGTACCGATCCCGGTACCGATCCGGGAACGAACCCGGGCACGAATCCTGGGGCCGAGCCGGGCACGTCGAGTCCTGGAGGCGGTCAGGGCGACGTCGACCAGAACACCGCTCCGGTAGCGCCCGTGTCGAACAAGAACCCGCGTTCGGGATCGTCCGGACCGATGTTGGCCGAAACCGGTGGCGACACGGAACGTGCGATCCTCGGCGGCCTCGCCGGTGGTGCCCTCCTCCTCGGTGGCATGTCCGCTCTGTTCGCCTCGCGCGCCAAGAAGTCGGCGCCCGATAGCAGCGTCGCGTAGGGGGTGGGACTCGTGTCACAGACCTCCATCGCTTCGGCTTCCATCTGGGAGCAGGCGCGCCGAGTTCGTTCCCGCCTCACGGGCCCCGGGTGGCACCAGTCCTTCAGGGGCCCGGTCCCGATGCCGTCATGGCTCGTCGACGTCGTCGACGGGCACATGGACGGATATGTGGGACCGGACCCCGTCCTGTTCCGCACAGCCGGGGTGGGCCTGGGATGGTTCATCGCCGCAGACGACAACCCCGGTCACCTCGAGGTGACAGACGCTCACCAGTACCTCAGTATCGACGTCCTACGGTCGGCCGCTGAGTCTCTGACGGACGCCGGAGCAACGGTCGATGCTGACGCGTACGTGTGGGGCGACGGGGACGCCGATGGGGTGTTCCGAGTTCGGGTCCACCGCTTGTTCGGTGTCTTCCCAGAGGCGACGTCCGCTGTGACACTCGCGGAGCTCCGCGACGAATTGGGGACGGTCTTTCACGTCTCGATCGTGCCCTCCCGGGTAGGGGTGACCGTTCAGGTCGCCCCCAGGCTCGTGCACCCCGGGAAAGCTGCATGATGTTCGGGCAACGTCCGACGCCTCGACCCGCCCCGGGACGCACCTGCTACGGGTGCGCCCGAGTCCTGTCACCGGCAGAACGTGTGTTCTGTGGTGGCTGCGGGCGCCCGATCCCCGTCCTGTTCCCCGCTCATCATGGCGCCGGGGTGTCCACGCTCGCTGCAGCGACCGGGTTCAGAGACTCCGACGAGTCTGTCCGTGCCGCGGTGCACCCCCAAGCGATGCGGCTTCTCGTGGCACGCACCCACCATGCGGGGTTGGAAGCGGCCCGGCACGCGCTCGCTGAGAACCGCACCACCGGCGCGTATGTGCGGCTGTTGCTGGTCCCAGATGCTCCGGGGAAGCTCCCCAGGCCGCTCGCGGACCAGGTGACGATCATCACCGGCCCCGCCCCGACCACGACCGTCCCGTGGGTGGAGGCGTGGAGGTGGGCACCGGGCACCCGTACCGAAACGTCCACCAAGTTTTTCACCGCCCTTGCCGGTCAGCTCGTTGCTGACCGGCCCTGACTTACACGCTCCGATTCTCCCTACCCCTCTCCGAAAGGCCTTCTTCATGCACGCTCTTCTTGCTTCCGCTGATCTGTTCACCTCACTGCCTTCCCTCGACATCTTCGGGTGGCCGATGGCACCCGCACCCAAAAGCATCGATGGTGTCGACGACGCGATCAACACGTTCGTCGGGTGGGCGCTGTGGATCCTGTCTGTGCTGTCCCTGATCGGGCTGCTCATCTTGTTCTCGGTCGGGTACGAGTCCTACAAGCACAACCAGGCCGAGGACTTCATGGAGAAAGCGAAGGCCGTAACTCTCGCCATGGTGATCGGCGCCTACGCGAAAGACATCGTCGCGATGTTCTTCCCCGGCTTCGCGGTTACCGCAGTCGCAACCGCGATCCCCGGCCTGCAGGGGCCGGTGACGGACATCCTCGGCAACTTCATGTGGGTCCTCGGGTGGGCGGCATTCGGCTGCATCATCTTCCTCGCCGTCAAGGGCTTCCTTGCCTACAAGTCCAACGGGCTGGAGGAATTCATCGGGAAGTTCTTCTGGTTCATCGTCGCCAGCCTCGGCATCTCATTCGTGACCAACATTGCCGGCGCGTTCTTCCCCGCCGCGCTCACCTTCGGCTAACCGACCACACCACCTCGAGGAGAGATCATGAGCAAGAAGACGAAGAAGATCGAGTCCGACACCACCGGGGATCGCCCCTGGCGGGATGTGTCAACGTTCGCGGGTGGTCCCGGCCGGAAGTGGACGGGGTTCGCTGCCCCGGTGTTCCTCGCCGGGCTGGTCCTGGTGACCGCGTTCGTCGCATTCTGGCCCCAGGCAGACCCGTCGACGCCGACGGCCGAGACGACCACCGTCCCAGGCCCGGGGCGGGCTGAAAGCTCCGGGACGGGGGCGTGCCCGGCGGTTGACGTGCACAAGACAGAGGTGAACCCGCCTGCGGACCTGGAATGGGTGAGCGCGCACGGGACCAGTTGGCCGGTATCGTCCTCGGCCGGACCGACGAAGACCGTCGACGGCGTCGCGCAGTGCTTTGACCGGTCCCCAGCCGGGGCAGCTCTCGCCGCGGTGAACGCGATCCAGTCATTCCGCACGGCGGACCTGGACGAAGCGTTGCAGATCCTCGACGCGCGGTTCGTGCAGAACACGGGCCGGGACAAGACCGCTACGGGCGTCACGAAGACGTATGCGGAGCAGCCTGCCGCGTCCCGCCCTGTGGTGGGGACGGCGGGCTACACGGTCATGATGTTCACCGAAGACACGGCCCGCATCCAGCTGGTGGAACGGTGGCCGGCGGCGAGCCAGTTCACCGGTTACACCGTCACCCTGCAGTGGGTAGACGGGGACTGGCGGGTGGCGTTGCTCGATTCGGGCCAGCCCTACCCGGACCACGAACCGATCACGGTCGACCCGGATGCGTTCACCCGCTGGTCTAAGGCCGGATGATGCTGAACCTCATCGTGGAACTCGCCCCGGCCGCCGTCGCGGCGGGCTGCGAATGGTTTGACGTCATCTGTGGCGCCAGCGAGCTGGTCCACGCGATCGCCGAGACCGTCGCTAATGCTCCCCTGCAGGGGGCGTCCGACTCGTTCATGAACGGCTGGGCGCAGCTGGAGATGTACTTCCTGTCCTCCTGGATCATGATGCCGCTGCTGGTGGATATCACCGCCCCGGAGGGGACCACGATGTGGTTGCAGCAGATTCTCGGATCTCTCACGTTCGCGTTCGCGGTCCTGGGTGGCCTGGTCACCGCGGGATGGACGTTCCTGCGCCTGCGCACAGACAAGGTCAAGATCCTCGGCGGACGACTCGCGATCCTGCTTTTGGTGAGCACGTCGGGGGCACTGATCATCGCCACCGCCGACCTCGGCATCCGCGCCGCGTCGTTGGGGATCCTCGGCATGGTGGGCATCACCCCGGAAGCGGCGATAACCTCCGCGATCGTCAGCAACACCGCAATGGCGATTTCTCCGGGGATCACGATCATCATTGGGATCGTCGCGATCATCGGAGTGCTCATCCAGTGGGTGATCATGATCATGCGCGGCCCGTTGGTCGTGCTGCTGGTGGGCCTGTGGCCGTTCGCCGCGTCCGCCGCAACCCTGGGCGTGAACAAGGCAGAAGCGGCGTTCGATCAGATTACGGCCTGGTTGATCGCGTTCGTGATCTACCCGTTCCCTGCAGCCCTCGTCTACGCGGCCGCGTTCCGCCTCAAAGGTGGGGCGGACGGGCTCGGGGGCATCATGTACGGTCTCGTCCTCGAAATCCTCGCCGTGCTGCTCATGCCGGCACTATTCCGCATCATCGCCCCGCACACGAAAGCGGTGGGGGAGAAGTTCGGTGGGAAGGTCGCCGCCGATGCGGCTGTCGCCGCCGTCGAAACCGCTGTCACGGTCGGCGCGGCCGTCGTCACCGCGGGAGCAGTGGGAGGGGCGATCGCCGCGAAAGCGGGAGCCGCTGGGGCGAAAGCCGGCAGTACTGCAGCCGCGACCGCCGCCGAAACGAATCCCGCCGGACCCGGGAACACCGGAGCTGCGCCCAGCACCGCATCACCCGGTGGGGAATCCGCGCCGGAGCCCGGGAACAGTGGGGCGGAGACGGTCAGTAGTGAACGCGCAGAACCGGTCGGAGATCCGAGCGTTGGCGCGCCCCCCACCGGCAGTATCCCGCCGGACTCGGGCAGCACTCGCCCCGAGTCCACCGGCAGCAAGCCGGCGTCACCACGGCCGGAGGAATCCACTAAGGCGGCGACGGAAGCTGCGGCGGACGCGTCACGTCGCGGGGCGCGGGTGCACGCCGCTACCCAGGCGGCGCAAGCGGCAAGCAACGGCGCCGGTCAAGCGGCACGGAGAACGTTGGACGACATGGACGACATCATCGGAGGTAAGCAGTGAGCGGCAGGATTCAGTACGGGCGTTGGTTCGAGAAGAAGTCCCCGGGTGTGTTCAAACTCACCCTGCAGGGCACGATCGGCCTCGGCGCCGGGGTTGCGCTGATCATCTTCTTCGGCGGCCGCGCGAACAACATGTTCGTCACCATCGGGCTGATTCTCGCCCTGGTGGTGTTTGAGGTGTTCTACGGGTGGGAGTACGACGGGAAGACCCTCGCCCGCCGTGGCGGGGAACGCCGAGACCTCACCCGTCGCGTCAAACGTGGTGAAGACACCTACATCACCGGCGCGATGTCCCGCCTCGCTGGCGCCGAGGGCGGCAACCCTCTGCCGGGGATCCTCGCCGAGACCCGCCTGCTGCGCGGGATCGACGGGTATGGGCAGGCATTCGATGCGATCCACTACCCCTCCAAGGGCCTGTTCGCGGTCTCTTTTCGGTGTGAGCCGGACGGGCGAGGAATGAACGACCAGGACCTCATCGACCTACAGGTCGCGAAGTACGGCGCGTGGGCCGCGACACTCTCCGTCGAAGAGGGTGTCGTCGGGGCATCCGTTGTCATGGATTCTGCCCTCGGGACGGGTGTGGAGCTCGAGGAAAGCGTCATCGGTTCTCGGGCGGAGGGAGCGCCGTCGGTCGCGTCCGAGATCATGGACGAACTGGTCGCGGATCTCCCCAACCATTCCAGCCATGTCGTCGCCTATGTGACCGTGGTGTGGAAGAAAGCGGGGATGCTCGCCGCTTCCGGTACGGCACAGGACGTCGTTGTGGAGATCGCGAAACGCCTCCCGGCGCACGCAGCCTCCCTCGAGGCCGGGGGCGCGGGCGACCCCGTCCCCATGACGGAAGCGGAACTCGTCGAGGTCGCCCAGATTGCGTACGACCCCGAGCTTGCCACCGCGTATGACCTGCTGCGCGCACGCGGACAGGATGTGGAGCTCGATTGGGCGGGCGCGGGGCCGTCGTTCCTCGTCGAGCAACGCAGCGCCCTGCAGCTGCCCGGCGGAGTCGCGGAGACGGTGGAGATGCGGCGCCCGCCGCGCGGGCTCGTGTTCGATACGCACCTGGTGCGGTTGCTGCAGCCGTCGCCGGCGTTCCTGCGCAAACGGGTCGCGATCTTCTACCAGGCCGTGAAGGCCGACAAGGCCCAGTCGCAAGCCGAGGGCGCTGTTCGGTCGGAAGACTTCATCGCCGGGCAGCAGAAGGGTCGCCGCACCGCGACCACTCGTCGCGGCATTCGTGTCGCGGAACACCTGGATGCGGAGATCGCTGAGGGCGCCGCGTTGGTGCCGTTCGCGATGCTCGCCACCGCCACCTACGAGGACACCCCTGATGGGGAAGCCCGTGCCCGCAACACCCTCCTGGGGCTCATGACCGCGTCCCGGATGAAAGTCCGCCGCAGCAAGGGACTGCAGGCGGCGCTGTTCCACATGACGTTGCCGTTCGGGCTGCTCCCGTGGGAGTTCTCCGACAATCCCTTCAAGAAGTAGGAGCACTCTGATGACGACCACCAGAGCAACAAAGAATGCTTCGACGTCGAGGCGCGCCCGAAAGCAGGACCGTGCCTATGCTCGGGCCCTGCGTCGCGCGGAGCGTCGCGATCGCCGCAACAACCGTGACCTGAACACCGACACCTCGAGGGGAAAGAAGGCAAAGGCACCCGAGACGTTCCTGACGAAGCCGCTGCCGACTACTCCCCGCGGACACTCCGGGGAGAACGGGGGCCGGTGGGGGCTGATGCCGCAGCTCGCAACCTGGATCTCCTCGTCCGTGCAGGTGTGTGGGTTGTACCCATTCAGTGTCGGATCCGCCCGCCCCGCTCTCGGCGTACCGCTCGGGCCCGACCTGGTGAACTGGTCGCTGGTGTACTGCGACCCCGCCACCTGGTTCCGCGCCGGCGTCCTCACCAACCCGTCCGCGATGATCTATGGGCTCCCGGGGCTCGGTAAATCGACTCTCGTGATCCGGTGGATCCACGGGCTCTCCGACCGCGGGGACGTGCCCCTGATTCTTGGGGACATCAAGGGCGAGTACTCGGCCACGATTCGTGCTCTCGGCGGCGATGTCATTGAGGTCGCCCCGGGCATGTGCACCATCAATCCGCTGGATTTGGGCGCTCTCAACAGCGCCGCAGACCGCATCGCCGACATCGCGTGGGTGCCCGATGCGAACCACCCCGACGGAGGGAAGACCGGAGCCCAGGTCGCGGGTGAGCTGCGCGGGCTCGCGCTGCAGCAGGCCGCCACCCTCGTCATCGCCCTGGCCCGCATGGTCCGCGGCCGTGCGCTGAAAGACTACGAAGAGACCCTCATCACCGTGGGCGTGCAGACCGTCCATCAGCTCGTCGACGAGCCGCTGCTGCTGGATCTCGTGCAGCTGCTCGAGAACCCCACCCAGCATCCGGATTTGATGACCGCGACGGTGTCCCGCACGGATGCCGACTACCGCAAGTCGGTGCGCCGGCTGCTGCAAACGCTCCGGTCGATCATCCACGGCCCCATGGGGGTGATCTTCAACGGTCCGACCACGGTGCAGCTGAACGTGAACAACCCGGGCGGGGTGTCTGTGGACCTGTCCGGGATGCGCCGCGCCGACAACAAGGTCCTCGCCGGGGTCATGGTCGCGATCTGGGCGCACGGTTTCACCGCCATCGACGCGCAATGGGAGCTGTCCAAGGCGGGCCTGGCCGTGTTCCGTAACCCGTTCGTGGTGGGGGATGAGCTGTGGAAGCCGATGGGGTTGGCGCCGGGGATGGCGAAGCTGGTCGACCAGCTGTTCCGCACCAACCGGACCGAAGGTGTCGCACAGGTGATGGTCACCCACTCACCGAAAGACGCCCTGAAACTCCCCACCCATGAGGACCGGGAGACCGCGCTCGGGTTCGCCGAGAACGCCGGCATGATCCTCATGTTCGGGATGGCAAAGAACGCCCTCCAAGCGCTCGATGAGACCACCGTGTCGCTCAACGATGAGGAACGCCGGCAGGTCGCCTCTTGGCGATCGCCGCGCTCGTTCCGCACCCGCCGCTCCCGCACCGGACGCCCGAAGCCTCCACCCGGGGCCGGGAAAGTGCTCATCAAAGTCCAAGATGCCACGGGCATCGCCGCGCAAATCGTAATCGTCGACAAGGAACGCCGCATGCACGACACCAACGAACGCTGGAACCAGACCGAGAAGGCCGCCTGACCATGGTCCCTCTGATCATCCGTGGCGCCACCGTAGCCCTCGCCCTTCTCCTGCTGCTCGGTGTCGGGATCCCCGCTGCCGTGCACGTGGCCGCAGTTGCCACCCCCACCGGAGTAACGGACTATGCGTGGACGTTGCCGGGGCTACTCACCCAGCTGATGCAGGGTGTGCCGTTCCCGACGTCGACGCAAGTGTGGGCGTTCATCATTCTCGCCCTGGTGGGGATCATCGCGTGGGGCGTGTTCGCGATCGCGGGATCGTTCCATTCCGACGGCCGCGCATCGATCCTCCGGTTGCGGTTCGTGGTGTGGTGGCGGTCCAAGCCGAAGCGCGCACCACTGACCGCGAAAGCGACTGAACCGTTGGGGCGGATCGGCTGGTTCGGGTTCCTCGGGATCCGGTGGTTCACCGATCTACTCGAAGAAACCCGCATCCTGATCGCGTCCTCCGGCGCAGGCAAGACAGTGCGCCTGGTGGTTCAGCTCGTCCTCCGTGCACAGGGCGCGATTGTGACGACGTCGACGAAACCGGATGTGCTGCAGCTGACCGGGTGGGTGCGGAAGATGCGGCACCCGTTCGCCAGGGTGATGGCGTTCGACCCCGAGGGGCTCGTCCTCTGGATGGGGAAGAACCGAGTGAAGTGGGACGTCATCGCGGGCTGTGAGGACGGGCAAGTGGCGATGAAGCGTGCCGCGGCGATCGTCGCTGCCCGCCCTATCGATGGGAAGCAGTCGACGAACTCCGGGTTCTTCACCCAGGCGGTGACGATCGTGCTGCAGTGCATGATGCACGCGGCCGCCGTCGAGGGGAAGAGCATGCGCGATGTGATGGCTTGGATGGGGGACTTTGACGACAACACCCCGTACGACATCCTCCGCACCCATCCGAACGCGATCCACTCCTGGGGACAGCAGCTCACCAAGTACTGCCGTGGGAAAGCGGAAGAAACGGTGTCGTCGACGGACATGTCCGCCTCGGGGATCCTCAACGCGTTCTCCCTCGAGCAGATCCTCGACTCCGTTTGCCCTGTCGAGGGTGACCCGGTGATCGACATCACCCGGCATCACCGCACCCGCGACAGCCTGTATCTGATCTGCAAGGGCGAAGACTCCCCGGCCGCGTCCGTGTTCACCGCGCTCGTCGACTCGCTCTACCTCGCCGCGTCGGACGACATCACCCGGACCGGGATCTGCGTGCCCCCGCTCGAGCTCATCCTCGACGAAGCGATGAACGTCTGCGCGATCCCCTCCCTGCCCCGGTTGATGTCCACCGGCCGCGGCGAAGGCATCATCGGCACGCTCATCCTGCAGGACTACGCACAGCTCGTCGCACGGTACGGGCAAGACAAAGCCACCACGATCGTCAACAACGCGACCGAGCTGCTCGTCATGGGCGGCCTCAAAGACAACGATTTCTTGCAGCAGATGTCCGCCCTCGCAGGATCCCTCGATCAGCTCGGCCGCGGCTGGGCGCAGCAGGTCCTCGCACCCGAGAAGATCCGCACGCTGCGCACCGGACGGGCGCTGCTGTTCTACCGCAACCAGCCGCCCGCGATCATCACTCTCCCTCCCTGGTGGCGCTCACGCCACAAGGACGAATATCAAGCCTCACTCGACTGGGCGGCCACCGCTCAACGCGATTACAACGACTCACTCGCCGACGCCACGACGATGACAGGAGTCACCCGATGACCGATGAGCACTCGACCCCCGCTGATGCTGACGCCCCGATGGGCCAGCCATGGGACGCGACTGGGCAATCGGATGCAGGAGGTTCCGGAGCCGATGAGGTTCTTGCGGCGCTGCTGGAGTCCGTCGAAGAGCATCAGGAGCGCCTCGATGCTCTGCAGGAGCTGCTCACCGCGACCCCTGACGGACCATGGAACTGGTCGATGCTCTCGGCCGAGGAGCGAGGCAAGCTCTGGGTGCGCCTGTATGAGTGGGTGGGTTGGCTCGAATACCGCTACCTGCGATACCCGTCACCGTCGAAGAACGGGATCCCCGAGCTCGTTCCGGACTGGTACCGACACCCCATCGCGGTCGAGCTGCTGACCTCACTGATGGTCGCGCACGCGTCCGCCTACCGGAAGAAGGCGTCCGTCCCGTCTTTCGTGCTGGTCGAGTGGCACGAACGCTGCCTGTGGCCCACCCTCGCCCGCATGGATCACCTCGGCCTCTTCCGAGGAGCCACCAGCCGCGAACACTGGGACGGCCCCGCACCCCACGAAACGCACCGAGACGATGACAGGTTCACCGACTGGGTCACCCACGACACCCAGCTCCACGACTGACCACTGCCCAGGAGGGGTCTGCTGCCATCGGCTGCAGACCCCTGGTGTTCGACGCACGCCGGCTGAGACGGCTTGTCGGATAGTCACAACGCCGCGGCCGGCGCCGTGGTGCTCGGGCAGCGGTTCGCCTGTGAGCGAGCTACAAGACGCCGGCGGATTCTCCTGCAGGACAGAACAAGTAGCGGTGGCGATCGCCACGGCCCCTTATCGGCTTCATACAAGTCGGTGCGGTCGGTCTACGGTGGTTTCATGAGTGAACTCGTGCCCGACGACTACGCAGCCACTCTCGAGGACCTGAAGCGCCACGTCCACACTGCTCGTCTTCGGGTGCAACGGGCGGCGAACACGGAGCTGCTGCGGTTGTGGTGGCAGGTCGGTCGCACGATCCTCGACAGGCAGGAACGTGCGAGGTGGGGCGACAAGGTTCTCAGTCGGCTTGCCGCGGACCTTCGTGCCGAGTTTCCCTCGATGAAGGGTTTCTCGGTCACAAACCTCAAGTACATGAGACGGTTCGCGGAGGCATGGGCCGAACCGGACCCAATTGGTCAACGACCCGTTGACCAATTGCCGTGGGGCCAGGTGATCGACCTCATGACCAAGCTCGACGACCAGGAGCTGCGGGACTGGTACGCCGGGAAATCCGCCTTTCATGGGTGGAGCCGACCGGTACTCGCTCACCAGATCACGACCCGGCTGCACGAGAGGGAGGCCGCAGCGCCGAGCAACTTCGCCGGCGCCCTGGAGCGTGCCGATTCAGGCCAGGCGCAGGAGCTCACGAAGGACCCATACGCGCTGCAGTTCCTTGCCGTCGACGGCGACGCCACCGAGCGCGAGCTCGAGCAGCGCATGGTCGATCGGATCCTGGACACGATGCGCGAACTCGGCCCCGGGTTCGCATTCGTCGGCCGACAAGTCCACCTCGAAGTGGGGAACACGGACTTCTACATCGACCTTCTGTTCTTCCACGTCGAGCAGCTGCGCTACGTGGTCATCGAGCTGAAGACGACCACGTTTGACCCGCGCGATACCGGCCAGCTTGGCTTCTACGTCACGGTCGTCGACGACATGCTGCGGATCCCCGACAAGCACCAGCCGACCGTTGGGATCCTCCTCGTCGCCGGCAAGGACGACACCGTCGTCCGGTACGCACTCGCGTCAACGACCCAACCTGTCGCGGTCAGTCGATACGAGCTGACCGAAGATGCACAGAAAGCCCTCCCCGACGAGGCGGCGATCACGCGGGCGTTCGCGGACGAACTCGCGCGCGACGTCGACGCCTGACCGATCGCTGTCGGCCGTTCCCGCTAGGGCTGGCGAACCATCGACCTCTAGACAGGCGACGGATGCCGTGCTGTGACTACTCAGTCGCCGCAACGAGGGCATTGAAGGGCGCCATGGCTGAATCGGGTTGGGTCGAAGACCATGGGGGATGAACACTCGTCACACTGGACCTGATCCGCGTGTGCCTCCCACAGGTCCTTGAAGAACCACCGCCCCAGAGGCTGCCCCGGGAAATCGACGGGGACCGGAGGTAGCCAGGTGATCGGCTGTCCAACCCCGGTGAGGGTGTAACCGGAACGCTGATAGAAACCGCTAGAGGCTGTCCGTTCGTCTGCGAAGCCGACCAACCATCGCGCTCCCTCCCTCAGCGCCGAAACCTCACCCAGTCTCAGGAGTCCAGTTGCGATCCCGAGACCTCTAAACTCCGGCTCAACGCACAGCGCCGCGAGCACTCGATAACAACGCAGGAACAGTTCAGCGTATTCACGGCCCTGCGGAAGAAGCTCCTGGGCTGTGGTGTACGGGATTTCGACCAACGCTGTCGCAACTGGGCGAGCGCCGACGCTCGGGGCGGTGACTTCTATGCACAGATCATCGATCTTGCCCGAAGCGCCGTCGGGCAAGATCGAGCTAAGAGAACGACGATCTCGTTCCATCGCCGCCAGGGTGGAGTTCCCGGGTGGCATCCCGGTGATCGTGTCAGAAGCAATCGGTAGCAGCGCAGCACGTCATGACGTGCCGTGCGGAACTGCACCTCGATGCCACTCAACCTTGAACCTGGGAGCTCTTAGGGCAGGCGGAAACGAATCGTTCTGGCCGGGAAGACCAGTTGGTGCATATCTTGTTCACCCGTCAATCCGTACAGCGGGTCACCGACATCGATCACCAGCTCGTCGCCGTCGACGACAGCGCGGCTGCCGTCAGCATGGGCGACTCCCAGGGGCGCGCGTCACGATCTGTCACCGGTGTAGTGCCAGGCATCCTCGAGCATCGCTTCCAAAGCGGCATGGTTACTGCGAAGGATGCTTGGTTCGTAGTTGGTCACAAGCCGCAGGTTGGACATCAACGCGAGCGCTTGTTGGTCGTCCAAAGAGTTCAGCCAGGCCGCGAGTTGTTCGTGGCTCGGCGCGCCATCCAGGTCGGCAAGGATGTCGATCATGTTTTGGCGCACAGAAGCGGCCTGGAGACGTTGCTGGTGACGCTCGGCCGCGGACATGTTCGATCCAGCGGAAATAGCATTGCGCTCATCGTCGTGACCGATGAAGATGTCGTATCTTGCGGGCAGCGCGGGCGATGGTGGTTCCACCCCCGTTACCAGGCGCGGGATTGCTTGGGCGCGAACCCAAGACGACAGATCCTCAAGTTCCTTCATCAGCACGGGCCAACGGTCCGTGCCCGGCCGGTTAATCCCGATTGTCGGGAACAGCGCAACAGGGATATAGACGCCGCGGGGCGTCCGAGCAATCACGTCACCCGTCTGCAGGGGGACCTCTGGAAGTCGCTGGACATCAGCCATCGATGGGGGCGACTGATCCTCGCGTTGAATGGCGGCCAGCCGGACAGCCGTGAGGGCGGGAGCTCGATGTTTCGAGTGGTTGGTGTGGAGCGCAAGCAACGCCATCGGATGCTCCTGCGGTGCGCTTGTCCGCTGATAGGGGTGGAGTCCTTCAATGCGCCGGACTAGCTCGCTGCCACGGAGTAGCGACGACGGGCCGTTCTTCTGTCGACGACTGATCCATTCCTGGAAGTCGTCGAAGCTCATAGCGGCTGGCATCTCTACGAGCCGAGCGGACTTCTTGTCGAGGGCTCCATCGCAGTGTTCGACCTCGGTGAAGATCACGTGCTCAATCGCGTTCCGCAAGGCGACTAAGGCATCCGCCACGAGCAACGGAACTTTCCGCGGGATCGGTGCCATGCCAGTAACGATTGTCTCGCTATAGGTCGCAGCTGGCCGCTCTTCAAGCCGAATGATTCCATCGGGTTGGCTTTGATAGTCGAAGGGGATGTCTGCGGCCTGCCCGATGACATCGTCCGCGTGCGTCAGGGTCGCAGCGACGCCGAGGTGTCGATCAGGAAGCCAACGGTGGTGCCGGTTCAAATGACCTCTCCCTCATCTCTATCGCCACGCATAGTCTGCACGACGCGAGCGGGCCATTTTGCTGGACCATTCAGGACGCTCCGGAGCCGGGAGGGTCTGGCTCTCGGCGGTTGAGCACCAAGAGAACCCTTGAAGGGGCCTGGTGGTCTAGAGCTTCGGCGTGCGCTGGCTGATCGCCGGTACTGGCTCGTCGGTGGTGGCACCAGCAGGGTTCTCGGTGTTTCGTGCGGTGGTCTTGGTGCTTTCCAGTCCCGCCTTGGATGCTTCGGCGAGGCGGCGCAAACGTTCCTGCAGGGGGTTCTGTGGCTGCGGGGACAGCGCGGCGGCGGTCTTCTCGGCATCGGCGATGGGGCGGCGGTCCTCGACGCGTTGGCCGATCTTCTCAGCGGCGATGAGCTGCTCGGCGGGGTCTGCGTCGCGGTGGTTGCCCTTGGCGGTGCGGATCGCTGTGGACTTGTGCAGCGTGGCCACACGGTCCGCGAGGTTCTTCCCGAGCTCGTGGTCACGGAACGCCTCGGGGATCGCGATGGGCTCGTCTTCGGGGATGTTGTAACGGGCGCGGAAAAGGTCAACTTCGGCGGCGAGTTCCATCCATTCGACGCGCTTGTCCATGCGGTCGGGGACGTGGCCGAGCTGCCTGGTCCATTCGGGTTGCTCGAGGGTGAGATCGACCCCGCGTTGGAGCATCCGATCGTCGATGTATGCATTGCGGTCGACGAGCTCTACCCGCCAGTCCTCAGGGACATCCGGGTGGGATTGTGCGGTGCGATCGATTGCCCAGTCGTACCGGCCTGTGGCCGTCCCGAGTTCGGGGAGGGGTTCAAGTACGCCTTCGTCGACGACGGTTTCGAGGTGGTTTTCGATGCGCCAGGACATGACGGCGCCGATGTCGTCGGCTGTCTTGGACTCGCGCTGGTTCCAGGTTTGGGTGACGACGTCGGCGGGGTCGAGGCCAAGCTTTTCGGCGCGGGCGAGGCCGGCGGCTGCTGCTTCCCACCCAGCGGAGCCAATGAGGGTCGCGGCGTTCATGTCCCCGAGGGCGCGCACAGCGAGGGTTTCGAACCGTTTCGCGTTGGCGAGGCCAGCGATGTCGTTGTATTCGTCGACGAGGCGCGAGAGGTCGAGGATGCGCTCCGATTCGACGTCGATCATCTCGTGGGCGGAGAGGTTGGTGTCGGCGTTGGAGGCAATCTTGGCGAGGACGTCGTTGGGGTTCTGGCCGGGTTCGATCTCGACGTAGAAGGTATTGCTGGTGGTGCCGCGGGTGGCGAGAACGTAGGCGTTGGCGCGTGCGGTGGTCTCGTTGACAATGCCGTGAGCGTGCCCGTCAATTTGGAGATCAAAGTCGTTCTTCCCGCCGATCGTGTCGCCCTGCTTCTGGTTGACGGTGAATGCGTATCCGAGGTGGGCGTGCTCGGACAAGTAGGCGTGGGGGAGGTGGATGGTGGAGCCGAGGAGGGAGTGCGTGGCGGTGACAGATCCGTCCGGGTGCACCTCGTGCACGGTGTATACGTCGCCGTTGGTGACGGTGTGGGCGCCGTCGTCGGTGCGCAGCTTGGGCGTGTTCAGGCGAGTCATGATGCGTTCGCCGACGTACGCCTGGTTCCCGTCACGGAGCGTCGTGGTGGTGCCGGGCAGGAGTCGGCCTTCGACCATGGCGAGGGCTTGGGCTCGGCCGTTGAGCTCGTCGACGTGCGCGTTGGTGGGTGCCATCAAGACCGAGGCATCGCCGGCGGCGAGGTCGGCGACGTAGTCAGTGAAGAGGACCTCGCCGATGCGGTCGGGGGTGGCCGCGATGACCCGCCCGTTGTCCTTGTACCAGGCGAACGGGTCGACGTTGGGCGGGGATTCGCGCAGAAGGACGGAGGCTGCGGCTTCCTCGGGGTTGGTGAACCGGTAGATGGTTTCGAGCTCAACGGCGCCGACCTCGCGGCGGATGAGGCGGAAGGCGCCGCCTGCGCCGACGGCGCTGATTTGCCCGTCGTCGCCGATGAGGCGCACGTATCCACCAGCAGAGTTGATAATTGCGGTGGCGTCGTCGAGAAGGGCTGTGGTGGCCATGGCGGCTTCGTCGATGACGACGACGTCGCCGGCGCTCACTTGGTACTTCGCGGAGACAGGCTTGCCCTCTGCTGCGGCGCCGCGATGGGCTGTGAGGAACCCGTCGATCGTGAACGCGGGAACACCGACATCGCGGCGGAACACATCCGCTGCAGGTTTGGAGGGGGCGAGGCCGATCATGCGTCCGCCTGCGAGCTCCACGGCGTGAGCGGCGAGCTTCATCGACCGAGTCTTGCCCGCGCCAGCCTTCCCCGACCCCAGCACGAGAAGAGTGCGGCTGGTGACGAGCTCGCGGGCCAGGCGCACCTGCGCGTCGTCGCCATTGGGTTGGTTATGTAGCGCTCGAGCGAAGGTCTGGTCGGTGACAGCCGCCGCGCCCGGGGAGGTGGTGCGGGCGGCGGTGAGGAGGCGCGCTTCAGCTTCGAGGACGCGGGTGGAGGTGTAGAGCGTTCGGGCTTTGGAGACGTAGAAGCTTCCGTCATCGCTGGTGCGGATGAGGGGTTGGAAGCGTCCGTGGACGTGCTCGGGGGTGACGCGGATGGAGTCGCTGGTGAGGGCGGCCTTGAGGATGAATGTGGCGGCGTGCTCGCGAGATAGCTCTTGGGTGACGCCTTTGTCGGTGAGGGTGTAGCGGCGGTAGGCGTGGGCGTCGGTGTAGCGGTCGATCTCTGCTTTGACGTGATTGTAGCCCCAGGTTCCGCGGGCGGCTTCCACGTTCCGCATGATCAAGGCGGTGGCGGTTCGGACGTCGATAGGGGCGTTGGCGTGCTCGGCCATGCGGGTGCGGAGGGTGGCGCCGCGCACGGTGCTGCCGACGGCGTTGACGTAGGCGGGAGAGGTCGCGGCGATGGCACGGGTGCGGGCTTCGGCACGGATGCTGCCGAGCGAACGAACGACATCCTTCTTCGGCCTGGTCTCTTGCCAGGCACGGGCGGAGAGCTTGATTCGTGCGGCGGGTGAGGGGGAGTGGCCGTGCTCGACCGTGTACTCGTCGACGAGGCTTTCGGTGATGCCGCGGATGTCGTTGCGGCGGGTGGAGAACGCACCGATGAGGTGTTGATCCACACCGGCAACTTCCAGGCGCGGGGTCTTCCCGTCGACGAGAGTGCGGGTCTCTGACCCGATCCCGATGCGGTCGAGTTCGATCATGAGTTGCTTGTCGTATTCGGTCGACGCGGCGACTTTCATCCGCAGCAGGAGTCGCGAGTCGAGGGTGCGCCCCTTCCCGTCGACGCCTTGCACCTTGTTGGAGACGACGAGGTGGTCGTGCAGGTGGGGGTCGCCGTTGCGGGATTCGTAGTGCCTGAAGCGGGTGGCGAGGACACCGCCTTTGACGTCGATCTGGCGGACGCCGTTGGTGCCGGCGCGGGTGGCGACGGCTTCCCTTTCGATCCACTGGAGGGTGTGCGTGATCGCGCGTTCGTGGGCGCCTTCGATCTGCGTGGAGAGGTCTCGTTCACCAATCGCCCAGAGGACCGAGACCGTCTTTGGGGCGGAGAAGGTGAGGTCGATTCCGGCGACGGCGTGCTGGTCGGACTTCATCGCGGCGCCGACGTACTTGCCGAGTTCTTCGCTGTCCAGGTGTGCGCGCCCGTGCCGTTCCCGGAACGCGATCGCGCCTTCACGCATCTGGATCTGGCGGCGTTCGTCGGTATCCGGGAGTCGGTCGTGCAGGCGCACGAAATCCGTGGAAGCGGTGGTGATCGCCTGGCGCAGCTCGGGGTCTTTCGCGTCGTACTGGTAGTACGCCCGCCCGAGCGAGATCGCCGTCTTGATGTCGCTCGACTGCACTCCTTGCGCGTGCAGATCGGCGGTAATCGCATCCGCGTCCGGGTGCAGCCCTTCGCCGAACAGGGCTCGCATCTGAGCCTCCGTCACCTCACCGGAGACACCCAAAAGCTGGGCGCCGGCGCCCATCCACACACCGGGAGGGTTCCCGTCGACGGTGTAGTAGTCCGTCAGAGACGCCCCTGCGGTGCGCTGCGCATCACCGGTAGCAACGCTGCGCGTGTAGTAGGTGTACCCGTCGCCGGCGGACATCACGGACGCGGTCATCATCGGGCACCACCGCCCGCGGAAACGGCGGTCTCGGCGCACGCCACACCCGTGTCAGCGCGTGTTTTGCATGATGCGTGCATATCGTGAGCATACCTCGTTCATTACAAATGCCCTATGTGCGTCGTTCTTGGGTTCTGGTTTTCCTCTATACGGAGTGAGAGGGAAACGTCGCTGTTTAGGCGACGAAGAACACGAGAACTGGACATGAGACGGCGAAGCTTCGACTCAGCGAGGAGGAGAGGAGACCTGCGTAGCAGTGTCGAGTCGAACTCTTCGCACGAGGGGTATCCCGAGTGGGGCGTTCGCCGTCGAACACCCCAGAGGGCCCGAAGGCCGCACGGGTCGCCCGGTGGCCGTTAGTCCGGGTTGGTCGGACTAGGTATACGAGTAGGGGCTTGCCCCACGAGCGCGCGACGCAAGAGTGCATCGTGGAGACGCCGAAGGCGGCGAGGCGGGGAGCGCGAGCCGGGTCCCGCTGTCCACCTTGTGGGCGAACTGAGCCCGTGCGCAGCTCGGGTCGTCCACAGGCGGTCAGGGGGTGGCGCTGCTCCCGAGGGGGTGTGGGGGATCCTTCCCCCACGAATGCTTTGCGGTCGTCTGCGCGGCCGCGCAAATCGGGCATGACATGCACTGTTCTCGGATATCATCGCGATGATACGAAAGATTGGAGTGTGGGGGTCATGGTGAACGTGACGAAGGCGGTCAGTGCGAGGCAACGGGCGCGGGAGGCGAGCCTGAAGTTCTATGAGCGGGAGAAAGAGCGCGAGCAGGTGCAGCTGCGGTACTTCCAAGCGATGGAGTCGGTGGATCGGGTGTACGCGCAGCGGGACCGCGAGGTGGAGGCGGTGCGCGCCCGCGCGGAGCTGGCGGCGCACACCGCGGTTGCCGACGCGGGCGCGGCGATCGTCGCGCTGCTCGAGCTGAAGGTGTCGCGATCGGAGATCCAGGAGCGGTTGGGGTGCTCGGCCGCGGACGTTCGTCGCGCCGAGACCACATCCGCCGGCGCCGGCGCGGAGGCCGCGGGCGCCGGCGCCAAAGCCGAGGCGAGCGTCGAGGCGAGCGTCGAGGCGAGCGTCGAGCGGCCGGCGGTCTATGTCGATGTCGACGTCGACGTCGACATCGACATCGACGCGATGGATGCGTAGGCGCGGGCGATGAGGTGGGCCGGTGGGATCCTGCTCGCGCTGTTCATGTTCGTGCTCGCCGTGGTGGTCGGTGTGACGTCGACCGGCGCGGGATGCGGGGGAGGGGGCGGCACGGTCAACGTGGCGGTGATCCCCGCGGACGCCTCGAGCGGGTCGTACAGCGCGGAGCAGATGACGAACGCCGCCCACATCATGAACGCCGCGTCCGTGATGGGGTTGCCGGTGCGGGCGCAGCAGATCGGGGTGATGACAGCGATGGGGGAGTCATCGCTTCGGAACATCGGCTACGGCGACTGGGAGACGAGCGGGGTGACCAACCCGGACGGGACGCGCACGACGTCGATTGGTCTGTTTCAGCAGCAGAACTCGTGGGGGAGCACGACGGATCGCCTGAACCCGGAGAAGGCGGCGACGCTGTTCTTCGAACGGCTCCAGAAGATCGACGGGTGGGAGACGTTGGACCCGTCGCGCGCCGCGCACAAGGTCCAGATCAACTCGAACCCTGACCACTACACGAAGTGGTGGGACGCAGCGGTCGCGCTGACTGACCAGCTCGCACGCGACTACGGCACCGCCGGCGCCGGCGCGTCGTCGTGCACGGCTGGCGAGGCCGGCTATCCGTTGGATCAGCCGTACAACATGTCGTCGGGTTTCGGTCCGCGCAAGGCCCCGACCGCCGGAGCGTCGACGTGGCATCCGGCGATCGACCTGGTCGGCACCTGCGATGACCCCATCTACTCCGTGTTCCCCGGGACTGTGGTGCGCTCCGACCGCCTGTACCTGTCGATCAAATCGTCTGACGGTGTCGTGGTTGAGTACCTGCACTCCTACGAGTCCGAACGACTGGTGAAGGTCGGGGACACGGTGCAGGAGGGACAGCAGATCGCAGACGTGGGCGCGGCGCCGCCTGCCACGGGCTGCCACCTCGACATTCGCGTGAACGTGACCGACAACACCAACCCGGCCGTCGACCAGCTGCAGCGCTTCCCCGAGGCGCCGTCGTATGTTGAGCCCGTGGCGTTCTTTCAGCTCTACGGCATCGACATCTGCCCGCCCGAGTGGTGCCGGAAGCCCTAATATTAACGCGCGCGAACAGGAGCGCTTCTTCGCGAAGGTCATCAAGGGCCCCGCGGAAGACGATTGCTGGTTCTGGGTCGGCGCGATCGCGGACGACGGCTACGGCCGGTTCTCGATCCGACGCGACGGTCGCGAACGAATGGTGCGCCCACAACGGTTTCTCTTCGAGCACATCACCGGGCGCGAACTCGACCCCGACACCGTGCTCCTGCATGCGTGCGACGTGCCGATCTGCGTCCACGTGACCGCCGACCCGCGGTCGCATCTGTTCGAGGGCGACCACACGATGAACATGCGCGACCGGGAACAGAAAGGCCGCGCCGGCCGCCACCTGGTCGGCATGCGGGGCCTTTCCCGCCAACAGCTCGCCGCACGGTCCCGGACGCTGCGCGACGTCGTGCAGACGATGGGGTGGAATCGGGAAGCGATCGCCGCCGTCATCGCCGGGGCCGGCCCCGATCAGCCCACGTTGTTCGACTGGCCGTCGTAGCCGAGCAGGGCACCGGAGAGAGCCCAGAGAGTGTGCGCGATACGCTCGCGGTCGGCACGCCAGTAGATCACCCCGCCGATGCCCCGAGGATGGGTCGCGCGACGTTCGATGAGGAAGCCGGCCTCGGTAAGCGCATTGAGGTGCTTGCCCACACCGTTGCGGGTGAGACCGAGCGCATCCATCACCTCAAGCGCCGTGAGCTCATCATGAGAGAGCATCAGGCGCAACAGGTCGACGCGCACCTGCGACGCATCGAGAAGTCCAACGCCTACCGGAATCTCGTGCGACCTGCGGGCGATGTCCGCGCGCTCGGATTCAGTTTCGTGGGCCACAGCCCGAGAATACCAATGCGGCCAGACCAGCGGTTGGAGCCGACCACCGGATGCCGTCTGCGACGGCTACTCGTGCACGACCGTGGCGAAGCACTGCGCGGTCTCGGGGGAGTCGATCAGTGACCCGAGCGCGGCACCGGCGTCCTCCTGAGTCATCGGGAAGGCATGGGGGAGGAGGACGATGAGGGCACGGTCTTCGAACGAGCTGACCGCTTTCCACCATCCTGGAGGAGAGACTGGATCGCCCTTTCCGTCGTGCAAGACGACTTCACCTCCGAGAACGACGGTCAGGTGATCCGGCATGATCCGGATCTCCGCGCCATGATCCTCGATCGGCCTCCCGGCATAGGGAGTCCACCCGCGCGTACGAAGCTGCTCCACGACGATCGACCCCTCGGGCGCGGTAATGAGAAGCATGGGGATAGGAAGCGGACCACCATCGTTGAGCACCTTTGCGTACATGCCTCGACCGTAGCGGAGGCGAACTCGACAGATCCATCAGATCCGTCGGCCACTCCCAACCTGCGCCGCGCTCGACCGCCACCTGGTGCCGGGAAATCGTGTTGCATGGCACTGTGCGGATGCTGTCCCTGTCGACACGACCGGACCGCTTGCGGGTTCGCCCGTCGACCAGATCGCGACTGGGAACGCTTACACGATGGCGCTGACCTCGAGCGGCGTGATCGTCGGATGGGGTGAGGGCTTTCGGGGCCAGCTAGGGACGGGATCGAACGACGATGCGTTCGTGCCTGTGCTCACCGTCCTGACGAGCGAGGTGGGAGGTAGAACGATTTCGCGTGTCGGCGCCGGAGGAAACACATCCTCCGCGGTCGCAGCAGACGGAACAGTCTTTACTTGGGGAGCAGGCGAAGACGGACAGCTCGGCACCGGCTCCGAGACGGACTCCAACCTCCCCATGGCTGTCGTGA
>Ga0326721_10000187_pt1 | contig 23315 bp, 25 predicted proteins | sample SGPome_FD_203951 | JGI IMG/M metagenome (GOLD analysis project Ga0326721, IMG submission 203951) | Soil microbial communities from Southern Great Plains, Lamont, Oklahoma, United States - SGP_1_2016 | ecosystem: Engineered > Artificial ecosystem > Soil microcosm > Unclassified | place: USA...
GCGCGTACCATCGGAGGCGAAGCCCGGGACCGGCTCCCCCGCGGGCCGGGCCCGGGCCCCGCGCACAGGAGGACCGCCATGACCGACCGACCGTCACCGGACCGTGAAGAGGGCCCCGCGGAGGGCAGCGAGCCCACGCTGGGCGCGGAGGCGGTGCGCCGGCGCGTGCCGTCCGGCGGCGGGCAGAGCCGCTCCCTGGACGCCACGGGGGAGATCGTCGTGGGCGTGGACGGGTCCGACCAGAGCCTCGGGGCCCTGCGCTGGGCCGCCCGGGAGGGCCGGCGCCGCAGCCGGCCCGTCCGCATGGTCACCGCCTACAGCGTGCCCGTCTTCTCCGGCTCCGGGTTCGACACCGGCTACGCGACCGTCGACGAGGACGCGCTGGTCCAGGGGGTCGAGGAGCTGCTCAACCACGCCGCGGACCAGGTCCGGGCCACGGGGGTCGAGCTGCGGGCCACGGTCGAGACGGGCGACCCGTCCAGCGCCCTGCTGGAGCTCAGCCGCACGGCCGAGCTGATGGTCCTCGGCTCCCGGGGCCGCGGCGGCCTGCTGGGCCGGCTGCTCGGCACCGTCTCGACGGCCGTGCCCGCCCACGCCCAGTGCCCCACCGGGGTGGTCCCCCTCCCGTGGGCTGCGGAGCACCTGGGCGAGGAGCAGCTCACGAGCACGCAGGCGCTCGTCGAGGGCGTGGTCGTCGGCTCCGACGGCTCCACCCAGGCCCGCACGGCCATGCTCCACGCCGCGGAGGAGGCGCAGCTGCTCGGCGTCCCGCTGACCGTGGTGTGCGCGCTGCCGCCCGTGAGCGGGGCCCTGGCCTGGATGCCCACGGCGGTGGACTTCGAGCTGATGTTCGACGACGTCGCCCGAGCCCTCCGGGGCGGGGTGGCGTGGCTGCAGAGCTGGTTCCCCGACCTCGAGATCGGCTCGGAGCTCGCCGACGGCTCCCCGGTGCAGGTGCTGGTGGAGCAGACGCGCCGGAACCGGCTGGTCGTGCTCGGCACGCGCGGGCGGGGCGGCTTCGCGGGCATGCTCCTGGGCTCCACGTCCCAGGGCGTGCTGCACAACGCGGCCGGCCCCGTGCTGATCGTCCCGGACCGCTACGACGAGCGGATCGAGACCCGCAAGGACTTCGACCGGGACGACGTGCGCCCCTGGGACGTCTGAGGGCGTGGCTCAGCCCCAGCCCAGCTCGTGCAGGCGGTCGTCGTCGATGCCGAAGTGGTGGGCGACCTCGTGGATGACGGTCACCGTGATCTCCTCCACGAGCTCCTCCCGGTCCGCGCACATCCGCTGCAGCGGCCCGCGGTAGACGTAGATGCGGTCCGGCAGGGAGCCGGCGCCCCAGCCGCCGTCCCGCGCGGTCAGGGGCACGCCCTCGTAGAGGCCGAGCAGCCCCGGGCAGTGGGCGGGCGGCTCCTCCTCGACGAGGATCGCCACGTTGTCCATCGCCCGGAACAGCTCGTCCGGGATGAGGTCGATCGCGTCGTCGACGGCGTCGTCGAACTCTGCGTGCGTCATCTCGATCACCCTCCCATTCCTACCCCACCGCCGCCCCCGCCGCGCGGGGGACCGGCGGGGGCGGGAATTGTGCAGAATCCGCGCCAGCCTCTAAGCTGTACTCGGTTTCTCCCGTGTCCAGACCCTGGTCGTCCAGGTCGTGGTCGCCGATGCGGGCGTTCTGGCCCCCATCGTCTAGCGGCCTAGGACACCGCCCTTTCACGGCGGCGGCACGGGTTCGAATCCCGTTGGGGGTACGCGGAACGGCGGTCCTGCCGCCGATTTGCACAACGAGGCAGAGATGCTGGTAAGATCAGTCCTCGTTGGAAACAACAAGGCCCTGTAGCGCAGTTGGTTAGCGTGCCGCCCTGTCACGGCGGAGGTCGCGGGTTCAAGTCCCGTCAGGGTCGCTCAGGCGGCGTTCACACCGGAAGGCACTTCCGCTGATGCAGCGCCGTCGCGGCATATCCGAGGATGTGCCGGGGCTCTGTAGCTCAGTTGGTAGAGCGTACGACTGAAAATCGTAAGGTCACCGGATCGACGCCGGTCGGAGCCACCGCGGAAACCGCCGGTCCCCCAGGGGGCCGGCGGTTTTTTCGCGTCCCGCGCCCGGTTGCCCCGCACCCGGCTGCCAGCCGGTCCCGAGGTTGGGACCCTAGTCTGGGACCGTGATCCGCCTTCTCCGACGCCCGGGCCCCCGAGGGGCGGCGCTCGCCCTGTGCGCGCTGGGCCTGCTCGCCCTGACGGGCTGCGGACCCGGACCGCAGAGCCGGGGCCTCGACGTCGACCCGTCGGCCGGCTCCGCCACCGCCTCCCCGCCGTCCGCCCCGCCCGCCGACCCGGAGACCTGCTTCGACGTGGCCAGCGCATACACCGCCCTGGGCCTCGTCCCGCTGTCCACCGACGAGACCGACCCGGACTTCCGCCCCCGGGAGACGGTCGCCTCCGTGCGCGAGCTCGCCTCCCGGATGCCCGCCGAGCTGCGGCCGGCGTTCGCCGACGCCGTCGAGGCCCTGCGCTCCGCGGGCGGATCGGTGCAGCCCGCCGAGCTCGCCGCGCTGCACGGGGCGCTCGCCCCCGTCGGCGACTGGCTGCAGCGGCACTGCGCGGAGCCGACCCCCGCCGGATGATCAGCATCCTGTCTAGACTGGGCGCACGCGCCCCGGCCCGGGCCGCGGAAGGGAAGGAGCGACCATGACCGATCAGGAACCGGAGCGCGGGGCGATCGAGGACCAGCGCGAGGACCAGCGCGAGGACGGCCTCGTCGTCGAGCCGGACGCCGAGCTGGACCGCGACCTCCGCAGCCACGACCTCCCCGCGGAGGGGGAGGAGGGGTGAGCGGCGGGTCCCGCCTGGGCGGCGTCGCGGGCGCGGCCGGCCGGGGCGCCGTGGCCGGGCTCGTGGGCGCCGGCGTGATGACCCTGGGGGAGAAGGCCGAGCAGGCGCTCACCCACCGCCCCGACTCCTACGTCCCCGCCCGCGCCCTGCTGACCCTGCTGGGCCGGTCCCCCGGCGACGACGCGAGGCCGCTGCTCTGGAACCACGCCATGCACTACGGCACCGGCGCCGCGCTCGGCGCGCTGCGCGGCGTCTGGGCCGTCACGGGCATCCGCGGCGCCCGGGCCAGCGCGTGGCACACCGTGGTGCGCCTGGCCTTCGACCAGACGGTCGAGAACGCCACCGGCGTGGGCGCCCCGCCCGCGTCCTGGCCGCCCGGCGAGAAGGCCGTGGACGTCGTGCACAAGGCGGTGTACTCGTTCGTGACGGGCGCGGTGGCCGACCGGGCGCTGCCCCCCGTCCTCGCCTCCACCCGCGGGCGCACCAGCCACTGAGCCGCGCCCCGGCCGGGGCGCGCACGAGCGGCGGGCGGGCCGGTGCACCGCCCCGGCCCACCCGCCGTCCGTGCGCGGGGCTTAGCCCAGGCGCACCCACACGGCGGCCTCCGGCCGCAGGAGGCCGTCCGCGAGGGCGTCCTCGCGGCTGCGCACCAGGACCTCGCCCTCGGGCAGCGCGACCGGGGCGTCGCCCATGTTCGCCGCCACGAGGACCCGCTCGCCCGCGGGCGTCGTGTTGACGAAGGCGAGCAGGCGGGTGGCGGCGTCGTGGGCGCCGTGCCACGCGAAGGAGCCGCGGCCGAGACCCAGCTCCCGGCGCTGCCGGATCGCGGTCCGGTAGAGGCTGTGCGTGGAGCCCGGGACGCCCACCTGGCGGTCCGCGGCGAGCTCGCCGAAGGCCTCCGGCTGCGGCAGCCACGGCTCGGGGCCGAAGCCGTGGCCCGGTTCCCCGGCGGTCCAGGGCAGCGGCACCCGGCAGCCGTCGCGGCCGATCTCCTCGCCGCGGGTGCGGGCGAACGTCGGGTCCTGGCGCAGTGCGGAGGGCAGGGTCGTGTGCTCGTGCAGGCCCAGCTCGTCCCCCTGGTAGAGGTACGCGGAGCCCGGCAGGGCGAGCTCGACCAGGGCGGCGGCGCGGCCGCGGGCCAGGCCCTGGTCGTGGTCGGGCTGCTCGGCGTCCGCGTCGATGCCCTTGGGATAGGCGACCGGGTCGGAGAGCCCGAAGCGGGAGACGTGGCGGACGGTGTCGTGGTTGGAGAGCACCCAGGTGGTCGGGGCGCCGACCTTCGCCGACTCCGCCAGCGAGTCCTCGATGGCCCGGGACATCCGCGCCCAGCTCCACCCGGCGATCAGGAAGTCGAAGTTGAACGCCTGGTGCATCTCGTCCGAGCGGACGTACATCGCCAGCCGGTGCGCCGGCTCGACCCAGGCCTCGGCCACCATCATCCGGTCGCCGTCGTACTCGGCGAGCACCCGGTGCCAGTCGCGGTAGACCTCGTGCACCCCGTCCTGGTCGAAGTAGGGGCTGCCGGTGCTCATGGGGGTGTCCGGCTGGTCGTGCTCGCGCGCCGCGTGCTCGCCCTCCACCATGCGCACCTGGTGGTCCCAGTCCGGCAGGCCCTCGGCCTTGACCAGCCCGTGGGCGACGTCCACGCGGAAGCCGTCCGCCCCCCGGTCCAGCCAGAAGCGCAGGACGGAGCGGAACTCCTCCCACACCTCGGGGTTCTCCCAGTTGAGGTCGGGCTGGGTGCTGTCGAACAGGTGCAGGTACCACTGCCCGTCCGGCAGCCGGGTCCAGGCCTCCCCGCCGAAGACGGAGCGCCAGTTGTTCGGGGGCAGCTCCCCGTGCTCGCCGCGGCCCTCGCGGAAGACGTAGCGGTCCCGCTCGGGGCTGCCGGGCCCGGCGGCGACGGCGGCGCGGAACCACTCGTGGTCGCTGGAGGTGTGGTTGGGCACGAGGTCCACGATGAGCTTCAGCCCCAGCTCGGCCATCCGCTGCCGCATCCGGTCGAAGTCCTCGAGGGTGCCGAAGCGCGGGTCGATGTCGCGGTAGTCCGCGACGTCGTAGCCGGCGTCGTTCTGCGGGGAGACGTAGAACGGGGACAGCCACAGGGCGTCCACGCCGAGGTCGGCGAGGTAGTCGAGCCGGTCGACGATGCCGGGGAGGTCGCCCATCCCGTCGCCGTTGGAGTCGTTGAAGGAGCGGGGGTAGATCTGGTAGATCACCGCGGACCGCCACCACGGGGCGTCGGCGGTCGCGGGGGGCGTGCTGGCCTGCTGCGTCATGGGGTTCTCCTCGGGGCCTTCCGGGTCGGAGGATGTGCGTCCCAACCTAGCGAAGTCCGGGCGCGCGGGGGAGCGCTCAGCTCGCGCTCTCCAGGTGGGCCAGGGGCAGCCAGCGGTGCATCAGCCGCCGGAACGCCACGGCCGCCCCGGTCGCGTCCTGGGCGGCCAGCAGCTCCACGGCGTCCTGGAAGTCCTCGGGGCTCTCGTCCGGCTGGAACCGGTCCGCGATCGCCCCGTAGTGCAGGACCACGAGGGAGTTGGCGGAGAACGCCCCCAGCCACCGGCCCAGGTGGGTGAGGTCCTCGGCGAGCTCCTCGAGGTCCTCGCCCGCGGTGTCCTCCACGACCTGCGCGGCGCGCACCACCCGGCGGGTCGCGACGTCGACCGGCACCGCGCAGCGGTGCACGCGGTTGCCGTGGTGGAAGCTCTCGGTGTGGTCCTCGGGGGTGAACAGGGCGAACCAGGCCATGGGCACGGTGAAGGCGGACTGCCGGGCGTGGACCGGGGTGAAGTGCTCGCGGGTGACCCGCTCGCCCGCCGCCCGGACCGCCTCCTCGGGGATGAGCAGGTTCGGCAGCGGCTGGCCCCCGTCCTCCTCCGCCAGCGCGACCAGCCGCAGGGAGCGGCGCAGCCGCTGCGGCGGGTGGTAGACGGGGAAGTCCCCGACGCCCGCGGCCAGCATCCGCCGCCCCGCCGGAGCCGCCGAGAACGGCAGGACCCACAGGGGCTCCACGGCCGGGGGCAGCGGGTCCTCGCCCGGTTCGGCCAGGCGGGCGAGCTGCTCGGTCAGCTCGTTCACCCCGGCCTCCTCGGGCGGCAGCGCCCGGGACAGCAGGGGGGCGTAGACGGCGTCGAGCTCCTCGCCGGGCACGTAGACCCGGAGGGAGAACTGGTGGGGGATCCCGGTGGCCGAGCGGAAGGTCCGCCCGACCTGCAGCAGCTGGGCCACGGCGCTCAGGCGATCTCGACGATCACGGGGGCGTGGTCCGAGGCGCCCTTGCCCTTGCGCTCCTCCCGGTCGATCACCGCGTCGGTGACGCGGGCGGCCAGGGCGGGGGAGTAGAGCTGGAAGTCGATGCGCATGCCCTCCTTCTTGGGGAAGCGCAGACCCTTGTAGTCCCAGTAGGTGTAGACGCCCGGGCCCGGGTGGCGGGGACGCACCACGTCCTGGTAGCCCGCCTCCTCCAGGAAGGCCCGGAACGCCGCGCGCTCGGGCTCGCTCACGTGCGTCAGCCCGTTCTGCAGGAAGAAGTCCATGTCCCACACGTCCTCGTCCTGCGGGGCCACGTTCCAGTCGCCCACGAGGGCGACCTGCGCCCCGGGGTCCTCCTCGACCCACTGCCGGGCGTGGTCCTTGAGCACGCGCAGCCACTCGAGCTTGTACGGCATGTGCGGGTCCTCCAGGCCGCGCCCGTTCGGGACGTAGAGGGACCAGACCCGCACCCCGCCGCACGTGGCCCCGATCGCCCGGGCCTCCTGCACGGGCTCCTCGCCCGGCTTGCCGAAGGCGGGCTGGTCCGGGAAGGTGCGCCGGACGTCGTCGAGGCCCACGCGGGAGGCGATCGCCACGCCGTTCCACTGGCTCAGCCCGAAGTGGGCGACGTCGTAGCCCATGAACTCGAACAGCTCCCACGGGAAGCTCTCGTCCTTCGTCTTCGTCTCCTGCATGGCCAGGACGTCCACGTCCGACCGCTGCAGCCACGCCTCCACGCGGTCGGCACGGGCGCGGACGGAGTTGACGTTCCAGGTGGCGATCCTCATGGCCCCCACGTTACCGGCTGGCCCGGACGGGCGCCGACGGGCGCGGGCGCCCCGCCGGGCCGTTCATGCCGGGGCGTTGGTACCGGGACGGACGGACGCCGCGCCGGCCCACCTGGGGCTTCCCGGCCGGGCCCCCTCCTTTTGTTGCAAATGCTAATTTGTTCGTGGCCCGCGACCCCCGGCGGCGCCGACACCCGACAGGGAGAGCACCATGAACCTCAGGCGGTCCGTCCTCGCGGTGGCCACCGCGGCAGCCCTCGTCCTCGGCGGTGCTCCGGCGGCACCCGCGGCGGAGCTCCCCGCCCCGGCAGCGTCCGAACCCGGCACCGCGCCGGCCGGCGCCCTGAGCGGCGGCAGGAGCGTCGGCGGCGTGCCCGCCGACCTGCCGGCCGAGCTGCCCGGCGGCCGGGCCGCAGCGGCTCCCGAGGGCTCCGGCGGTCCCGGCGCGGCCGCCGCGGCGACCCCCCTGCCGACCACGGTCCAGCAGATCACCGAGGTCTTCGACATCGTCAACGACCACCGCCGCCAGGGGAACCGGGCGCCGCTGGCCTACAACACCGCCCTGTCCCGCAACGCCCAGCAGTGGGCCGAGTCGATGGCGGGCGCCCGCACCCCCCTGTACAACCCCGGCCCCTACACCGGCGCCCCCGCCGGGGCGCTGCGGATGGACCAGTACTACGGCAAGGGCGAGTTCACGGGGACGTTCGCGGGCCCCGACGCCGTCGAGGCGATCACCCACTACCTCCTCGACTTCTTCCCGCGCAACGGCACCGACCAGTTCGCCCGGGACCTCACCCACCTGGGCATCGGGGTCGCCAGCGTCCCCACCACCGGCCCGGCCGGACCGGGGTGGGAGACCTACGTGACGATCTACTTCTACGCCTATCCGGCCGGCAAGCACGTGCCCGGCACGTACGCGAGGCCCGCGGACGGGTTCGTCCCGCCCTACGCCCCGCCGCGGATCCCGCCCTTCGCGGACGTCGCCACCGGCCACGTGTTCTACAAGGAGATCGCGTGGCTGGCCGAGCGCGGGATCTCCACCGGCTGGGTCTCGGCCACCGGGGTGCGCACCTACAGGCCCGCCCAGCCGGTGGCCCGCTCCCAGATGGCCGCGTTCCTCTACCGGGCGGCCGGCTCCCCGGCCTACACCCCGCCCCGGGTCTCCCCGTTCCGGGACGTCCGCACCGGCCACGTGTTCTACGACGAGATGGCCTGGCTGGCCGAGCGCGGGATCTCCACCGGGTGGGTGGCGGGGGACGGGAGCGTGACCTACCGGCCCGGGCTGGACGTCACCCGCGGCGTCATGGCCGCGTTCCTCTACCGCGCCGACCCCCTGCTCTGACGCCCCGGCCCGGTGCTGTGCTGCGGTGGTGCTAGCCGCGCCACCAGTCGTCGAGGATCGTGACGGGGGTCGTGCGCTTGTGCCGGGTCTTCAGGTACTGGGCCTCGATCCGCTCGGCCACGGCGTCGTCGACCTCGCGGCCCTCGAGGTAGTCGTCGATCTCGTCGTAGCTCAGCCCCAGCTCGACCTCGTCGGCCTGGCCGGGCTTCTCGTCGAGCAGGTCGGCGGTGGGCACCTTGCTCCACAGCCGCTCCTCGGCGCCCAGGCACTGCAGGAGCAGGCGGTTCTGCCGCTTGTTCAGCCCGAACAGCGGCAGGACGTCGGCCCCGCCGTCGCCGTACTTGGTGAAGAACCCGGTCACCGACTCGGCGCCGTGGTCGGTGCCGACCACCAGCAGGCTGTGCTCGCCGGCGACCGCGTACTGGGCGACCATCCGCACGCGGGCCTTGACGTTGCCCCGGTTGAAGTCGGAGATCTCCCGGCCCGTCGCGTCCGAGAAGCCCCGGTCGAAGCCCTCCACCGCCGTGCCGATGTCGTACGTGACCGTGCGGTCGGGGGCGATGAAGCGCAGCGCCGCCTGGGCGTCCTCCTCGTCGTGCTGGACCTTGTGGGGCAGCCGCATCGCCACGAACTGCACCTCGGCGCCCTCCTCGGTGAGCTTCTCGACCGCCAGCTGGGCGAGCCGGCCCGCGAGCGTCGAGTCGAGGCCGCCGCTGATGCCCAGGACGAAGCCCCGGGTGCGGCTGGCCCTCAGGTAGTCGCAGAGGAACTGGACGCGTGCATCAACCTCCTGCTGCGGGTCGATCTCGGGCTTGACGCCCATCTCTTCGATGATTGCTGCCTGCAGTTTCCGCATGCACTCATGCTAGTGCCGGGCCTTCGCGCGGCGGCAAGGGACCCGCGGATAGGATCGGGGCATGCCCCTGCACGACGCCGGACCCGTCCGGCCGGCCCGCTCGCGCCGGCCGCAGGCCGCCGCGTGCTGCCGCGCCGCCGGGGCCGCGCTCGCGCTGGGCGCCGTGCTGGCCGGGTGCGGGACGCCCGCGGGCGCCGAGCGGGTGGACGTCTACGCCGCGGCGTCGCTGACCGAGGTGTTCACCGACCTGGCCGCCCGGTTCGAGGAGCAGCACCCCGGGGTGGACGTGGCCCTGAACTTCTCGGGCTCCGCCGATCTCGCCGTCCAGATCGCCGAGGGCGCGCCCGCGGACGTCTTCGCCGCGGCGGACGAGCGGACCCTGGACCGGGTCCTGGACTCGGGGCGGGCCGCCGGCACGCCGCAGCCCCTGGCCACCAACCGGCTGACGATCGCGGTGGCCCAGGGCAACCCCGAGGGCGTCCGCTCGCTGGCCGACCTGCGGCGGGAGGACCTCAGCACCGTGGTGTGCGCCGAGCAGGTCCCGTGCGGTCAGGCCGCCCGGACGGTGCAGGACCTGGCCGGGGTGTTCCTGGACCCGGTCAGCGAGGAGAACTCGGTCACCGACGTGCTGGGCAAGGTCCGCTCCGGGCAGGCCGACGCCGGGCTGGTCTACGTCACCGACGTGGCCGCCCACGAGCAGGACGTGGACGGCGTGCCCCTCCCCGCGGCCGCGCAGGTCACCAACCCCTACGCGGTGGTGGGCGTCGAGGGCGGGGACCGGGAGCGGGCCGAGCAGTTCGTGGCCTTCGTGACCGGGCCGGCCGGCCGGGAACGGCTGGCGCAGGCCGGCTTCGGGCCTCCGGGGCCCCCCGACGGGTGAGCACCCCGCACGACGACGCACCACCGCAGCAGCACACCGACCCAGGGAGACGAGCATGAGCGAGCAGTCGCAGGAGCAGCCGTACGAGAACGTCCTCGTCGACCGGCGCGGGCGGGTCGGGGTCCTCACCCTGAACCGGCCGAGGGCGCTCAACGCCCTGAACGCCGCGACCTTGCACGACGTCGTGGCCGCCGCCGGGGCCCTGGACACGGACCCGGGGATCGGGGCGATCGTCCTGACCGGCTCCGAGCGGGCCTTCGCGGCCGGGGCCGACATCAAGGAGATGGCCCGGCGCACCGCCCCGGAGATGTACCTCGCGGACTGGTTCGCCGGGTGGGACGCCTTCACCCGGGTGCGCACCCCGGTCGTCGGGGCCGTCGCCGGCTACGCGCTGGGCGGGGGGTGCGAGCTGGCCATGATGTGCGACGTCCTGATCGCCGCGGACACCGCCCGGTTCGGGCAGCCGGAGATCAACCTCGGGGTGATCCCCGGGATGGGCGGCTCCCAGCGGCTGACCCGCGCCGTGGGCAAGGCCAAGGCCATGGACATGGTCCTCACGGGCCGGCAGCTGGACGCGGCGGAGGCCGAACGGGCGGGGCTGGTCTCCCGCGTCGTGCCCGCCGAGGCCCTGCTCGACGAGGCGCTGGCCGTGGCGCAGACCGTCGCGGAGAAATCGCTGCCCGCCGCGATGGCGGCCAAGGAGGCCGTCAACGCCGCCTACGAGACGACCCTGGCCCAGGGCGTGCTCTTCGAGCGCCGGCTCTTCCACGCCCTGTTCGCCACCGCCGACCAGAAGGAGGGCATGGCCGCCTTCGCGGACAAGCGCGACCCCCGGTTCACGCACCGCTGAGACCCCGCCGCGCACACCCGCGATCCGCCGTCCGGCCCGCACCGGCTACCCTGGCCGTGTGGGGAAGACGTGGAGCGAGCCCGAGCCCGGCCGGACGGGGCCTCCGCCGGAGGCGCCGGGCGAGCGGGGCCCGCACGACCCCGGCACGCACGACCCCGGCACGCCTGGCGCCGATGCGTCCGGAGCCTCGCGCGCGACGCCGTCCGCCCCGCTCGACGTGCTCACCCGCGTCTGGGGCTACGACGCCTTCCGCGGCCGTCAGGCCGAGATCATCGAGACGGTCACCCGCGGCGGCGACGCGCTCGTGCTCATGCCCACCGGCGGCGGCAAGAGCCTGTGCTACCAGGTCCCCGCGCTCGTCCGGGAGGGCACCGGCGTCGTCATCAGCCCGCTCATCGCGCTCATGCACGACCAGGTCGACGCCCTCGAGCAGCTGGGTGTGCGCGCCGCCTACCTCAACTCCAGCCAGACCGCCGAGGAGCGCCGCGCCGTCGAGCGCCGTCTCCTGGCCGGCGAGCTCGACCTGCTCTACCTCGCTCCCGAACGCCTGCCGGTGGCGGCCGGGCTGCTCGACCGCGCCCGCGTCGCGCTCTTCGCCGTCGACGAGGCACACTGCGTGGCCCAGTGGGGCCACGACTTCCGCCCCGACTACCTCGGCCTGACGATCCTGCACGAGCGCTGGCCCGGAGTCCCGCGCATCGCCCTCACCGCCACCGCGACCGAGGAGACGCGCCAGGAGATCGTCCGCAACCTTCGCCTGGACGGGGCCCGCGTCTTCGTCTCCGGCTTCGACCGGCCCAACATCCAGTACCGTGTCGGGCCCAAGCAGGACGCCCGCCGGCAGCTGCTGCGGCTCGTCCGGACGGAGCACGACGGCGAGGCCGGGATCGTCTACTGCCTCAGCCGCGCCTCGGTCGAGCGCACGGCCGAGTGGCTGGCCGCCCAGGGCGTCGACGCGCTGCCGTACCACGCCGGCCTGTCCGCCGAGACGCGCCTGCGCCACCAGACCCGCTTCCTGCGCGAGGACGGCGTGGTCATGGTCGCGACCATCGCCTTCGGCATGGGCATCGACAAGCCCGACGTGCGCTTCGTCGCCCACCTCGACCTGCCCAAGAGCATCGAGGGCTACTACCAGGAGACCGGTCGCGCCGGGCGCGACGGGCTGCCGTCGACCGCGTGGCTGGCCTACGGGCTGCAGGACGTCGTGCAGCAGCGGCGGATGATCGAGGACGGGGAGGGGGACCGGCAGCGCAAGCGCGCCCAGACCCTCCACCTGGACGCGATGCTGGCGCTGTGCGAGACGGTGCAGTGCCGCCGTCAGCAGCTGCTGCGCTACTTCGGCGAGGCGAGCGGGCCGTGCGGCAACTGCGACACCTGCCTCGACCCGCCCGAGGCCTTCGACGGCACGGTCCCCGCGCAGAAGCTCATGTCCACGATCGTGCGGCTGCAGCGGGAGCGGGGCCAGCAGTTCGGCGCCGGGCACCTGGTGGACATCCTGCTCGGCCGGCAGACCGAGCGGGTGGTGCGGATGCGCCACACCGAGCTCACCACGTTCGGCATCGGCACCGAGCTGAGCGATCAGGAGTGGCGCGGGGTGGTGCGCCAGCTGCTCGCCCGGGGCCTGCTCCAGGTGCAGGGGGAGTACGGCGTCCTCGGGATCACCGGCGCGGCGGGGGAGGTGCTGCGCGGGCAGCAGCAGGTGCTCCTGCGCCGCGAGTCCGAGCGGAGGAAGGCCCCCCGCACGTCGAGGACCGGTGCCGCGGCCCCGGCCCTGGACGAGCCCCAGCAGGAGCTCTTCCAGCGGCTCCGGGCCTGGCGCTCCGGCGTGGCGAAGGAGCAGGGCGTGCCGGCGTACGTCGTCTTCACCGACGCGACCCTCGCCGCGATCGCGCAGGCGCGGCCGGACTCGCTGAGCGAGCTGCGCGCCGTCTCCGGCGTCGGTGACGCCAAGCTGGAGCGCTACGGCGAGTCCGTCCGCCAGGTCGTCGCCGGCGCCTGAGCTCCGCCCTCGCCCGTTCCCCCGCGCGTCCACCGTGCGGACGACTCCCGTGGACCCCGGGGCCCGGCCCGGTGGAACGATCCCTGCGGGCGGCCGGGTGCCGCACCTGCGCCTGTTCGGCTGGGCACGATCCGCAGACGCGGATAGCATGGCTCCGTGACCGAGCTCAGGATCGCTGACGCCGCCCGTTTCCTCGGCGTCAGCGACGACACCGTCCGGCGCTGGATCGACCAGGGCACCCTGCGCAGCGCCAGGAGCGTGACCGGCCAGACCGTGGTGGACGGGCTGGAGCTGGCCCGCCTGCTCAAGGAGCGCTCCGTGCGGCCCGAGGACCCCGCGCGGGTCGCCAGCTCGGCGCGCAACCGCTTCGTGGGGCTGGTCACCGAGGTCGTCTCGGACACCGTGATGTCCCAGGTGGAGCTGCAGTGCGGTCCGCACCGCGTGGTCTCGCTCATGAGCACCGAGGCCGTCCGGGACCTGGGCCTGGAGCCCGGGCGCGTGGCCACGGCCGTCGTCAAGTCGACCGACGTCGTCGTCGAGACCCCCGGGGCGTGAGGCGGCCGTGCGCGCCGGGGACTCCGCCTCCACGGGGGCATCCGCCGGGCCCGCCGAGCGGCTCGTGACACCGTGACCCGGCGTCGCCCCCGCGGCTTCGGCACCGTCCCCGGATGGGTGTGGCTCCCGGCGGCACTGGGCGCAGGCGTGGTGGTCCTGCCCGTGCTCGCCATGCTCGCCCGGGTGGACTGGGCCGGTTTCCCCCGGCTGGTCACCTCGCCCTCCGCCCTGCACGCGCTGGGGCTGAGCCTGCGCACCGCGTCCGCGAGCACCGCCCTGTGCGTGCTCCTGGGCGTGCCGCTGGCGCTGCTCCTGGCCCGCACCGCGTTCCCGGGCCGGCGTGCTCTGCGCGCCCTCGTCCTCCTCCCGCTCGTGCTGCCCCCCGTCGTCGGGGGACTCGCGCTGCTGCACACCTTCGGGCGCAACGGGCTCGTCGGCCGCCACCTGGAGCTGGCCGGGGTCAGCATCGCCTTCTCGACCGCGGCGGTGGTCCTCGCCCAGACGTTCGTGTCCCTGCCGTTCCTCGTGGTCAGCCTCGAGGGGGCGCTGCGCACGGCGGGGGAGCGCTACGAACGGGTCGCCGCGACCCTCGGCGCGGGCCCCGGCACCGTGCTGCGCCGGGTGAGCCTGCCCCTCGTGCTGCCCGGCCTCGCCTCCGGGGCCGTGCTGGCCTTCGCCCGCAGCCTCGGGGAGTTCGGGGCCACGCTGACCTTCGCCGGCAGCCTCGAGGGCGTCACCCGCACCCTCCCGCTCGAGATCTACCTGCAGCGCGAGACCGACCCCGACGCCGCGATCGCCCTGTCGCTGGTGCTCGTGCTCGTCGCCGTGCTCGTCGTGGGCGTCTCCGCGCCGGGCCGGCGCCGGGGCGCCCGGGCGCGGAGCGCCGACGGCGGCGGGGGCGGGGCATGAGCCTGCACGTCACCGCCCGGCTGCGCGCCCGCGGTCTCGACCTCGCCGTGTCCATGGCCGACGGGCAGACCCTGGCGGTGACCGGGCCCAACGGGGCCGGCAAGTCCTCCCTGCTCGGGATCGTCGCGGGCCTGCTCGTGCCCGACACCGGCCGGGCCGTCCTCGACGACCGCGTCCTGTTCGACCTGGACGCGCGCGGCCGGGGGCCCTGGGTGCCGGCCCACGACCGCGGCGTCGTCCTCCTGGCCCAGGACCCCCTGCTGTTCCCGCACCTGAGCGTGCTCGAGAACGTCGCGTTCGGGCCCCGCTCCCGCGGCGCGGGACGGCGCGGGGCCCGCGAGGCGGCCGCGCAGTGGCTCGACGCCGTGGACGCCGGCCCCCTGGCCGGGCGCCGCCCCGCGGAGCTCTCCGGGGGGCAGGCCCAGCGCGTCGCCGTGGCGCGGGCGCTCGCCGCGGACCCGCGCCTGCTGCTGCTCGACGAGCCGTTCGCGTCCCTCGACCGGACCGCGGCCCCCGCCCTGCGCGAGCTCCTGGGCCGGGTCCTGGCCGGGCGCATGGCCGTGATCGTCACGCACGACCCCGCCGACGTCGGCGCCCTCGCCGACGCCGTCGTGCGCCTGGAGCGCGGGAGGGTCCTGCCCGGGCCCTGACCCGCCGGCCCGGCCGGGCTCACCCGGCGCGGACGCCGCCCACGATGAGCAGGCCGAGCTCCCGGTACGCGCTCGGGCCCTCCAGGCCGCCCATCCCCGTGCGCTGCTGGATGCGGTCCATGGCCGAGGAGATCACCTCCGCGATGAAGCCCGTGGGCACCGGCCGGAACTCCCCGGTGGCCACTCCCTCGGCCACCAGGGCGGCCAGCTTCGCCGAGGCGATGCGCGTGTTGCGCTCGTAGACCTCCGAGGCCACGGGCGAGCGGGCCACGTCCTGGAGGAACCGCGGCGAGGCCGGCCGCAGCTGCTCGGCCATCGCCTCCAGGTAGGCCAGCAGCCGCTGCGCCGCCCCGCCGGGTCCCCGCAGGGCCTCCTCGGTGCCCCGGCTGACCTGCTTGAAGAAGGCCACGAGCACGGCGCGCACCAGCTCCTCCCGTCCGCCGGCCAGGGCGTAGATCGTGGCCTTGGAGCAGTGCAGCCGGGCCGCCGCGCCGTCCATGGTGAAGTCGCGGAAGCCCTCGCGCAGGAAGAGCGCCAGCAGCTCGTCGAAGAGCTGGCGCTGGCGGGGCGTGCGCGCCGGCGCCCCGTGCGCGGAGGCTGGCCGGGTGAGGTCCGTCACAGTACGATCGTACTCACAACCGTACTGTTCGACCCGGTCCGCGCGGGCCACCCCTCCGCCCCGGACCGACGAGAGGACATCCCATGATCCCGGTCCTGCGCGGGGAATCCCCGTCCGTGGAGCACGCCGTCGGCATCCCGTTCCCGGACGCCGACCTCTTCTCCTTCGCATCCCTCCTCGTGCCGCCCGAGCGCGAGCGGCTCGCGGCCCTGCACGCGTTCCTGCAGGCGGAGATCCGTCCCGTCGTCACGGAGCACTGGAACCGCGAGGAGTTCCCGGCGCACCTGCTGCCCGCGCTCGCCGAGCACGGGCTCGGCGAGCTCGAGCTGTCCGGGGCGAGCCGGCTGTTCCGGGGGCTGGCCTACGCCGAGGTCGCCCGCGCGGACGTCTCCCTGTCCGCCCTGGTCGGCATCCACAACGAGCTCGTCCTCGGGCTGATCGACGCGCTGGGCTCCGCGGAGCAGAAGGCCCGGTGGCTGCCGGGCCTGCGCCGGTTCCGGGCGCTGGGCGCCTTCGCCCTGACCGAGCCGGAGCACGGCTCCGACATCGCCGGGGGCCTGGCCACCACCGCGGCCCGCGACGGGGGCGGGTGGGTGCTCTCCGGGGCCAAGCGCTGGATCGGCTCCGGCACCGTCGCCGACGTCGCCGTGGTCTGGGCCCGGGACACCGCCGACGGGCAGGTCAAGGGCTTCCTCGTGGAGACCGACCGCCCCGGCTGGTCCGCCACGAGGATCGAGCACAAGACCGGTCTGCGGATCATGCAGAACGCCGACATCGTGCTCGACGAGGTCCGCGTCCCGGCCGACGCCCTCCTGCCCGGAGCCACCAGCTTCGCGGCCGCCAACGAGATGCTGCGCAACTCCCGCGCCTGGGTGGGCTGGCAGGCCGCCGGGGTGCAGCTGGGGATCTTCGACGTCGCCCGCGCCTACGCGATCTCCCGCCACCAGTTCGGCCGGCCCCTCGCCGCGTTCCAGCTCGTGCAGGAGCCCCTGGCCCGGATCCTCGGCCACGCCACCGCGTCCCTCGGCCTGATGACCCAGATCGCCCGCCTGCAGGAGGACGGGCTGCTCGACATGCCCCACGCGGCGCTGGCCAAGGCCACCACCACGTCCCTGGCGCGGGAGTCCGCCGCGGCCGGCCGGGCCCTGCTCGGCGGCAACGGCGTGGTCACCGACCACGAGATGGCCAAGCTCTTCAACGACGTCGAGATCCTCTACACCTACGAGGGCACCTACGAGATCAACTCCCTCATCGTGGGCCGCGCCGTCACCGGCGTCTCCGCCTTCGTCTGAGCCCCTCCCGTCCCCGCCCGAAAGGACCTCCATGGACGTCACCGACACCTCCGCCCTCGTCACCGGCGCCGCCTCCGGCCTCGGCGCCGCCGCCGCCGCGATGCTCGCCGCGCGCGGGGTGCGCGTGACCGCCGTCGACCTCCCCACCGCGATCGACCGGGCCCCCGCCGTCGACGGCCTCCGCTACGTGCCCGCCGACGTCACCGACCGCGACGCCGTGCGCGAGGCCGTGGCCGCCGCGGCCGACGCCGGTCCCCTGCGCACCGTCGTCAACTGCGCCGGCATCGGGCCCTCCGCCCGCGTGCTGGGGAGACAGGGCGTGCACGACCTCGACCTGTTCGAGACCGTGCTGCGCGTCAACCTGATCGGCACCTTCACCGTGCTGGCGCTGGCCGCCGAGCGGATCGCCGCGACCGGGCCCGTCGACGACGACGGGCAGCGCGGGCTGGTCGTCAACACCGCCTCCGTCGCCGCGTTCGAGGGCCAGGTCGGCCAGGCCGCCTACGCGGCGTCGAAGGGCGGGGTGCACAGCCTGGGCCTCACGGCGGCCCGCGATCTCGCGAGCTCCGGGATCCGGGTCAACACCATCGCCCCCGGCGTGATCGAGACGCCCATGCTCGCGACCGTGAGCGAGGAGTACCGGGCCGGGCTGGCCGCCGGGGTGCCCTTCCCGCGCCGGCTGGGCCGGCCGGAGGAGTTCGCGCAGCTCGTGGCGACCTTCGTGGACAACGACTACCTCAACGGCACCACCGTGCGGATGGACGGCGCCCTGCGCATGGCCCCCCGCTGAGCGTCCCGCCGGTCCGCCCGCGCGGGCGGTGGAACGGGGACGGATCGCCGCGGCCCTAGACTGGTCGGCATGACCACCGACTTCTCGCCCGTCGACCTCGCGACGGCCCGCGACCGCCTCCGCCAGCTGATCGTCGACCTCGCCGTCGTGCGCGGGAAGGTGACCCTGGCCAGCGGCATCGAGGCCGACTACTACGTGGACCTGCGCCGGGTGACCCTCCACCACGAGGCCTCCCGCTACGTGGGGCAGGTGATGCTCGCGCTGCTCGACGAGGCCGGGATCTCCTTCGACGCCGTCGGCGGGCTCACGATGGGCGCCGACCCCGTGGGCCAGGCGATCATGCGCACCGCCGGGGACCAGGGCCGGGCCGTGGACGCGTTCGTGGTCCGCAAGGCCCAGAAGAGCTACGGGATGGGCCGGCAGGTCGAGGGCCCGTCCGTCGAGGGCCGGAACGTCGTCGTCGTCGAGGACACCTCCACGACCGGCGGCTCCGCGCTCACGGCGGTGGAGGCCCTGCAGCGCGCGGGCGCCAACGTCGTGGCCGTGGCGATCATCGTCGACCGCCGCACCGGCGCCAAGGAGCGGATCGAGCAGACCGCCGGCGTGCCCTGCCTCTACGCCTTCACGAAGGACGAGCTGGGGCTTGACTGACCCCGCGCCCGGCACGGACGGGGCCCCGGAGGTCGGCGTCGGCCCGTGGGAGGGCCCCTGGCCCGAGGGCGAGCACTGGGACCCCGAGCTGCTCGCGCACGGGGACCGGCGCAACGTCGTGGACGGCTACCGGTACTGGAGCATGGACGCGATCGTCGCGGACCTCGACACCCGCCGGCACGGCTTCCACGTGGCCGTCGAGAACTGGCAGCACGACCTCAACATCGGCTCCGTGGTGCGCACCGCCAACGCCTTCCTCGCCCGGGAGGTGCACATCGTGGGACGGCGGCGCTGGAACCGGCGCGGCGCCATGGTCACGGACCGCTACCAGCACCTGCGCCACCACGGCAGCGTCGAGGAGTTCGTCGCGTGGGCCCGGTCCGAGGGCCTGCCCGTGATCGGGATCGACAACTTCCCCGACTCCGAGCAGCTGGAGACCTACGACCTGCCCGAGCGGTGCGTGCTCGTGCTCGGCCAGGAGGGCCCCGGGCTCAGCCCGCAGATGCACGCGGCCGCCGAGGTGACCCTGTCCATCGCCCAGTTCGGGTCGACCCGCTCCGTCAACGCCTCCGCCGCGGCCGCCGTGGCCATGCACGCCTGGGTGCGGCGGCACGTGTTCGGCCAGACCGTCCCCTGACGGAGCCGCGTCCGGTCGTCGTTCCCCGGCGCCGATTTGGCTAGAGTGGGAGCCAGGCCACACCCGACCCGAAGGAGCCAGCATGCCCATCGCCACCCCTGACGTCTACGCCGAGATGATCGACCGCGCCAAGGAGAAGGGGTTCGCCTACCCGGCGATCAACGTCACCTCCTCCCAGACGCTCAACGCCGCGATCCGCGGCTTCGCCGAGGCCGGCTCGGACGGCATCATCCAGGCCTCCACCGGCGGCGCCGCCTACTGGTCCGGGGCCTCCGTGAAGGACATGGTCACCGGCTCGCTGGCCATGGCCGCCTTCGCCCGCGAGGTCGCCAAGAACTACGACGTCAACATCGCCCTGCACACCGACCACTGCCCGCAGGACAAGCTCGACTCCTTCGTGCTGCCGCTGCTGGCGGAGTCCGAGAAGGCCGTGGCCCGCGGCGAGGACCCGATCTTCCAGTCCCACATGTGGGACGGCTCCGCGATCGCCCTCGACGAGAACCTGCGGATCGCCCAGGAGCTGCTGGCGCGCACCTCCAAGGCCAAGATCATCCTCGAGGTCGAGATCGGCGCCGTCGGCGGCGAGGAGGACGGCGTCGAGAACGAGATCAACGAGGACCTGTACTCCACGGTCGCCGACGGCCTGGCCACCGTCGAGGCCCTCGGCGCCGGGGAGAACGGCCGCTACATCACGGCCCTGACCTTCGGCAACGTGCACGGCGTGTACAAGCCCGGCGGGGTCAAGCTGCGCCCCGAGCTGCTCCAGCAGATCCAGCAGGAGGTCGGGGCGAAGATCGGCAAGGACCGCCCCTTCGACCTCGTCTTCCACGGCGGCTCCGGCTCCTCCGCCCAGGAGATCGCCGACGCCGTCTCCTACGGCGTGGTCAAGATGAACGTCGACACCGACACCCAGTACGCCTTCACCCGCCCCATCGCCGGGTTCATGTTCGCCAACTACGACGGGGTCCTGAAGGTCGACGGCGAGGTCGGCAACAAGAAGAAGTACGACCCGCGCGTGTGGGGCGCCCTGGCCGAGGAGTCCATGGCCGCCCGCGTGGTCGAGGCCTGCCAGAACCTCGGCTCCGCCGGGACCTCCGTCAAGTAGGTCCTCCCCGCTCCGCGCCCGCGGAGCCCGACGGCGGCGTCCTGCCCGGTGCGGGGCGCCGCCGTCGTCCTCCCCGCACCACCTCCCCCGCTTCCCGCACCGAAAGGACCCGCCCCGTGAACCTTGCCGGCAAGAACCTCCTCGACGGCCCCGAGCCCACCTACCTGACCGAGGAGCCGGGCCTGACCGAGCGCATCGAGGCGGGCGACGAGGCCGAGGACCTGGCCGCGCGCTTCCCGAAGGCGCCCCTGGCGTGGGCCCTGTGCGCCGAGGACGCCCTCGCCGAGGGCCGCACCCTCGAGGGCTACGCCTTCGCCCGCGTCGGCTACCACCGCGGCCTCGACGCCCTGCGCGGCCACGGCTGGAAGGGCCACGGGCCCGTCCCGTTCTCCCACGTGCCCAACCAGGGCTTCCTGCGCGCGCTCGCGTGCCTGGGCCGGGCCGCGGCCGCGATCGGCGAGTTCGACGAGGCCGAGCGCATCCAGAAGTTCCTCAACGACTCCGACCCCACCGCCGCCGAACAGCTGCGGCGGTAGCCCCCGCCACGAAAGGACCGTCCCATGCGCGTCGCAGTCCCCCGGGAGATCAAGCCGGCCGAACAGCGCGTGGGCCTGCTGCCCGCCGGGGTCGCGCAGCTCGTGCGCGACGGCCACGAGGTGCTCGTGGAGACCGGCGCGGGGCTGGGCTCCGGGTTCGACGACGACGCCTACGCCGCCGCCGGGGCGGAGGTGACCGACCGGGAGGCCGTGTGGGCGCGGGCCGAGCTGCTGGTCAAGGTCAAGGAGCCGGTCGAGGCCGAGTACGGGTTCCTGCGCCCCGACCTGACGCTGTTCGCCTACCTGCACCTGGCCGCCGACCGCCCGCTGACCGAGGCCCTCGTGGCCTCGGGTGCCACCGCCGTGGCCTTCGAGACCGTGCGGGCCGGGCGCACCCTGCCCCTGCTGCGGCCGATGTCCGAGATCGCGGGACGGCTCGCCGCCCAGTCCGCCGCCCACCACCTGCAGTCCAACGCCGGGGGACCCGGCATCCTCATGGGCGGGGTCCCCGGCGTCGCCGCCGCGAAGGTCGTGGTGGTCGGCGGGGGCACGGTCGGCACCCAGGCCGCGCTCGCGGCCACGGGGCTCATGGCCGACGTGACCGTGCTGGACGCCGACGGCGTGCGGATCCGGGAGCTGACCGACCTGCTCGGTCACCGCGCGCGGGTGCTCATGAGCGACGAGCACGTGCTCGAGGACGAGATCGCCGGGGCGGACGTGGTGATCGGCGCGGTGCTGGTCCCCGGGTCGGCGGCGCCGAAGCTGGTGCGCCGGGAGCACCTGGGGATGCTGCACGACCACGCCCTGCTCGTAGACGTGGCGATCGACCAGGGCGGGTGCTTCGAGACCTCGCGTCCCACGACCTACGACGACCCGACGTTCGAGGTCGACGGCATCACCCACTACTGCGTGGCCAACATGCCCGGTGCCGTGCCCCGCACCGCGACCCGGGCGCTGGCCAACGCCACGACGCCCTACCTCCGCCGCCTCGCCCGGGACCCGCAGCAGGCCCTGGGCGCCGACCCGGAGTTCGCGGCCGGGCTCAACGTGGCCGGCGGGACGATCCGCCACGCGGGGGTGGCCGCCGCGTTCCCGGACCTGCCGGCGCAGCTGGGCTGAAGGGCCCGGAGCACGGGGCCGTGCAGGCCGCGCCGACGGGCGGGTGCGGTGGCAGCCCTGCCGCTTCCCCTCTAGGGTGATGGCATGGGCGAACAGGGAAGTGCGGCGCGAGCGCTGGTCCACCCTGTCCGGCCGTCGTCAGGCAGCGCCTCGATCGCTCAGGAGGACGTCGGCGGCTTCTCCGCCGGTCAGAGATAGGCGTGCCCGCGCCGGACTCCTGGCCGATGCCGCCTCGGCGGCTCCAGGAGCGCTGCGCTCCGTGGAGCGCCCGGGCCGCTGCCCGGGCACGTCCTGGGCGTGTGCCGGCCATCCTGCTTCGCGGACCCGACCGCCTGATCCCCTCCCGCGCTGCCGCACCGGGTGCTCCTGCCCCCCGGGCCCGTTCCGGCCCCGGCTGGCGCCCTGCTGCGCGCGTGCGGGAGTCCCTCTGCACCCCCGAAGGACTTCCCATGCACCCGCTGACCGAACAAGAGATCCGCTCCAGCTTCATCAACTGCTCCCGCCGGGACGCCGCCCGCCTGCCCGTGCCCCCTGAACTGGATCAGGTGGACTGGGACCGCCTGGACTACCTGGGCTGGCGCGATCCCCAGTCCCCGCGGCGCGGATTCGCCGTCGTCCCCACCGAGGAGGGGCCGAAGGGCATCGTCCTGCAGACCTCCGGGCCCGCGGGGCCGGGCAAGCAGGCGATGTGCGCGTGGTGCCAGGACGTGCGCCTGCCCCACCCCGTGGTCATGTACGTGGCCCGCCGGTCCGGCGCGGCCGGACGGGACGGCTCCACCGTGGGCACCTTGATCTGTGAGGGCTTCCAGTGCTCGGCCAACGTCCGGAAGCGCCCGCCCTCCCCGTACAAGGGCTTCGACATGGACGCCCACATCGCCGACCGCATCGCCGGCCTGCGCGAACGGCCCCGGGGCTTCATGGCGGCGGTGGACCGCTGACCGCACCCGCCGGGGGGCCGGGCAGCACGCACCTGCGTCCTGTCCGGCCCTGCTCCCGCGCGGCGGCGCTGCTCCTCCTGCGGAACGGACGGCACGTCCCCGGCGGCGCCGACGTCGTCCGCCCGGAGGTCGAGGACCGTGGAGCTCGCGGGCACGGCCTCGGGCTGTTCGTGGACGGGTGGCCGCCACCGGGGATCCCCTCCCGCCACTCCCACCAGTGCCGGGCAAAGCCGTGGAGCACCGGCTCGCCCCGCCCCGTCCCGGCCACGTGCCTCCGCAGGCCGCCAGGTCCTTCCAGGCCGCGCTCAGCGGCCGCGTCCGCGGGCTGCCCCGGGCGGTGGGTGAGCCGGTGGGCGAGGAGGACCGTCAGCGGAGCGCCTCGGGGTTGACCAGGTGGGGTGGGGTGCGTCCTGCGGCGATGGCGATGGCGTTCAGCGCCGCGAGCCGGGCCATCTCGGCGCGCACGGGCACCGTGGCGGAGCCGATGTGGGGCAGCAGCACGGTGTTGTCCAGCTCGGCCAGGCCCGCAGCCAGGGCGGGCTCGTGCTCGTAGACGTCCAGCCCGGCAGCGGCGATGGTCCCGTTCCGCAGGGCGGTGACCAGGGCGGTCTCGTCCACGACGGGGCCGCGGGCGGTGTTGATCAGGACGGCCGAGGGCTTCATCCGGGCCAGCACGTCCGTGTCCACGAGGTGGTGGGTGGACTCGGTGAGC
>Ga0326721_10000188_pt1 | contig 23304 bp, 16 predicted proteins | sample SGPome_FD_203951 | JGI IMG/M metagenome (GOLD analysis project Ga0326721, IMG submission 203951) | Soil microbial communities from Southern Great Plains, Lamont, Oklahoma, United States - SGP_1_2016 | ecosystem: Engineered > Artificial ecosystem > Soil microcosm > Unclassified | place: USA...
ATCGGTTTGTTTACCGGAGCAGGCGCAGTGGCTGTCGCAGCCGTTTCCCGAGGTGCATGACGAAAAACGAAGGACTGGGCGATGCCCAGCGAGCGCATGCCAATGGCGGACAGCAGGTTGCCCTCGGCCGGGCCGATGAACAGCACGCCGTCTTCACGGGTCAGCTGCTTGAGGACCTGAAAGACATGTTGCTGCGTCGGGCGGTCGAAATAGATCACCAGATTGCGGCAGAAAACGATGTCGTAGGCCACCTGGGTCGCCAGTTTGGGATCGAGCAGGTTGCCGGGCTGAAAATCGATGCAGCCACGAACCAGATCGGAAATCTCGAAGCTTTCGCCTACCGGGGTGAAAAAACGCTCGCGAAAACTCAGGTCGCTGCCACGAAACGAGTTCTTTCCGTAGACGCCGTGCTTGGCGCGTGCAATCGAAACCGGACTGATATCAATGGCATCGACCTTGAACTGCCGGACGCCGATACCGGCATCGATCAACGCCATGGCAATCGAGTAAGGCTCTTCACCCGTCGAACACGGCAGGCTGAGAATGCGTAAAGGTCTTGCGCCATCCAGCGTAGTAATGCGCTCGCGAGCCAGTCTGCCCAGCGTCGCGAAGGATTCTGGATACCGAAAAAACCAGGTTTCCGGGACGATCACAGCCTCGATCAGCGCCTGCTGCTCCTGAGGCGATGTCACCAGCAATTGCCAGTACGCATCGCTGTCCGGGCACTTTGCCGACGCCGCCCGCTGGCGCAAGGCGCGCTCGATGATGGCCTCGCCCACCGAGGTCACGTCCAGTCCGATGCGTTCCTTGAGGAAACTGAAAAAGCGCGAATCATCACTCATGGCGCATCCTCGAGCGATTCCAGGTCCAGCGGCGGTACTGGATACAGCAACTCGCGCACCGGTTCACTCAGCAATTCCTGAACGTGAATCCATTGCAACAGGCCCTGCTCGTCTTCACGGACCGGCCCCAGATAAGGTGACAGGCGATTGTCCAGCCCGTACTCCTTGAACTGCGAAACCGGGCAACGCAGGGTTTCGGTGGCCTGCTCCAGAATGAGTCCGAGCAATTGCGCCGGATGCTGGTCATCGTGCCGGTAATGCACCAGCACCATACGCGTGCTGGTCCGCGCCCTGGCAGGCTGACCGGAGTTCAACGCGCTGATATCGATCACCGGCACGATCTCGCCCCGATGGGCAAAAATGCCTGCAACCCAATGCGGCGCCCGGGCAATCGCCTTGAGCTTCACACGCGGCAGAATCTCGGCGATTTCGGTCGCCTCCAGCGCATAGCGGTCTTCACCGATGCAGAACAGCAGAAACAGTTTGTTCGACGCGGGCAACGCGACGTTACGCCTGGGCGATTGATCCATCATTGGCGGTGCTCAGACCTTGAATCGCGATACGCCACTGCGCAGCCCGACCGCCACCTGACTCAACTCGTCGATGGCGAAACTGGCTTGACGCAATGACTCGACGGTCTGGCTGCTGGCATCGGCCAGTTGCACCAGTGCCTGATTGATCTGTTCGGCGCCAGTGGCCTGAGCCTGCATGCCTTCGTTGACCATGAGCACGCGCGGGGCCAGCGCCTGGACTTGGTGAATAATCTGCGACAACTGCTCTCCGACCTGCGTGACTTCGTACATGCCGCGTCGCACTTCCTCGGAGAACTTGTCCATGCCCATGACGCCCGCAGACACCGCAGACTGGATTTCCCGCACCATCTGCTCGATGTCGTAGGTGGCTACAGCGGTCTGATCGGCCAAACGACGCACTTCGGTGGCGACCACAGCAAATCCCCGGCCGTATTCGCCCGCCTTCTCGGCTTCGATGGCCGCGTTGAGCGACAACAGGTTGGTCTGATCGGCAACCTTGACGATGGTCACCACCACCTGATTGATGTTGCCGGCCTTCTCGTTGAGGATCGCCAGCTTGGCGTTGACCAGATTGGCCGCGCCCATGACCTGATGCATGGTGTCTTCCATGCGCGCCAGGCCCTGCTGGCCGGAGCCAGCCAGAATCGAGGCCTGATCGGCCGCAGAAGTGACCTCGGTCATGGTACGCACCAGATCACGGGACGTCGCAGCGATTTCACGCGACGTCGCGCCGATTTCGGTGGTGGTTGCGGCGGTTTCCGTGGCGGTCGCCTGCTGCTGACGCGACGTGGCGGCAATCTCAGTGACCGACGTGGTGACCTGTACCGACGAGCGTTGGGCCTGGGCAACCAGAGCGGTCAGTTCGACCATCATGTCGTTGAAGCCGGTTTCGACCACGTTGAATTCGTCCTTGCGCGCCAGGTTGAGGCGCGAACTCAGGTCACCCGTGCGCATGGTTTCAAGAATCCGGACGATGAGCTGCATCGGCGCGATGATCGAGCGCATCAGCAGCAGCCCGCATGCAGCGGCGGCCATGACGGCAATAAACAGTGAAAAGACCATGCTGATCTTGGCACTCAGCACGGCATTAACGATGTTGTCGGTTGCGCGATCCGCCAACTGTTTGTTGGCCACGATCAAATCGTTGAGTTGTTTGCGACCATCCGTCCAGACCGGATTGGCCTCACCGTAGAACTCCGAACGAGCGCCCGCATAGTCGCCGCGCTCGAACTTGGCATGCACGTCGGCGAGCAGCCGGGAATAGGTTTCGCGGCGCTTTTCAAAGACGGCGAAGCTGGCCCTGTCGCTGTCATCGAAGATGGACTTCTTGTAGCCGTCCATCTGGGTCTGCAATGTGTCATCGAACCCCTGAAACTGATCCTTTTCCTGCTTGGTCAGGGCACGACCCTGACCTTCGCCGATCAACTCAAGCGTGCGGATATAGCTCTCGCCCCAGGCGCTGCGCACCAGGGTGCTGTAGTAGACGCCCGGTAAAGCGTCGAGGCGCACCTGTTCTTCGCTGGACTCGATTGACAACAAGCGCGAGTAAGACACAACGACCATCAACAGCATGATCGCAATAATGACGGCAAAACTCGCCAGAATGCGTTGGCGCAACGTCCAGTTCTTCACAGTCAGCCCTCAGGAGTTCAACGACGGCATCCGGCCGTGTTCAAGAAGCGGACCGACAGACGGTCCAAGCCGCGTGAGTATAGCCCAGCGTTTCAGCCATTAGCGGGTGATATGAAAATGAAATGATGGTCAGCAGATATATGCCCGTATTCATGGGTTGAACACGGGGTGAGGACTCGCAAAACGGGGCTGAAAACAATAGTTTCTGATTGAATGTCTACCTCACCACGTCTTCGACTTAGCGCTGTCGCGCAGCAAACTGCGGACTGTGGGAGGCAGGGCGTGTATTGAACCTGGCGGGTTCGTTAACTAAAACCCGGCCCGGGAAAACATACGCTGCCGACGATTTATTACGCGTCCCTGACCTGCCCTTCCAGTTCGGCCTTGAGCCCCGGGTCCAGCTTCAACGCGCGGGCCAGTTCATCCAGATAGGCACGTTCCATGAAGTGCTCCTGATCCACCAGCATCACACTGGCGATATACATTTCTGCGGCCATTTCCGGCGTGGTCGCTGCCCGCGCGACCTCGGCCGGGTCCAAAGGTTTGTTCAACTCGGCATGCAACCAGCTTTGCAAGGTTTGATCAGTGCTCAGTTTGCTGAATTCGCCTTCGATCAGCTCGCGTTCACGCTCGTCCACATGGCCATCGGCCTTGGCAGCCGCCACCAGCGCCCGCAGGATCGCCTGGCTGTGCAACTCGGCTTCCGAGTCCGGCAGGCGGTCGATGGTTTGCGGCTCGCGCTGACCGGTCAGGCCCTGACTGGCCTGCCAGTTGTTGTAGGCCTTATAGGCCAGCACACCCAATGCCGCCAGACCGCCGTATTTCAGTGCCTTGCCGCCCATGCCTCGAGAGCCTTTGCCCCTGAGCAGGCTCATCGCACCCGCCGCCAGCGCGCCACCGCCCGCACCGGACAACAGGCCGCCGAGACCGCCCTGGCTGCTCTGGCCGCCGTTTTTATTACCGCCGAGAAGGCTGCCCAGTCCGTCCATCAACGAATCACTTCCTGAAGACGGCTTGCCGGACCTGGGCTTGCCGTTGACCTTGTCCTGCAACATGTTCTGACCAGACTTGAGCAACTGATCGAGTAAGCCACGCGTATTCACAGGGAACCTCCACAGGATTGTCAGATGAATCATTGACCAGCAGGTTAAACAGAAGTGACAAAACGCCAGAAACAGGTGTGCTTCCAGATGTTGCAGCTGGCCGCAGACCGGGCTCCGTTCAGACCGTGCCCAGCCTGCATCAGAAAAGACGCAACCCTTGAGAATCGAAATGGTCGATTCATGTGGGTGCCAAAAAAGAGGACAATGCGAGCCACTTATCTGGATCGGACGTCGACGCGATCGGCACTCATCTCTTTTCCATTACTGTCCAGCCGTCCATCGGGAGCTTGCTGAAGTGATATCACGAGTCGGCTTCCCTGCAGGCAGCAGCGAAGCAGCCGAGACAATCAGGACCAAAGACTGGGATCAGACCTCGCTCGGTCCTTTAGCACAGTGGCCTGTGGCGTTGAAGAATGCCCTCAACCTGATCCTCAACAGCCCGGAATCCATGTATCTGCTGTGGGGCCGGGAGCTGATCTTCTTCCACAACGATGCTTATGCACCGATTCTCGGACCGCGCAAAGAGTGGGCCATCGGCGCTCTGATGCACGAGCTGTGGGCCGATGTCTGGGATCAGGTCCTTCCATTGGTCGAGCAGGCGTTGAACGGCGAGCCCGGCCGATGGCAGGACATGCCGCTGACCATGGCGCGCTTCGGTGAAATCGAGCAGACCTGGTGGTCGTTCTCGTTCTCGCCATTGTTTGATGAGAACGGCGCCACCGTCGGCATGTTCTGCGCCACCAACGAGACCACACACCATGTACTCGATCAACGGGCGCTTCAGGCCAGCGAAAGCAAGCGGCGAGAGCTGATCGCAGAATTGATCGAGCAGGAAAAGCAGCAGACCGCCAAGCTTGAGCAGCGCACGCTGGAGCTGGACACCTTCTGGAAGATCTCGCCCGATCCGCTGGCCATGCTCGACTTCAACGGTGTTTTCCTGAGGGTCAACCCCGCCTGGAACGCCCTGCTCGGCCGTACCGAACGTGAACTGGTCGGCACTTCGATCATGGACCTGCTTCACCCGGACGATATCGCAAGCACGCAAAATGCGCTGACGCACACCATCAGTCGCGTCCTGCCGCTATTCGAAAACCGTTATAAACATGTCGATGGCACGTATCACTGGTTCGGCTGGACGGCTGCGCCGAGCAACGGCGTCATCTTCGCGCTGGGCAAGCACCTGACCAATGAAAAGCAGCGCATCGAAGCACTGCGCATTACTGAAGAAGCACTGCGTCAGTCACAGAAGATGGAGGCGGTCGGGCAACTCACCGGTGGCCTCGCGCATGACTTCAACAACCTGCTGATGGGCGTCACCGGCAACATGGAGCTGCTCCAGTCAAGGGTGAAGCAGGGCCGCTATGCAGAACTGGACCGTTACATCGGCTCGGCACTGGAAGGCTCCAGGCGTGCGGCCTCGCTGACGCATCGATTGCTGGCCTTTTCGCGACGCCAGACGCTCGCCCCCAAGGCAACCGATGTCGACCAGTTGATCGCAGGTATGGATGAACTCATCAGACGTACCGTGGGGCCTGCCATCGACATGCAAGTGCGCCCCACACAGGGGTTGTGGTCGACCATGGTTGACCAGCACCAACTGGAAAACTCACTGCTGAACTTGTGCATCAATGCCAAGGACGCCATGCCGGACGGTGGCCAGTTGCTGATCGAGACCGGCAATCGCTATCTGGACAGCCCGACTGCAGCGAAACATGAGCTGACGGCGGGTCGCTATGTGGAACTGACGGTCAGCGACACGGGCACAGGAATGACCAGGGAAGTGATCGGACGGGCATTCGATCCGTTTTTCACCACCAAACCCATCGGTATGGGTACAGGCCTCGGACTGTCGATGATTTACGGCTTTGCCCGGCAATCCGGCGGAGGTGTCAGCATTTTTTCGGAGACAGGGAAAGGCGCGAAACTCAGTATTCTCCTGCCGATGTTCGAAGGTCAGGCCGAGCCCGTACTGCATGACTGCGCTATACCGGTGCCTTCACAGAACGCTGGCGGCGAAACCGTTATGGTTGTCGATGACGAGCCAACGGTACGTCTTTTGATCACCGAAGTGCTTGAGGATCTGGGGTATCTGGTGCTGCAGGCCGACCGAGGCTCTGCTGCGCTGGAAATCCTGCAATCGAAGGCGGCAATTGATCTGCTCGTGACCGATGTCGGCCTGCCCGGCGGCATGAACGGCCGTCAGGTTGCAGACGCGGCCAGAGCGGTGCGCCCCGATCTGAAAATCCTCTTCGTGACCGGTTACGCGGAAAACGCCGCGCTCGCACACGACACGCTGGAGCCCGGCATGTACGTGCTGCCCGAGCCTTTCTCCATCGCAGCACTGACCGGACGGGTGACCGAATTGCTGGACAGCGCGAATGAGCGCTTGTAGCGCTTGCGCTTAGAAGACTCAGGACCGTGGGAGGCACCACCACGTCTTCGACATAGCGCTGTCGCGCAGCAAACTAGGTGGGAGCGGACTTGTCCGCGAAAAGGCCTTACATCCAACGAATATTCATCGGCTGAACTACAGCATTCGCGGACAAACGGAACGCCGCCCGGTCCGCTCCCACAAAATCCAGTTTCTTCAGTGGCTTACAGGTTGTTTGATGAGAGGCGGCTTGCTGGCGATGAACGATGACGCGATTTCCCTGACACATCGCGTCGGCTGCATCGCCGGCAAGCCGCCTCCCACAAAAAACGTGTTCAGTCAGCAGACTACGTGTTGTTTGATAAGAGGTGGCTTGCCACCTCTCCCTGGCTTCCCTAACAACCCCACTGCCAAACCGTCAGTCCCGCAGATCAGACTCATGAATCGGCTGGTCGCGGTGTGTCGCGCGCTGGTATTGCGCGGGCCAGGTGGCCAGTCGTCCGCCGAGATCGTCATCGGCATGCAGCGGCCAGTACGGATCACGCAGCAGCTCCCGGGCGAGCAGGATTATGTCGGCCTGACCGGTACGCAGGATGTGCTCTGCCTGTGCAGGATCGGTGATCATGCCGACTGTGCCGGTCGCGATGCCGGATTCCTTGCGCACGCGTTCAGCGAAGCGGGTCTGGTAGCCAGGACCGACCGGGATTTCCGCCTTGGCTGCGGTGCCGCCCGAGGACACGTCAATGAGGTCTGCACCCAGCGCCTTGAGACGACGTGCCAATTCCACGGTCTCGTCAGGATTCCAGCCATCCTCTACCCAGTCGGTCGCCGATACGCGCACGAACAGCGGCAGTTCTTCAGGCCAGATTGCGCGGACCGCTTCGGTCACTTGCAGGGTCAGACGAATGCGGTTTTCGAAAGAGCCACCGTACTCATCCGTGCGCTGATTGCTCAGCGGAGAGAGGAACTGATGCAGCAGGTAACCATGCGCCGCGTGGATTTCGACGACTTTGAAACCTGCGGTCAGCGAACGGCGGGCCGCGTCCACGAATGCCTTGATCACTTCCTGAATCTGGAGGTCGCTCAGTTTCACCGGAGCGGTGTGTTGCGGGTCGAAGGCAATCGCCGACGGACCCACCGGGGTCCAGCCGCCTTCGCTCTCGGGGATGCTGCCGTGTTTACCCAACCACGGACGCCAGGTGCTCGCCTTGCGTCCGGCATGTGCCAACTGGACACCTGCAACGGCGCCCTGCGCAGTGATGAAACGCGTGATGCGCTGCAACGGCTCAATCTGCTCGTCGTTCCACAGGCCAAGGTCTTCCGGGGTAATGCGACCATCCGGCGTCACCGCCATGGCTTCAGTGATAACGAGCCCCGCACCACCGACGGCACGGCTGCCCAGGTGCACCAGATGCCAGTCGTTGGCCAGACCATCGACACTGGAATACTGACACATGGGCGACACAGCAATACGATTACGCAGCGTCAATTGGCGCAGGGTATAGGGCTCAAGCAGCAGGCTCATGGCAACCTCTCATAGTGAAAATTCGGGTGTCCCGGCTCGTGTTCAGCGAGCAGCTTTCAGAGGACAGAGCCTAGTCGACAACCCATGAGCCTGAGGGGTTCCTGCTTATTCTCAGCGTGGCGCGATGTGCACCACCATCAGTTGCACGGTTTCGTTGCCACGGAACTCGTTAAGATCCAGCTTGTAGGCCAGTTCAACCCAGCGAATGTTGGGGTTGGGCCAGATATCGCGATCCACGCTGAAAGCAATACCGTCCAGCTTGACGCTGCCGCACTCGGTCTTGAGCACCATCTTCAAATGCCGCTCACCCACCACGCGTTGCTCCACCAGTTGGAATACGCCATGAAACAGCGGCTCAGGGAAATGCTGTCCCCAGGGCCCGGCATTACGCAGCGCGCGAGCCAGCTCCAGATGAAACTCTTCGACTGCCAGCGAGCCATCCGACAGCAAGCGTCCGGTCAGGTCCTGCTCATCAAGCTGACGGCGTACCTCGTGATCGAACGCCTCGGCGAACGCCGGAAAGTGCTCTTCGGGCAAGGACAGCCCCGCTGCCATGGCGTGCCCGCCGAACTTGCTGATCAGGTGCGGATGAGCCGCTGCCACTGCGTCCAGCGCGTCACGAATATGAAAACCTGGCACCGAGCGGGCCGAGCCCTTGAGCACGCCCTCCCCGGCGCTGGCAAACGCGATGGTCGGACGGTGATAACGCTCTTTCATGCGCGAGGCCAGAATGCCGATCACGCCCTGGTGCCAGTCAGGCTCAAACAGGCACAGGCCGAACGGCATGGATTCGACCGGCAGGTCCTTGAGCTGGGCCAGTGCTTCACGCTGCATGCCCTGCTCGATGGATTTGCGGTCCTGATTCAGTTCATCCAGTTGCACAGCCATTTCACGCGCCAGCGTCGGGTCGTCACAGAGCAGGCATTCGATGCCCAGACTCATGTCGTCCAGACGTCCCGCCGCGTTCAAACGCGGCCCGAGGATAAAACCCAGGTCGGAGGAAGTGATGCGCGACGGCTCGCGACGCGCCACTTCCAGAATCGCGCGCAAGCCGGGTCGTGCGCGACCGGCGCGTATGCGCATCAGACCCTGATGGACCAGAATGCGGTTGTTGGCGTCCAGCGGCACAACGTCCGCCACGCTGCCCAGCGCCACCAGATCCAGCAGTTCGCCCAGATTGGGCTGGGCGCGCTGATTGCGTTCGAACCAGCCGCTGTCACGCAGGCGCGCGCGCAACGCCATCAACACGTAAAAGATCACGCCGACGCCCGCCAGCGATTTGCTGGGGAACGTACAGCCGGGTTGATTGGGATTGACGATGGCGTCGGCTGCCGGAAGCTCGTGACCCGGCAAGTGGTGATCGGTGACCAGCACCTGCAAACCGGCTGCCTTGGCGGCTGCCACACCCTCAACGCTGGAGATGCCATTGTCGACGGTGATCAGCAACTGCGGCTTGCGCTGCAGCGCGACCTCGACGATTTCCGGCGTCAGGCCGTAGCCGTACTCGAAACGGTTCGGCACCAGATAGTCGACATGCTCGGCTCCCAGCAGGCGCAGCCCCAGCACACCGACGGTACTAGCCGTTGCACCGTCGGCATCGAAATCGCCGACGATCAGCATGCGCTGACGTTCATCCAGCGCGGTCACGAGCAAGTCGACGGCGGCATCAATGCCCTTGAGCTGTTGATACGGAATCAGTCGCGCCAGGCTCTTGTCCAGTTCGGCCTCACTCGCCACCCCCCTTGCCGCGTACAGGCGGGTGAGCAACGGAGGCAGATCGCCAAGGAAAGGCAGGGTGTCGGGCAACAGACGAGGTTCGATGCGCATGCGGGTCAGCTGATTCTCTTGATGTGTCGGTACAGGGTAAACAGTGTGGTATCAGCCGCGCTCGCCAGCGAGCCACTGCAGCTGGACTTCGTGCTGACCGCGATCATCGGTGACGAACACAGTGCCTTCACTGATCATCACATCCCACTTGATGACGCGCGGCATGTCTTTGGCCAGCACTTCGAGGACTTCCTGCGGGACGGCAGCGATGTTCACGTTCTTCAAGTTCTTGATCGCCGGAATGACCTTGCCTTCCCAGACCCTCAGACTGCCGTAAGCCAGCAGACTGGTGCGCTCGGTACGACGCGAACACCAGGTCAGGCGGTCGGCATCGGGCTGGCCGACTTCGATCCAGTGCAGAACACGGTCATCCAGGCTTTTTTCCCACAGCGCCGGTTCGTCTACATCAGACAGACCGCGACCGAAGGCAAGCTGCTCGTTGTACCAGAAGGCATAGGCCAGCAGGCGCACGGTCATGCGCTCTTCGGTTTCCGAGGGGTGACGGGCGATGGTCTGCTTGACGCTTTCGTAAACACCCCGGTCGAGGTCGGTCAGGTTCAGTTCGAATTTGTAGGTCGTGGACGGCTGGGCCATGAACGGGCTTCTAAAGTCTGGAGGAAAGACAACAAGTCTAACCGATGCAGGGCCCCGCAAACGAATCGGTGCATGGATCGGCTTGCCGGACAGCGAAAATCAGATAGCCTCATAAACGCAGAACCACCGTGATATGTGACGCCAGCGGCGCGGCGCGACTCAAAAGCCTGTTACTTGACACACTTGGCCTATGACATTTTCGAGGATAAGACAGACGAATGATTCTTCGTGCCTCGTACTGCGTAATGATTCGCCTGCTGCTGACGCTGTTGTGGCTCTCCGTGCCCGCTACGAGCCAGGCGCGGGAAACATTGACCTGGCTGTTGCGCGACCTGCCGCCCTCGACGATCTTTTCGGGGACCATGCAGGGCCAGGGCGCCATCGATCAACTCATGCCCCTGCTGACCGCAGGGATGCCCGAATACGATCATGTGGTGATGCATGTCAACAGAGCCCGAGCCATGCAAACGCTCAACGACGGCACGACGCTGAGCTGCGACCCGACCATGCTCTGGACACCCGAGCGCGCCAGAACCATTGTCTTTTCAATTCCGGCATTCGTGCTGTACAGCAGCGGACTTGTCGTGCTCAAGGACGACATGGCGAAGATCGAGCCCTTTGTCTCGCAAGGCAAAGTCGACCTCAACGCTCTGATGGCCAGTAATACCGTCAAGCTCGGCGCAGTTGCCGAACGCAGTTACGGAGGCCTCATCGACAAGACGCTTCAAGACAGCCATGAACAGACACTGAGCCTGCACTATGGCAGCGACGCGGTCGGGAGCCTGTTGCAGATGGTGCAGGCCGGACGCTTGCAGGGTCTGCTCGGTTTCTGGTTCGAAGCGCGCTATCAGGCGCTGCAACAGGGGATCAGTCCACAGGAGTTGATCTTTCTACCCATCGTTGAAAATCCTGTGTACCAGTTGGCCTACATCGGTTGCAGCAATACGCCCGAGGGCAGACAGGCCATGCAACTGATCAATCGGGAAATGCGCACGCTGCGCGAAAGCAGCCTGATGGGGCTTTATGCACAGTGGCTGGCCCCGGAACAGCGTGGCGATTATCTGCGCGATGTAAAGGCCATCTTCGACAAAAACTGATCCGCAGAAAAGACAAACCCCGGGCAGAGTCACACTGCACGGGGTAATCGGATGCGTCGTCAGACGCTGATCAAGGGAGCGGCTGGCGTCCCTTGGTCTGCATTGCCATCAGGCGAATGTCGGGGCACCGACAAAGGTACGGCTCATCGCTGCGTTGCGCATGGCAGCAATGACACAGGGCTCGATCCTGCCTTCGGCAACCATCAAATCCCGATGAAGCCCGTCGACCACATCCGTCAGTTGACGTTTGTCACCCAATTGATCGGCAGTGAACATACGCTCGATCACACAGGCACCGGATGCATCTCTCAACGTCACAAGACGTTCGCCACGTGCGCCGGCCGGGCCGATGCTGGCCTTGTAGGGAGCCAGCGCTTCGCTTAGCAGTAAGCTGATATTTTCCATATGAACCACCACTCAACTGTTTGAATGCAAAGGTGCTAACCAATGACCGTCGGCGACGGCAGAAAGTTCTTTTCTGCGTTGCACTGCCGGCGACGTTCTCTGAATTCGAGCATGCCTGCTGAATGTGACAGGGAAAAAACCGAGGTTCGACAGACAGCCGTCAACGCCTGTCAGACGGCCCTCACCGACAGACAATGCAAATTGTTGTCAGCTCCGTAGGAAATTTCAGCAAAGATAAGCGCCATCGCCTACAAAGCGCCGCTCTCTGGTGCACCTTTGATAAACAACCGACTCAGATGAAATACCATTAGCCCCCCTCTGACGGAGCCATGCCTTGAGCGCATCCACCGGTCACCCTCTGCGTATCATCCTGGCTGATGACCACCCCATTTTTCTGATCGGACTGCGTGTGGTGCTTGAGCAGGACAACGCCGCAGCGGTGGTTGCGCAGGCGAGCAATCCCGACGAACTGCTGGCGGCGCTCAACGAACATGACTGTGATGTGCTGGTCACGGATTTCATGATGCCGGTCGAGCAGCAGAACGACGGTCTGCGGCTCCTGCAACGCATTCGGCGGGACTTTCCGGCGCTGCCTGTGGTGGTAGTGACAACCCTGAGCAACGCCGGACTGTTTCAGGCAATGCTGGATCTCAACGTTCAGGGCCTGTTGAGCAAAGCCAGCGTAGCCGGAGAGCTGCCCGTCGCCATCGAAAGCGTCCGCCGCGGACGGGTTTTTCTGGCCGATTCGGTGCGCCGGGTGCTGCAGGACGCTCAGCAATTGGGGCCTGATTCACCGCTGGCGCTCGAACAGTTGTCGCCCAGAGAACTGGAAGTACTGCGCCTGCTGTCGGCCGGCCATGCCGTGGGCCGGATCGCGATTCAGCTCAACCGCAGCAAGCAGACCGTCAGCGCTCAGAAAGTAAGCGCCATGCGCAAGCTGGGTGTGGCGAATGACGCAGCGTTGTTCATGTATCTGCAGGAACATGGTCTGTCGTAAGCGCAGGGGCATGTGCGTGGGAAACCCCGCTGCGCTCGAACAGCCATCGTGCCAGATCCACCGGGGCCATCGGCCGGGCAATGAAATAGCCTTGAATGGCCGGTGTGCCGAGCGCCAACACGCTGTGAAAATCATCCAGGGTTTCGACACCCTCCACCACCACGTTCATGGACAAGCGCTGAGCCATGACTATCGCACCGGCAACGACGGCAGCCTTGCGAACATCATCCCCTATGCCTCGAACGAAATCGGTGGGGATCTTCAACTCGCTGAAAGGTAACTGCAGCAGGCGATCGATGTTCGAGGCCCCCATACCGAAGTCGTCGATCGACAATTTACAGCCCTGCATGCAAAGCCTTAACAGTTCTTCCAATTGCCAGTTCTGTGGCTGTTGCGCGTCCTGCTCAAGGATTTCCAGCGTCAGCACACTGGCCGGCAACTCATGACGCGCAAGCGCCTGCATGATCTGTTCAGCGAAATCCATCTGCTGGAGTATCTGCGGTGCAATATTCACCGATACCGGTAGTGCCCGCCCCTGCTCACGGTTCATCTGCGCCGAAAACGCCAGCGCCTGATCCAGCACGCGCCAGGTCAACGGCTCGATCAGTCCTTCGGCCTCGATGACCTCCATGAACTGGCCCGGTGTCAGCAGGCCGTGCGCCGGGTGCTGCCAGCGCACCAGCGCCTCGGCACCCAGAACATCACCGTCGAGACCGACCTTTGGCTGAAAGTGAGCGACCCATTGCGTGGCGCACGCTGCAGGCTCCATGGCGTCGCCGAACAACTGCAGAGCATTCAGCGCGCAGGGCGCATGCCGTTCAGGAGCTGATTCTTCGACCTTGAGCGCAGGTGGCTGATAAGCCTTGAACAACTCGCTCAAGGCTGCGGCGGATGCAGGTTTGGACAGGCAACCCAGCACTTCCAGGCCCTGAGCAACGGCAAGACGGGCTACGCCTTCAAGTATCGAGGTGGCCGTACTGCTCAGGATGATCAGGGCATTGGCCATGTTTTCGGCAGCCAGATAACGAATCAGCTCCAGGCCATCCGGACCTTCCATCTGCAAATCACAGATGGCGATATCGACAGGGCCACGGCTGTTCAGGGATTCACGGGCCGCTTCGACACTTTCAGCGGTTCGCACATCGAAAATCTGATTGGCGTTGAGCATCTGGTGCAACGCCATCAATTGAAAGGGGTGGTCTTCGAGAACCAGAACCTTGAGTGAACACACAATCATGCCTATCGGGGAAAAAGCCATCGGGCCCAGAGAGGCCGTACTCTAGAGGCTCGAGAAAGCGATCCCCATAGGACAAGTCTTAAAACGCTACACCCGGTCCCGGTGCGCAGTGTGTTCATCCAGGCTGAGGCGATATTTCGGGCAGTTCCACCAGATGCACTTCGATGTCCATGCGCAGGCTGCCGATGGCCATCTCCAGTGCCGGCCAGCGTTCAAGCGTATCGGTTTCGGCCTCGCGCCGGGTGGCGTCATCCAGCGCCATGCACGCCCTGGCCAACGGCATGGCATCGATCAGGCTGGCGGCGCCCTTGAGGCGGTGCAGCGATGCTCCAAGTGTCGGCCAGTCCCGCGAGTGCACGGCAGCTTCCAGCGCCGAGTGTTCATGCAGAAGGTTTTTCCAGAGTTCGGCCAGCAGACGCTGCATCTGTTGTTGATTGGCCTGGGTCATGCGCTGCAAGGTCTGAAGATCGAAGGTCGGCTCTCGGACCAGCTCTGCCAGTTCATGGGCCAGACGCTCCAGCGACAAGGGCTTTATCAGCAGGCCGTCCATGCCCGACGCTTCACAGCGCAGGTTTTCATCGCTCAGCGCATTGGCCGTGCAACCGATGACAGGGCACCGCTGGCGCCGCTCCTGCACCTCGATACGCCTGATGGCTTCTGTCAGGGCATAGCCACTGATGCCTGGCATATTGCAATCGGTGATAACGGCATCGAATTCGCCTTCACGCCACACGTTCAGCGCAGTTTCGCCGCCGTCGACAGGCACCACCTGATGGCCGAGAAACTCGAGCTGACGGGTCAGCACCATACGATTGGCGGACAGATCATCGACCACCAGCAAATGCAGACTGCGCTGGTCTGCAGGCGTCGCGACGGATTTTCCATCCGGTGCGACGGCGTGCTGAACTCTGGCGAACGAGACGTCGATGGCAATCCGCGTCCCGTTACCCGGTTCACTGTGCAAGCTGATATCACCGCCCATCAGTTCCACCAGTTGGCGGGAGATACTCAGCCCGAGCCCGGTACCGCCGAAACGGGCGGCCGTGTCGTCGCTGGCCTGAATGAAAGGCTGAAATACCTGTTGCTGACGCTCCGGCTCGATACCAGGGCCGCTGTCCTCGACACCGATACGGATACGCGACTCCGTGGCGCCGTCAGCGGGCTGTGCCTCAAGTGTCTGTACAGTAATCACCACGGCGCCCTGGCCGGTGAACTTCAACGCATTACCCACCAGATTGTGCAGGACCTGACGCAGCCTCAACGGGTCCAGCCAGTAATCGCCTTTCACTCGCTCGTCGAGTTCAAGACGAAGCGCCAGCCCTTTCGCCTCGGCCTGAGCGGCGAATAGATGAACAACGCCCTCGAAGAAAGTCTGCAAGGAGGTGACTTCAAGGGACAACTTCATGCCCCCGGCTTCGATGCGGGCCAGATCCAGACTGTCGCCCACCAGCGCCACAAGCTCCTGAGCCGAGCGATGCGCCACCCGAATGGCCTGGGAAGGCTGATGCCCGAGACGCAGCGCCTGCGCGCACTCAAGCTCCAGCAGACCGATGATTGCGCCCATCGGGGTGCGAATTTCATGACTCATGGTAGCCAGAAATGCGCTTTTGGCCGCGTTCGCCTGATCCGCCTGGCGCAGCGCTTCTTCCAGCTGCTGCTCCAGCCGCTTGCGCTCGGTTATATCGATCCAGCCACCCAACAACCCCTGTAACTGGCCGTCCGCACCGAAGAAAGGCACCGTCCATTGCCAGGCATCCACACGCTTGCCGTAAAGCTCCATGGTGCGATCGGCAAAAATCGGCTGATGGTCCTCCAGCAGTTTCACGTAATCGGCGTGCATCTGCTCGGCTACGGAGCGAGGTATCAGATCGACATCGGTCAGTCGCCGGCCATTCAGTTGCTCGAAACTGACGCCGAAGCTTTCTTCGTAACTCCGGTTACAGGAAATCAGTCGACCCTTGAGGTCGCGCACATAGATCGGATTGGGAATGCCATCGAGCAATGCGCGCTTGAATGCCAACTGGTCACTCAATTGCCTTTCCACCCGCAGACGTTGCCGAATCTGCGCCTTCAGCCGGCTGCTCCAGAGCAGCGATACCAGACCGGTCAACAGCGCCAGGATCACCGCCCATATGACCCATTGCGGTATGCGGTTCCAGAGCGAAGGCTGGGGTAAGGTCGAGCCCAGCCACTTCACTCTGATGGAGCGCAGTTCGGCGACTGGGAACTCTTCCAGCGCCTTGTTGAGAATGCCCAGCAGCTCGGGTTGCGACTTGACCACTGAAAACCGGTCCGGCGACCATTTCCCGTCCACGCTGCGGGCGACCTTAAGCTCGCCGGACGGAAACAGATAGGCGCCTGCCTCGTTCTGAATGGTTGCATCGGCAACACCGCTTTCCACCATCGACCGCGCCTGATCATAGGTGTTGGCAAGCTTTAGCTGAATTTGGGGATACTCGCGCCGTATCTGATCTTCAAGGGCATGCCGGGCGGGCAAGGCAAGTACCCGCCCTTCCAGGCTTGCCAGCGAGACATTGGAAGAACTGTCGGAGCGCACGACGAAAACCCAGCTGTTGCCGCCGAAGGAATAGGTGAAATCCAGAAAGCGCCGACGCTCCGGGTTTTCCGCAAGCGTGGTGTTCATTTCGGCCATGCCGGTGCGCAAGGCGTCGATGCTCTGCTGCGTGGAAGGCACTTCGCGGTGAATGAACTGCAGACCGGTCATGCGTGATATGCGCGCCAGCACATCGATATTGAGCCCCACCCACTGACCATTCCGGTCCTTGTAGATATAGGGCGGGTGTTGGGTGGTGGATACCGTGACGCTGGGATGCTTGACGATCCAGCGCCGCTCTGCACCCGTCAGGCTGATGCGTTGCCCTGCCAGATCTGCACCCAGCCCCACCGTCCAGCGTCCAGTGACTTCGCGACAGACAGCGGGATCGATGCTGGCCAGCGCACGGTCGATCAGGCCCAGCAATCGCTGTTCCTGCGCACGCACCGCGAATGCGAACCCCACCGGTGGCAGCACGCTTTCAAACTTTATCTGCAAGCCCAGATAGGGCCGCAGCGCGATATAGGAACGAACGATGACCTCGTTACCGATGAAGACGTCCGCCTCGCCCTGGCTCAAGGCCTCAAGCGCACTGTAGAGGTTGGGAGCGATGATGATCTCGCTCTGTGGATAGGCGCGGTGCACGACATCCGAATCCGCATAGCCGTCGAGCAAAACCACTTTCTTGCCCGCAAGACTGAGCGAAGGACTAAGGTCGTTGCCCCGCCCGACCACGATTGAGCGATCCGGCATGTATTCGGTGGAAAACGCCAGCCCCTTCACACCCCGTTCGAACCCATTGGCGCTGGTCAGTATGTCGATGCTGCCATTGCGCAGTGCGTCGATGGCTTCCTCGCGCTGGGCGAATCCGGTGACTTGCATGGATATGTTGAGCTGATCGCCGACCAGCCCCAGGTAGTCGGCACTGATGCCCTGATAGCGGTTGCGGTCACTGGTGATATCGATGGGTTCGTAGTCGGCAATGGCGATACCGACGCGAAGCACCTTGCGCTGATCCAGCCACTGCCGGTCAGAGACTTCCAGCGGCAGGTCGGGAGAAGCCAGAAAGGGGGCGGTCAGGGTAAACGGCAGACTCTGTGCAGCGACCGCCGCCCGAGCAAAAACAAGAATCAGCAGAAAAGCCATCGCGTGCCAGACGCGATCACCCGTTACCTTGCCTGTCCCCCTGACAACACCTTGCATACTTGCTTGCTTCACAACGACCGACTCATCTGTATGAACTGAAAACCCCCGGAAGTTTGGCACGTAGAAACGAGAAGGCCCGCTGGTGGGCGGGCCTAAAGTTGTTACACAACGATTCCGTCAGAGCGGTTTTCCGCGGTTGCCATGCTGGCTGACGAAAGCCTGTATGGCTTTCAGGTCATTGGGCAGAACCGTGCAGCGTTCGTCACGCTCGAAAAGATCAGACATATGTGCAGGTAGCTCAAGTGCTTTTCCTACGCCCGCCTTCTCGACTGCCTCGGGGAACTTGACCGGATGCGCCGTGCCCAGAATCACCATAGGCGTGTCCAGGCTGCGTCGGCATTCGCGTGCCGCCCTGACACCGATTGCGGTATGCGGGTCCAGCAGTTCGCCGGTCTTTACAAACACATCGGCGATGGTTTCGCAGGTCTCTTCGTCACTCACTGCCAGAGAATCGAACAGCTTGCGGGTCTCGGTCCAGCGCTCTTCTTCGACGCTGAAACCGCCACCCTGCCTGAAGTTGCTCATCAGCTCGGCAATGGCCAGGCCGTTGCGACCGTGCATGTCGAAGAGCAGACGTTCGAAGTTGGACGACACCATGATGTCCATCGACGGCGAAAGCGTGGCGTGCAGGGTTTCCTTGACGTACTGATTGCCGCTCATGAAGCGGTGCAGGATGTCGTTGCGGTTGGTGGCCACGATCAGTTGATTGATCGGCAGCCCCATGTTGCGGGCCAGGTAACCGGCGAAGATGTCGCCGAAGTTGCCGGTCGGTACCGAGAACGACACCGAGCGCGCAGGACCGCCCAACTGCAGCGAAGCGTGGAAGTAGTAGACGATCTGGGCCATGATCCGCGCCCAGTTGATCGAGTTGACCGCGACCAGACGAGTACCTTTCAGGAAGCTCTGATCGGCGAAGCTGGCCTTGACCATCTCCTGGCAGTCGTCGAAGTTGCCTTCCACGGCGATGTTGTGGATGTTGTCACCGAAGATGGTGGTCATCTGGCGACGCTGAACGTCCGACACGCGATTGTTCGGGTGCAGGATGAAGATATCGACGTTGTCACAGCGACGGCAGCCTTCAATGGCAGCAGAGCCGGTATCACCGGATGTGGCCCCCATGATGACGACGCGCTCGCCACGCTTGGCCAGCACGTAATCCAGCAGACGACCGAGCAGTTGCAGGGCGAAATCCTTGAACGCCAGCGTCGGGCCGTGGAACAGCTCCAGAACCCATTCGTTACCGTTCAACTGACGCAACGGTGCAATGGCGCTGTGGGAGAACACGCCGTAGGTTTCTTCGAGAATCTGCTTGAAGTCCGCGTCCGGAATGCTGCCGGTCACGAACGGACGCATCACCCGGAAAGCCAGTTCGTGGTAAGGCAGACCTGCCCAGGAAGCGATCTCTTCCTGAGTGAAGCGCGGCAGGTTTTCCGGCACATACAGGCCGCCATCGGTGGCCAGTCCGGCCAGCAGCACATCTTCGAAATTCAGCGCAGGCGCTTGGCCGCGAGTACTGATATAGCGCATGGGATCAAACCTTTGGTCTGAGCGTCGAGCCCGCAGGCTCGCCGCCTTGATTAATTCAGATGTTCAACACGGATGCGAACCACCGGGCCTACCACGTCCTGCAGGGCTTCCAGCGCTTCAATGGCGTCGTTGATACGCTGCTCGATCACTCGATGCGTCAGCAGAATCATCGGTACCAGACCGTCATGCTCTTCGACTTCCTTCTGCATGATCGACTCTATATTGATGCCGCGCTCGGACAGGATGCTCGCTACCTGAGCCAGAACGCCCGGATGATCCTTGGCCTGGATACGCAGGTAATAGGCACTTTCGCAGGCTTCGATCGGCAGGATCGGATGAGCCGACAGCGAATCGGGCTGAAAGGCCAGATGCGGTACGCGGTTCTCTGGATCGGAGGTCATGGCGCGCACGACATCCACCAGGTCGGCGATGACCGAGGAAGCGGTCGGCTCCATGCCTGCACCGGCACCGTAGAACAGTGTCGAACCGGATGCGTCACCGTTGACCATTACAGCATTCATCACGCCGTTGACGTTGGCGATCAGACGGTCGGCGGGAATCAGGGTCGGGTGCACGCGCAACTCGATGCCTTGCGCAGTGCTACGCGCCACACCCAGATGCTTGATGCGATAGCCCAGCGCTTCGGCGTAATTCACGTCGGCGGTGGTTAACTTGGTGATGCCTTCGGTGTAGGCCTTGTCGAACTGCAACGGAATACCGAATGCAATGGATGCCAGGATAGTCAGCTTGTGAGCAGCGTCGATACCCTCGACGTCGAATGTCGGGTCCGCTTCGGCATAGCCCAGCGCCTGCGCTTCAGCCAGGACGTCCGGGAAGGTGCGGCCCTTCTCGCGCATTTCGGTCAGGATGAAGTTGCCGGTGCCGTTGATGATGCCGGCCACCCAGTTGATACGGTTTGCCGAGAGGCCTTCACGGATTGCCTTGATGACCGGGATGCCGCCGGCGACCGCCGCTTCGAACGCAACGATGACGCCCTTCTCGCGCGCCTTGGCGAAGATCTCGTTGCCATGAACGGCAATCAGCGCCTTGTTGGCGGTGACCACGTGTTTGCCGTTTTCGATGGCCTTGAGCACCAGCTCGCGGGCGACCGTGTAGCCACCGATCAGCTCGATGATGATGTCGATTTCAGGGTTGCTGGCCACCGCGAAAACATCGCTGGTGGTAGGCGTACCGGTAATCTGGCAGTTGGGGTTTGGCGTACGAACCGCAATTTGCGCAACTTCGATTCCACGCCCGGCGCGGCGGGCAATCTCCTCGGCGTTACGTTTGAGTACGTTGAAAGTACCGCCACCGACAGTACCCAGCCCACATATGCCTACTTTGACCGGTTTCACTGATGAACTCCCCGAAAAACAGCCGATCCTGAATCGGCTGTGAAAAACAGTCGCGTATCGCCACGCGACTACAATTTAGCGAGACGGCGGCAAGGCCGTTGTGTCACGACGCAGCGCCAAAGCTGCGCCAGGTATTACTTGGCACCCAGCGCCAGCTTGGCGACCTGGGCTGCAGGCTGATAGCCCGGGATGACCTGACCATCGGCCAGAACGATCGCCGGCGTGCCATTCACACCAATGGACTGGCCCAGCTCGTACTGTTTGGTGACCGGGTTGTCGCACTTGGCAGCCTTGATGTCCTTGCCGTCGACCATACGGTCCATGGCACCCTTGCGGTCCTTGGAGCACCAGACGGCCTGCAACTGCTCGTCACCCGGAGAACCCAGACCCTGACGCGGGAAGGCGAGATAACGCACTTCAACGCCCATCTTGTTCAGCTCGCCGACTTCTTCATGAAGCTTGTGGCAATAGGGGCACGTGGTATCGGTGAACACGGTGATGTGCGATTTGGTTTCACCCACAGCCGGGTAAACCACCATCTCGGCCGCCGGAATGGCATTGATGGTCTTGGAAATGGCCAGACGCTCGGTCTTCTCGGTCAGGTTGACCGGCTTGCCGTTCTGGACCTGAAACAGGTAACCCTGAACCACGAATTGCCCGTCGGCGCTGGCATACAGCACGCGGCCACCCTTGAGCTTGACCTCGTAAAGGCCATTGAGCGGGCTGGGTGCGATGCTTTCCACCGGAAGTTCCAGTTTGAGCGTATCGAGGGTCTTGCGAATGGCCTGCTCAGGAGCGGCATCGGCCTGGACAAACGTGCTGAACGTACCAGCCAATGCAACGACGGCGGCAGCGAAAATCTGGGGCAAGCGCATGAATACTCCTATCGACGGCGGACAGGCCGACCACTGCGCAAACGTAGCAGGTCGGCCTGATTCTGCGAAACCGGCAAAGCCTATCACATAAGGCCCGTAACACCGACCCGGACGACGTCAGGACGCCGGGTAATTTGCAACCGGAACTATCCTCGCGGATGATGCCTGGCATGCAGATCCTGAAGCCTTGCACGTGCCACATGAGTGTAGATTTGCGTCGTGGACAAATCGCTGTGACCCAGCAACATTTGCACCACACGAAGATCGGCACCGTGGTTGAGCAGATGCGTGGCAAACGCATGGCGCAGCGTGTGCGGGGACAGGGATTTATCGATGCCCGCGACCATGGCCTGATGCTTGATCCGATGCCAGAAAGTCTGGCGGGTCATCTGTTCGCCGCGCTGGCTGGGAAACAGCACATCACTGGGTCGACCGTTCAACAGTTCGTCCCGGGCACCGCGCATGTACCGCTCGACCCAGACGATGGCTTCCTCGCCCATCGGCACCAGACGCTCCTTGCTGCCCTTTCCCATCACCCGCAGCACGCCCTGACGCAGATTGACCTGCTCCAGCGTCAGACTGATCAGCTCGGTCACCCGCAGACCACAGGCATAAAGCACCTCCAGCATTGCCCGGTCCCGCTCGCCAATGGGCTCACTCAGGTCGGGCGCCGCCAGAAGCGCTTCGACGTCAGCTTCGGACAGCGACTTGGGCAGCGGCTTGCCCAGTTGCGGCATGTCGACCTGCAGGGTGGGATCGACAGCGATCAGCTTTTCGCGCAGCAGGTAACGATAGAAACCCCGGGCGCCAGACAGAAACCGCGCGGTCGAGCGCGGCTTGTAGGCTTGATCCACCCGCCAGGCCAGATGATCGAGAATGGCCTCGCGCCCGGCAGTGGCCAGATCCACGTTGCGTTCCTGCAGCCAGCCGTGAAACAGGGCCAGATCGCTGCGATAGGCGTCTCGGGTGTTGTCGGACAGGCCCTTCTCCAGCCAGAGGGCGTCGAGAAACTGGTCAATCAGCGGGTGGTCGATGGCAGGCATGGGTACTCGGGCTTATGCAGCAGGACGAAGATGCATCATTAAACACCAGACAATAAAAAAGCAGCCCGAAGGCTGCTTTTTTCATGCATCGAAAAACTGTATCAGGACAGTTTTTCCTTGATGCGAGCTGCTTTACCGGACAGGTCACGCAGGTAGTACAGTTTGGCCTTGCGAACGTCACCGCGACGTTTCACAGCCATGCTGTCGATTTGCGGGCTGTAGGTCTGGAAAGTACGCTCAACGCCAACACCGTTGGAGATTTTACGAACAGTGAAAGCACTGTTCACGCCACGGTTACGCTTGGCAATTACAACGCCTTCAAAGGCCTGCAGACGAGCGCGGTCGCCTTCCTTTACTTTCACCTGAACGACAACGGTGTCGCCCGGGGCAAAGGTAGGGATCTCTTTGGTCATCTGCTCTGCTTCGAGGGCAAGAATGATTTTGTTAGTCATGCTGGTGCTCCTAAGGTAATCCGTCTGGATCGACCATCGATACGTTAACTATCGTCCCGCTCGCGGATGTATTCCGCCAGCAGCTTCTTCTCTTCTCCAGAAAGCGAGCGGCTTTCCAGAAGATCAGCG
>Ga0326721_10000189_pt1 | contig 23238 bp, 1 predicted proteins | sample SGPome_FD_203951 | JGI IMG/M metagenome (GOLD analysis project Ga0326721, IMG submission 203951) | Soil microbial communities from Southern Great Plains, Lamont, Oklahoma, United States - SGP_1_2016 | ecosystem: Engineered > Artificial ecosystem > Soil microcosm > Unclassified | place: USA...
ACGATCAGGTTGAAGTACGCCGCCGTCAGCCACAGCGTGTTCACGCCGTGCCTGCGCACCTGCTCGCCGAGCAGCCCCGGCTCCGACGTCTGCCCCGGGTACAGGACGCACGTGCCGCCGGAGAGGAGCGCCGGCCAAAGCTCCAGCGTCAGCGCGTCCCACGAGACCGACGAGTGCTGCAGCACCACGGCGCCCTCGCCGAAGCGCGCGTAGTCCGCGCCGCGGAAGAAGCCGGGGATGGCGCGGTGCGGCACCTCGGTCCCCTTGGGCAGGCCCGTGGAGCCCGAGGTGTAGATGACGTAGGCGAGGTTTTCGGGAGATGCGCCCCGCGGTTCCGCGCCCGGTGCGTCGTCACCCGCGTCGCTGTCGAGGAGCAGGACCTCGCCCCCGAACGCGGGGAGGCGGTCCCGCAGCCGCTCCTGCGCCAGCAGCAGCGTCGCCCCGGAATCGGCAAGCATGTACGCCAGCCGCTCGGCCGGGTACTGGGGGTCCAGCGGCACATAGGCGCCGCCCGCCTTGAGGATGCCCAGAATGCCGACGACCATCTCCACCCCGCGCTCCACGCAGATCCCCACCCGCACCTCCGGCCCCACGCCGAGCGCGGCCAGGCGCCGGGCGAGCGCGTCGGAGCGGCGGCGCAGCTCCGCGTAGGTCAGCGTCTCGTCGCCAGAGACCAGGGCCACCGCCTCCGGGGTGCGCCCGGCCTGCTCCGCGAACAGCTCGTGGATGCACTTCCGCGGGAAGTCGGCGGGCGCGGCATTCCACTCTCCGAGCAGCCGCTGCCGCTCCGCATCCGCCATCAGCGGGATGTCCAGGACGCGCCGGCTCGCATCGGCCGCGGCGGCCCCCAGCAGCAGGGCGTACGCTCCCGCCAGGCGCTCCAGCGTGGACGCGTCCCACAGCTCTTCGCGCCAGGTGAACACGATCCCCAGTTCACCCTCCCGCTCGACCACCATCACGTCCAGGTCGAACTTCGCCGCGCCGGCACCCGCCCCGTACGGCTCCACCTCCAGGCCGCCGAACGGCCGCGTGCCGCCGGCGCCGTCGCCCTCGATCAGCGAGAACATCACCTGGAAGAGCGGCGTGTGGCTCAGGGAGCGCTCCACCCGCAGCTCGTCGACCAGGCGCTCGAAGGGGACGTCCTGGTGCTGGTACGCCCCCAGCGTCGTCTCGCGCACCCGTCCCAGCAGCTCGCTCAGCCGGGGGTTCCCCGACACGTCGGCCCGCAGCGCGAGCGTGTTGACGAAGAAGCCGATCAGCCCCTCGGTCTCGCGCCGCGTCCGGTTGGCGATGGGCGTGCCGACGACCACGTCGTCCTGCCCCGACCAGCGCGCCAGCAGCAGGTCCAGCGCGGCGAGGAGCACCATGTACAGCGTGGCGCCCTCGCGCCGCGCCAGCGCCCGCACCCCCTCGGCCGTCTCGGGCGGGAGCATGCGGAACACGTGTGCGGCGCCGGGGCCCGCCGTCGCCGGCCGGGGACGGTCCGTCGGCAGCTCCAGAACCGGGGGCGCGCCGGCCAGGCGCTCGCGCCACCAGGAGATCTGCCGCTCCATGACCTCGCCCTCCAGCCATGCGCGCTGCCAGACGGCGAAGTCGGCGTACTGCACCGGCAGCTCGGGCAGCGGCGAGGGCTCGCCGCGCGCGAACGCCTCGTAGAGCGCGCCCAGCTCGCGGTCGAGCACTCCCATGCTCCAGCCGTCGCTGACGACGTGGTGCATGGCCAGCACAAGCACGTGATCGTCCTCCGCCAGGCGCAGCAGCCGCGTACGGAAGAGCGGCCCCGCGCGCAGGTCGAAGGGGCGCTCCGCCTCTTCCGCGGCGAGCCGGAGGGCCTCGGCCTCGCGCTCCTCCTCGGCCAGCCCCGACAGGTCGGTCACCTCCAGGCGCGCCGCGCCGGTGGGGTGCACCACCTGGAAGGGCACTCCCTCGCTCTCGCCGAAGGTGGTGCGCAGCGCCTCGTGCCGGCGCACCACCTCGTCCAGCGCGCGCTCCAGCACCCGCGCGTCCAGCGGTCCGCGCAGCCGCAGCGCGGACGGCATATGATAGGCGGTGCTCCCCGGCTCCAGCTGCTCGATGAACCACAGCCGCTGCTGCGCAAAGGACAGCGGCAGCGGCGAACCGTCGCGCGGCACCGGCACCAGCGGCGGGGCGCCGGCGTCGCCGCTCGCCTCCGCCAGGAGCGCCTCGACGCGGCCCGCCAGCTCCGCCAGCGTCGGCGCCTCGAACACCGCGCGCAGCGGCAGTTCGGTCTGGAAGACCTCCCGCACCCGGGAGACGAGCTGCGTCGCGAGCAGCGAGTGCCCTCCCAGGTCGAAGAAGTTGTCGTCCCCGCCAACCCGTTCCACTCCCAGCACTTCCGCCCAGATCCCCGCCATCCGCTCCTCGGCGGGGGTGCGCGGCGCCACGTACGTCCCCCCGCTCGTGCCGAGCGTGTCGGGCGCGGGCAGTGCCCCGCGGTCCACCTTGCCGTTGGCGGTGACCGGGAATGACTCCAGCACCACGAAGGCGCTCGGCACCATGTACTCCGGCAGACGCGCGCGGGCGGCCTCGCGAAGCGCGGGGACGAGCGCGCGCACGCGGCGGCCCCACTGCGGGTCGTTCGCGTACGCCTCCCAAGGCTGCTCCGCATCCACCGCCGCGGGGAAGGACGAAACGCCGCCGGCCGGATGGAAGAGCACGTCCAGCATGCCGGACGCGCCGGGGCGCACCTCGATCTCCCGCCCCATCTCCTCGCCCAGCGCGAACAGCGCCTCCGGGGCGATCCCGCCTGCGTCCTCGGCCGCGAGCGCGCGCACGGCCGCCGCGACGCCCGTTTCGCCGCCGGCCGCTACCAGCTCGTACGCGCGGACGTGCTCGCGGACCCGCGCGTCGGGCACGCCGCGGACGAGCAGCGCCTGGCTAGTCTCAGCCGCCAGGGCGCGAAGCCGGGCCGCGTCCTCTCCGCCCCAGTCCCGGACGGTCGGGTCCGCTGCGTCGGCAAGGCCGGCGTCGAGGTGCAACACTACGTCGTAGCGGAAGCGCGAGACCTCGTTGTCGTACTCACCCCGCTTCACCTGCACTTCCACGCGCCCCAGACGCGGCATGCGCGCCCGCAGCGCCTCGAACAGCGCCGGATCCAGCAGCAGCTCCTGCTCCTCCACGATCCCGCGCCGCACCCGGTCCAGCAGGCGCCCGGCGGGGAGGTCGTCGGGTGCGCGGGCGAGCTCCACGGAGGCGTGGAAGGCACCCGCCAGCGGCAGGCTGCGCACGTCGCCCACGAAGATCCGCCCGCCCGGCCGCAGCGCCGCCGCAGCGCCTTCGACGACGCGCAGCAGGTAATCCACGTCCGGGAAGTACTGGGCGACGGAGTTGATGACGACGGTGTCGAAGCCCGCCCCCGCGAAATCCGCCAGCTCGTCCGCCTCGCGCTCCGACAGGGTCACCTGCGGGAGCCCGGCGAGGTGGCGGCGCACGTGCGCCAGCGCCACGCCCGAGAAGTCGGTCCCGTGGTACAACTCGACGTGCGGCGCCACGCGGAAGAGCAGCAGCCCCGTCCCGCTCCCGATCTCCAGCACCTGCTCCGGACGCAGCGCCAGGATGCGCTCCGCCGTGTGCTCCACCCACGCGCGCATCTCCTCGCGCGGGATCGGCTCGCCCGTGTAGCTGCTGTTCCACCCCTTCAGCTGCAGGGTCGGATCTTCTTCCCCTTCGTCGTCTGCGTAGGTGTCGTCGAAGAGCGTTTCCCACTCGGATACCTGCTCTTCACCGCCGCCGGCGGCGGTCTCCACGCCCTCCGCGCCCGGGACGACGTAGGCGACCAGGCGCCTGTCCCCCGGAGCGTCCTCCCGTGCCAGCACCACGGCCTCCCGGACGCCGGGCTGCCCGCGCAGCACGGCCTCCACCTCGCCGGGCTCGATGCGGAAGCCGCGCACCTTGACCTGCTCGTCGGCGCGACCCAGGAACTCCAGCACCCCGTCCGTGCGCCAGCGCGCGCGGTCGCCCGTGCGGTAGGCGCGCTCGCCCTCGACGGAGACGAACTTCTCGGCATTCAGCTCCGGCCGGCCCAGGTAGCCGCGCGCGACCCCTCCGCCGGAGATCCACAGCTCCCCCGGGACGCCCAGGGGTGCGAGCTCGCCGCGGGGACCGCACACGCGCAGACGGACGCCGGGAAGCGGCGACCCGAGCGGGTGCCCCTCGACGGCGCCATCCGCGGGCACGGCATACGTGGCGCAGATGATGGCCGCCTCGGTGGGACCGTACAGCACCACGGTCCGGGCGTCGGGGAAGACCTCGCGCATGTCTCCGAGCAGGTCGGGCGGCACCGTGTCGCCGCCCACCAGCAGGAGCCGCAGCGAGGGCAGCATCCCGCCGCCGCGCGCGGTCTCCACCACCTGCCGCATCAGCGCGGGTACGGCGTGCAGCACGCTCACGTCCGCCACGGTCTCCACCAGCGCCTCCGGGTCCCGCGCCACCTCGCGCGGGAGGATCCGCACCGCGCCCCCGGCCAGCAGCGGCGTGACCAGCTCCAGCAGCGAGATGTCGAAGGCGGTCGAAGCCAGCGCCGCCACCACGTCACCCGCGACGAAGCCGAGCTGGCCGAGCGCTCCGCTCAGCGTGTGGGTGAGCTGCGCGTGCTCCACCATCACCGCCTTGGGGGTCCCCGTCGATCCCGACGTGTAGATCAGGTAGGCCAGGTCGCCCGGCTGGACCTCCGCCGCCAGCGCGCCGCCCTCCCCCGCTCCCTCCGGGGGAGAGGGGATCGCGTCCAGCAGCACCACCTCCGCCCCGTGCTGCGGGAGCACGTCGGCGACGGCGGACTCCGTCAGCACGTGCGAAGCGCCGGAATCACTCAGCAGGAAGGACAGCCGCTCCGCCGGGTAGCTCGGGTCGAGCGGCAGGTAGACGCCGCCCGCCTTCCACACGCCCAGCGGCGCCACGAGCACGCCCGGCCCCCGCTCCACGCATACGGCGACCGTGGTCCCGGCCTGGACGCCACGGCTCCGAAGCTCCAGTGCGAGACGGTTGGCCCGCGCGTCCAGCTCGGCGTAGGTGAGCGACTCTCCCGCGAACAGGATGGCGGGCGCGTTCGGCGTCCGGGCCGCCTGCTCCGTGAAGAGCAGGTGCACCGGGACGCCGCCCGCGTCCTCAGGCGCGGGACTGCTCCCGTACGCGAGGAGCGTCCGCGCCTCCTCCGCGGGCAGGACCCTCAGGCGCGACAGGCGCTCCTCCGGCGCGGCGCGGACGGCGTCGAGCAGCGCCTGGTACTGCGCCGCGAAGCGCTCCATGGTGGCGGCGTCGAACAGGTCGCTCCGGAAGCGCAGGCTCCCGAACATCTCCTCGCCCACCTCCTGGAGGTCCAGCTCCAGGTCGAAGCGCACCGTCCGGATCTCGCCCCCGAACGGCTCCAGCCGAAGCCCGGCGTCGTCGGGCCCCGGGCCGGCGTCGACCTTCCCCTGGCTGGCATCCAGGTTCTGGAGCGCGAACATCACCTGGAAGAGCGGGGTGTGCGACAGGCCCCGCTCCGGGGCGACCTCCTCCACCAGGCGCTCGAACGGCAGCTCCTGGTGGGCGTATGCGCCCAGCGCCGTTTCCCGCACGCGCGCCAGCAGCTCTCCGAAGGTGGGATCGCCGGACAGATCGACGCGCAGCGCGAGCGTGTTGACGAAGAAGCCGATCATCCCCTCCGTCCCCACCTGCGTGCGTCCCGCGATCGGTGAGCCGACCACCAGGTCCTCCTGCCCCGACCAGCGCGAGAGCAGCAGGTCGAGCGCGGCGTGCGTCACCATGTAGAGCGTGGCCCCTTCCCGCCGGGCGAGCGAGTGGAGCCCGCCCGCGATCTCCGCGGGAAGGCGGAACATGAGGGAGCCGCCGCGCGAGCTCGCCACCGCGGGACGCGGGCGGTCGGTCGGAAGCTCCAGCACGGGAGGCGCGCCGCCCAGCCGCTCCCGCCACCAGTCCAGCTGGCGCCGGAGCACCTCGCCCCGGAGCCAGCCGCGCTGCCACACGGCGAAGTCCGCGTACTGCAGCGCCAGCGGCGGCAGCGGCGACTCCGAGCCGCGCGAGAACGCGTCGTAGAGGGTGAACAGCTCACGGAAGATCACACCCATGCTCCACCCGTCGCTGACGATGTGGTGCATGGTCAGCAGCAGCACGTGGTCCTCGTCCGCGAGCCGCACCAGCGTGGCGCGCAGCAGCGGGCCGCGCTGGAGGTCGAAGGGGCGCTCCGCGTCTTCCCGCGCCAGGCGGCGCGCCTCGTCCTCGCGCTCCTCCGCCGCGAGCCCGGTGAGGTCCACCACGGGCAGGTACGCGGGCGCGGGCGAATGCACGACCTGCACGGCGCCCTGCTCCACCGGCCGGAAGGTGGTGCGCAGCGACTCGTGGCGGCGCACCAGCTCGCCCAGCGCCCGCTCCAGGGCGGCGGCGTCGAGATGCCCCCACATCCGGCCCGGCCAGGGCATGTTGTAGCCCACGTCGCCCGGCTCCATCTGGTGCAGGAACCAGAGCCGCTCCTGGGCGAACGACAGCGGCAGCGGCGCTTCCCGGGAGACGGGAACGAGCGGCGGGAGGGCGTCACCCTCGCCGGCGCGCCGCTCCGCCTCGATCCGCGCCGCCAGCTCCGCCACCGTGGGACCCTCGAAGAGCGCCCGCAGCGGCAGCTCCACGCCGAACAATTCGCGGATGCGCGAGACCACCCGCGTGGCCAGGAGCGAATGCCCGCCCAGCTCGAAGAAGCTCTCCGTCACCCCCGCCCGATCCAGGCCCAGCACCTTCGCCCAGATCCCCGCCAGCACCTCCTCCACGGGCGTCCGCGGCGCCACGTACCGGTCCTCCGCCGACGCGAGCTCCGGCGCCGGCAATGCCCTGCGGTCCAGCTTGCCGTTGGGCGTCAGCGGGAGCGCGTCCAGCAAGACGAACGCGGACGGGAGCATGTGGTCCGGCAGGCTCCGCCGCAGGTGCGCGCGCAGGGCTCCCGCCTCCGCGCCGCCCACCACGTACGCCACCAGCCGCTTCTCCCCCGGCACGTCCTCGCGGGCCACGACCACGCAGCCGGCCACGCCTTCGTGCCGGCGCAGCACCGCCTCGATCTCGCCCGGCTCGATGCGGAAGCCGCGGACCTTCACCTGGTGGTCCAGCCGCCCCAGGTACTCCAGCGTCCCGTCCGCCTTCCACCGGATGCGGTCGCCCGTGCGGTACATCCGCGCGCCGGCTGCGGGAGAGAACGGGTCGGGAACGTACCGCTCCGCCGTGAGCCCCGGCCGCCCCAGGTAGCCGCGCGTCACCCCGCTGCCCCCCAGGTACAGCTCGCCCGGCACCCCCACCGGCACCGGCCGCAGCCCGGCGCCCAGCACGTACGCCCGCGTGTTGGAGATCGGCGTCCCGATGCTGGCCGGGCCGCCCGCGCGGCGCAGCGTGAACGTGCTGTACGTGGTGTCTTCGGAGGGGCCGTAGAGGTCGTAGACGCGCTCGATCCCGCCGCGGGCGTAGAGCTCGTCCACCAGCTCCGGCCGCAGCGGCTCGCCGGCCAGGTTCACCGTCCTCACCCCGGCCGGGATGGCGCCGTCCTTCAGCAGCGCCGCGATCGCGGACGGCACGGTGTTGATCAGCCGCACCTCGCCCGCGGCCGCCGAGCGCGCCAGCGCCAGCGCGTTCTCCGCCACCACCACCCGTCCGCCCCGGACGAGGGGGAGGAACAGCTCGTAGACCGAGAGGTCGAAGGAGATCGACGTCGACGCCAGCATCCCCGACAGCTCCTCGTCGGAGTAGACGCCCCACGCCCACGCCAGCATCGCCACGGCGCTCTCGTGCTCGATCGCCACGCCCTTGGGAATGCCCGTCGATCCCGAGGTGTAGATCAGGTACGCCAGGTTCCGCGGCGCGACGCGGCTCTCGACGTTCTCCGCGCTCCCGGCCGCGATCTCCGCCCGCACCTGGTCCTCGACCACCACCCGGACGCCGGGCTCGGCGGCGAGGAGACCGCGCAGCTTCTCCTGCGTGAGCAGCACCGAACTGGCGGAGTCGGCCAGCATGAGCGCCAGCCGCTCGGCCGGATAGGCGGGGTCCAGCGGCACGTAGGCGCCCCCGGCCTTCAGCACCGCCAGGAGGGCGGCCACCATCTCCAGGCCCCGCTCCATCAGCACGCCCACGCGCACCTCCGGGCCCACGCCGCGGCCGCGCAGGTAGTGGGCAAGCCGGTTGGCGCGGGCGTTCAGCTGCGCGTAGGTGAGCGACTCCTCCTCGAAGACGACGGCCACCGCTTCCGGCGTTCTGGCCGCCTGCGCCTCGAACAGCTCGTGGATGCAGCGGTCCGCCGGAACCTCGGCCTCCGTCCGGTTCCAGGCATCCACCACCTGTTCGCGCTCTTCCGCCGAGAGCAGCTCCAGCTGCGAGAGCCGCACGTCCGCATCCGCGGAGACCTGCTCCAGCACCCGCTCCAGGTGGCCGAGCATCCGCTCGATCGTGCCGCGCTCGAAGAGGTCGGTGCTGTAGTTCACCCCGCCGCGCAGGCCCTGGGGGGTGGCCACGAGCGTCAGGGAAAGGTCGAACTTGGCGATTTCCAGGTCCTCTCCGACTCCGTTCACCTCGAGCCCCGCGAGAGCGCCTTCCTGCCCCTCGGCGTTCTGCAGCTGGAACATCACCTGGAAGAGCGGCGAGTGGCTCAGGCTGCGCTCCGGCTGCAGCTCGGCCACCAGGCGCTCGAAGGGGACCTCCTGGTGCTCGTACGCGCCGAGCGTGACCTCCCTCGCCTGGCGCAGCACCTGGCGGAAGCTGGGGTCGCCGGAAAGGTCTGCGCGCAGCACCAGGGTGTTCACGAAGAAGCCGATCAGCTCCTCCACCTCGCCGTGCGTGCGCCCGGCGATGGGGCTTCCCACCACCACGTCGTCGCTGCCGGCGTACCTGCCCAGCAGCACCTGGAAGGCGCCCAGCAGCGTCATGTACAGCGTCGCGCCCTCGCTCCGCGCCAGCGCCTGCAGCCGCTCCAGCAGCTCGGTGGAGAGCTCCGCCAGGACCGTGGCGCCGCGGTACGTCTGCACCGCCGGGCGGGGATGGTCGGTGGGCAGCTCCAGCAGCTCCGGCGCGCCCGCCAGGCGCTCCCGCCAGTACGAGAGCTGCCGCTCCATGGCCTCGCCCTCCAGCTGCTCGCGCTGCCACGCCGCGTAGTCGGCGTACTGCACCGCCAGCTCGGGGAGCGGCGACTCACGCCCCTCGCGGTACGCCTCGTACAGCACCGACAGCTCGCGGAAGAGCACCCCCATGCTCCACCCGTCGCTGACGATGTGGTGCATCGAGAGCAGCAGCACGTGGTCTTCCTCGCCCAGCCGCAGCAGCGCCGCGCGGAACAGCGGCCCCGCGGCCAGGGCGAACGGCCGCTGCGCCTCTTCGCCGTCGCGCCGGGCGAGCGCCGCCTCGCGATCGGCCTCGCCCAGCCCCGACAGGTCCTCCACCGGCAGCACGAACCCGCCGAAGGGCGCGACCACCTGCACCGGCGAGCCGTCCACCTCGGCGAACGTGGTCCGCAGCACCTCGTGCCTGCGGACGATCTCGCCCAGCGCGCGCTCCAGCGCCGCCGGGTCCAGCGCACCCTCCAGGCGCCGCGCCATGTGCATGTTGTAGACGGCGCTTTCCGGCTCCATCCGGTGCATGAACCAGAGCCGCTCCTGCGCGAAGGACAGCGCCCCCGTGCGCTCCACCAGCCCCACTCGCGGCAGCACCGGAAGCTCCGCGCGGCGCATCTCCTCCACGCGCCCGGCCAGCTCCGCCACCGTGCGTGCCTCGAAGAGCGCCCGCAGCGGAAGCTCCACCGAGAACACGGCCCGGACCCGCGACACCACCTGCGTGGCCAGGAGCGAGTGCCCGCCCAGGTCGAAGAAGCTCTCCGTCACCCCCACCCGCTCCAGCCGCAGCACCTCGGCCCAGATCCCCGCCAGCACCTCCTCCACCGGCGTCCGCGGCGCCACGTACTTCTCCGCCGACGCGGCCTCCGGCGCGGGCAGCGCCTTGCGGTCCAGCTTCCCGTTCGGGGTCAGCGGGAGCGCGTCCAGCCCCACGAACGCCGACGGGACCATGTGCTCCGGCAGGCTCCGCCGCAGGTGCGCGCGCAGCTCATCCGCCTCGACAGCCCCGACGACGTACGCTACCAGCCGCTTCTCGCCCGCCTCCTCGCGCGCCAGGACCGCGCACTCGCGCACCCCTTCGTGCTCCAGCAGCGCCGCCTCGATCTCGCCCAGCTCGATGCGGTAGCCGCGGATCTTCACCTGGAAGTCGGTGCGCCCCAGGAACTCCAGCGTCCCGTCCGCCCTCCAGCGGCCCATGTCGCCGGTGCGGTACATCCGGGCGCCGGGGACGGGGGAGAACGGGTCGGGGGCGAACGCCGCCGCCGTGGCCGCCGGGCGCCCCAGGTAGCCGCGCGCCAGCGTCCCGCCGATGCACAGCTCGCCGCGCACCCCCAGCGGGGCCGGCTGCATCCGCGCGTCCAGCACGTACGCCGCGCGGCCGGCGAGCGGCCGCCCGATGGGGACGTGCACCGCCCCCTCGGGGAGGGTGGACGGGACCTCGTAGGCCGTGCAGGTGACCACGGCCTCGGTCGGGCCGTAGCCGTTCATCAGCTGCACGCCGGCCGCGGGTCCGGCCGCCCAGTCGCGCGCCGCCGCCAGGCTCATCGCCTCGCCGCCGGCGATCACCAGGCGCGCGGTGCGGGCGAGGAGCTCCAGCGCCGGCGCGTCGGCCACGAGCTGGTGCCAGTACGCGGTGGGGGGATCGAACACGGTGATTCCCTGCTCCACCGCACGCCGCGCCAGCTCCAGCGGCGTGGGGACCTCGCTCCCGCGCATGACCACGCAGGCGCCGGCCACGAGCGGCGCCAGCATCTCCTCCAGCGACACGTCGAAGCCCGCCGCGGAGAAGTGGAGCATCCGGTCCGCGGGCGTCAGCCCGTACGCCGCCGCCGCCGCGAGGAAGTGCGCGGCGGCCTCGGCGTGCGCCACGCCCACGCCCTTGGGGCGGCCGGTGGAGCCGGAGGTGTAGATGATGTACGCCAGCGCCCCGGCCGGTACGCCAATCCCCAGGCCGCTCCCATCCTCGCCTGCCGCCTCCGCGGGGGAGACGATCGCTCCGGCGAAGCCCTCCAGCCCGGACCCGCGCGTCACCAGCACGGCGGCGCCCGCGTCGGCCAGCAGCGCGGCGCGGCGGGCGGCGGGGAGCGCCGGGTCCAGCGGCAGGTACGCGCCGCCGGACTTGAGCACCGCCATCAGCGCCACCACCAGCTCCGCCGATCTCTCCAGCATCACCCCGACGGGCGCCTCGGGGCGCACGCCCGCCGCGCGGAGACGCCGCGCCAGCCGGTTGGCGGCCGCGTTCAGCTCGCGATAGGTGAGCGACTCCGCCTCGAAGCGCACGGCCACCGCGTCGGGCGTTCTGGCCGCCTGCGCCTCGAACAGCTCGTGGACGCACAGCTCCGCCGGAACCTCGGCCGCCGCCCCGTTCCATGCCTCCAGCACCAGCGCGCGCTCCGCCTCCGGCAGCACGTCGATGCTCCCGATCGCGCGTCCGGGCGAGACCTCCAGCGCGTCGACCAGCCGCTCCAGCGCCGTGTGCATGATCCGGCACACCCGCTCCGCGTCGGCCGGAGCCACCACCTGCGCCTCCAGCGAGAAGCCCTCTCCCAGGTCGTCGACCGAGACCCCCACGGGATAGTTCGTCCGCTCCTCCGCGCGAATGCCCCGCATGCCTTCCGCCGTGTCCTCCTCCTCCTCCTGCGACCGGTTCGCCCCGCCGCTGTAGCGATAGTTCAGCAGCGAGGTGAACAGCGGCGCGGGGGCCGCCACGCCGCTGCTGCGCTGCGCCAGCGCGAGGGAGGCGTGCTCGTGCCGCAGCAGGTCCGCCAGCAGGGCGTGCGTGCGCCGCACCGCCGCCTCGGCCCCCTCCGCGCCGACGTCGATCCGCACCGGCAGCGTGTTGATGAACGGACCCATCACCCGGTCGGCGCCCTCCCCGCCCTGCATGCGGCCGAAGAGCAGCGTCCCGAAGACCACGTCCCGCCGGCCGGTCAGCCGCGACAGCGCCATCGCCCACGCCAGGTGGCACAGGCTGGCCGCGCTCACCCCCAGCGTCCGCGCCCGCTGGCGCAGCCGCGCACCGAGGTCGTGGTCTACGGGAAGCCACGCCTCCTCGAGCCCATGCCCCTCCCCCCACACGTCCAGCACCCCGTACGGCGCCGTCGGCTCCTCCACGTCGCCCAGGAGCCCGCGGAAGAACCGCTCGTGCTCCTCGCGGCTCACCCCCAGGCGCGCCCGTGCCACGTAGTTGCGGAAGGGCAGCGGCGCCGGAAGCTCCCGCTCGCGGCCCTGCAGGTGCGCCGCGAGCTCCTCCAGCAGCACCCCCATCGTCTCGTGGTCGCTCGTCAGGTGGTGCGTGAGCATCAGCAGCAGCCACCGGCCCTGCGCGCGGTCCTCGGCGATGACCGCCCGCAGCAGCGGCGCCCGCGTCACGTCCATCCGGTAGTGCCGGGGGTCGTAGCGCGCCCACAGCTGCTGCTCGGCCGCACCGGCCTCCCCATCCAGCTCCACCTCCTCCACCGGCAGCGGCGCGTGCCGCCAGACGACCTGCACCGGCTCGCGCAGCCCGTCCCAGGCCACCGCCGTGCGCAGGATGTCGTGGCGATCGATCACCGCCTGCAGCGCCGCCAGGAACCGGTCCAGGCGCGCGCGGGTGTCGAACTCGATCACGCTCGGCGTCAGGTACGGATCACCCTCCCGCGACAGCAGGTGGTGGAAGTGGATCCCCTCCTGCAGCGGGGCCAGCGGGTAGATGTCCTGCACGTTCGCGGCGCCGTCCGGCACGCCGCCCACGATCCGGTCGATCTCCCCCTGCGTGAGCTCCACCAGCGGCAGCATCCCGGGCGTGATGGATTCGCACGCCTCCGGGATCGCGTTCGGCGGGACCTCTACCTCCTGCGACGCCTGGCCCACCGACAGCGCCAGCTCGGCCAGCACCGGCGTGGCGAACAGCGCCCGCACCTCCATGTGCAGCCCCGCGCGCCGCATCCGCTCGAGCAGCCGGATGGCCAGGAGCGAGTGCCCGCCCAGCTCGAAGAAGTGGTCCCACCGCCCCACCCGCTCCACGCCCAGCACCTCGGCCCAGATCCCGGCCAGCGCCTCCTCCACCTCGCCCAGCGGTGCCTCGTAGCTCCGCCGCGCGTACGCATCCCCCTCCGGCGCCGGCAGCGCCTTGCGGTCCAGCTTGCCGTTCGGGGTCAGCGGCAGCGCCTCCAGCGGGACGAACGCCGCCGGCACCATGTACTCCGGGAGCTCGCGGAGCAGGTGCTCGCGCAGCTCGTTCGCCTCGACCGTCCCGACGACGTACGCCACCAGCCGCGTCTCGCCGGGCACGTCCTCGCGCGCCACGACCACGCAGTCGGCCACGCCCTCGCTCCGCCGCAGCGCCCCCTCGATCTCGCCCGGCTCGACGCGGAACCCGCGCACCTTCACCTGGAAGTCGGTGCGGCCCAGGTACTCCAGCGTCCCGTCCGCCCGCCAGCGCGCCCGGTCGCCGGTGCGGTACAGCCTGGCACCCGGCTCGCCGCCGAATGCGTCCGGGACGAAGCGCTCCGCCGTCAGCCCCGCACGCCCCAGGTAGCCGCGCGCCACCCCCGCCCCGCCGATCAGGAGCTCGCCCGGAACGCCGGCCGGCTGCGGGCTGCCGGACAGATCGCACACGTACAGGCGCACGTTCCCCAGCGGGCGGCCGATCGGGTGCCCCTCCACGATCCCGTCCTCCGGCACCGGGTGCGTGGAGGCCAGGATGGTTCCCTCGGTGGGGCCGTACAGGACGTGCGTCTCCGCTTGGGGGAGCGCTTCCCGCATCTCCGCCAGCAGGTCGGCGGGGACGCGGTCGCCGCCCACGAAGGCGCGCCGCAGCCGGGCGAGCCGGGGCGTCTCGCGTTCCGACTGGACCACCTGCCGCATCAGCGCGGGAACGGCGTGCACCAGCGTGGCGTCGGCGATCTCCTCCACCAGCGCGGGCACGTCCAGCACCCGCTCGCGCCCCACCAGGCGCACCGCGGCCCCGGAGGTGAGCGGCAGCAGCGCCTCGAAGAGCCAGATGTCGAAGGCGTACGACGCCAGCGCCGGCATCACGTCGCCTTGGCCGGCGCCGAACGCCTCGCGCGTGGCGGCCAGCAGGTTCGACAGCGAGCCGTGCCGCACCAGCACCCCCTTGGGGCGGCCGGTGGAGCCGGAGGTGTAGATGACGTAGGCCAGCCCCGCGTCGGAGACAGTCACCTCCGGCTCCGTCTCCTGCGACGTCTCCGCGAGCTGGTCCACCCGCACGAGGGCGGCTCCGTGCTCCGGCAGCGCCCCGGCCGTCCTCCCCGTGGCGACCACCACCGGAAGCGCCGCGTCGGCGATGATCCACGCCAGCCGCTCCGCCGGGTAGCTGGGGTCGAGGGGGACGTAGGCGCCCCCCGCCTTCCAGATCCCCAGCACCCCCACCAGCAGCTCGGGCGTGCGCTCCATGCACAGGCCCACCGGCGTCTCGGGCCCCACCCCCAGCTCGCGCAGGTGCCGGGCGAGGACGGCCGCGCGCCGGTCCAGTGCGCCGTAGGTCACCGCCTCCCCGCCGTCCAGCAGGGCGACGGCATCCGGAGCGCGGCGCGCCCACTCGGCGAAGAGCGCGTGGGCTGGCGGGTCGGAGACCAGGCGCTCCGTCCGGTTCCAGTCCCCCAGCACCTGCTCGCGCTCCGCCCCACCGAGCAGCTCCAGCTGCGAGAGCCGAACGTCCGCGTTCTCGGCGACCTGCTCCAGCACCCGCTCCAGGTGCCGCGCCATCCGCCGGACGGTTGCCTCGTCGAACAGGTCCGTGGCGTACTCCAGCGAGCCGGAAAGGCCGCTCGCGTGGGTCTGGAGCATGAGGGTGAGGTCGACCTGCGTGGAGTCCGCCGGGTCGCTCGCGAACGGCTCCGGCCGGAGCCCGCCCGCGTCGGCGGGGGGCCCGGCCGCACCGGCGGTGCTGGCCGACTCGTCCAGCTGGAACTGCACCTGGAAGAGCGCGGAGTGGCTGAGGCTGCGCTGGGGGCGCACTTCCGCCACCACCCGCTCGAACGGCACGTCCTGGTGCTGGTAGGCGTCGAGTGCGGCCTCGCGCACCCGGCCCACCACCGCGCGGAAGGCGGGGTCGCCGGAAAGGTCGGTGCGCAGCACCAGGGTGTTCACGAAGATCCCGATCAGCCCCTCGACCTCGCGGCGCGACCTCCCCAGCACGGCGATCCCGGTCGAGACGTCCGGCGTACCGGCGTACCGGGCCAGCAGCACCTGGAAGGCGCTCATCAGCACCATGTGCAGCGTGGCGCCCTGGGCGGTCGCCAGCGCGCGGAGGCGGTCCAGCACCGCGAGCGGCGCCTCCAGCGGCACCTGGGCGCCGCGGAAGGAGGGGGCCGGCGTCCGCGGCCGGTCGGTCGGCAGCTCCAGCAGCTCCGGCGCCCCCGCGAGCTGGCGCCTCCAGTACGCCAGGTGCCGCTCCTCCGCCGCAGGCGGCTGCGCGCGCTGCCAGGCGGCGTAGTCGGCGTACTGCACGGGGAGCGGCGCGAGGGGCGAGTCCCACCCCTCACGATAGGCGTCGTACAGCATGGAGAGCTCGCGCTCGAACACCCCCATGCTCCACGCGTCGCAGATGATGTGGTGGATGCACAGCAGCAGCACGTGCTCCCCGGCATCCAGCCGCAGGAGCGAGGCGCGGAAGAGCGGGCCCGTTTCGAGGTCGAAGACGTGCGCCCGCTCGCGGGCCACGCGCGCCCGCACCTCTGCATCGCGCGCCCCGGCGGGGAGCGTCGAAAGGTCCTCCACCGGGAGCGCGAAGCCGGTGAACGGAGCGATCACCTGGACCGGAGCGCCGTTCACCTCGCGGAAGGTGGTGCGGAGCACGTCGTGCCGGCGTACCACCTCGGCCATGGCGCGCTCCAGCACCGCCTCGTCGAGCATGCCCGGCAGCCGCAGGGCGGCCACCAGGGTGTACACCGTCCTCCCCGGGAACATCCGGTCCACGAACCAGAGCCGCTCCTGGGCGGGCGAGAGCGGCGCGTCCTCCGTCCCCGCGCGGGGGAGGATGGGCGCCTCCTGGTAGCGGCCGCGCAGGCGGGCCTCGCGCAGCGCGCGCTTGGCCGGAGAAAGCTCGGAGAGGATCGGCTGGGTCATCGTACCGTTGTAGTGTCCGGATCGAAGGCGCCGCCCACCCCCGCCAGGGCGGACTCGGCCTCTTCATCGCTCATCTCCCCCAGCTCCTGGAGGATCATCTCGTCGACCAGCGCGGCCAGCCCGGCCACGGTGGGCGCCTCGAAGATCGCGCGCAGGGGGAGGTCCACCTGGAAGGTTTCGCGCACCCGGCTGAGCACCTGCAGCCCCAGGAGCGAGTGGCCCCCCAGGTCGAAGAAGGAGTCGCGCGTCCCGATCTCCCGGATCCCCAGCAGGTCGCGGAAGATCCCGGCGAGCAGCTCCTCGGCCTCGCCGCTGGGTTCCAGGTACTCGCCGGCCGAGGCGGGGCGCTCGTGCAGCCCCGCCTCGGGAAGCGCGTCGCCGCCCTCGCCGGCTTGGGCCGCGCCGCGCGGGGCACGAATGCGCTCCAGGCGTGCGTGCAGGTCCTGGGGCGAGACCACCACCCGCGGCTCGCCGGCCAGGGCGGCCAGCGTCTCGAACACCCGGACGCCGTCGGCGCGCGGGATGGCGCCCGCGGAAAGGGCCGCGGAGCCTCCCTCCTCCTCCCAGCGGTCCCAGCTCACGCTGGTCCAGCGCCGCCCCCGGGCCGCGCACCGCTCGGCCCAGGCGTCGCCCAGCACGAACCCCGCGGTGGTCGCGGCCAGCCCCGGCCCGCCGAACACCGAGAAGATCGAGTTCTGGAGGACGAGGAAGTCGAGCGGGAGCTCCGCCGTGGCCTCCTCGAGCGCGGCCAGCTCGCGCGTCAGGCGGCCCAGCTCCATCCCGGCCGCGGCGGAGCGCGCCTCGGCCAGCGGGGCGGATTCGACCGCCACGCCCTGGGTGGCGTGGACCACGCCGTGCAGCCCCCCGAACGCCTCCACGGCCGCCGCCACCGCGCCGCGCAGCGCCGCGGCGTCGCGCGGGTCGGCGCGGAGGAGGAGGGGCGCAGAGCCCCGCGCCTCGGCGGCCAGGATCCCCCGGATCGTCTGCCCGGCACCGCCCCCGCCGTCGGGCGCGGCGAGGAGACCGTCCCACGCCTCGCGCCCGGGGAAGGAGGGGTGCACCAGCACGGCCAGGCGCGCGCCCACCTCCGCCAGGTGCTCGGCCAGCACCCCGGTGCCCGCGGGCATCCCGCCGGAAACCAGGTAGGCGCCGCCGGGACGGAACGCCACGGCGCCCGCGCCGGGGGGCGCCGCCTCGTAGCCCAGCACCCAGCGCCGCCCGCCCCGGAGCGCCACCTCGGTGTCCGCGGCGTCGGCCAGGGCCTCGGCCAGGAGCTGCTCCACCAGGCGCTCGTCGCCGGGGGCGCCGGGGCGTACGTCCACCGTGCGGCAGACGACGTGCGCCAGCTCCTGCGGGAGCGCCAGGCAGGCGCCCAGCACGGCGGCGCGCTCGGGGCGGACGACCTCGCCGCCGGCCACGTCGCGCACCCCCTCGGTGGCCACCAGGAGCTGGAACGGCCCCCCGTCCGCCTCGCGGGCGAAGGTCGCCGCCAGGGCGGCCACGGTGGCGTACCCGCGCGCGTACGCCCGGGCGAACGCCTCGGGACCCTCGCCGCCCTCCGGGTCGATCCCCCAGAGGACCACGGCGCGGCGGGGACGAACGCCCTCCCTCGACAGGGCGTCGCGCAGCGCGGCCAGGTCTTCCGCCGAGCCCGGGCGCACCGTGCAGCCGCGGTCGCCCGAACGGGCGAAGCCCGCGCCGGCCTCCACCACGGCCACGGTGTGCCCCAGGCTCTCCAGCCGCCCGGCCAGCCGCCCTCCGATCCCCGTGCCGTCGGCCAGCACCAGCCACTCCGCGGCCTCCGCGGCCTCCGCGGCCTCCGCGGCCTCAGCGGCCTCAGCGGGGGGCCGCGCGGGAAGCGCGGCGCGCCGCCAGACCGGGAGGTACATCCACCCCGCCGGGCCGGACCGCCTTTCCACAGCCTGGCCCCCGCGACTCGCGAGGGCAGCCGCCGAACCCGGCTCCACCCAGAAGCGCTCACGCTGGAAGGGGTAGGTGGGGAGCGCGACGCGCCGCAGCCGTTCGTGCGCGTGCACCGCCTCCCAGTCGACCGGGGCCCCCGCCGCCCAGAGCCGGCCGGCCGCGCCCAGGATGAAGGCGTCTTCGGGGTGGCGCTCGTAGCGGTGGGGGAGGGCGACCACCAGCGAGGCCGGCGTGTCGCCCCAGCAGTCGAGCTGGAGGGCCAGCCCGCCCACCGTGTTCCCGGGGCCCACCTCCAGGAAGAGGCGGAAGCCGTCGCGGGCGAGCGTCTCCACCCCGGCGGAGTAGAGGACCGTCTGCACCAGGTGCCGCGTCCAGTACGCCGGGTCGGTGGCCTCGTCGGGGCGGATCCAGTCCCCGGTCACGTTGGAGGCGAAGGGGATGGTGGGCGGGGAAAGGCGCACCCCGCGCAGCAGCTCCGCCAGGCGCTCCGCCACCGGCGCCATCATCGGCGAGTGGTAGGCGTGCCGCGTTGGAAGGCGCCGCACCGACTCGCCGCGCGCCGTCATCTCCGCCTGCAGCGCGTCCACGGCCGCCTTGGGACCGGAGACCACGCTGATGTTGGTGGCGTTGTGCGCGCCGATCGCCAGCCCGTGGGCGCGCAGGTAGGGGGCGGCCTCCTCGGCGGTCTTGATCAGCCCCATCATCCCCCCCGGCGGGGTCTGGTCGATGAGGCGGGCGCGCTCGGCCACCAGCATCAGCGCGTCCTCGAGCGAGAAGACGCCGGCCACCGTGGCGGCGACGTACTCGCCCAGCGAGTGGCCGACCATGGCCTCGGGGCGCACTCCCCAGCTCATCCAGAGCTGGGCCAGGGCGTACTCGGTCACGAACAGCGCCGGCTGGGCCAGCCGGGTGCTGTCCAGCATCCCCATCTCGTCGTCGCCGCCGGCGCGCCCCAGCATGGCGCGCAGGTCCAGCCCGGCGGGGGCCTCGGCCGCCGGCGCCGGGCCGTCGGCCGGGTACAGGGCGTCGCGCAGGTCCATCCCCAGGTACGGGCGAAGGATCTCGGCGCAGCGGTCCACCGTCTCGCGGAACAGGGGCTCGGTCTCGTAGAGGCCCTTCCCCATCCCCGGGAAGTGGTTGCCCAGGCCGGGGAAGATGAAGGCGACGCGCTGCCCGCCCTCGGGCGCCTCCGCGTCGAAGACCTGCCCGGAAGCGCGCCGCTCCAGCGCGCGGACGGCGCCCTCGCCGCCCTGCGCCACCAGCGTGCGGCGGTGCGCGAACGCCTTCCGCCCGGTCTGCAGCGTCCAGGCGACGTCGGCCAGCTCCTGCTCCGGGTGGGCGCGCAGGTGCGCCGCCAGCCGGTCGGTGGCCGCCTCCAGCGCGGCCGGGGTGCGGGCCGAGAGGGTGAGGAGGCTCCATGCCCGCGCCGGCTCGGACGGCTTCGGCGCGGGCGCCTCCTCCAGCACCACGTGCACGTTGGTCCCCCCGATCCCCAGCGAGGAGACCCCGGCGCGCCGGGGGCCGTCGCCGCCGTCCGGCCAGGGGAGAAGGCCGGAGTTGACGAAGAAGGGGGAGCCGGCGAAGTCGATCTGCGGGTTCGGCTCGCTGAAGTGGAGGGAGGGGGGGACCTCGCCGTGCTCCAGGGCGAGGACCGCCTTGACGAACCCCGCCACCCCCGCCGCGGCGTCCAGGTGGCCGACGTTGGTCTTCACCGACCCCAGGGCGCAGTACCCCGTGCGCCCCACCTCTCCGAAGGCCCGGGTGAGGGCGGCCACCTCCACGGGGTCGCCCAGCTCGGTCCCGCTCCCGTGTGCCTCCACGAACCCCACCGTCTCCGGGTCCACCCCGGCGATCGCCAGCGCCTCCTCGATGACCTCGGCCTGCGCGTCCACGCTGGGGGCGGTGAAGCCCACCTTCTGCGCGCCGTCGTTGTTGACGGCGGAGCCGAGGATCACCGCGCGCACCGGATCGCCGTCGGCCAGCGCGTCGGCCAGCCGCCGGAGCACCACCACCCCGATCCCGCTCCCGCCCACGGTGCCGGCCGCGCGGGCGTCGAAGGCGCGGCAGTACCCGTCGGGCGACACGATCCCCCCCGGGGTGTAGCGGTGCCCCCTGCTGAACCCCACCCGCACGCCCCCCGCCACCGCCAGGTCGCACTCGCCGGCCGCGAGCGCCTGGCACGCCAGGTGGATGGCCGCCAGCCCCGTGGAGCACGCCGTCTGCACGTTGATGGCGGGACCGCGCAGGTCCAGCTTGTAGGACGTGCGCGAGGGAAGGAAGGTCCGTTCGTTCAGGAGCTCCATCGCGAAGTGCCCCGCCGACTCCACCACGTCGGGGCGGGTGAGCAGGTGGAGGGCCAGGTAGTCGCTGCGCGCCGACCCGGCGTAGACGCCCACCGCCTCGTCCTCGCTCCCCGGCACGTGCCCGGCGTTCTCCAGCGCCTCCCAGGCGGTCTCGAGGAAAAGGCGCTGCTGCGGGTCCAGCATCTCCGCCTCGCGCGGGTTGAAGCCGAAGAAGGCGGCATCGAAGCGGTCGATCCCCTCCAGCACCCCCGCGGCGGGCACGTGCGCCGGGTCGTCCCCTTCTTCCGCGTCGAAGAAGGTGATGGAGTGCACGCCGGCACGCAGGTTCTCCCAGAACCGCTCCACGTCGCCCGCGCCGGGGAAGCGCCCCGCCATCCCGATCACCGCCACGGCCCCGATTGGCTCGCTCATGTATCATCTCCGTCGTGTGTCGTTGCCCCGCTCTGCCCCGCCAGCGCCCGCCGGACGGCGGCGCGGTCGCGTCCCCGCCGCCGGCGCCCCTCCGGGCCCGCCTGCGGCTCTCCGGCGCCCTCCACCTCGCCCCCCAGGTGCTCGGCCAGCGCCGCCACCGTGGGAAAACGGAAGAGGTCGACGACCGGAATCTTCCGGTCCAGCGTCTCGCGAAGGCGCGCCTGCACCTTCACGAGCAGGAGGGAGTGCCCGCCGAGGTCGAAGAAGTTCTCCTTCACCCCCACGCGGGCGCACCCCAGCACCTCGGCCCAGATCCCCGCCAGCACCGCCTCCAGGGGCCGGCGCGGCGCCACGTACCTCTCCTCCGCCGGCGCGAACTCCGGCACGGGCAGGGCCTTGCGGTCCAGCTTGCCGTTGGGCGTCAGCGGCAGCGCGTCCAGCGGGACGAACGCCGCCGGCACCATGTACTCCGGCAGGCTCTGGCGCAGGTGGTCGCGCAGCGCCCCGGCCTTCGCCCCGCCCACCACGTACGCCACCAGCCGCCGGTCGCCCGGCACGTCCTCGCGCGCGACGACGGCGCAGTCGCCGACACCGGGCGCCCGGCGCAGCACCGCCTCGATCTCGCCCGGCTCGATGCGGAAGCCGCGCACCTTCACCTGGAAGTCGGTGCGGCCCAGGTACTCCAGCGCTCCGTCGGTGCGCCAGCGAACGCGGTCCATCACCCGGTACATCCGGCCGCCCGGCGCGCCGAACGGGCAGGGAACGAAACGCTCCGCCGTCAGCGCGGGCTGGTTCGCGTAGCCGCGCGACAGCCCGTCACCCGCGAGATAGAGCTCGCCGGCCACACCCGCCGGCACGGGCTGCAGGTGCGCGTCTAGCACGTACGCCCGCGTGTTCGCCACCGGGGTGCCGATCAGCACCTGGTCCGCGCCGCGCGGAACCCGGTGGTACGTGGAGTAGGTGGTGTCTTCCGTGGGCCCGTAGAGGTTGCCGACGTTCTCCACCGTTCCCAGCGCGTACAGCCCCTGCGCCAAGTCGTTCGGCAGCGCCTCGCCGCCCAGGTTCAGCGTCTTCACGCACGCCGGGATGCCGCCGCTCTTCAGCAGCTCCGCCGCCGCGCTGGGAACCATGCTGGCGTAGACGACCTCTTCTCCGAGCGTCGCCAGCTCCAGCGCGTTCTCGGCGATCACCAGCTTTCCGCCCCAGCAGAGGGTGCCGAAGACCTCGGCGACGCTGACGTCGAAGTTGATCGAGGTGGAGAAGAGCACCGACGAGCGCTCCTCGTCAGTGACCGTCTCCCGCAGCCAGTGCAGCAGGACGACGGCCGAGGCGTGGCGGATCATCACCCCCTTCGGTCTCCCCGTGGAGCCCGAGGTGAAGATCACGTGCGACAGGTTTTCGGGGACGGCGCCGCTCTCCGGCGCGGCGGCGGATTCCGCCGCGATCGCGTCGCGCTCCACGTCGAGCAGCAGCACCCCGGCCGCGTTCTCCGGCAGGCGATCCGCGAGGGCCGAGCCGGTGATGACCCGCGTGACCCCCGCGTCCTCCTGCATGTATGCCAGGCGCTCGCGAGGGTACGCCGGATCCAGCGGCACGTACGCGCCCCCGGCCTTCAGCACGCCCAGCATGGCGGCCACCAGCTCCGGGCCGCGCTCCAGGCAGATGCCCACCCGGGTCTCCGGGCCTACGCCGAGGCGCCGCAGGTGGTTGGCGAGCCGGTTCGCCCGCGCCTCCAGCTCCGCGTACGTCAGCCGCTCGCCGCGCCAGGAGAGCGCGACCGCGTGCGGCGTGCGCGCCGCCTGGCTCCCGAACAGGTCGTGCACGCAGAGCCCCGCCGGGTAGTCGCGCAGCGGGCCGCTCGACGCCGCCAGCAGGCTCTCCCGCTCCGCTTCCGAAACGAGCGGAAGAGCGAGCACGGGGCGCCCGGGGTCCGCGGCCGCGGCCTCCAGCAGCAGGGCGTACGCGGCGGCCACGTGCTCCAGCGTGGACGCGTCCCACAGCTCCTCGCGCCAGGTGAACCCTATCCCCAGCTCGCCGTCCCGCTCCATCGCCATCACGTCCAGATCGAACTTCGCCACGCCCGCACCCCACGGGTACGGCTCCACCGCCAGGCCGCCGAACGGCCGCGCGGCATCGGCGCCGTCGACGAGCGAGAACATCACCTGGAAGAGCGGCGTGTGGCTCAGGGAGCGCTCCACCCGCAGCTCGTCGACCAGGCGCTCGAAGGGCACCTCCTGGTGCTGGTACGCCCCCAGCGTCCCCTCCCGCACCCGTCCCAGCAGCGCCTGGAACGACGGGTTGCCGGACAGATCGGCGCGCAGCGCGAGCGTGTTGACGAAGAAGCCGATCAGCCCCTCGGTCTCGCGCCGCGTCCGGTTGGCGATGGGCGTGCCGACGACCACGTCCTCCTGCCCCGACCAGCGCGCCAGCAGCAGGTC
>Ga0326721_10000190_pt1 | contig 23119 bp, 25 predicted proteins | sample SGPome_FD_203951 | JGI IMG/M metagenome (GOLD analysis project Ga0326721, IMG submission 203951) | Soil microbial communities from Southern Great Plains, Lamont, Oklahoma, United States - SGP_1_2016 | ecosystem: Engineered > Artificial ecosystem > Soil microcosm > Unclassified | place: USA...
AGAACTTGATGGTTGTACCAGTGGGGCGTGCCTTCTTCTCAGCAACAGAACGTGGGTCTTTGGATACAACGATATCCATGGATTCAGTGAACTTGGCATCAGGACCGGAATCATCAGCGAAGTGCCCGGGCTTACCGTTCTTGAAGGAGAGACGGTGCATCTTACCGCCACGGTAAACAATGGTATCAAAACGTGCGGAAGTAGCGTTTGTGGCAGTAGTACCAACACCGTTTAGACCAAGTGAAGCACCGCCCGAGTAACCAGATGAAGCGGAACCGAACTTACCGCCTGAACCGGTTTTACCAAATGCCATGTAAATACCATTTTCGCCTGTACGGCTGTTGATATCAGTAGGTACGCCTCGACCGGAGTCATCAATCTGTGCAGCGCCGTCAGGATGAATGGTGATACGGATCTGCTTACCGTGACCGGCACGGAATTCATCAATAGCATTATCAATGGGTTCGCGCAGAGCGACAAGCTGCATACGCTCAAATGGTCCCAAAGTGAGGGAAGGGCGCTTCTGAATATGCACCATTGGGTCAAGCGTTAGGAGCGCATCGGCTCCGTACTCATTTTCGTTTGTTTTAGTGTTTGCCACTCGTTTTTTACTCCTAATGTTTCATGTTTTAAACCAGAGACCATCCTAACATATCGGATTGGGTCTGAATTTCGGTGCTTGTCTTCTCTAACAGCAAATGTTAGCATGAGGCAAATTGCCCTTAAATATACCTTATGGTGTCCCTCTTGCAGTGTTTGTGTAATGCCCACAAAGGCTTGCACAAACACTGCAATTACACTTCTAGAACCCACCTTATCTTGCCTGCATCATAAATTCTGGATAGGGAATTTAGCTTTGCAAGTTGACTCTCAGTAAGACCCGGTTCCCATTTTAGGTTAGGATCGGATTCAAATTTCTTGAGTCGGTAGCCGAACTTATGCTTCCTATGTCTACCAACAACATACATATAGTCAGGAGCAAGATTTTTATCTGCTACGAAACCGTTGTTCTGATACAAGCCGCCATCGGAAATGCAATTGTCTGAGAAGGTAATAAATCGTGCAGGAGTCCATGTTTTAGCGGCATACTTCAACAGCTTAGTGAATCCACCTTGAACAGACCTGTCGGTTGCATAACGGATGATATTCAGTGTATTATTTGCTTCTCTTTTGAGAACCATCAAAGCGCAAATATCATCGTCAGCATCGACAAGCCCTACATAATGACTGCCAGAGGCATAGCCTTGAATATGGTTTTTCTCTAGGAAAGGCAACACTTCTTTCTTGGAGAAAGTCAGGACACGGGTTTTCCGGGCATAAATAGGTGCTTTGGTTATAATTCCAAGGTCAGGAAATTTAATTGAAGCATCATTTGAGAGTCCTAGCTTGTGGATAATACTTCGCAGAATTACTTCCCGCCTTTCCCGCCAGTCATCTTCCCATATCTGAATGAGTTGAACACCTAAATCTGCGCAGGCTTTCCATTTATCGTAATGATAGTTCTTATGTTGACCATTTTTGTCAATCGAGTGCCAATACAAACCATTGTATTCAATAGCCAGTTTTCGTTCAGGAAGGTAGATATCAATCTCTCCTCCTTTCAACAAAGAACGATTATGCTGCTTGACAGTTTCACCTAAAGAACGGAGAATACCGGCAATCTCGTTCTCCGCTTTCGATGAAAACGTCTTGGCTGCACAGAGAGGGCAACCTGAGACACTACCTCTTGAAGATCCACTGACCCGGGAAAGAGGTGAGACTTCCCACTCATGTCCTTTAGCACAAAGCCACCATACTTTATCCCTGTATGAAGCAAGGATCTCTGATGCCATCAGGTTACCGTTGTTGGTTGGATGCCATTGTTTTGCAAGGGTAGGATATCTGGTTGCAAAATCATTAATTCCGGTGGCAACTTTAAGATTATTGCAAATATTACAAGGAGATTCAGATGACTTTTCTGAACGCCTCGTATCAGTTCTTGCACTAATGCGCATGAAATAACTGTGAGTGTTGTCTTGAGGACATATCAACCATACAAACTGTTCGCTTGACTTGGAAAACTGTTCAGGACGCAAATCCCCGTTCTTGACATAGTCCCATGCTTTTGCTATTTCAGGGTGCGTTGTAGCCAGATCATTGTGACCGGCTAGTATCTTTTGCCCTGTGCAGTAATGGCAAGTGATACCTTGTCCGGTTCTAGCCCTGACTGTCGCTTCGAAATCATGACCTTCAGGACAGAGCCACCATGCCTTCTTTGTTGATTTTGCTGAAATCGCATCAGGACTTATGCCAGCATTAAGACTAGGGTGCCATTCAATAGATACCTCAGGAAAATTTGATGCAAGGTCATTGAACCCAGCAAGAATTGCCTTCCCGGAACAGTAGGGGCAGTTGCTCCTTTCAGAGCGAACCTTTTCTGAAATTGCAGTTTGGAATTCATGTCCGCATTGGCCTACCCACCACACCTTCTTATTTGTTCCTGCGCTGATTTGAGTAGGAAGAAGTTCACCATTTTTAGTTGGATGCCATTCTTTGACAACTTGTGGGTGAGTAGTAGCAACATCATTGAACCCGGGAAGAATCTTTTGCCCTGCACAATACGGGCAGTTATTACCTAATACACTGCGGGAGCCAACTGACTGATAAAATTCATGGGAACATTCTCCTATCCACCAGACCTTTGCTTTACTGCCTCGGGTAACCTGTGTAGGCTTCAAAGGTGCATTCTTCGTAGGATGCCATTCAGCAGCCAATTCTGGGCGAAGTGTGGCAAGGTCGTTAAATCCTTCCCACACTTTATTTCCTGAGCAATAGGGGCATAGATGTCCATTAGATGCATCACGAATGGCAGCAATGAAGTCATGACCTTCTGCACAGAGCCACCATGCTTTAAAACCACTACCAGCAGTGTAATGTTCAGGTAATGCTTTACCATTTTTCGTTGGATGCCACATCTGTATCAGGGCAAGGGAAATTGGGTTAGGGAGTCGTTTCGGCATATTCCTATTATAGCACACTATGCGAAGGCGGTTTAGGATTCGGAACACTAAATGAGGGGTTGAAATTAAGGGTGGGTGCAGAGAGAAGCGGTTCTACACGTTAGCAATTGACTCCAGACTGTTGAGCGTATTAACCCCACTTGCCAATTCCCCCTTCCCCTGCTAAACTGTTCCCATGACTACACACCAGCCGATCATGCAATTCGATTTCAGCACTTCCGGCGAGAAGTACACGCTGAAGGGCTTGAAGCAGCCTAAGGAACTTTTCCATACGCTCCAGAAGCGTGGCTTTGGTCTGGGGATCGTTTCCGGTACAGACATGGCTGAAATCAGGAAGACGATGGAAGCAATTGCAGCCGAGTACACCTCATACCGTGGCAAAGCCCTTGAATTGCGTACTGGCGATACAGAACCTCTGCCCGGTGCAGCCAGTATGAAGGCGAAGGACTTCTTCAGTGGCGCAAAGCGAGTCATGCGACGAGGACACCACAGTAATTTTATTGTCACGGGGGAACTGTACACTCCTGCGATGCTGGAAGTGGTAACCAAGTACACCAGTGAGGGCGGTCTGGTTATCGCTCCTGTGATTGCTTCATCTGTGAAGGAAGCCTTTGCAACCCTGTGTGAAATTGGCAAGGATACTGCTCCGTTCTCTTTTGCAAATTCCTTCACCTATATTGCCCAGCAGACCCTTATCGAAGACCCGTTTGATGTTGCCGGCGGAATTGTCTCCAGTATTGATATCACTGTTGTTGATGACAAGATGCGTAACCAATTGGTGCGTTTCAAGGCGTAATTTTCGCAGAGAGCCTGTCATTTATTGCTCCTGAAGTGCAATGACGATAGGTTTCTCCATCCCACAAATCCTTCAAACCATGGTAAACTGATGTCATGATGACTGATGATGATATTTTCACCCTGAGCCAGTACCACGCCACTTACATTGATGAAGAGACCGTGCAGACTGTGACGGAACCCGGCTCGGATGATTTCCTTGAGGCGGTCCAGCCCATCCTGAAGCAGGATCAGGGTATGGCTCTGTTGTGGGCGGCTACCAAGGAACTGCGGACTGCCATGCTTGAACCATTGACTGATATTGCGCAGGCAACATACGATAACCGTGTCCTGCTGATTTCAGATGATGAAGCATTTGGTGCGGAGAATCTGACCCGTATTCCTTTCCCCACCCTTTCTACAACGAACTCACTGGAAGACTTTGACGCTTTCATGGAAACGGTCCGGGGTTATGATCCCCGCATGGTGGTCGTTGATGATGTTGACACCCCGTTCAAGGCATTCATCGCTGTGGGGGTTGCCCATGTTTTCCTGCCCCGCCCGAATGAGGTTTCTGTTCTGGTAGGCGTTAAAGGTGAGACTTCATTGGAGGGTGTCCGCACTCTGATGAAGCTGGTGGAGTCAGAACCGATTTTCCAACTCTATGATGAACGTTTCTTTGATGAGCATGGTGGCGGTTGCGGTGGGGATGAGTACATCGTTGACATGGTTCTTGTTTCTTACATTTACGGGAAGTCAATTCCAGAGGATGAGTCTGGCAAGATTCTGCTTGAGGTTGCTTCTCCTTATGGCGATTTGTAAGCGTCAACCATTTTTCATACGATTTTCACACACTAAGGATAAATACATGACTGAGAAATTCGCCCATTACGGCCCCACCCCGCCCAATGACTTCCTGACGCTTGCAGATGTCGGCAAGCCGGAAGAACTTTGCACCATCCTGAAGAAACGCGGTCATGGTTTGGGTATTGTCTCCTGCATGGATGCTGGGGAAACAGTGAAGACGTTCACTGCAATGGTCCAGACCTTTGAGAACATGGGGGAGAAGGTTACTTCCCTGCGGGTGGGGGAGACGGAACCTATTCCGGGCGTGACGGAAATTCATTCCAACGATGTCAACGGCTCAGGTATGGCGTTGATGCGTTGGGGTTCTGACAGGGTTATCATCCTTGATTCACTGGATACTGAGGAGAAGCTCAACTTCGCCTTGAATTCAAGCCTTGTGGGTACGATTGTTGTGGCTTCGGTGCCGGCATTGTCCGTATGGGGAGCCATTGAATCTATTCTCCAGTCAGTTCCTGAAGTTGACCGCTACTTGCTGTCTGAGGCTTTGGCGTATGTTGCTCACCAGAGGGTAAAACCAGACGAATATGGTCCCGGTAACCTAGTCCAGACCGACATCGTTCTTGCGGATGAGGGCTTCAAAACGGCAATTATGGAAGCATAGTTACCGCCTGTTCACCCATAATTTCTCTCAGAGAGGCTTCTGACAGTGCAATTTGCTGTTGGGAGCCTCTCTTTTGTGCTATTTCACTATTTATTCACGCATGAACGCAGATACGTGTCCCTTTCCATCCAACGAAGCGTTTTCCCATCGGGTTCTCAATGTGGTAGGCTTGGTCGTGGAGTATTCCCCCGAATCAGCGGGTCATCTGAAACAGCATTACCTACCTATTACAACTAAAGAAATGAGTCATTATGACAAACCCTAAGAAACCCAAAAAGTTTTTGGCACTGAATAACGCCCGGATTTATCCGAACCGCGACAGTAATACCTTCAACCTTATTGGTTCCACCGATGAGATTCCCGATGGATTCATGATTACACTTCCCCACGGTACGATGGCTGATAAGATCCGTGAGTTCTTCCAGAAGTCCGGTGTGGCTGAGCCTCAGCAGACCGATGATGCGAAACTCCCTAAGCATGCCCACCTTTTCTACGGTGCTGAGAGCAAGCCTGTAGCAGACCCCACCAAACGCCGTCATGAGCATATTCTTCATGATTCCACCCATGTTTACGATGATGTCATGGGCAAGGTTATTACGGTAACTTCCACTAAAGGTGGAGCAGGAAAGACAAGCACTGCTGTCATGCTTGCTTCTACTTTTTCTTCTGCAACGAATAAGGATGGCCGGCGACTGAAAACTGTCGTAGTTGACTGTGATATCAATGATCCCGGTCTTGCTGATCTTTTCGCCCCGGAATACACTGCCGATGTTCTTAGTTTCAAGGATATTGATTATGCACCTAACCGGGTATATGGCGTGCCGGGCGTGGTGGATTTGATGATGAGTCGTACCGGTTTTGAGGGCATGACTGATGAGGACTTCTTGAAGAACCTCGTTTTCAGTAACTCACTGGGTGTTCATCTGCTGTTTAACCGCCATTCCATGTTTGGCAAAACGTCACAGGACCCCGCTTTCTATCGTGCCGTGATTGAACGTCTCAAGAAGCATTTCGACGTAGTGATTATTGATACGGGCGGTTGGCAGCAGAACCTTGTGAGTACTGAGGTTGCCTTCCCGATGGCGGATAAGATTGTGTTGGTTCAGCATGAGACAAAGATTATCCCGTACATTCAGCGTTGGACTCAGGACAATAAGAATTTCCCCGATTGGGGCTTGTCCCAGATTGACCTTTCCAAGGTGGCAGTTATTGCCGTTTCACCGTTTGGTGCTGATGTACCCGGTAAACGGTTTGAACCCATTGAAGATGAGAATGGGAAGGAATACATCTTGGGCGGATACATGTTTGGCATGTCCGGTTTTGATCCCCTTGAATTCCTCGGTAAGATTCCTCTGGACACCATTGCTGTCCAGCATGCTGCTAACTCAGGACAGTTTGCCGATTTGCTGAAGCACCACCCTTACTTTAGTGAATCCTTCAGGCAGATTGCATCCAACTTGTTCGCTGATGACATTGTACTCAACTTTGACCCTGAACCCGAAGAGTCTACTGTGTCTGTTCAGACCGCAAATGATGAGCATGTATTGATTGGTGTGCGTCCTAATGGCAGGGCTTTGGCGATTGATTTTGTCAGCGGCCCGGCGGATAATGGGGTCAGCCCGAGTATCTTCATTAGCCATGAAAAGGATAATGATCCGGCACTATTGATTGAAAATCTGATGTCCTTCCTGAAGTTCAAGCGCGAGGGGAAGGAAGTCATCACCTACGGGCTTGCGGGGGAGTACGATGGGGCACATGCTGTTCAGGGTAACCTTGAGTTCTTGAGCGTTCTTCGTTCCTTGGCAAATGATGTCCAAAGCGGCAAGGATGTGAGCGACAAAGTTCTTTTCTTTGGTGACTCTGAGATTTCAAAGAAGCAGTATGACAGCTTGCAGGATAGGGTTGATAAGGCGGTAATGGCTGAGATTTATGCTTTGATTTCTACTGATTTGATGGGCGCAATGCAGTTTGTCTTCGTTTCAGCCAAGCCTAATACGGCGTTGAATACCTTGGCTACGGCAAGCGAGAACCATACCCGCATCCACTTTGGCGCGAAGCGTCGTAATCCTGCCCTTGGAGGGTTCATGGAGTGGGCTTTTGGTAAGGATGTAACCTCTCTTTCCACGGACTGGCCTAAGGGTAGGGCTTATGTGAAGGCCCCGAACTATACAGGTTTGATTCAGGCGTTTGAGGTAAAGGGCTAAGCTCTTAGTCAATTTTCAATGAGAGTAGTCTCCAGTAGTTTTCATGATGAACTGCTGGAGACTACTTTTGTTTCGGAAGACCATCAGATTACCCTTTGTGTCCCTAAGGTAGATAGAATCGCAAAAACCTATCACTTATCCCTCATAGAGTGCGGTGATGATAGGAAATTTCACCAAAACCAATCAGAAACCTATCAATCGGCACCAAATTCCTGCTGAATGATTGCTTTTCAAACGTTTTTCTGCTAAACTAATCCCATGACTTCCAACTTCTTCAACCCGCATGACCCTTCGCCGGCAGAGAACTTCAGCACACTGGCGGACTTGGGCTTGCCTGTTGAGCTTTATAGTCTTCTGCCGGCTAAATCACGGGGTTTGGCACTGATTTCAGGTGTTGACGGTACCGAAATTCATAAAATGATGGCTGCTCTTGCTCATACTTTCAAGGCTGAGGGCCGTTCCACGGTTTTCCTGCGAATGGATGATGGGTTTACGCTGCCGGGCATCCCTCAAATATGTGCCAGTAGTCAGGATTTTGAGAAAATGATTCTGAAACGGGGGTTGAACCACGTACTCTTGCTGGATTCCGTTGACACGAAAGAGAAGTTGACCTTTGCGATCAATGCAAGCATGGCTGGCAGGACTGTTATTGCCCCTGTAATTTCCTACGACGCGGAGAGTGCCGTGGATTGCCTTATCAATCTGGGAGTGAACCGTTTCCTGTTTGCGGATGTTCTGCGGTACATTGCCCAGCAGACCGTTCTGGAAGATCCTTTCTCGGCTGAGGGTGCAACCATTGTGGATACTTATGTAGCCCCTATTGACATCAAGTGGAAGAAACTCATTTGGGCATATGGTCGGAAATAGATAATACCCCTATGCTAAACTTATCTCCATGACTACTGAACCTTTTGCTCACGTTGGCCCGAACCCTACCACCAATTTCGACACGTTGGAAGATGTGGGGAAGCCTACCGAACTTTCTAGCATTCTGACGGACACGGGATATGGTTTGGCAATCATTACAAGTTTGAATGAAGCGGAAATACAGAAGACGTTTACTGCAATGGCTCATTCCTTTGAGAAGGAAGGGCGACAGACAATTTCCTTCCGTACGTCAGAGGATTCTACTCCGATGCCGGGTGTGACCGAAATTTACACCAATGATATCGCATCATCAGGGCGGGCGTTGTTCCGTTTTGGCTCTGACAAAATCATCTTCATGGACTCACTGGATACAAAGGAGAAGTTGACATTCGCACTGGATGCTAGTTTGGTTGGCGGGACAGTTATTGCTGCTGTTCCTGCTCGGTCATCATGGGATGCGATTGGACGAATTCTTTCCGTTCCTAATGTTAATCCCGAACTATTATCCAATGCTTTGGTCTATGTTGCATATCAGGATGTCATGCCGGGTCTTGAAAGTGGTATTTATTTGAACACTCAGATTCTGCTGGCCGACGAAGATGTGAAGACAAGTATCGCTTCTTATAAGCGACGAACTCGGTAGAAATTTCTTTCTGTTTTGTTACAGGGAAGCCCGGTAGTTAGGAAATTAACTGCCGGGCTTCCCTGTAACTTGATTTTCTTATGCTAGGGTCCATCTTAGTGCTGAACTGGGTTCTTGAACCTTCTCAGTTCCAGAGAACAGAGTTCGCAGAGTGTTCCTGCCATCATTGTGCATGATTTCGTGGACTGCAACAATGGTTGGGACATGGGTAATTTCTGATTCCGAATTGCTGACCATTGCAAGGTCAACCCGCAACTGGAAGTTATGCCCTCCTTCGAATCGCATGACACTAGATGAAGGTTCTTCTCCAGTTGCCAATGGAACGGGGGAGAAATGGGTAGTGTAAATGAATTGCTTCTCGGTATACCCGGTGAACAGTTCGTTGAATGCATCTCCACCGGGATAGTATTCATCGATGATAATTCGGTTGTGTCCAATAGCGATGGCACCGGCGAGAAGGTTGTTTGCATCTCCAATGATTTCAACTTGCCGGCGGCTTTCATCGTTGAAGACCATCTCCTTCATGCTGGAAACGATGACGGTCTCTTTACCGTCCTGATTCGCTTCGATGAGGGTGTTGAGGAAGCGTGTTTTGCCGGCACCCGTTACACCTGCGATGGCGATGCTTACACCGTTACGGTATGCGTTGCTGATGAAGTTGCAGATCTCTTCACTGGTTCCGCCTGCTTCAATCATGGGAGCGAATGACAGGCGGGAATTCTTGGTAATACGGATTATTGATATACCCTCAATACCGTGTACTGAAATGCTCACATCGTTTGCACGTTCAATGCGTTCCAAGTCTTTCTCGATATAGAAGAAGAAATCCTCGCCAACAGCGTAGGGAGCGTCAAATTCCACTAGCTGATTTGCCCGTGCGAGGGCGACGAAGAACGTGAATTTCTTCTTATAGATCCGTGCGTGTACGCCATACACTTCCGGCAGTTGCAGGATGTCTTTGAAGTACGCAATAGGATCGTCAAGATGCCCTTTTACATGCAGGCTTTCGCGGAGTTCCTGTAGGTTTGCAGTCATTGGTTCCTTCTCTGTGGCATGCCCGGACGATGTGGCTACGGGGGCTTGGGCTTATTGTTTCTCTTCCCCATCCTACCATGAGGACGACTGGATCTGGCCGGGAATTATTTGTTTTCTGCGATATACTTGTATCAACCGTAACCACAACCAGCAGAATAAGGACACATCTCATGGCAAAAAGACTCGCCAAGGCAGATTTCAGTAAGTATGTCACCCCGTTTGACCTCAAGCACGCAGAGAATCTGCTTGACGGGCTGATTCAGATTTCTTCTGCTGATTACACTGTAGTCTCAGTTATCAGGATTCTTCAATGGGAGGATGTCAGTTCCGTTTATGATGAGAAGCATCTGGTGATCCGTAAGGAGGATGGAGTTCTTGCCGTCTGGGAGGGTTCCGATGATCCTGATTACCTGAACTATGAGGCTTTTGTGAAGATGTTTGCCAAGCGTCTGAAGTTCGATTTCGCATTTGAGACCATCGTTGCGGTGAATACCTTTGACCATGACCCGAACTTGACTGTTGCGGAGAACCTCGCTCAACCACAGGAGAGCCGGCACAGTTGGTACGTTGATGATTTCATGTCCGTTCCCCGCATTTTTGCCCCCGCCATGGCTATCATGCCACCCCGGTTTGCTGTGTTGCCGGACCCGATTGTTGCTTTTGACGGTACGGAAATTCCCGGGGCTGAGGTTCTGATGGACTTCAATACTGAGGATGATGATGTTCTTGGCACACTGACTGCTAATTTCAATGACTCAGGGGAGCGGGTGGAGCCGGACAGCCTGAGTTGGTTTATTGCGGAAGCCGGCGATGGGATTCATAACGTTATCGCCAGTTGGGATGGATTTGAAGGAGAGCCGGAAGGCGGAAATGTGCTGGTCCGGACTGAGGGGGATGTGTATTCTGTTTTCGCCTCTAACAGGATGGTTGGAGCATTGGATTATTCTCTTTTTGTGGAGGCAGTTAACACCCGGGTTGATCGGGGAGTTCCTACCTCAATCGTTGTGCAGACCTTTAAGCTGGAGGATGCCGAAGGGCAGGATTGGTTGGGGGATACCCCGTATGAAATCCGTGGCTGGCACATCGATGAAGGTTACATTAATGCTTTGACGAAGGATGGGGTCAAGGATGCAGTTCACTTTGCTGATGAGGGTGACCATGAGTTGAAGCATGCGACTTTCGTTAAGGCAAACAGCCTGGATCTTTCCAGTCTTGTCTAAGTGATAATCTGCTAGGACAAGTTATAAGTAAAGGGGTAATAGCGTACAATTGTACGCGATTACCCCTTTACTTTACGTATTTACTGATTTACGACGTTCCGTATTTGGCTGAATGGGTGGATTACCGGAAAATCAGGACGGTGGGTTCTCTATGGCTTCCCAGTATTCAACGCAGAATTCATCAGTGCAACTTTCGGAGGCACAGATACCTTCTGGAAGCAAATATGGTTGGTTCTCTTCATCATCTGCGGTTTCTGTTGCCACAGGTACTTCTTCGACCGGAATGCTGGGTTCCACAGGCTTCGGCGTAAGTGCTTCCTTCAATTGCAGGAGGGCGTTGTAGTCGGCGTTGATTGATGCCAGTAGTGCAATCCCTTCTGTGTTACCCGGTCCAGACTGGATAAGTTTACCAAAAGCGGAGCCATAGCGTTTTTCTGCCTTCTTGATGAGGAGGTCAATGTCGGCACTGTTCAGTGAAGTTTCCATCCTTCTATTCTACCTTGAAATTTCCGCGGCGGCAATGTGGAATTCCTGCATCTATATGCCGGTTTATCGTTTCTTGTTAGAACAGATATATACCTAAGGCAAGAATCAAAGGGTATACACCTAATGGAGGAAATACATGTGTAATCGTAAGGATGAGGGTGGCAGGTGCTACGCCCATTTGACTCAGTTTGTTCAGAACCTGGATAAGCGTGAGGAACAGGTAATCTATGATTCTGCTGTGCAGGCTGGTGTGCCTTTAGATGAAGTCGCCCTGCGCGAGCAGACGGCAGCTGTTATTGCTGATTGCGAAAAGGAAAAGGAAGATTTCAAGGCTGAAGTTGCTCAAAAGAAAGCAACCATGATGGAACTCCATAAAACAGCACAGACAGAATTGCGGCGTTCTTTGGTTACTTACGATCAGGAACGACGGGGTGCGCTCATTAGCAACCCCTTTGCAAAACCTGAAGCCGAGTCAAAACCTGAAGACCATCCCGGGTTTGCGGGATATGAAGATACTGTTTCTTATGTTGAAATTCGTAAGTTCGCTAATGCTGTTACGCTGGAAAAGCGCAAGGCTGAAGAAGATCTTATCGAGGCACGGCAAGAGTACGTAAAGCGTCAGGAGAAAGAGGCAGCTCGAAATAATATCGAGTTGCGGTCATTGAGGCGTAAGATATTTCTGCTTGAAGCAAAGGAAATGCTTGATATTGATAGTTCTGGCATGGAATCTTACAGGGTCGAGAAGCGATACGAGGAACTCCTGAGGGAAGAAGTTGACAAGGGGGTTCCTTTCCATGAATCCGATGAGTGTAAAAAAATGATGGAACGGGTTAATGCTGTGAATGCTGAGTTCAGTTCTGCACAGAAGCACAAGGAAGAAGCTGAAAACTCCTTGATTAAGCACCTCCATGGAAACTCTGCTATCAGCCACGAGGATCAGGCGAGCCTCTCCAGTACCCTAAAGTCTTTGAGGGTACAACCCAGTGATTACCAGAAGCTTAAAGGTGGGCATTATGCACGCCGGTTCAGGGATGCGAAGGAAGATTACATCCGCACCGCAGATGCGGAGCCGAATTGGAAGACCCGTACTGATAAAGCGGTAAAGGATTTGAAGAAAAACCCACCGTTGCAGCAGGAATCATTCGCTGCTTATCGTGAGAACGTCTATCCGACTACTCCTGAAGCCAAGGAAATCAAAACCCAGCGGGATGAAGCCAAAAAGGAACTTGTACTGACCCCTACGTATCGTAAGAATCTCAGAAAGAGCCTTGATGACAGGTACTACCATGGCGAAAGCGTAGCGAAGGAGCGTGAGGTGCTGGCGAAACTGGATGCTGCGGCGGAGGCAAAGAAAGCCGGTAAGCCGGGTGTGAAACGTAATAAGCAGGAAGAGTCTTTTGATGAGGATATAGCCTCTTAAATTTGAGATTTTCATCGGATAGCGTCCTTGTATGGAAGGTAATTTCTACAAGGACGCTATCTTTTGTTACTACTAAAATTGCATTTTTGGCATGGTATGCTATGGAAGTATCAATGGATTTTATGAGGAGCAGGTTTATGGGAATTATCAATACGCTTTTTGCTGGGTTCTTCGTTATCATGGCTTATTGCGGATTTCTTATCCTAACAGAAATGCCCCGTGAGACAGCAATCATCACAAATATCGATGTGAAGCAATTAGACGAAGATTCTGTACAATGCGAGATTGCATACAAGTCTGAGGACAAGGCATCGGCTGTTTCGATTTCCCCCACTGAGTACTGCGAATCCTATGCTGTTGGGGATAAGGTTCTTATCAAGGATGGCAAGGTCTACCGCACCCCTGATCTTGATGAGGATTTCTAAGCCTTAAAGATGCCCGGTATGTGGCATATTTGCTTCCAGCGTGCTAAACTTATTCCATGAATATTGAAGCCGAGAAGATTAAAGATACCTTTGTTAATTACAGGGGAGCAGACCCTGCCATCCGTGCTGATTCCCTGAAGAATCTGGGTCGGTCGGAGGAGATTTATACGCTTCTCAGTGAGGAATCCCGGGGACTTGCCCTGATTTCCGGTCTTGATGCCGAGGAAACCAGATTTACCCTGTTTGCTCTTGCCCATTCCTTCCGTACTGAAGGTGCAAGGGTTCTTTCGGTACGGTTCAAGGATCAGGAACAGATTCCCGGGATCGAGGAACTGTATACGAACAGCATTGCAGGCATCAAGCATAAACTGGAAATTCTCATTCAGCCTGATGTCATCGTGATGGATTCAGTGGATACCGAAGAAAAGGTGGTTTTCGCTCTTGACCATGCTTTGCGCGGTACACGGGTTATCGCACCTGTACAGGCTGGTTCCACATGGGAAGCCGTCCTGCGGATTCTGGATGCTGAATACGGCGAAGTGAGCCCCGAGGACTTGGCTGATGTGCTGGTGTATGTCGCACATCAGGATACCTACCCTAATCCGAATGCACTGCTTCCACGCGATGAGCAGAACAGCGTAGTGGCGACAGATATTATCGTTGCGGATGAATACTGGAAGGAACGCATCATCTCTCATGTTCCTTCCACGCTGTTCTAAGAGCCTATAAACAGAGGAAGCCCCGACAGTTCGTAAATGAACTAATCGGGGCTTCCTTGTGTCTTCAGTGACCTAAAAAGGCTACTTAATACGCTTTAGGAACTCGTCAATTGCATTGAAGTGATTCAGTGCTTCGTAAGCATTGCTTTCATGAAGCAAAGCGGAGAGTGCATCCCGATGTACTAAGAGTTCTTTCTTTTCCTCGTTGGAAACTGCGACCAAAGCAGGCATGCTTGAGAAATCTACTTCACCGTTATCAAGGGAGATCCCCTTTCGCGGTTTAGTCTTTCCTTCCATTTTCCTACGGATACTGCGGGTAGGATGTTTGATGAATTTGTCACCTGAATACAGTGTTTGCATGACGGTTTTCTGCTTCCCTGCTATTAGTTCATGCACTGCAACAATGGATGGGAAGTATTCCCCATTCACCCTGTCAAGTTTAACGTCTACCCGGATTTCAAAAGGGTGTTCTTTCTGGTAATCAATAAGGATATCAGAAAGTTCTTCTTTTTCATCTGCCATGGCAACGGTTCCGGTATGGACAACCATGACGAATTGCTTGCCCTTTCCGGCAATTTTCTTCATAGCTGCATAATGTTTTGTCACTGGGTACATTTCATCCAGTACCATTCGAGGAGTATTCATACTCATGGCATGATTCACGATACTTTCTTCCCTGCTGATAAGCTTGATGATTTCTCGGTGGTCAGTGCCAAACATCATCTCATCAAAAGAAGAGGTAAGTACTGTAGGAAGATAATCTTTGCTTGAGTCCATAAGGGTATTCAGGAATGAGGTTTTTCCTGAAGCAGTCTGACCGGCAATCATAATATTTACGCCTGATTGATATGCTTTCTCAACGAACTTATAAACTTCAGCATTCACCCCTTGCCTAATGAGTGTGTTTGAAGATTTGCGGCTAAGTTTACGTGCAGTTACTATCGTGTTTGAGCCTACGCGCTGTTTCCAGAAAGAAATCTTTAGGTCGTATTCTTTTTCTAAAGCATCCTGGTTGGTGCTTATGTAATCAATTACTGAATTGATTGATTCAGAGGAACTCTTAATTTTTGAATAGAAGGACGAATCAGAATCTGCGATTTCTATTCTGTAGTCCTTGTTATCTTCGTGTTCATGACTCATTACCCTGACCATGTAAGTAGAAAATTTCGGCAGCGCATCCCGAAAGTATGCAAGGGCATCTTCTACGTAGGGGATTTCGGGCATAGAGGTATTACGGTTTTCTGTATCTTTAGTATTCATTAGTATACTTTCGGGCCTTGCCTGCTGCGTCCAGAGGCGATTTATCGTCAGGAACCATTGTGGTTTTACCTGAGGTCAAGTCTACCGGACGGGTTATCCTTCCCCGAAGAGTTTGGCTAACGATTGACTTTTTGGCATCTTCCGGATATACTGAAGGAAACTATTGCACACAACGTAGACACGAGGAGAAACAATGCCAGAATCAGCATTCAATGTACCATCAACCGATGATGAAGCGATTAAAAAGCTGCGGGATATGCTGAAGGAGTTGGCTGACGTAGTTCCATATGAGCAGATGAAGGAATTCCGGCAGACGCTGACGAACGCTTTCGAAGAAGAATTCAATGCCGGTTACCGTGTGGGTGCGAAGGATGGTGAGGAACGTGCTTATACTCCTGACGCAGAGCATGTCAAGCGTGGCGAGGCAAAGGGTTTAATTTGGGCTTTGAATGCAGTCAAGGGGATGCCTGTTTCGCCTGTAACTAATCCGTATGCCAACCCGAACGTGGTCAAGGGGCTGCTTGCTTTCGGTGAAGCCAATACTAAGTAGCACTTCTAAAACTAAACCTCAGTCCAGTCAACTTTCCCAATGAGGAGGATATTGGCTGGGATATGTTTCTCTAATAAGAGAGCCCGCTTACATGGATTCATGTAAGCGGGCTCTCTTGGTATAAAGGATTACTTTCTCAACAATGCTTCTGCTGTGGTTGACTTGTCTGGCGCGTTTCCACCTTGAATTGGCATGTTCTTCAGGATAGGTTCTGAAGTTTCTTTGCTAACAGTATACTTGAAGACGTATAGTTGACCGTTGCCTGACTCTACCAGAAGGTTCTCTTCACGATCCACGCTGACAGGGTTTGCTTGAGTTTCAGGGGCATCCCAACGGACCTTTTGGATATCATACTTTTCCATCAAATTCTGTGTAGCCTTATCTTCATTAGACCCATTGGCGACGTGATTGATAATTGCCATAACGCCAAAAGAAACGAACCCGGATATAGCTAATGCAACAGCGACCAGAAGCAGTCGTCCGGGTACTTTTAGATTAGTAGTAGCACGATTGGGGGAATACTTTAAATCCCAAGCAACTCCGAAAAGCACGAAGGAAATAATGCATGTGATGATAAATCCGCCAGCCCCTACTGTGAGATAGGGATTATAATCCAATCTTTCGAAATCCATCAGTGTCTACTTTCAATGAGAATATGTACATATATTGACCTTACTATACCATTGAACAGGTACAATAACAAGGCAAAAGGTATAGCCTCAAAACTCGTGAATTCTGAGGCTATACCTTTTTCTAAATCTACTTCTTGAGTAAGATTTCTGCGGTAGTCGCATTATCTGGTGTTGCTCCACCCTGAATAGGGGGATCGGTCAACGTAGGTTCTGAAGTATCCAGATTCATGGTGTAGTCAAATACGTACCGCTGGTCGTTATTTGCCACTACGACAACCTGCTGGTTCGAATGCTGACTGTCATAGGATGCAGTGGTCCGAGGATCATCCCACAGAACATCTTTGATGTCATATTTCAGCTCCAAGTTATGCGTTGCTTTGAGCGTATTCGCTTCTACTTTTGGAGATACAATCAAGAAAGTGCATAAAACACTCACCATAATGACTGCCAGTACCGAAACGGGGAAAATTACCATTGGTAATTCGAAATACATGAATACTGCGAGAAGAATAGCGACGATAATAACGATTGCCAGAAAGCACCCCACCATGGATGCACCCGGAAGTGAAAAATCAAGCATTTCAAAGGTCATTAGTAAATTCTTCCTGATAGATAATCAAACTGTTACTTAATTCTCATCATATCCGATGTTCCATAAAATACCAAGTTACGTCGTAAATGACTATGATTACTTGTAACGTCGCCATGATATCCTTACTAAGACGTAAATTCACTGGCATAAGAACAGGACTGGAACATTGGCTACTAAACCAAATCTCAAAGCGAAAGACATGGTAGAACTTCTCCGTACCCATTACCTTCCTGAGAGCCGCCCGCCGGCAGGAATCTTTGCTTCTGAGATTGGTTCACCTGATGGGAGAAGGTTTGCTGATGCCATCTGGCAGTCAACAACCCGTTCAGGCGGGCTTCTCTTTGTCGGCCATGAAATCAAGGTTTCCCGTGCGGATGTCGCTGTTGAGCTTGCTGACCCTACGAAGGCTGAACCATGGATGCAATACTGCGACCAGTGGTGGCTGACTGTTTCTGATCCGGCTCTCATTGATGGGCTGAAGATTCCCGACGCTTGGGGTGTGATGGCACCACCATCAGGACGACGTAAATTTTCTATGACTGTCATCAAAGAGGCTCCTCTTTTGAAGCCCGTCTCTAAGGAACCCGGCTTAGTTCGTTTGATGACGTGGTATGCCCAGAAACAGCGGGAAGAAATTCGTGAAATGAATATTGAGAAGACGACTCTGGAAAACAAAATCAGGAATCTCCAGCACGATGTTCAGTCGGCTAAGACCGGGCGACCTGTGGATTATGAGGAGCAGAAAGTATTTGACATCTATCAGGAGTACAAGAAGCGACTCAAGGCAAAAGGTGATAATGACCCCTATGGTTCCTATGGGGTTGGGAAGAATGAAAGAGAGGATGTCATCAACACTCTTGTTGACTTGCGTGCAGCCCGTTTGCTGGAACGCAAAATTGATTCCGAAAACAGAGTAATCGCCACTGCCCTTTCTTCCATGAGTGAATCATTTAAGCGCACTGAGGAACTGATGCTTGAAGTGAATAAGGTTACCCGGTTGGAAAAGCCCAAAAAGAAGTAACAATTGGCTCTAAACCATATTTTGTGGTATGTTGGTGACTGATTATTGTATTTCCTGAATAACCACTACCTGAAAGATGATGACTACATGACGACTTACGCTGACAGTTCTTTGGAAGACGCTGTGAACCTTGACTTCCCTTCTTTCGTTGATTTGGGTGGACCGGCAATTATCTTTGATACTTTGCTTAACTCCCCGTCAGGCCTTGCCCTTATCAGTGGGAAATATCATTCAGGGAAGACTACAACTCTGACGGCACTTGCGAATGAACTTGTCCGGTCAGGACGTAATGTTCTTGCTGTCCGCACCCCAACATCTTCTGCTGTACCGGGCGTTGCTGAGTTGTTTGTCCAGTCAATTAGTCCTACACTTGAGCAGGATCTCCTGATTGGCGATAAGAATGATGTTATTATTCTGGATTCCATTGATACCCCTGAAGCAGTATCCTTTGCCTCAAAACTTATTGCTGCCGGAATTCTGGTCATTGGCACGATTGAAGCCTCCGATGCTACCCGTGCTTTATGGGAATTCCTTCGGTTAGGGAAGAGCCGGCGGAATAAAGTGGTTGCGAGAGAACTGGTGTTCTCATATGGGGTAGAAATCTATCAGGCAACAGGAAAAGACAGCCCGGATTCAGTAGTCATGTCAGCTGTGAAGAAAGCCCGTAATCTGATGGATAAAGACTCTGCTGTTGTGAAGAGCCATCTTTATGAGGTTTCTTCAAGCATCCTCGTCTCCGATTATGTTTTCCCTGATGCGGTAGTTCGTAATCATATTCTGGGTTACAACAAGGGATACCTTGAGGACTAAGCCCTGAAACTGAGTAATGGCGGGGATGGAATCAATTCAACGATTCCATCCCCGCCATTACTATAAAAGTAGAGTGCGTATGGCTCTTAGTACTGAGTAAGATATCCGCGACGGATTGCATCAAGGTTCTGGTACCTTGTGGCACTTGCTGAGAGAGCGGCGGCGGCTTCCACGTCACTAACACCGTTCTTCTTAAGGCGTTCCATCCAGCCATTAAAGTTTTTCTCTTCGCCGGCGATTAGTTGATCCATGTCTGATTTATTCAATGAGGGTTCCATAACTCAATCATACTCTTACATAGCGATAAATGTCAATCGTTATAAGGCTCGTCATCAATCACACCACGGTCAAAGTACACAGTTTGGCCTTTTTCATACTTTCCGCATTCGTTCCTGTACCCGGCAGGTTGCCGTACTTCTTTACCGTCTTCCCGCCGTACTTCAAGCATGCATTTTTGTCCACGGATTTCATCATCCAATACCACGCCTGTTCCAGTGAATCCGCTGGGTTGAGTGCCAAAAACCATTGCAAGAATGCCACCTATACCAAGAAAGAGAAATCCTGCCAGACAAATGTTGAGGATAAGCTTATCCTTCGATTTCTCGGACGACTGTAACGAAAAATTTCCAGTAAGGTGCATGAGGGGTTTCTTTCATTTAGAAAAGGTTTTCGGAGTGTAGGTATTACTTATACTAGCAATTCAAAGGCGTGCTATTCTGTTTACATGCCCGATAAAGACTTTCCTTCTCTTGCTGAACTTGGCAGACCTAATGCCATCATGGATACAGTGACTTCCCATTGTGTCCCTCAAGGTGGAGGAATAATTATTGTTTCCGGTATACGTGGTACAGGGATAAGTACCACCATCACGGCTTTAGGCCACGAACTAAAACACCGGAATCTCAATGTCATCAATATTGGACTGTTGGATCATGAGGTCTTCCCGGGCTTGGATAGTATTTTTGCCCCTGACACTAATTCCATTAAAGAATATCTTCTCAACCAGACAACCCCGGATGTTGTTCTCTTTGATTATTCGTACAGTATTGAAGTACTCCGTCTTGCTGTTTCTCTTGCAGATGCAGGTTCTTTGGTTATTCTGGGAATGATTACCGATTCTCCTGAGGACGCTGTTGACCGATTGGTAAAGTCTATAGCAATGAACCGTGATGTTCAGGAGACTGTCCGCAAACTCATTACCTTGACAATCCATCAAAGTAATACCATTGCAACCTATAATGCGTACAGTCAACAGGACAGAAACCTTTTGACCCATTCGGATGAAGCATTAGCTCTTTTGGCTGAATGTAATCCTCAACGCTATTATGGTAAAAATGGCGGGATGTTTCAACTCCAATTCACCGTGAAAGCATATAACTAAGCACTCTATTTTCGGATTACATGATATTCTACCAACATGGCTATTGATACTTTCCCTACGCTCAGCGAACTTAAGCGACCGGCTGCATTGTTGCAGGCAGTAGTAGGCAACGACTCCGGCATCATTCTGGTTTCCGGCGATACTGACTCCGGTGTGACAACCACCGTCACCGCTTTAGCCCATGAAATGCAGGGAATGGGGCGGAACCCCTTATACCTTTGCGTCAATGAATCAGATGCTATTCCGGGCATTGACAGTATCAGCATAGATACCGTTGACAATGCTTTAATTCACTATCTTATGGAAGAAGGCCGCCCGGATTCGGTTATTTTTAAGGATACCTTTGATTCCGGGATAACTTACCTTGCTTCCCGTCTTGCCGAGGCTGGTTCTTTGGTTGTAGGGGGAGTACGCGCATTATCAGCAGAGGATGCAGTAGAAAAATTCCTCCGTTCCATTGCTGAACGCAACATCAGCAGTGGTGGAGAACGCTACCTCATCAGGCTTTCCATGTTCCAAAAGTTCTTCTATGAGTCATATTCTGCAAAGAATAAGGAAATTATTGAAGAATTCTTTGCCTGCCATAGAGCGAGAATGTTTTTTGCACAGGAAGAAGTAAACCGGTATAAATATGCGTCAGGACCCCAGTTTCCCATGTTTTATCAAGTCGTCACGAAATTGTTCTAAATGAACAAAGAATTTTTAGAGATAATGCTATGCTTATACCATGACTGACAAAAAATTTCCCGCTCTTGCAGAAATGGGATGCAAGGATAACGTGCTTGAGGCTATTAAGGGTTATCCTTCTGGCATTATTATCGTTTCGGGAAAGCGATATTCCGGTGTCACCACAACCATTTCAGCACTTGGAAATGAATTGCAGAATGAAGGTTTTACTGTCGTGTCTTATCATAAAGAAGATTCCGTCGTCATACCCGGCATTGATAGCATCGTATCGGAAAACCTTGATGATCTCAAGAAGCATTTGACCAGCCCCTATCATCCTGATGTCGTCATTTTTGATGTGGGCTATGATGTAGATTGCTATCGCTTGGCTTATAAGGCGGCTAGAGCAGGATGTCTAGCTGTCATAGGAATTCATGCTGACTCTTTTGATGATGCCCGTTTCAAATTCATACGGACTATTTCACCAACGCCGTTAATGGATGAGTTGATTAGCTTTTCCATCCATCAGGAAAATCGCCCTGTTTCACGGGATTTCTTCAATATACCACCCAGACGATGGAACTTGAATCATATTACGTTAGCTGATGAAATTCTTCGGGAAGCCAATCCCGATATGCAAAGAGTAATTGATACAGGAACAACTGATACTGTGTTCAGATTTAAAGAGCTTTAATTTAACTGGATGAGGATGCAATGATGGATAATTCTGAATTTCCCAGCCTTGAGGCACTAGGGCGGCCCGATGCCATTCTTGAGGTTATCGACCGGAAGAAAGCCGGCATCATTCTCGTTTCCGGTGGACCGTACTCAGGGAAAACGACTACCATTGTTTCTTTAGCCCACGAATTAAAAGCACGTAACCTTGATGTGCTGTATGTTCAGCTTCAAGAAGTGGAAACCTTACCCGGACTGGACAGTATCTCCAATCAGGCGGTAAATGATGAATTGCTTGACTATCTTGCAGGTGATGGAAGACCTGATGTTCTAGTTCTGCATGATGTCAAAGACCCTGCTTTGTACCAGCTTGCTTTTCAGGTTGCTTCCGCTGGGTCTTTGGTCATTGTTGGCTTACTTGCCAAGTCATCGGAAGAAGCGGTGTTTAATTTTCTTGAAGGACTTCCTGATGCATCGGAACGTAAGTTGGAGGAAAACTTTCGGGATCATATTATCATTTCGGTTTACCAAAGGTTCAGGGCATTGGTGAGTGCTTATACTTTATCGCCGGAATTTATTGCACAAATAAAAGCAATCAATGAATCCAAGGATATTTTTGTTGAAGAGGGCTCAAAGAAGTATTACACCAGAGAAAAAGGCCCACGTTTCAAGCTAGAATACCAATTTACTGTGTACTAAATAAAATGCTGTTCGTGTTATCATGAACTCATGGTTACTGAAATTTATCCGAGTCTGGAGCAGCTGGGCCGCCCGGATGCTATCAAAAAGAACATTATGGCACAGGATGTCGGAATTACCTTGATTTCCGGCAAGCCCTCTTCCGGTGTGACAACTACGATTGCCGCTCTTGGGAATGAAATTAAGAACCAAAATTATGATGTTATCCATCTTCGTTTCGGAGATGATGAAGAACTTCCCGGCATTGACAGCATCTCTGTGGATGACGATGATATGCAATCTGCGTGGGAATGTCTCATACAAAATCTGCCTCATCTTATTATCATTGATAATCTGACTGAACCAAGTGTGGCTGCATTGGCATATCAGCTGGCTCAGGAAGGTTCATGGGTAGTAGTTGGAATGCATGCAAACTCTGAAGATGACGCTATCCAGACATTCTTGGGTTTGGCAAGCCGTGCTATGCAATACGATTCTGTCATGAATCTAATGATTCGCACCTCTGTATACCAAAGTTTTGTTGCACCTCAGTTTGATAATGAAAGCAGGCGGGTCAGGATACTGGCGAATTAT